>Ga0207036_10024_pt1 | contig 28689 bp, 36 predicted proteins | sample Alteio_BWMinCont_78_FD_153284 | JGI IMG/M metagenome (GOLD analysis project Ga0207036, IMG submission 153284) | Enriched cells from forest soil in Barre Woods Harvard Forest LTER site, Petersham, Massachusetts, United States -... | ecosystem: Environmental > Terrestrial > Soil > Temperate forest >... | reverse complement strand
TCGTCGTTGGTGAGGAGGATTCGCATGGGGCCAAGTTTTCGCACGGCCGGTGCGTCGAGGCGAGAGTGTTCTGCCCGAAAGACGACTCGCGCCGCGCCCAGGCGCTATTGCGGCACGGGTCCAAGTTCCGGCCAGCCGTCCGTGGTCCACAGAATCGGCGAGAGCTGAAGCTTGGCCGCGCCCGCCGCATCACCGTCGTAATAGTGATAGGCTAGCATATCGCCTTTGGAGGTCCTCACCGCCTCCTGCCCGCCGGGACCAATAAAGCGGCCGGTCGTGGCCAGCACCAGCGAGCCGCCGCCCTCCAGCATCGCCTTGCCGTCCTTGTCGCGGTATGGGCCCTCGATCCGGTCCGCCCGGCCGACGCGAATGTTGTAGGTCGAAGCAATGCCCTTGCAACATTGGTCGAAGCTGACGAAGAGGTAGAACTTCCCGTCGCGCTCAAGGATCGAGGCCGCTTCGATCGCGCCGCCGTGACGACTGGCCAGCGCCACGCGGGGCGTGTCCGCGTTGATGAGCTTGCCGGTTTCAGGGTTGAGTTCGCTCAGCTTGATGCCGGACCAGAAGGAGCCGAAGGCGAGATAGGCGCGCCCGTCCGACGAATCGACGCGAAACGGATCGATGGCGTTGAAATCGTCGCCATCCTTCGACATCAAGACGAGGCCCTGATCCTGCCAGCCCTCACTCGGCTTGAGAGGATTGGAGGCTGTATTGGTCATGAGCCCGATAGCGCTCGTGTTGTGTCCGAAGCTCGACAGGCAAGTGTAAAGGAAAGCCGTATTTCCGCGGCGGCTGATGGAGGAAGCCCACACGTTGAGCGGCTGGAACCCGAGCGTCGCTCGAGCCCACGCCGGCGGCCCTTGGCCGATCAGCCCCGCGTCCGCCCACTTGACACCGTCCAAAGAGGTCTTGACGTGGATGGCGCCGTGCGTCTGCCCCTGCTCTCCCGTGCCGACAGCGACGAACCGGCCGCCGATCTCAATGACCGAAGGATCGTGAATTCGCACATCGCCCATCATCTGCGGCTGGGCCTCCGCCGCGTAGGTAGGCGCTGCGGACAGAAGCACGAGGGTGAGGCCGAACGCGCTGCCCATTCTCCTTCGCCAAACTGCCCGCACTCGGCGCCCCTGCCCTCCGCCCTATTGCTTGACCATCACCTCAGCGCTCCCAACCCTCCGCAGGACGTTGACCGACACATCAGAAGCGTGGCGCTGCAGGAGAATATCGACTCGGCTTTCGCCAATGCTGAGCGAGCGAATGATGGCCCGATCCAGAAAGTCCGGCAATGTCGGGCGGTGAAAACAGATCTGCTCCGCGCGGCAATCGAACTCGAGGCCCAGACAAGCCTGCAACAGCGCCAGCGGCGCAGCGCTCGCCCAGGCTTGCGGCGAGCAGGCGACCGGATACAGCGTTGGCCCCTTGCCGAGAGTGCGCCTGAAGCCGCAGAACAATTCCGGAGGCCGACGCAACTCCATGTAGCGCGAAGTGTTATAGAGACCCGTCAAGAGCCGCTGAGCTTCATGTCTCAATCCATATCGAGCGAAGCCGAGGCCGATCAGCGCGTTGTCGTGCGGCCAGACCGAGCCGTTGTGGTAGGACATCGGATTGTAACGCGCTTCGGACGAGGCGATCGTCCTGATGCCCCAGCCAGTGAAGAAGTTCGGGCCCAAAAGCTGCTCAGCAACCGCCGCCGCTCTTTCTTTTGAGACGATGCCGGTGAACAACAGCTGACCGGCATTGGACGACCGCACTCTGCACGGGCGCTTCCGGCCATCGAGCGCCAGGGCGTAAGTGCCAATGTCTTCGCACCAGAAGACCTCTTCGAATCGAATCCTGAGGGTCTCGGCCTCGCGCTCCAGCTCGGCGGCGCGTTTTGCAAGGCCATTGGCGGCAGCCATCTTCGCCCCAAGGCGCTTTGCGGCGTAGGCATAACCTTGCACCTCGCAGAGCGAGATGGGGCCCACCGGGTCGCTGCCGTCGGCGTGGAATATCGAATCGGCGGAATCCTTCCATCCCTGATTAGTGAGCCCGGTTTCGCCGCCCTGATATTTGACGAACCCGTCCCCGTCGCTGTCGCCGTAAGTGTCGATCCAATTGAGTGCGGCCTCGATATTCGGCCACAACTCCAAAACGAGGGCTAAATCATCCGTGCGCTCGAAGTAGAGACCCGCGAGAATGACGAATAGCGGCGTGCTGTCCACCGAGCCGTAGTAAAACGCGAACGGAACCTCGCCGAGGCGCGCCATCTCGCCTGAGCGCATTTCGTGCACGATTTTTCCTGGCTCGGCCGCCGCGTCCTTTTCTATCTCTTTGGCCTGGGTCGCAGCGAGGAACCTCAGCACGCCGGTCGCGACCGACGGATCCAGCCACAGCATCTCAATCGCGGTGATGATCGCGTCGCGGCCGAACGGCGTCGAGTACCAGGGGATGCCGGCGTAAGGTATGGCGCCTTGCGGCTTGTCGGTCATCAACATGTAGAGGTCAGCGACGGACCGGCACAGCACTTCATTGAAAATGCCGTTGGACGTCTCGATCGAAGCGGCGCGAGCCGACTTCGCATGCAAGGCGCGACGGGAGTCGCGCAAACCGGTGAAGAATTGCCGGACCGGCCTCTGCTGGCGCGTGCTCTCCTCACACTCGACTGTCATGAAGATCGAGCTGTGCTCGTGGGGGCCCAGTTCGACGCGGAAGCGAGCGCCGCCTTCGTCGATCTTCGTCGGCGCCGGATCAAACAGGATGGTCGAGCGGCGGATGACGCCGTCGAGACCGCGGTACAAGAAGATGACGCCGTTCTCGTCGACCGTGGCTTCGATCTTGCCCCGACGTTTCCGACTATGGCCGCGAAGCTCGAAAATATCGGCGAAGTCCACCGAGAAGTGGAAAACGAACTCGAAGACCTGTTGGCCGGCGCCGAAGCTGCGAACGCCCAGCCGCTCATAGCTTGCGCCCGCCCAGAGAAACTTTGAGCGGACAATCTGGATCGTGTCTCGCGGAAGCTTGAGTTCGCTGCCCGCGAAAAGATCGGGGTTGGTCAGATCGGCTGTGAGCAGCGCATTGTTGTCCTCGACATTCGAGCTGAGCAGGAGCGGCCGCTGTCCGTCAACCAGGACGCGCAGATCGGAAAGAAAGCGGGTGTCCTTGTGAAAGACGCCTTCGACACTGCTTCCGCGAGAGGAGACGTCGCCGTAATGGTCGAACACGGCGAACGTGTCGTTGTGCTTGAGGGTTCGCGGGCGACTCTCCAGTATGGAAGTCGTTGTTGAGATATAGAAAGGATTGGGGACTGCTTCGGTGTTGGTGGCCTCCAGCGCCGTGTGGCTGCTCAGGTTTGTTGCTGTCAAACCATCATCCCCTGTTTCTTCTGCTCGGTCGCACGCAATGGCGGCTGTTCGATTGTGATCCCGCGTCCGAGAGGCGCCCGAAGCGGCAGCACTTCGGCGCGGCGCCGCGAAGCACCCCCAGTGGCGCGGAGTATGGGCTCCGCCGCGAGCGAATTATATACCCGCACGTAGTCCTGGGCCACGCGCTCAATCGAGAACCTCTGGTCGAAACGATCGCGCACGGCCCGACGGCTGAGCGAACGCGCCTTGTGAACGGCGGCGACCGCTTCGTCGATGTCCTCGACCATGAAGCCGCTGACGCCTTCGTCGATCACTTCGGGGACGGAGCCTCGGCGCCAGGCGACGACCGGAGTTCCGCAAGCCATGGCCTCGATCTGAACCAGGCCGAACGGCTCGGGCCAATCGATTGGGAACAGCAACGCCGAGGCGCCCCCGAGGAAAGCCTGCTTCTCGCGGTCGTTGACTTCGCCGATGAATTCGACGCCCGGACCTTTGATGAGCGGGCGGATCGCTTCGTCAAAATAGGTCTGGTCGACTTTATCGACTTTGGCGGCGATCTTGAGCGGAACGCCAGCGCGCATGGCGATCTCTATCGCTCGGTCTGGGCGCTTTTCCGGGCTGATCCGCCCGAGAAACGCAAGATACCCACCCTCGCCTGCCGCCGAAAACGAATAGAGATTCCTGGGAAGACCGTGCAGCACCGTCGCGATCCACTGCGCCGGCAGAAGCCTTCTCTGATCGTCGGAGATGGAAACGAGCGGCATGTCGGGGAATTCGTCGAGGAGCATGCGGTAGAAAGGAAGGTCCAGCCGGCCGTGCAGCGTGGTCACCGATGGCGTTCGCAGACTGCGAACGAGCGGGAAGTGAAAGAAATCGGAGTGAAAATGCGCGATGTCGAAGTCGCCGGCGCGCCGGCGGATCTTTTCAAGTTGCATCACAGTATAAGGCTGCGCGTCGGTGACTTGTGCCAGCCGGAGCGCCTGCGGCCCGCACGGAACCAGTTCGGCGGCCGTCTCGGAGTCGCCGCTCGCGAAGAGGGTCACCTCGTGTCCCTGCCGCACGAGTTCTTCGGTCAAGTAGGAAACAATCCTCTCGGTGCCGCCATAGAGCTTCGGTGGAACGCTCTCGATCAGTGGTGAAATTTGTGCGATTCTCATTCCCGGAACTCCGTCTCTATATGCTACCGGGAGGAACAACCGGGAGGCCTTTGAAGTTCCATTGCACCAAGACTGTGTTCGCCGAGTGTCAACGGGCTTATTTGGTAACGGTATTGCGGACAAACTTCGCTATCTTAATCGTGATAAGGCAGCGCCCGGGCGGTAAGCTATCATCGCCAAGACAAAGCGAGGACGCCTCGGCCCATGAATCTTCAGGACATCGGCAAGGAAGTGGGCGGACGCAGAGCCACAAGCAAGCAAGCGCAATCGCCCCTCCTAGACCGAATTCCGCCGGTTTCATGCCAAACTCCATCGGCGCCGATTTTCTGTCTGGCCAAATTGCGCCCGCACCTGACATCGCGGGCTGAAGCGCCGCAACCGGACGTAGTTCATTCAAACAGCCGCTCACGGAGGCTGCGATGCAGAATGCAATGGGAACGACGTCCGCGGCCAGCGCCGCGGCCCCGGAAAAGCCTAGCCTCAAGGCGAGGGCGCTCGACGAGTTTCGCCATTATGTCGTGATCACCCTTTATCTCTGGCTCTTGTTCGCCCTGTTCAGCCTGTATCGGAGAATGATCCTTCAGGAGAATGGGATCAGCGTCTGGGCGCAGAGCTTCGCGATCATCAACGCCCTCGTTTTCGCGAAGGTCATCCTGCTCGCCCAGGCACTGCACCTCGAAGCCGGATTGCGAAAATATCCGCGTATTTGGATCGTGCTTGGAAACGCCTTCCTGTTCGGAATCGTGTGCATTGCCTTCCATGTCGGCGAGGACGCGACCAAGGCGTGGTGGGCAGGTCGTCCCCTCTCGACGAGCATCTCCGACTTCGGCGGCGGCACGGTGTCGGGATTCCTGACGATTGGCGCGATCTTCTTTGTCGCTCTAATCCCGTTCTTCGGCATGCAAGAGGTCGCGCGCGCGATCGGGGGGCAAGCGCTCTGGGATCTGTTTCTGACCGGGCGCACGCAGGCCTTCCGCCTTATCGAGGAGTGAGTTTCGGCTCGCGCGCCGGCCGCGGCGTTCGGCTCGGACGGGAGCGAATAAGGACCCGATGACCGGCGCATGAACCTTCAGGACATCGCCAAGGAAGTGATCGCGGTCCTCGGCACCGGACACCAACTTGCGCCTTTCTCAAAAGCCTATCCCGATTTTGGATTGAAGGAGGCCTATCAGGTCACTGCGGCCGTTCGCGCCGAGAGAGAAGCGCGGGGCGAGCGTCCCATCGGCCGCAAAATCGGTTTCACCAACCGGACCATCTGGGCGGAATATGGCGTCCATGCGCCGATCTGGGGTTATGTCTACGAAGGCACGGTCTGCAACCTCACCAGCGATCCGTTGGAGGTATCGTTGAAGGGTCTGGCCGAACCCCGGATCGAGCCGGAGATCATGTTCGGCCTTGCGGCCCCTCCCGAGCCCGGTATGGGCGAGGAGGCGATTATCCACTGCATCGATTGGATCGCCCACGGCTTCGAGATCGTGCAGTCGATCTTCCCGAACTGGTCGTTTCAAGCGCCGGACACTGTCGCCGCCTATGGCCTCCATGGGCGGCTCTTCGTCGGACCGCGTCACTCGGCGGCGCCTCGATGCGATAAATGGCCGCGCGAGCTCTCAGTCTTCGAGATCGACCTCTTTCGGAACGGAGTCCACATCGATCACGGCGCCGCGGCCAACGTCCTCGACGGACCGCTCTTTGCGTTGCGCCATCTGGCCGAAACGCTGGGGCGGGATCCCAAGAGCCCTCCGCTCGCTGCGGGTGAAATCGTGACCACCGGAACGCTCACGCGGGCCTTTCCCGTCACGGCCGGTGAGGAATGGAGCACGAGACTGACCGGTATTCCGCTTGAGGACGCCCGCATCCGCTTCGTCTGATCGGCGGTTCTTGACTTGTGCCCCATTTGCCGCAGCTAGGCTTTCGCCGACCGCACCCCCGTCGATCCGCCGGATTCTCTAGGGCGACATCTTGACCCGCACGTCCCGATCGGCGGTCTGGTTCGCTCTCGCCAAGAAGGCAGCCGGTCGACGGCTGTTGCGGCAGCGGCGCCGCAACGATCACACCGACATTCCCCCAATGACCAATCTTTAATGACCGCGCTGAGCCTAGCCCGATAATCGGCGCAGCGGCGGCATAGTCTCAGTTCGAGACAGCGCGTGGACCCTTGATCTGTATCAAAGAGGTGGGCCGACCCTCGTGTTAGCCAGATCGTCGAAAGGCCTCGCGGTCGAAAACTCCAAAAGCTCGCACGCGGGACGCGGCAAAAGCTGAGGGTTTGCTTATGATTGAGCACGTTATCGCCATGTATGGCGTGGGCTGCGCCATTACGACGATTACATATCTCGCCTTCTGCTTGCGCGCGGCTGAGGCGCCATACAATGATTGAAGTTCCGTACGAATCCCTCAACGTCCTGTTCACGCTGCTCGTGGTGTTCGCCAGCGTTCATCGATCAAGGCAGCGATCTCCTTCATACCCGGCCCCATCCAACACGAGGAACTGGTCGTCGTTGAACTGGGCAGTTGCGCTATACCGGACGTCGCAGCGTCCCGCCCTGGTGGGGCGATTTCGGCGCGAGAGAAGTGGAGCCAGAACCTAACCAGCGCTCCGTTTGAAAGCGCGCGGATTTGCTTCGTCTGACTTGATCGACACCGTCTCGACTTGCGGCATCGCCGAAGCTCCTGACCATCACATCCCATTCAATATGAATTCAATGTGATTCCCGCTCGATAAGGATGGCTTGACCAGCCCATCCCAAAAATCCGGGCCTATAAAAATGCACCTTGACTTGTACTGCGCCCTGCCCGCAATCTTAGGTTGTAGAGTGATTCTCGCGTCGGCGGTCGGTTGCAGAGTGCGGAGGCTAAGACTGTGGATATTCTCGCTGTTTACGGCGCCAGTAGCGCCATTACGACGATTGCATTCCTCGTCTTCTGCTGGCGCGCGGCGGAGGCGCCGTACCATGATTGAGGTTCCGTCCGAATTCCTCAACGCCCTATTCACGCTGCTTATCGTGTTCGCGAGCGTTAACCGGTCAAGGCAGCAAACTGCTGGCGCAACAGCGTTCAGACCCTAGTCCAAGACAGTCCATCGCCGACGTTTCGTCCGCAACGAGCACCCCTTACGACCGCAACATTTCTGGCACGGCCATTGCCCTCCGGGGCCTGAAGATGTTCATCACTCAGGTCATTTCGGCGCCTCCGATAGCGGGTGGACCCCCTAAGATTGGGAACTCTTTCCTTCTGACAGCGTTCATTGGCGAGCATGGCTTTGACGGAGCTCACCGATGCGAAACACAATATCCAGAGCGGCGATTGCGGGTCTCACCGCGTTATCGCTCGCAGGATCTCTGATCGCCACGAGTAAACCGGTCGCAGCAGCCGGAACCCTCCATGGCGGCGGCTTCCATGGGGGCGGAGTCCGCGGAGGGGGTTTCCATGGCGGCGGCTTCCATGGTGGCGGCTGGCGCGGAGGCGCCTGGCACGGCGGAGGTTGGCATGGTGGCGGCTGGGCTGGCCCGGCTGTGGTCGGCGGCTTGGCGGCTGGCGCCTTGCTGGCGGCGCCTTATGCCTATGGCGGATACGGTTATGGCGGCTGCACGTCCTACGCGCCTATCTATGACGCATACGGCAACTATCTCGGGCAGCAATTGGTGAATGGCTGCTAGCGAGCGGCTTCGATCCGCGTAAGCCCGCCCATATAGGGCCGCAAGACGTCCGGGACGGCGACTGAGCCGTCCGGCTGCTGGTAGGTCTCCAGGACCGCGATCAGAGCCCTGCCGACCGCAACCCCCGAACCGTTCAGGGTATGGACGAAGCGCGTGGCCTTGGCGTCCGTGCCCTTGCTGCGGGCGTTCATGCGGCGGGCCTGAAAGTCGCCGCACACCGAGCAGGACGAGATCTCGCGAAACCGCCCCTGGCCTGGCAGCCAGACCTCAATGTCATAGGTCTTCTGTGCGGCGAACCCCATATCGCCCGCGCACAGCGCAACGGTTCGGAAATGCAGCCCGAGGCGCTTCAGCACTTCCTCGGCGCAACGGGTCATGCGCTCGTGCTCGGCGCGCGACTGCTCGGGTGTCGTAATCGAAACCAACTCGACCTTCCTGAACTGATGCTGGCGGATCATGCCGCGCGTGTCGCGGCCCGCGGCGCCTGCTTCCGCGCGAAACGATAGAGTACCAGCCGTAAAGCGCAGCGGGAGGCTTTTTTCGTCGACTATGCTCTCGCGCACGAGATTGGTCAGCGGTACCTCGGCGGTGGGGATCAAGCCGAAGCGACCGCTTTTGACCCCACTAAGCCGCGTCGCCACGGCGGTTTGAGCGTCGAGTTGGTCTTGAAGTGCGATCTCCTCATCGGACAAAGGGCGGAGAAGCTCGCCGCTCACGGCCCAGAATTGATCCTCTTCGAACTTCGGTAATTGCGCGGTCCCAAACATCGCCGCGTCGCGCACCAACACCGGTGGCGAAACCTCGACATAGCCATGCTCGGTCGTGTGCAGGTCGAGCATAAATTGCTCGAGCGCGCGCTCAAGCCGCGCCAGCGCGCCCTTGAGCACGACAAAGCGGGCACCGGACAGTTTGGCCGCAACGTCGAAATCCATGAGGCCCAAGGCCTCGCCGATCTCGAAATGCTCGCGCGGCTTGTTCATTCCGCCGAGATCTGGCGGAGCTCCATGGCGGCGAATCTCGACGTTGTCGTTCTCGTCCTTGCCGTCAGGCGTATCGGCTAGCGGCAGGTTGGGGATGGCGGCAAGCTCCGCGTCGAGCGCGACCCCCGCCTCCCGCTCGGCGGCCTCGAGCTCCGGCATTGTCGCCTTCAGACCGGCGACCTCGGCGCGATAGTCCTCCGCCGCGACCGTATCCTTGCGCCCCATCGCCACGCCGATCTGTTTTGAAATCGCGTTGCGCCGCTCCTGCGCGGTCTGGAGCGAAAGGATCGCCGCCCGGCGCTTCTCATCGAGCGCGATCAGCGATTCCGCGCGAGGGGCAAGCCCGCGGCGCCGCAGGCCCTCGTCGAACGCGTCAGGCTTCTCCCGGATCGCTCGGATATCGTGCATGATCTGGTCCAACAATGACGCGCGGCGGGGGCATCATCCGATCGGAGACGACATTCACCGCAAGCCAGCCATTACCAGAGCGCTGCCGATAAGCTCAACCGGCCTCGCAGCAACAGCCACTAGGAGACGACGCAGTCTCTCGTCATTGCGCTGGGCGCCGGCTTGACATTACAGATGCGGGCGCGGTGTACGGTTTTGGGCGCGACTCAGTCTTTTCAGTCGCTTAAGCTCATTTTTCTGCAACGCGAAACAACTGAAGCGTCATATTATACCTCATAAACATGTTATACGACACGCAGTAGTCTAAGCTCAGATCGAACTGCCGGAATGTTCGACGTCTGCCCCAAGATTTCAAAGTGCGCAACACTCCGGCGCCCCCAAACTGAGCCTTTCAGTGGCCGCCGCGAATCCCTGAGGTAAAAATCGGCGCTCTCCATCCCCAGGACCGACTGGCTTCAACGCTCGGCTTAACGTCGACGCCTTGCCGGTTGCGGGTCCCGGCGTAGCGTTGGGGCTTTGATTTAATATTGACACAATTCAATAAGACTACTTTAGTCGCTGCGACGCCACTGCTAGATAGCTGGAGGCGCTGAACCAGACTAACCTGTACGGCAAAGATTCCTGTCGAAACGGAAGCGGTCTCGCTTTTCACCGTCTCCTCAGCGTTTTTTAAGTTAAAGCCTTTACTCCCCGCTTACGAATTGTTGATAGTGCATGAACGAGGGGCGCCTGACGTCGATTAGAACCCCTAACACTGGTGGCTGTACTATGAAAAGGATTCTCGTAGGGGTTGTGCCCGAGGGCGATTTCGAGCGCGCGCGGGATTACATTTCTGAGTTATCGGACTACAGCGACTATGGGGATTGGCTTGATAGCCGCTACGGCCGTTTCATGGGCCTTTCGATCGCCGGGGCTGAGGCAAGCCTGGAGACGGTCGCTCTCGACGATTTCCTGAACTGGTGTGGCGCGCACAGAATGCGCCCAAGCGAGGCCGAGCTTGACGCCTACGCCCAGCATTCCAGGCTCCGCTCCCATCGCGAACCCCTATCGGCCGCTGGCTGACGGAGCGGCTCAACGGTTGGCGAAAGAATGGGTGGCTAAACGTCGGACAGAAGCGATCAAGAACGAAGGCCCTTGCCGCCGCCTCACGCGCGGCCCTCGCCAAAACGCCCCTTTACTGACTTGCCGACGGGTTAATCTTAATCACAATTCCGAAGCGCGCTATTAAGCTTTCTACTCTAACGAGTATAGCAATTCGATACGATCTGTGGTGGTCTTACTACCGTTAACAGCCAGTTAATGCTGTAGGGGGCCACTCAGATGGACGTTCGGCAAGCGTCGCGGTTCGCCGACCGCGTCATGCGGCTTCTTGAAACGGTGGAATATCGGCGCGCGGATTCGCCCGCGGACAAAGAGGCGATTTACCGCCTCCGCCACGACGCGTACATGCGCGCCGGGACTGTCGAGCCCAAGCCCTCGGGTATGTTCCATGACGCGATGGATGAAAAGGACAACGCCTGGCTGATCGGCCTTTTTATCGATGGCGAACTCGCAGGTGCGCTGCGACTGCACATTTCGGCCAGCCTTTTCGCGCCTCTGCCCGAGTTGACATCGTTTTCGGACCTCATCGAGCCACATCTTGCGGCCGGCCAAACGCTCATCGACGGTTCTCGTTTTGTAAGCAGGCTTGAATTCTCTCAACGCTACTCAGAAATCCCGTACCTTACGATAAGGCCAACCCTTCTGGCGGCAGAGTTCTTCGCGGCGGATTATGGCATAGCGGGGTGTCTTGCGGAGCATCAAGCCTTCTATCATCGATTGTTTGGCGCTGTGACCTGGTCCGCCCCAAGGCCATATCCGCACTTCAAGCGTCCGATGGCCTTGGTGGCCTACGATTGCAACCGTCAGCGCGAGAATATCTACGAGCGATACCCGTTCTTTCAGTCGACCCAGGCCGAACGTGCTCGGCTCTTTCACAGGTCTTCAAACGTCTCGGACCGGGTTCTCGAAGCGATCGGCCGTCGGGAGCAGCGGGCGGAGGTCCTTTAGTCGAAGCGAACCGTCGAGGGCTCAGAGCGGCTGTGGCGGTCTTATCGCGATGTCAGGCTCGGCAATCGCTCGTTCGACCCCCGACAATCAGGCGCGCGCACTGGGCGATCTTCGTGCAGCGGCCGTCATCGCCTGGACCCGCGTTTCCTGAAACCAGAGATCTTGCATTCCATTCGGCGCCGAAATTCTGCACAAAGTCTTCTTGCCTAGGCAAGTGCCCCATTCCAGCAAAGCGATACAGGGGTTCGCAGGCGGCGATTTGCGTCGCACGCGCAATGCTTTCAACGTCGATCGCTCAATAACAGGCCGCGACGATTGAGTATCGTTCAGCCAGCGCTGACGAAAAAAGCTCAAATAACAGAACGACAGTCCACAGCTTGTTAACGTGTATGTGATTGAGATCACAACTCATCTGACTCCAATTGATTTTGTATATATGCGCAAAGCCATCACCGTATCAGGTGCGGAGAGCCTCTCGGACGAGGTGCGCCGTGATCTGATCGAATCGGTGTTTGCCGACACTCAGTCAATGGTGCTCGGCGCGTTCATGACGATCGTCAATGGCCTCGTTATCGCCGAGGTCGCGCATTCGTGGCCGGCGGTCGCAGCCTCGGCGATGATTTCGCTCGTTGTTGTTGCGCGGATACGCCTGAAATGGATCTATCAATCGAGGACCCGAGGGAACGCGTATACCGACGTGCGCTGGCTCGAGCGACACTACGTCGTTGGAATGATCGCCTATTTGCTCTCAGTCGGTTTGCTCGCTGTCGCCGCCTTTAAGGCCTCGGACGACGCGTTCGTGTTGACGCTCGCTGTCTCCTGCGCAATGACCCACGCGCTCGGTATCGCTGTCAGAAATTTCGCCATCCGGTCGGGAGTTGGGTTGCAACTCTCGGCGGTGGCCATTCCGCTGACGATCGCCTTCATTTCTGAGGGCGGCATGTTCCCTCTCTTAATTCCTTTGTTGCTCGCGCCTTTGTGCTTCTTCATTTACGGCTCGGCTTCTCGGCTTCGAAACATCCTTCTGAGCCAAATCGGCTTCCGCACCGAGTCGGAACGGATCGCCAACCAGTTCGACTTCGCGATCAACAACATGTCGCACGGTATGTGCATGGTCTCAGCGGAGAAGCGCATTCTCGTCTCCAACGTCAAGTTCTCGGAGTTTCTCGCGCTGGAGCACGCGCCGCCGATCACCAATGTCCGGCTCGAGGCGGTGGCGCGCCTTGCGAAACGCCGCGCCGCCGTGCCGCGCGAGGCTATCGACGGACTTCTCAGAGCCTTTGATGCGGCGTCAGCCGCCGGATGCTCGCAGTCGCTGGAGTTCGAAACCGCAAACCAGTCGTTCTACGAGGTTACGATCACGCCAAATTCCAGGGGTGGATGGGTCGTGGTCGTTCAGGACGTGACGGCAAAGCGAAACGCTGACCGCGCAATCGACCGTATGGCTCACTTCGATTCAGTTACAAATCTTCGCAATCGACGGTCATTCGAGTTGGCTCTAACCGAGGCTCTCTCCTCCACTCAATCCAGCGGCGCTGGAATTGACGTGATGTTTCTCGACCTCGACTAATTTGGCTCTGTTACGATATTGATTTCATTATATTTTTTGCTGCGCAAAATGGCCTAGCGCGCCGCTAGCAATCGCCTCACATCACACTCCCGCAAACCATTTTAAACGAGGCGCAAGAGCCACAAACATCTACAACATGGCGCATGTAAAAACCTCTTGACAAGTGGCGTGTTTGAACGGCAATTTGAACGTCCCTGGCAAGATCCACCATCGCTCGTATCCGAAGGATATGACAGGCAAGCTTGGTTACAGGCTTGTAGCGGCGGTGAGAAGCTCGACCTGGACGCCATAGCTGCCCATTTGCGCCGCTCGCGTCTGCTCATCAATCGACGCCGTTAGCTGCGCTCATTGCAATGCGCCGCTACGCTTCTGTCCATGAGGGACTCTAGCTATGGGAAAGAAGTTAAACACAGAACAAACTGAAGACTATCTCAAAGAAAGTCCAAAACCAACTAAAGTAGCATCATTAAATACGATGCGCGTCAATGGTGGTGGTCCTCCATTCTACAAAGAGGATGGAAGGAAGAATGTCTGGTACGATACGGATGATTTAGATGAATGGGCTAAATCGTCACCTTTGAAGAAGTATGGGTCCACAAGTGAATATCCTCCTGAGCTTAGGCAGAAGCGCAAACCTAAGAATGGAGGAGAGTGACATGCCAACATTCAAAATAACAGTCGAAGATACCTGCTTTGCGCAGTTTGACATTGTCGCGCCAGACTTGGCTGAAGCGAGAATATTGGCAGAGGAAAGAGTAGCGTACTACGACTTAGCCGAATTACATTGGCAACGCATCGATGATGAGGGTGCTGTCATAACTAGCGTCACCCATACCGAGGCTGAGTGAACATTGTGGCGCAACAGGTGTCATCGGATGCTTTGTTGCGCCACTGTTTATGCTGCTCTCGTGACCCGCGCCTTCTTTTCGATGCTGGCGATAGTTGCTTCCAGTTCCTCAGCTGTCATTGAAGCCGGATCGAAGCCGTCAGCAGATTTTGTTACGATAGTTTGCGAGTCACCCCATTTATCGGGTCTTCCAGCCTCTAGATGACGGAAGCGCACTTCCACGCGTAGCTTGGCCCGGGCGATTGCCTCGCCATCGGGAACGCGCAGTGCTCTCCCGTTGCGGATGATTTCCTTGAAGTCGCGTGCGGCATCGTCAGCGATCTTGATGACTTCCTCCTCGAAGATCGTAAGACGGTCGTTTATTGAGGCGCCATAGAGACCCTTGAATTCTACACTCTCGCCAAGCCATTGCGTAACACGGCGCACTGTGGGCATGTGTTCGTCAGCGCAGATGTTAATCAGCAGTTCGCCGGAACTGATGCGTTCGCAGATTTCGATGGCGATGGGTTCGCTGTAGGCCAAAGTACCCTTTTTGACGAAAAGCTCAGTTTTCCGCTTGGCGTCAATGGCCTCTTGCTCTGCCTTTAGCCTAGCCTTTTCACGCTCAGCACGCTCATAAGGTTCCCGCATTTTGGCACCTTCGATGCGCGCTCGCTCAGCTGCTTCTTCCCACAGCCTAGTGTCATCCTCAAGAGTCAACACGTTAGACATTGGATTGCTCCTGGCTCTGTTGCGCCACTTGCGCTTGTAAGCGTCTTAATTTCTCAACTAATAACCGTTTTCGCTTTGCTTGTAGTGATATCAAATAATATGCCACGTTTCGCCGAACATGGCCTTCAAGCATTGTCTTAATATCTTTGGCGAATTTTGTCTGCGCTCTAACAACGCTTCCACGTCTATCATGCCTTCCTTCGATAAGATCAGCAGGTTCTATTTTCGGCTCTTTTGGCGGTTTTGGTACCTCAGTGCTGAAGGGCTTTTTTCCATCGTAAAGCGAAAATTCTTCAGTACCTTCGCCAGTAGCTTTCATCTTCTTAAATCTGGCGCTCAAGTCATGGTTGCGCCACCTGCGCTCAGCGCGCTTCCTTGCTGGCTCTTTGTGTGGATCATCAGGGCGTTTGAGCATCGGATTGCTTTCGTCTACAAGTACATAGCAGCTTTTTACTTAGATGGCAAGGCTCTTGATAATACACGTCTCATATTAGTAGTAGACAAGAGCCTCGGATTGTGCTAGCTATGCTTAGTCGTTATTAGATCGCAACGGAGAACGACTATGAGTCTTGCTTTCACATCTGACGTTACTCAAGACTATGCTACTAGAACGGAGACCCATTACTTACTGCGCGTGCCAATGTCAGCTATTTCAAAAGCCATTCGTGAGGGCAAAATAGAGCTACATCTCATTGATGGAAAAATACAACTTAATGTGGCTGAGGTGCAGCAGTTATTTGCCAAGAAAAAGAAGTCAGATCTGTTTGAATAAGGAGTGCGTCATAGCCGTTACCGAATAGTGTTGCTCTCAGAAATCGAAGCAAAACTGCAATCTTAATTGCGCCACCAGTGTAAGGAGGTAGCAACTCACACACTGATACGGAATTTATATTATGTCAGAATACCCAGAAAACGATAAAGATGACGATGAGATTCCCGATCTGTCAATTTTTCCCGAGTGGCAGAAAAAGGAAGCGCCACACGATAATGAGGAACAATCGACTGAGGATGAGCCTCTAGACTCCAGTAAGAAGATATTTGATCGATTAAATCCATATCTTGAACATATCATCAAACAATTACGGATTGCATTTGATGACTATATTGTTCCAGAGGACTTCTTTCACAAACTTGCTGAAGCGCACGGTGTCACAAACAGAGGTGACATTTATACCAACGCTCTGTTGCTAACGATTTCAAAACTTAGACCTTTAATTATCAAAAAACTTAATATTTCGTGGGCCGATATCAAGGTAATTTTAAATAAAATAACCAAGCGTGTTAGAGAGCAACATTATACCAAATATACGATAGACACTATCCCTGATGGAGAATGGCTCTATCCAGTTGGTAAGAGCGGAGTTCCAAATTCTAATCCAGCAGACATTGTTGTCGCCATTCGCAGACTAGATTGTGAAATCACTTTTGATGAGTGGACGGAAACTGTCTTTATCGAGCACGGCAATCAACGAAAGCGGCCTATGGAAGAGGCTGAGATCCACACTTTCTTTTGGCCACGCATCTCCAACACGTTCGGGTTCATAGCGAGGAAAGAGCACCTTGAGGACGCGATAGCCTTCATCGCCAAAAGCAAAGTGTTCAACTCTCGCAAGCATTTTTTGGATCCCTTCGAGGCGCACTATGATCCGGAGTTCGATTGGATAGGCACCCTAATCACCATTCTAGATTGTGTTGACGACGCTTACAATCGAGAGGTGGCTCGCATGTTGCCTATCGGCATCGTGCAGCGCAATTATCACCCTGGGTGCATCCTTGCCCGCATGATCACCTTAATAAGCAACCAGCGGCTTGGAAAATCAACCTTTTGCCAGATACTAGCTGGGAATAAAGATCTTGGCAGCGAAAAATGGTTTACCAGAAAGAATATCTATGTCGCCTCAGATGTAACCCGCGCAGCAGCGCTCAGAGGCAAGGCAGTCCACGAATATGCAGAGCGCGCCAAATCTAGTAAAATTGACCTAGAAGCGTTCAAAAGCGATATCAGTTCCACAATCGAAGTTCATCGCCCTTTGTTTAAGTCATATGTTATTGAGAGGCCACGTTGGTTCGATTCAATATGCACTACCAACAAGAAGCAATATAATTATGATACAGAAAACATGCGCGACTTTGGCATAGATGTTGCCACTAATGGGCAGCGCATCAAGAATGACTTGTTCATAGAGGAATTCGATAGGATCTTTGGTGCTGTTGTTTGGCACGTCAAAAGAGGCATGAGCGGCGCGCCAGATCCCAGGATTATTGACGAAGCTAAACTTCGCCAGGAAGATAGGGTAGTTGAGAACCCGTTGCGCCACGTTTTGAATGTAGCGTTGGCTCTTGGCCATATCCGCTCTGATCGGCTGCGCTACTATGGAATGGACATTAAGGAAGAAAGAGATGGAAACGGAAATATTGTCACTAGGAGATATTCGATCAATTATCCTAAGATGCTCTTGTACGCTTCTAAATATGTTCGTTACCATAGCTTAAAAGTATCAGTAATTACAGATACTGTGATAAAGGATGAGATAGAGCATGTTAGAGTTGTTGATATTCCGTGGACTGTCGGCACCAGACAATCTATCTTTGGTCACCAAGATCGGTGCTTCTCTATTAAATTTGTTGGAGACGAAATGCGTGCAGCGTTTGATTATGCTCAAAAAATCAAAGATGAAGACGAATTTTTCATTTTCGGAATAGATGATGACAATAAAAAGTTCCGCTAGATTGTGTTGAAAATAAGATTGGCAGATGCGCGCCAGGAGTAACTCTACACGTCGTAACCTGTAGTTAGACGGATTTTTGTCTAGGTAGGTCTAGGCTAAGCCTCTGTTTTCATTACATAAACGACGCTAGACAGCTTAGCGCGCGATTTTTAAAGCTTCCCCTAGAAAATGAAAACGCCCACTAGCATGTCTAAAATAAGGCTCTACGGGAAGCGCGTGTAGGTCTCAGCGCCCATGATCTTTGCTGTAAAGAATCAGAGTGCAAACGGGCCACGTTTCATCGACAGAAGAGAAGAATATATATTGTCTAATTAGTCTAACTGTCTTTTCAATAATAATAACAAGCACTTAGATAAGACAAACCTTAGACAGCATCAAGACAGGCCCACATGGGCGCGCTCCTAAAGTGAGTGGCAATACTTCCTAATTACTTGACGATTATCTCGCAACAAAGACGCAGCCCAAAACCCAACATCCCAGCCCATCCTCAACGATCCAGCACATCTGGTGCGCCTCTATCGACCTTGATCCTTGGCACTTGGGCTGCCATGAAGATGATTGGCCCGTGGCCTCATCGCCCACGACAGCTAAACGATTGGCAATGTTCGATTTTCGTGTGTGCTGCTAGCTATCCACATACTACGCATGAACAATGCAACGCGTGGCGCATCTAAGATATTGATATCACACGCAGTTTTGCGTTCCATAGGCCCAATGTACTTGCCCTAGTAGAGCAATTTTGAAGATCAACAGCGTCTAACGCCGGTTATGCGTGCGCCTGGGCATAGTCTAAACGCCTTCGACGTGGCACGCAATCCTTGGCCGCGCGTTCAGAGGGCGTGGTTCGTGGGCGGTGATTCTGTGATTTACCTGTTCAAGGACCATGGCCCATGGCAACCCTCCCCGGAAATCTGACCAAAATCAACAATCTCCAACCACATACATTTGCCCTAGTACGATTGGCTTTCGACCCCACATTGAGCAGATGGATGAACCTAAAACGCAATTCGAGCTGATCCAGCTAAAGGACGCTCCAGGCTGGCACGTGCGAATTACACTCCCTCACGGAGTGGAACATTGCATCAGTTCTTTCAAAACGGAAGCTGAAGCAAGAACGTGGATTGGCGAAAATTCCGGCGTGTGGCTCACGGCCTACAGGAGCGCATAGGTCTAGGCGCAAAGCTTTCCCTGGCGCGCAACTAAAGTACAATAATCACAAACACTGATGGATGGACCAAAGAGCCACTACCTATGGTTCCGCAACCATAGCCATTAATTCCCTATTCATCCCACTGGTTTCTTTTGAGCAATTCCTTCGCTTTGCTGAAGAAGTACTACTTGATACGTTCATGAACAAAACTCAGTCCTTGCGCGTGTACAGTCACTGCATCCATTGATCTATTCTTTGCTTCCTTAAACAGATCGTCTAGCTAAAAGTCAGCGTCATTTTCGTCCTCAATTGTATTCTCGCCGCTGGGTCTATTGGCATGATTCACTCCTCAATCATTTCTTGAATCAAAGCCACGTGGAGCGCCTCGAAGGCTTGTCGCGCGTGGCCCACGCTCCTACGATTGCGGCAGCGCCCACGGTCTCCCATGTTGATCGTATAACCCTCTGGCACGCAATAACGCACATCGGCGCTAACAGACCACAAACGGCCCCATCTTGTCCGGTTTGGCACGCTCATCATCAGTTGCCTGGGGTTTCTGGTCCTTTACAAGTCGCCCCGATAACCCTTCATTGCGGCTATTGGTTGAATGCCCCACAACTCCCTGCTAAATCACCACATTGTACTGTGCGCCACTAAAATCTCAGAGCAGCCCTAGTTCAATCTTCAAAACTAGAACCTCCTGCGGGGGGATTACACGAGGTTCTAAGGCGCGTCGGTATCAATGACGCGTGAGCGGGACGCTTCATGTCTGCGAGCGCCTCCGTTATCAACTAAACGAACTCCCCTTCTACGTGGTTCCATAGGGCTGTGAATTATGGTTTCAGCTTACCAATCGGTGGGCGCAACCAAGATCACCAACTGGCCGAAAATCTCAAATTAGCCTATGAAAGCGCCACCCAACTCGCACTCATAGGAGCAATCATTGACCACCGTTCTAGAGAAACTGAAAGCCCTCGATGCGCAGCGCGCCCAACTGTTAGAGGGTGCCAAGAAGGCTCTGGAAAACGCCGAGAAGGCCGTGGCGGAGCTTAATGTGCTCGGCTTCCATTACACTCTAGTCGAGGGCGCATCAGCATCGCCCTCACCAGGCAGAGCGCCACGTAAGGCTGCCTCTGAGTCTCCAAAGCGCCAGCCACGAGACCTGCCCTGCCCAATATGCAACTTCAAAACCACCCCGCATCATGATGGCCGAATGCACCGGTCACAGAAGACCAAGAAGCCATTCAGCGTCGAGGAATTGATGGAAAGGCATCTCGCGAAGGTTGGGTAGTTTCACCCGTTGCTGAGGCTTAAACGAGTCCATTAGTGGCTCGTTCGCCCTCCCTTCGCGCACGCGCCAACGCCGCGCGAACCTGGACAATATCCGCTGACTTGTTCACTTTGGCCCAACCGCCACGCGGTAGCGTTTGGGCTAGTCATTTCAGATGAAGATATTTCTTTCAAGTGGCGATCACCAGTTCGTGGTCAGAGCAAATCCTCTCGATCTCGCCTCCGACGGTGCCTGGCGGTCGTATTCAAGGGGAACGCCTCGACGCCGGGTTTCGGGTCAGTCGGTGCGTCTTGCATCGGAGCATTCGCGAACGGCGCGGGGCAGGACCCGTTCTAGCTACCTTGCTCAATAGTACGAGCCCGTGTCGTGAGGTAGCCGGCTGATAGATCGATCTCCGCACCTCCGCCAAGATCCTCCTTAGCGGCAACCAAACCTTGCGACACCCACGCAGCGGTGGCTCCTTCGGCAAGAGCTGCCTTGTAGGCCGGAACGGCAACGCCTGGGTTCCCCGCCATGTGCGCGGCCCCAGCGAGGCTCGCCCAGGACGCAGCCTTCAATGGGCCGCTTGGCGCCAAAAGGATTGCGGCGGATGCAAAAGACCCAGCCTTGTCTGTATCTTCTTGCTTTCCACTTATGCGGGCCAATTTGATCATATTGACCGCGGCACTCCAGTTTGCAGCAGCCAATTGAGAACGATCGCGTTGACCGGGGTCAGATCCCCTCAGATAGTTGATATACAAACTCTTTGCTTCACCATAAGCTGTGTAAGCGTACTTAACGTCTGCTTTCGTCCCCTTTTTTGACTCGTAGTCCGCGAACTGCTGTAGAGAATCCGCCGCATCGCTATCGTTGCGTGCGGTAGCTTGATTGAACGCTGATGCCAATTCGTAACCCAAGCCACGTTGAACGATAATCCTCATAAGTTCAGGAAGATCCATTGGCCGGTTAAACGGAATTTGAGCTTTGTATTTTTCGATCCAACTCGATATAGCTTTGGCAAGACGAAGATTACTCACCCACCGCGGGCGGGGAGGCGGAGGCGGCTGAAACGCGCGACGCATTACATCTTCGCTTCCAGAAAAAAGGCTATTTATTATAGCTATGCTTTGATTGTCCGAAACTATTTTAATAATAATATCCTTAACACAAGATAGTGAAAGCACCCTCATTTCAGAGTAATATGTACCATCTGACTCAACACCTTCAAGAGCGATGCCGTCAACTAGCCCCTCAGAGGTTAATACAGCTGATCCACTATCCCCATGAATAGTCATGGCCTTCATATTATACATACACTTGTCGGACGGTGAGGGTTGTCCCGCCTCTTCTTCGGGCTCGCTATTAGAACGAGCATATCCTGTTAGTTCATGAACTTGTTCCTTATTAATGCCATCAAACTGCACCTCGAGAATATCAACATCATTAACTAAGGGATTAAATTGCAGCACCGCCAAATCAGGCTTCATAGTAGCTGTCACGACCTTAACAGGGTACCGATCCGTGGACCCTGGAAACGCGACGAGCGGATCCTGCTTGAGATCTCTTACGACGTGCCCCGCGGTCAGGATGAGTCCGTCCAAGCTGTCAATGACGAAACCTGAGCCGACTTGATCACCGCCCTCTTTTCCCGATTTGAATACGCGTACCGTGGCGACAAGACTTCGCGTTTTCGTCGAAGAGTCCTGAAGGTGGAAGCTGTATTCAGTGGTGTGACCCGTGGATAACGACAGGGCAAACAAGGCCCAGGCGGTCGCGGCCCCAACCCAATAGCGCAGACAACGCATCGGCGTCACTTCCTGTACGTCACCGTGACTGTTTGAATTTCACCAATCTTTACACCACCGCCAAGAGACCCTTCAAATGGGAGAAACTTCACCGAAAGTTTGCCACTTGAGTCGCGCTCCACTGCGAAGTGGACTGACGCCTCCAATTTGTCGGCGACCAGCGGCGGCTTCCCCTCACTTGCTGCTTTTATTGCCTGCGCCCCGGAAAGAATCGCCGCTTCTAGGGCATCGGCGAGACGAACAGTTGCGACGTCAGAAGGAGATCCTGGCGGGGCAGGCTGAAGCGTAAGTGTCACCTTTGAGGCAAATTCATTATTTTGCCCACCACCAACTTCAACGACCCATAGGCTTATCTTCCCGTCCCCCTCGACCTTCATCACCGTGTTAGCTTCAAGCACCGCATTTTCAAATGTAAGCAAGTGTTGTCTCTCGGTAGCCTCGCCAACGTGTAATAGGGCGACTTTCAGCTCCCGCACGAGCTCGGTTAGCGATAAATCACTGGACGAGGTGTCCGCGCGTCCGCTCGTTAGCGCCATTAATAGGTACATCAGCACGAAGACGATCGGACGTCTCGCGCGCACCATATTGCGTCTAAGCGAAAAATGTTCTGGCAGGAACACCAACATGGCCAGCCCCGAGCCGTTAGTACCATACCTTATTTTAGTACTTTTACACTAATGGAAACGTTCGTCAAATTCGGGTTAGCGGGGCGTTCCGCAGTACCCACGGACGTGCTGCGGGCATCGCGCCCGACGGCTCAATCCGCTGGACGTTGTTCGCGGAAGGACATTGCACTCGACAAGGTGGAGCAAACCATCAGTGCCGCGAGCTTCGACCTCGCCCAAGACGCCCAGTTCAAGCCGACATTCGCCAAATGACGGCCTTATCGCGACTGGAGACTGCGCACATAGTAAGACCTTGACAAGACTGAAATGTCGTTGAGACCCAGCCGGGGCTTGTAGATATGTTTCGGGCGGGCCATCTATTCCCTCGCCACGTCCACGCTCGCGTCGTGAAAACCGTGGCGTCGGCATCCGCTAACGACCCGCGCATTGCTCGGCGGCTCAAAGACCACCGTAACGGTCCTACTCCCACGTTTCCGCGCGCCCCGTCCATCGGAGCTCGGCCTATTGGACGACCGCGTTGCGACTTGGACAGCCCTGAATATGAAGGATTTCGCCGGGTCTCCGGGACGTCCAACGATAATTTTATTTGACGAGTGACACACGATAAAGCATGGAATGCGCGGATTGCCATCAGGCAGTTTCGAATCTCGCCGCAGTTCCTACTAGCCGCCTGAACCTAAATGGTTTGGAGAGCCAATATGCTGTGTTAAATAAAACGGGAGGATAAATTTAATGCGCGTATTCCCGATATCGATCCTATGCGGTGCCTTCGGCTTGCTAATTCCTCAGTTGGCGATTGCCCAAGGTGATTCTGGCGATCAATGTAGAGATATTCTTACTTATGCCGCGCGAAACGATACGCTGCAGGACTACGCGTTTGCAGCCGCAAGCGATATCTATAGCGAGTACTGCGAAAACGACCATCTTCAATCCGGAAAAAGCGTATCAGGAGGCGTTGACGCTGTCATTGGCAGTCTGCCGCTGGGGATCGGATTTGGAAGTGGCTCCTCTTCTGATCAAATGACACAGTTTTGTAAGAAGTTCTCGGATATGAGGTCGCAATACATGAAGAATAACGTCAGCAAGAGCTTAGTCAACCAGCCATCAGTTGTCGCTTGGCAAAAGTGTGTCGAATTACAAGCACAAGGTGTTTCATTTAAACCTGACATTCTCGACACGCAAATAACGATTGAGATCAAGCGGACGACCGGTGCTCCGGTTACTTTGAAGGGGGTTACGATCGATCCGAGTCTCCTGGCGTGTACAATACCGGGTCCGTCATCAGGTGGAGAGCCGGTCAAGGTTGGCGATGGGACGTATCGTGAAATTGAGAATGACGACCTTCTTTCAATAAGCTGTACTCGCGCTGCTCATCCTGATGGAGATACAGTGACTTACCCTAAGGCTGACATTACAGTAAGGACAAACAAAGGTGACTTGGCAATTCCTATCCCAGCTGCGTCAAAGACGCCTTACCAATGGTCGGAATATTATGAGCAGCAGTTAAAAAATCTTGCAAGTCGTGTTGTTGACGCTGGATCGTCGGATCAAGCATATACTGACAAGAAGGTCGACGAACTTCGGATGGCACTCGGTTCGTGGGGGACCGCTGATCCGACTCAGACACAGTACTACGGGGGAGCTTCGCTCGACCCTGTGACCTGTCGGAAGGGAGCATACTTAGTTGGCTTTTCGATTTCTCGGGGGAGCGCGGGGATAAATGAGCTAAAGCTTATTTGTAATGATCTGAACACTTCCGCGCCGAAGTAGCGTAAAAAGCAGGTTAGTGTTTGTTTGTCCCTGAACGCGTCCCTAGGTGGGAGAGTAGGCGACCAGCGGAGTGCTGAAAACCTGTTTCACGCGCCGATCACCCATTCCTCCCACCTCCCCTCCGCGCAGTATTGCTCGGCGGCTGTGACCCTCCGATTCCCACAGCTAGGGCACATGAGGCGCGACTCTAACCGTGACAGCGGGAAGTTCGGCCCGCGCGTACAAACCAGCGTCTCTAGGTCAAGCTGCTTGCGATACACGCAGCGCCGCATGGAGCGCGTTTCTAACCGATAGCCGTTGGCACAGCGCATATGCACCTTCCAGCCAAGGCTTCGCGCCACGCCTAGCGTCTCGACTTGCATGAGAACAAAGGTGGAACATCCTCTCGCTCTCGTCAAGCCTCTGGCACGCAACCTAGGGTGGAACAACCGTCTCTCGGTGACGTTTAGACAACAAATGCGACCGTGATGGAGCGCCGCGACCAATGGGACGTCACCTAACTTCGGAGGAAATCGCCCTAAACCAACAAGAGTCCCTATGTCTCGTCGAGTTGCAAGAGCTTGAAATACGGGAAGCGCAACTAGATCTTGAGTTGGAGCAGGACATAGATGAATCTCGTAAGATGATGGTCATGTATAATTTGAGAATTGTATACAGGGATCTATTGGCTAAACATCGAGAATTAGAGCACATTAAGAACGCGCAGATCACTTCTGTACAGAGGACGCTCAGGGCTTATGGAGGTGACTGAAGTGTGGGGTCCAAACGCTTCTGTTCACATCTTCCGCTCATGTGAAGCGCGCTCCTTGGCCCGGTCATAGCCCCTTAGACGCGCCTCATAGATCGCCGTTGAGATATCCGGGCTTTTGACTTCGAGCACCGCACGTGGCTTGCCCTGCCTGAATAGACGCGCTCCATGCGCCTCCTGAAAACGGATTGGAAAATCGTCTAATTCATCGTCCGAGGATGCCATCCCCCATTTGTACCACAAACACGCTCTGCTGGTCCACTGACGAGTCTGGCGCGCTCCAGATGCGCCACAAAGAAAAACAAAGCAAAACCAACTATTGCAAACAATATCACACTGCAACATGCTCCGTATGATTTCTACATACTCAATTGCAATTTATCACATCCAATCTAATCACCACACATACTATCACACATCAGTACTCACCTGCGTCATTACTTGACCACTCCTTAATTCCGACACATTTTCGGCGTAATGTGTCACTAAGGGTCGAAAAGGCCCGGAAAAATAGTGGCTTTGGAAGCCACGGCAAGGAGAATTGGGTTCTTATACATGGGATGAAGGTATCTGCCGCAGAGATGCGCCCAGACCACTTGTGTATTCGCTCGCTGGTACTTTACCCACGGAGAAGGTGGGACGGACCAGCTAAACTCTCCCCAAAGACTACAGCTGGAGAGCCAGCTTAGTAGTTGCTAACCATGGATCAGGAAGGCGGTTTCTCCAACTAACCAGCGCGTAATGTTGTAATGCAGTAATGCTGTAAAGGAGAGAGTGTTGTGGCAATAACAAGAAAACATACCGCTCAAGGTGATTCAAGTCTCCTTGCGCAAGTGTTGAATATCTTCCATAGATATGTGGACGCTAAACGTGAATATCTATTGGGCGCAGCTCTGTGGGCGCTACATACCCACATCTATACCCACTACGACAAATCACCAAGACTGGCTATTCTAAGTCCAGTTAAAGATTGTGGAAAAAGCACAGTTCTGGATATTCTTGGTGCGATGGCGTGGGAATCTCTAAAAAGTAAGTGATCCATCCCCATCAGCTACGTTTCATATGGCAGGTACGCATACCCTGCTGATAGATGAAGTCGATAATGTGGACATCGTGAAGAAGATGAGATCTGTTCTAAATGATGGACATAGTAGAGGTGGACGTGTAATTCGGACCATAAATTCAGAAGTCGTACACTTTCTGGCTTACGGCCCAGTTGCGCTTGCTGGAATCGGTAAACTACCAGCAACACTTATGAGTAGGTCGATCGTGATAAATATGGATCGTTCTGATAAGGCAATGGCGCGATTCAGCGTGCAAGAACATCACTATGCTTCACAACTCGCAAGGTGGGCCAAGAAAGTGGATCTAAATTCAGATCCGCAAATGCCAGGCCAACTAATAGGACGTGATGCAGATAAATGGCGACCTCTTATCGCCATTGCTGACTCTTTTGGTCGAAGCGATATAGCAAGAGATGTGGCTCTTAAAATCGTAGGTGAGAGTAACATACTGGATATAAAAGAGTCAATACTACGTGACACGCAGAAAGTGTTCGATAGTGTGAAGGCCAACATACTTACCGTCGATGCCCTCTATCAGGGATTGCTGGAGGACAAGGAAGGTGAGCATGAAGTTGACTATGTAGACATGAAGATGACTAAGCGCAGGGTCGGCGACATACTCGCTGACTTCCGGATAAAAAGTTGTCTTCAAAGATATGAAGGCGCTCCCAAAAACTGCTGGCTCAGGAAAGACTTTGAAGAAAAGTGGAGAAGATACCGCCTGAAGCGCTGAACGATGGCGCACCACCTAACATGGCGATAGTCGTAATGCTGGCGCTACTATTGTTTTGGTTATATCATGATGTCATTTAATATGGCACATTTCTGTACTAGCGCGGACAGTATTACTACATTACTACATTACGTCAGCTATAATGCCAGCTTGCATCCTAAGATTGACTGCACTATAATGTAAATATAGATAAGGAGGCGCGACAATGAAAGAAAACCTGGCAATATATGTGAAATAGAATCATCACTATTAGACATTGGCTTTGATGTAGGAAGCGTCGAACGAACAATGTCACGGCATAAAAGAGATTTGGTAACTATCCATAGACGTCTCAAACGAAAATACCCTGATATAACGAGCGTAGAGATCGGAATGGCCATATATCGGAAAATTATCGAAGAACAAACAGTGAACAAGGAGCAAGCATATGCCCTATCAACCGGAGAAAGATCCCACGTTGCGCAAACTGCAAGCTGAGGTTCGCCAAATAAATCGTCAGCTAAAGATGCACTTCGACCCACATAAGTTCGACCAGCTATTTGTGCTGCACGCGCGGATAAAAGAACGGGTGGAGAAGCAAAGTCGCAAACATGGTGCGCCACTAGGCTGGGAAAGCTAGTTGATGGGCCATAGTCGATGGACCTCGAACCACCATGCTCTGAGGGTCGCTACCCTGCCCTACTATTGGACCTTACGCAGATGGGCTGCTCTCTCCTTCCAGGCCCTATGTGCGCCAGTCTCAACAGGAGCGCCATCCTCGGTAGGAATGTGACTCTCATCGACAGCAATGACTTCCTCATCCTCATGCCGGAACAGATCGTCACGCAGACCATCCATGCTACGCTTTGCCTTCAGCTGCGCCTCGCGAATTTGGTCTAGTTCTTCGACAATCCTGCTTACCTCGTTTTCAGCCGTTGCGATTGCCTCTTGGTGGCGCGTCTTCTCGGATCTGAGCGCACCTTCCCTTTCCTTCAATGCTGCAACTTCAGCTAGTAAGGCAATGAGCGCATCGTGTATTTCTACCGACATCAGGTTTCTCCTAAAGTTACAAAGCCAATTTGAATAGTTCTATCGTTGCCCTTATGCCATCTATATCCACTCTTACTCTTGTCTTTCCATTCATATCTGGCGTTACGTTCATCTCTAAGCGCACTTTCTTATCAATAAAATTGCCCTCAATGACACGAACAATAGTTCCACGTCCGTAAGTGCGCCTCTTAAACTCAACATCATCAAACTTACCTTGTGTCATAAGCTTCAAGCTCTCGTTAATGGCGTGCTTTCTAATAAGTACGGGATGTAAGACACCATCTTCGTCACGTTCGCTAATCACTTTAATGAATCTTGTGGTTGTTCTGCACAGGTCGATTGTGACGCTTTCCCTAAATTCAATGAAGAGGTAATTGGCCCAGAGCGGTGTGTATTCTCCCTTCACGTTTCTTCGTATTGGAAAATATGTCGCCAATGGTATTTCATTTGCCCTTTTGATTACCTCAACTGCTCCGCTTCCGCTGAAGACTCCAACGGTCCAATGAAATTCGGTTTGCTTAGTTCCGAAAAGATCATAATGCTTGCCATTAATGGGAGCGCCAAATAGATCACGCATTGCAGCCCTCCCAAAAACGTCATGTTATTGTTCTCCTTGTAAGTGCCAATAATTGTTATTTCTTAATCGGCTCAGATTGCTTTTTCTGATCGGATTGACGCGCTAACCATTTTAGGGCTTGTGATCTCCGCTCATTGACGAGCTTTGCAGTCTGCTTTGCTGACTTATTATTTGTCACTGCAATTCTGTGGTGAAAGGTCATGGTGCGCTCCTAACCCTTCTCAAACTCAAGTCCAAATATCTTGATGATTGTTGTGTATTTCGGTGACTCCATAATCTTTGAGGTCCTTAGCTTGAAGACCGTAATTGGCCAGAAAGAGAAGATGTACCCAATTTGATAATCTGCCACGTCTATGATTTTCGTAACTGGCCACAATGCGAATGGCTTTTGGTATCTAAAGTTTTCAAGAGCTATCATTTAGGCACTCTGAATTCAGAAATGTTGTACTTATTGATGCGCAACACAAAT
>Ga0207036_10022_pt2 | contig 28694 bp, 23 predicted proteins | sample Alteio_BWMinCont_78_FD_153284 | JGI IMG/M metagenome (GOLD analysis project Ga0207036, IMG submission 153284) | Enriched cells from forest soil in Barre Woods Harvard Forest LTER site, Petersham, Massachusetts, United States -... | ecosystem: Environmental > Terrestrial > Soil > Temperate forest >... | reverse complement strand
CGCCTCTTGCGGGCGGCGTCGCGGCGAGCAGCTAATCGTTTGAGATGCTTGGAGGATTGTACGGCCTCGCGGGTATGCGCGCGGGAAGGCGATTCGTGGCTGTGACGGTGCTTGGTTGCGGCTGCCACAGCGTTCGTGCCTAGCCAAGACAGTATCGTGGGGAGAAGAGCCAATATGCAAATCCGACGAAACAGGGATTTCGCCCCCTTGCGACTCGCCAGCACAACCGCGCCCTCCCAAGAACTTACTTGCACTATAACATGTATTGTTGGCAGTTGTCAACAAAAATTGCATAGAACATCGGCGGCTTTAACGGCCTCTCTCAGCATTCCACGCGGAGTCCATGGCAGCGCGCAGGGCGATTGCGGCAGCCATAGGGTCATCGGCCTGGGTAATGGCATGGGTCACGGCGACACCATCGGCGCCGGCCTGCAAGCACTGGATTATCTGATCGGCTGTTTCGATACCGCCAATTGCGATGACGGGGATATGGACGGCGTCCTTTATCTTGCGAAGCAGCCCCAGGATTCGGCCGGTTTCGCCAGACTCCGCCCCGGAGTCGGGAACTGTGCTCTCTTTGCGCTCCGCTCCAACAGAGGACTCCCCAAACACCGGACCCACCTGCACATAATCCGCCCCGCCGCGTTCGGCTCGGCTCGCGCCGAGAACGGTTTGTACGAACATGCCGACGAGCCGTATGGGTTCACGCAGGTACTGCCTTGCGTCGGATGGTTTGTAGCTTCGCTCGGGAAGGAGCAGTCCGTCGGCGTGGCATTTTTCGGCCAGTTCGACATGTCCGGTCATGATAAACCGGGCTTTACCGGCCGTCATTTCGCGCAGCCGCATGGCGACGGCATACAGTCCAAGATCGTCGGGATCGGAGCGGGGCACGCGAAGCTGCACGGTATCGACGCCGCCGGCGATGGCGGCATCGATGAGTGATAGGGGACCGCCGCCGCCTTCGGCCTCCGGCCGGTAGAGGGTGCGGTTGGTGACCAGTGTAAGGCTGGGCAGGCGGAAGTCTGTCACAGCGACATTGTACCCGACGCTGTCACAGGCCGGGCGCGTTGGAACTCTCCAAACGCCGCGTGGTTGCAATTCGGCTCACGACATGGCTATAATAAGCCGTAATGTTAGAGATGTTGGAACCTGTCCATGCGAACTCCGGCCCCATGCATAATCGCGTCCTGCCGGGCGGTTACGCCATATTGACCTGGGGCTGCCAGATGAATGAGGACGACTCGGCTCAAATGGCAATGATGCTTGAGAGCCGGGGATATGTCAAGGCCGACCGTGTCGAGGACGCTTCCGTTATCCTACTCAACACATGCTCCGTGCGCGCCAAGCCGGAGCGCAAAGCCTACAGCAAGCTGGGGGAGTTGCGCGAGCTCAAGCGGATCAATCCCGATCTGGTCATCGGCGTGTGCGGCTGCATGGCGCAAAAGGAAGCCCCCGAAATCAGGCGCCGGGCGCCCTTCGTGGACCTCGTTGTCGGCACCGGGCAGATCGACCGGGTCCCGGCGCTCATCGACCGCGTGCAACAGGAGCGTATTGCCATCATTGCCACGGAGCTGCCGGAGCGCGGCGAGCGGGGCGACAAGCGCGTACCGGACCGCGCGGTGCCTGGACGTACCGCTCACGGCCACTACGGCGCCCAGCGGTGGGAGGGTATCCCGCCGAAGCTCAAATCCTTTGTGTCGATCACATACGGCTGCGACAAGTTTTGCGCATTCTGCATCGTTCCGATCACGCGCGGCAAGGAGCGCTCGCGCCCGGCCGACGATATCGTTCTCGAGGTCGAGCGGCTTGCGTCGCTGGGCACCAAGGAGATCACGCTCCTTGGCCAGACGGTCAATTCGTACGGCAAGTTCCTCGACGATCCGTGCAGTTTCGCCCAGCTTCTTGGCCGATTGAACGCGATCGAAGGCATTGAGCGGATTCGGTTTACATCGCCGTATCCGAAGGATTTTAACGACGACGTGATCGAGGCGATCGCCTCGATGCCAAAAGTGTGCGAGTAGATTCACATGCCGGTGCAAGTCGGCGACGACGATCTGCTGGCCCGTATGCGCCGAGGCTACACGCTGGGCCAGTATCAGGAGATTGTAGGGAAACTTCGATCGTCGGTGCGTGGACTTTCGCTGACGACGGATATTATGCTCGGCTTCCCCGGCGAAACGGACGATCAATATGAGAATACGATGCGGTTTGTGTCGGAAACGAGATTCGACGCCGCCTTCATGTTTGCCTATTCTCCGCGAGAAGGCACCAAGGCGGCTGGCTATGAAAATCAGGTTCCGGAGAGTGTAAAACTGGACCGATTGGGTAGATTGATAGTATTGCAGAATCGCATTACGGAAGAGATCAACCAATCCCATGTGGGATTGACGTACGAGGTGCTTGTCGAGCGGCGCAGTCCGAAGGACCCCGGTAAATGGACGGGACTTAGCCGGCAGGGCAAGACAATCAATTTCCCGGCGGCTGACGGACTTGACCTGATCGGCAGATCGGTTCGCGTGCGCGCGACGCGGGCGCACCTGTGGGGTTTTACCGGCGAGTTGCAGCCGGAACGTGCGGAACGCGGCATCGCGCTCCCAATAGCCACCTAGCGGTGGGGCGTGTGCGCGAGTAGGCGCTTGCTATATAACCAAGGCGGACGCAGCGCACGTCGGGTTTTGTCTGTCTGACATGTCGGACGGGTCCAACATGTCCGATCGGTCCGACTCTGGGCCGATGGCGAAACGTTAGCCGGTGTTTTCTCGTAATGGTAGTAATATGGATCGACGCAAGACAATACTGAAGAGGGTTCTGCTCGTTTTTTCGATTCTGGTGCTCGCGGTTGGCGTGGGCACAACGGCGTTCCTCTTCCGGATTCTCCACCCACGCAGCGGTGAACACACGGGCGCCGGGCCAATGTCGATTGGGCAGACTTTTAGGGACATTTCGGATTTGGTCGGTAATCCGTACGCGGGATTCCCGAAGGAGAACCGAGTTGTCATCCTGTGCATGGGCATAGACGACAACTGGACCGACAGCGATGAAGTCTACACGGCGGGTGCGCGCACGGATACGCTCTTCTTTCTGACGCTCGACTTGAAGAACCGCAAGGCGACCATGCTCTCGATCCCGCGGGACACCTACGCGCACATCGCCGGCACGAACACCACTACCAAGATCAACGCCGCCTACGGCTCCGGTGGACCCATGCGGGCTGTGGCCACCGTCGCGGAGATGACCGGCATCCAGGCCGATCATTATATGGTGCTTAACATCGACGCGACGAAGAAGATGGTTGACGCGCTGGGAGGCGTCGACGTGGATGTCGAGCATGAGATGCACTATCACGACAAGTGGGGCCATCTGAGTATCGATCTGATGCCGGGCTTCCAACATCTAGCCGGGGACCAGGCGGTCGGATTCGCGCGCTATCGGCATGGCGATGCGGGCGCGAAACCGTCGCCGGAGGATGGCGACGAACGTCGGATGGAACGGCAGCATGTGCTGATGCGGGCCATGGTCGCCAAGGCCAAATCCTTCGCCAACTATGTCCAGGCGCCGCATCTCATCGACATCGGCATGTCCACCATCCGGACGGATCTTTCGCGAGCGCAGTTGCTCGATCTGGCCGCGATTTACCGCGGTATCCAAACCAGCGACATCACGACCGCATCGCTTCCGGGCGAGGATTTTCACGGACCGCACGGCGGATGGGACTACCGGCTCTACCCGAACGCAATGGCTGCGTATGTCGACTGGCTCGTGCGCGGCGACGAAACGGCTGCGCGGCGTTTGACACCGGTCGTGATTGCGAACGGCACCGCCATTCCCGGACTGGCTGCGCATGCGGCCGACGTGCTGCGCAAGCTCGGCTATGACGACATCCGGATCGAATCCGGCGGGCGTTCCCGCGTTCATTTGGCGGTGGATACAGGCACGCCGGCCAATTCCGCAACGCAGTACTTCGACACAGGAGTTCCGGACGCGAACATTACCAGCGACGTGAGCGCGGCGCTTGGACTCAATGACGCGCTCGGCGTCCGTAATCCGAACAAGCCAAATCGGCTGGGTTGGACGGCGCCGGCCAAACTGACGATCCTACTAGGGCAGGATTACGCACAAGCCGTCGCTTCGTCCGGCACCCCAGTTACCGCCGACGAGAGCAACGCGGTTGCGGCTCCGGACCAGACGGCTACGCCGGATAATAGCGCCGGCGCCGCAACCCCGGCCAACGGCGCAGCCGCACTATCCGGCGCGCCGGCGACGACAGCGCCAACTTCATCGCCAACAGCCCAGTAAAACGTAAGCCAGCCGGAGAAGAGCGGGCTGGCCTGCGGGTTCTGTCGAACCCTACGGGCAGCCCCTACCACGGTGACAAGGGCTAGCTGTGTTGCCAACCCGCGGAGCGCGGCGCAGCCGCCTTCGAATTTCGACCAAGCCCCATCATTTTTCCGTGTGGCGCAGGAAACCGACGGCAAGCCGTCAAACATACCGGCATGGTTCGACGTTCTCCAGCGAGGTGGGTCGGTTGAGTGTCGATAACAAGGGAGACGGCGCAGTCGTCGCAGGCGGCGACATATCCGGAAGCGTCATAATTTCTGGCAGCGGCAATACTGTGAACGTCGGTGGTCGTCCGCCGGCGACGGTTCGCCACGAGCCGGCGTCGACGCCGGTTCAGAGTGTTGACACTCCGAGGGGCGAGCGGACGCCGACGGTATTTGTGAGCTACAGCCACGATGACGACGATTTCGTACGCCGGTTGATCTCCGACTTGAACAAGGCGGGCCACGCCGTCTGGATCGATACGTCGAACATCAGGGGCGGGGACGATTGGCTGCGGGCGATCGCAGAAGGGATTATCAACTCGTATGCGTTCATCATTGTGGCGACGAAGAGTTCCCTCGCGAGCAAGTGGGTGCGTGGTGAGATTACCTGGGCTGTGCAGCGGGAGAAGCTAATCGTTCCTGTCCTTGTGGAAGATGTTGTCCGTGACACCGCTTTCTTCCCGCTGGTGAACTTCCACGGCGTCAAGTTTCACGGCACGGATTACGAGACGGCCATTGCGAGACTTGTCTCGTCTCTGCCGGCGCGTGGTAGCATGGACGTGATCACGAGCGCGCCTGCCGCGACGTCATCCATGAACCCCGAGTCTGCCAGGCTTGTCGCGACAATCGGCGACCCTTTGGCGTCGGTCAAAGATCGTGTTGCCGCCGGCCGGCGCCTTGCTGAGATAGGCGACCCGCGTCCAGGTGTCGGCTTGCGTGCGGACGGTTTGCCGGACATTGTTTGGTGCGACGTGCCGGGCGGGGAGTTCATATACCGGGCCGGCAGAAGGCTAACACTGGCGGCTTTCCGCATCGCCAAGTATCCGGTTACGTACCTGCAGTTTCAAGCGTTCATTGACGCTGCGGACGGTTATGCGAACGCCAAATGGTGGGAGGGGCTGTACCAGGACGGCGTTGCCCAGCAGCGCAAAGGACCGGTCGATCAATGGTTCAAGTTATCCAACCACCCCCGTGAAAATGTATCGTGGTACGATGCGATAGCGTTTTGCCGCTGGCTTTCCGACAATCTCAGCGAGTCAGTGACTTTGCCGACGGAGCAGCAATGGGAGAAGGCCGCGCGCGGGACGGACGGGCGTATCTATCCGTACGGGAATGAATTCGATCCCGCGAAAGGCAACACGGGGAATTCCGGCATCGGGCAGACGAGTGCCGTGGGCGCCTTTCTGGACGGCGCATCGCCATATGGCGCGATGGACATGAGCGGAAACGTATGGGAGCGTACATTGACTGAGTACAAAAGTGCCCCAGATGCGGACATTAGCTCGAATGCGGTCCGCGTTGTTCGCGGCGGCGGCTGGACCAATTGGGGCGTAGACAACTTCCGATGCGAGTGCCGGGAATGGGTCGATCCCGCAGCCAGGTACTACAACGGCGGGTTTCGGGTTACGTCCCCTGCTGTCTGAACTGTGATTTGTTTGATTAATTGAGGACTGTGATTGCCTGCGTCAATCGCGGTGCGTAGGGACGTATAGATAATCCGGCCAATTGACACAGCGCGGACGCGCTACGCTCCGATCTTTGTCAACTACCAGTATAATGAGAGTACAAGGAGCAGCACGTATGCAGACGATCACTCTCTCAAATGAAACCGTAGATAATCTACGCCGGGTGGCCGCGTTACGTGGTATCGATGCCGACACATATGCGGAGGAACTTCTTTCCATAAGCCTCGCGGTGTTGGATGGGGATCCGTCGTCGCGCGTGAAGTCCAGGCGTGTGATGGAATACAGTGCGATCGCTCCAACCGGCAGGACGGCGGCCGAGATCGACGCGGACATTGAAGCAGGGCGGTCGGAATGGGATGGTGTCAAGGACGGGCCATCGTCGGTCCCTGGGTTGCCGGCATGACGGTGGCAGACGCATTAAGCGGCGTGAGACGCCTGGGATTGGATACAGCGCCGATCATCTACTTTGTCGAAGGCAATGCGGACTTTCACGCGGTCTGCGTTCCCTTCTTTGCCGCCATAGATGACGGACAAATCGAAGCGTTCACCTCGACCATTGCCATGACTGAAACGCTCGTTCATCCGCTGCGAGCGAACGACATCGCCCGTGCCGCAGCCTTTCGCGATCTCCTAACAACCGGGCCGGGTATCTCGACTATCCCGTTGTCCGCAACCATTGCGGAACGGGCCGCGCAACTTCGAGCCGATCATAATCTGCGAACGCCGGATGCTATCCAGATTGCGACGGCATTAGCAACCGGTTGCGATGCGTTCTTGACCAACGATGTGAAGCTCAAACGCATCACTCAACTACGCGTGATCGTTGTAGACGATCTCATTGCATAGCGTTGGCGTATGAGACGCAGGAAATCGACGACAAGCCGTCAAACATACTGGCAACTTGCCACGACGTTCGCCAGTTGTGGTATGTCGTTGCACAGAAGACCGCGCCATTGAAGCGGCCAACGAAAGGCCCGCTATGTTACCTGACTACATGAGAGGCGATGAGGAAGCGACGCTCGTGCCGGACCCGTCTCAGCGTCCCGGATGTTGGCTGCATCCGAAATCCGGGGACGTGGTATCGATGCCAGTTGACTGGCGGCCCAAGGGAATGGCCAACGCCAGCGGACTCGTGGGCAAGAAGGTCGACATCATCGTCGGACGCTTTGCCGGTAAGGTGGGCATCGTGAGACATAACGGTCTGGCGGACGATCCGCCCACGGGTCTGCGCGTTCGTGTCACTGAGACAGGTGACGAGATTCCTTTCGAGAGCTTCGAACCTTACCTGAGGTTGCGCGTAGATAACAAAGGAGACGGCGCCGTCGTCGCCGGCGGCGACGTTTCCGGAAGCATCATCATTTCCGGCAGCGGCAATACCGTCAACGTCGGCGGCCGTCCGCCAGCGACGGTTCGCCACGAGCCGGCGTCGACGCCGGTCCAGACCGTCGACACGCCTATTGACGAGCGCACGCCCACGGTATTCGTGAGCTATAGCCACGACGATGACGACTTCGTAGAGCGATTGATCTCCGACCTGAACAGGATGGGCCACGCCGTGTGGGTCGATACGTCGAGCATCAAGGGCGGCGACGATTGGCTGCGGGCGATCGCCGAAGGGATCGTCAACTCGTATGCGTTCATCATTGTGGCGACGAAGAGTTCCCTTGCGAGCAAATGGGTGCGCGACGAGGTGACATGGGCCAAGCAGCAGGAGAAGCTGATCGTTCCGGTTCTTGTGGAAGATGTTGTCCGCGACACCGCTTTCTTCCCGCTGGTGAACTTCCACGGTGTCAAGTTCCACGGCGTGGATTATGGGACGGCCATCGTGCGGCTTGTCGCTTCTCTGCCGACGCCTGGCAAGAACGACACCTCCGCGACGAGGCCAGCCGAAATGTGGTTGCCCAGCATCGAGACCGTCCGCCTGGTGGCGACAATCAACGGTCGGTTGGCGTCAATAAAAGATCGTGTCGCGGCCGGCCGGCGGCTTGCTGAGATCGGCGATCCGCGTCCCGGCGTCGGCTTGCGGGCCGATGGATTGCCGGACATCGTCTGGTGCGATGTCTCGGCGAGTGAGTTCACATTTGCCGGCGATCCCCAAGCGCCAGATAGCGGCCCACCGCGACAGATCGACTTGCCGGCTTTTCGCATCTGCAAATATCCGGTCACCTACTGCCAGTTTCAGGCGTTCGTTGACGCCGAAGACGGTTATGCGAACGCTCAATGGTGGGACGGTCTGCACTCGGACGGCCTCGTCCAGCAGCGGAAAGGACCGGGCGAGCAACGGTTCCGGTTTACGAACTACCCCCGAGAAAATGTGTCCTGGTACGATGCGATGGCCTTTTGTCGGTGGCTGTCAGCCATGTTTGGCGATCAGGTTTGCCTGCCGACCGAGCAGCAATGGGAGAAGGCCGCGCGCGGGACGGACGGCCGCGCGTTTCCCTACGGTAACGAGTTCGATCCCACGAAATGCAATTCAGGGAACTCCGGCATCGGTCAGACGAGTGCGGTGGGTGCATTTCCGGGCGGCGCATCGCCGTATGGCGCGATGGACATGAGCGGCGATGTGTGGGAGTGGACGTTAACGGAGTTCTATAATGGGTCGGATGCAAACATCAGTTCGTGCGATCGCCGGGTCTTGCGTGGCGGCACGTGGGGCAACAATGCCGCCTTTGCGCGCGCTGCGTATCGAAACGACCTCAAACCCAGTCACCGCGAGGTCAGCGTCGGGTTCCGGGTCACGTGCCCTGCGGTCTGAACTGTGATTTGTGTGATTAATTGAGGACTATGATTATTTGCGTCGGAACGGCCCGTAGCCGGCCGAGGCACTTTGTCAACTCCCGTACCAGATTATCAACGACCGCAGGGTGGCGCGCTCGCAGAGGAAGTTCGTCCGATAACGTTCGGTTGGCGAGTCGAGGGCGGATGCGATGCCGTGCTGGTGGTCCACGATCATCAGGGCGCGCTCGACGCACGATCGATTGATCTCGGACATGCCCTCGGCGGCGGCGTATGCGCGGGCGAACCAGCAGATGAGCGGGTAGGTGAATAACAGGGATCTCAGGCCGTCGAGGTAGCCGCGGTTGTAGAAGGACTGCCCGAAGAAGCCCATGCTCATGAGGTGCACATGCAGATAACGCTCCAATGTCAGGGCCGCCTCGCCGGACGGAATGCCGCGGGCATTTTCGATGTCGGCGAAACGCACGTTAGGGAAACCTTCCTGCAGGGTAGGGACCTGGCCTTTACCGGCGAGCATGCGTAACTGCAAGCCCAGCCGATTCCAGAGACGCGCTTTCGCGCCGACCTTGTCCACGCAGCCGTATATCGCGAGCACCTGACGGAACGCGGCAAGGTGGGTGCCGCTCGGCGCGACCTTACCACCCCGGGCGCGCTGATCCGACGGCGGGAGCGCGGGCGAGGCGTGGGTCGCTGGAGGCTCCCCGTGTCTCGCCCCTACGTGCGGATCGGCCACCAGGGGGCTGTTAATCGCATCCTCGGTGACGACGGACGCGGCTTCGTCGAGATATTCGGACAACGCCTTTCCCACGAAAGCTTCGGGGGGCGCTTCGCGTATCAGTTCCACCAAATCGACGCATGCCGCGATCCGCACGGTGATATTGAGGGACACGTCGAGCAGCACGCGCTCGAAGGTCTTGGTGATGCGGCTGAGCTGGTCCCAGGTCAGTTGGACCGAGCCATGCAGGGGTGGGACGGGCATGTTGGCCGCGCGTTCGGCGGGGACGGCGGTCTTGAGCAACTCCAAAAGATCCGCGCGGTGCTCCGTAATGGGGCGACCGAGATTGCCGGACGTGGCTTCGCAGTTAAAGCGAACGTCGACGCGTATTTGATTTCCGAGCGGGACGAACTGGAACGGAAACATGCGGCAGGCAAGCGGCTTAGCCGCCTCGCCATGCACGGCGTGGATGCGGCAGCGCCCGTCGTCTTGCAGGAACACGCAGGAGGAGTCGGCGCGGTGGGCCAGTTGGAAACCGTCGCCGTGGGGCGTGAAGAGAGGCTTTCCGGCCAGGTCCAGTTCCTCCTCGCTCCACTTCTGCTCCACAATGCGGTCACGGTCGTCCTGATTGATGACGATCGCGAACCGTCCGCGGCAGCATTCGCCGCATCCGGTGCAGTCATACTGCTGGAATCCGGGCTGCATAATCAGTTTGAGTGGAATTCGCAATGGTTCCATCGTACCACGTTTTGCCGATGTTTCATTTGCGGCTCAACGGGATAAATCTCATTGTACTATGAAGCCCAAAGGGGGAGAAAATGAAAACGTTGAAAATAGCATTAGTGACTTTGTCCGCGTTAATGACGGTGTGTGCCATGGCGACCGCGAAGCCGGTGGTCACCGTTACTTCGCCTATCAAGCCACTAGTCGCGGTATCGGTTCATCCCGTCAGCCTCAAGCCGTGGGTGAACGGCTACTCGGCGGGCGGCTATTGGTCCGATGGCTACTACCACCCGAGGCACTGGGTCCACGGTTATTATGTGCGACCCGGCTACTATGGCGGACCAGGCTACTACGGGGGACCAGGCTACTACGGAGGGCCAGGTTACTATAACGGGCCGGGCTACTACCCGCATCGTTGGTATCACCATCGGCACTGGCATCGCAACCACGTCGGGATTGTCATCCATCTGTAATCACGACGTTTGCGATGAAAGCTCGACTAGATAATGTCCGGCTGCCTTAACAACGACGCCCACATGCGTTATGGGGAAGTGGGCGTCGTTGTTGAACTCGTCGTGGCCTTACCGCGACCGCTTACGACGCGATTCAAGGTGTCTTACGTTTGCGCTTTGGCGGACTGTCGACAGGCGGCTCGACGGGCGTGGGCGGCGCAACGACGGTGGGCTTTTTCGTACGCGGCCTTGCGGCCCGCGGCTTAACCGTTAGCATGTTATCGGGAACGTCGGATTGACCCAGGGTCAGCATATTGTCCGGCACGTCGGATTGACCTAGTGCCGGCGTGTTATCGGGAACGTCGGACTGGTCCGCGGCTAGCATGTTGTCCGGAACGTCGGACTGGCCTGATTCGGACTCCCTTCCCTTTAGGGAGGGGGTGGGGGTAGGTGCGGAAATGGTGGGTACGCCGCCGCCGTTTGCCGGCGGCGCCTCGCCGGTCTGGATGCGCCACATACTGGCGTAAACGCCATCGGCCCGAACTAGCTCGTCATGCCTGCCTTGCTCGCGCACCTGGCCGTCGTCCAGCACGTAGATCAGGTCGCACTGACGAATCGTGGACAGCCGGTGCGCAACAATGATCGTTGTGCGGTCTTTCGCGACGTCCATCAGCGAGCGTTGGATAATGGCCTCGGTCTCATTGTCGACAGCCGACGTCGCCTCATCGAATAAGAGTATCGGGGCGTCCGACAGCATCGTGCGCGCGATCGCGATGCGCTGCCTTTGGCCGCCGGACAACTCCACGCCTCCGAACCCAACGCGCGTCTCATATCCGCCCGGCATGGCCTCGATAAACTCGTCGGCAGCAGCCAGCCGCGCGGCCCGCGTCACCTCTTCCGGCGACGCGTCCGGGCGCAGATAGGCGATGTTTTCCCGGATTGTGCCGCTCGTCAGGAAGACATTCTGCGGTACGTACGCGATGGCGCGCCGGAGGTTCGCCAGATGGAGATTGCGAATGTCGAGTCCATCTATTGTCACCCGGCCGGCATCAACGTCGTAAAAACGAAGCAGCAGACGCAGGATGGTCGTCTTGCCGGCTCCGGACGGTCCCACGATTCCAATCGTCTTGCCGGCCGGAAGATGCATTTTCAGATGGTGGATGACCTTCTTGTCGAGAGAATATCCGAACGACGCGTTTTCCAGTGAAACATCGCCTCGTACCGTTTCGAGCGGCAGGGCGGTGTCGCCGCTGAGGATCTTAGGACCCTCGCTTAGGAACTTGTCGACCCGGTTCAGCGATACTGTCGCCTTTTGGTAGTAGTCGAGCGTTATGCCGAAATGTCCCAGGGCGGAGTAGAGGCGCAGCGAACTATACAACATCATGCTGTACGAGCTGGGAGCAAGCAAATCCTGCTCGACACGCCGTCCGCCCAGACCGAGGGCTATGAGGAAACCGGGCGCCACAACTGTCTTGATCGCGGCTGCGTACGCCGAGCTGAGCAGCGCCATCCGCCGGGTCGCCTCCTTGTAGCGTGTACTCGCCTCCGCGACCCGCGCCGCCTCCGTGTCCTGAGTCGCCGACACCGCGATGGTGGACATGCCCGCGATGTTGTTGTGCAGGGTGGCCAGCATAGCGGTCTCTGCCTTGCGCGCCACAACCCGCCGCTCCTTGATCGGCCCCAGAAAGCGCGTCACTACATAAAAGAGGCAGGGCATGGAGAGAAACTGAACGGCGGCAAGGCCAGGTGAGATCGCGAGAAATGTCCCGGCCGCGACCAGGCCTTTGGTCGCCATCGCAACGACCGGATCGACACCTTTTTCGATGAACTCGGCGACATGGCTCACGTCGCCGTCCATGAGGGCCATCCAGTCGCTAACCGACTTATTCTCGATGCGCGCCGGGTCGATGCCTTGCAAATGGTCATACACTTGCCTCAGCAAATCATCCTGAACGGCGCTGCCGAGTTTAGCGGTGGCGACGCTGTAATAGTAGCCAAGGGCAGCGTCGATGAGCCAGATCGTCAGACCGATACCGCTCAGGGCAAGAAGCTGCGAGCGAATGCTGGCGAAGCCGAGCTTGCCCAAAAACGACCCGGGACCGCGCGTAACGACGTCGATCGCTGTTGAGATCAGCGTTGTCGGCGCAGAGTCGACCGTGCGGTTCAGCAGAGCCAACATCACGACTTGCTTGGCCAATCGCTCATGTTCCGGATTGCCGGTGATCAGCTTGGTGAATGTCAGCGTGCCGCCGTTAGCCGGCACGGGATCAACGGGCTTTGATGCGCGGGCGGGGATGTTGCTGGTTGCCGGCGGCGCGAGTGGATACGTGATGAGAAACGCCGTCAGCGACGAAACCGGGACAGTCGGCTCGTAGGTGGCGAGCACGCCTCCAGTCAGCGGGTTAGCGACGGCGGCCGTAACGCCCTTGGTGTCGAGCAGCGCTCCCACGATACGCTCGGCGAGGTTCGGTTGATCGACCAAGGCAGGCACATGCCAACGCGTTCGACCGAGGATGGACGAGCGGACTCGGACGGTTCCTGAAGACGAGCGCGAGGTGAATAGCGGCGGCGCCGGGACGCCGCCGCGCGATGTGCCCGCCGGACTAGGCGGCTTTAGCATGTTTGAATTCGGCCTTCATCGACGCCAGGTCGCTGCGAAGCTGCTCCAGTTCCTGCTGGAGCGTGGGCGTTGATTGGGATGCGGCATGCGCGGCGACCGCCTCGCTCTTGATGCTCAAGGCCTCCTTGTAAACGGTGCCCGCTAATTCCTGCACCGTGAGACCGGTGCGCACCAGACTCACCAACGCGGGGCGAACCATGGCAGGTCCCATGGTTGCGGCGGCGGCTCCCACCGCGACCGACTTCCAACTGATACCAGAAACGGTTTTCTTTAACAGCCAACCGATGAGCATGTTTCTTCCTTTCAGAGTATTTGTCGCCATGCGACTGAGCCAGTTTACAACAAGAGGCGCCGATGAATCGGAAAACGGCGCCGGCGATTAATCGACAACTTATCGAGGCGCGGGCCGACCGGCTTTTGCCTCGGCGACGATGTCCTCGAGATCTTCCGCCACCTGCCCGGCAACGACTTTGGCTTCCTTAATTAGCGTTGTCGTTACTTGCTCGCCGGCAACAAGCACCGAGGCCAGGATGCGAGTTACCGACGTTGTCTGATACCGGAACAGACTACCCGCGATGTAGCCAACGATAAAACCGATCACAAACGGTTTAACTCCTCTGCGGCCATCGGAATGGAGGATTGATAAAGCGCGCGCACACACAGACTATGAGCTAATTCACCCATGGATAGTCGAAGATTGCCGGCTGCCCAGTATTTTACTGGCGCGACGGCGATTTGTCAATAGCTCTTCGGAAAGATTTGAAAATATTGTAAAATGGATGTATGAAACAACCGGACGATACTGAGGCCGCGGTGCTTACGCCTTTTCTGCTGGGGCTGTCGAACGACATTAACGCGATCACGATCAACGCGTCCTTGCTGGGCGCCAGCCTGTCACTGCCGCAATGGCATTGGACGCCGAAATCGGGCCTATGGTCAATTGCCCGATGCTTGGATCATCTGAACCGAACCGGATATGCGATGCTGCCGGGTATTCACCGGGCGATCGAGAATCTCAAGTTCACGCGGCGCCTGGGCAGCGATTCGTTCCCCTATAACCTGGTGGAGCGATTGTTTGTATCGGCGATGGGGCCGAACTCACGCATTAAGCTGCCGGTACCGCCGATGTTCGAACCGGCGGTTGCGCCCAACACGGACATTATCGTCCCGCAGTTTTTGGCATTGCAGGGCGAGCTGAGCGAATGCCTTAAATCGGCGCGCGGCTTCGACCTCTCGGCAGTAACGATCGCGTCTCCGGTCAACGAAAAGCTGCGGTTTCGACTCGGGCCGTTTCTGGAAGCCATTGTTCGGCACGAACAGTATCACTACGAGCAAGTGGAGAAGGTGCGGACGCATCCGCAGTTTCCGATGGGACAGGTCAGATCGAGCAGCGACTAGCAGCCCAACTTATTCCCATTCCGGCTTGGCATGGATTTCTCATACGATGTTCAATTAACGTTCGCGATGTCCACGCGGGGGCTTTTCAGGTTGCCAATGGGAAGCGGAACGACATCGTGGCCCTGTACGGTCAGCCCGGTGCTCTGCTCCACTTGTTCCAGCAGATCGTCGGGATTTTCGGAGAGCATCTGCCGCACCATTGGGATATTCCAGACATGTATCTCATGGCCCAAACCGCCGGCGGCCACTTTACTACCGTCGGGTGACCACGCGATACACCACAGCGACGCGTCCGCGGAGCCAAGCCGCAAGGAATTTCCGTTAGTCATGTCCCATAGACGAACGGTGGCATCCTGCCCCGCCGTTGCGACGCGCTTGCCCGTCGAGTCCATGGCGAGGTCCCAAATCCCACCCTCGTGGCCGGTTAAAGAAAACACTTTCTTTTTCTTGAGAATATCCCATTCGGAAAGGACGCCCCGATCCCCCGTTCCCACATAAAGCCTGCGACCGTCCGGCGTGAAACTCAGTCCCCATATTTGATCGTTTGGAATGGCCATATCCGTGATTGGTTTTAACGCCGCCGTGGAGAATAGGTATATCTTACCGTCGACCATGCCCACAGCGATGACGCGGCTGTTGCGGCTGGCAGCCAGTGCATACATTCCATACCCCACGAATCGGGAATTCAGAAGCGCGTATGTCGTGGTGTCATAGATGCGAAGGATGCCGTCGTCCGACGAAACCGCCAGCTTGGCCCCACGGTTCAGATACAGAACGCTCTGCGCCACTTTCGTCAGGCGGATGACGTGCGCAGGCTTGCCGGAAGCGATATCCCAAAACCTCACCGTCCAATCGCGCCCGGCGGATGCGACGGTTTTTCCATCGGGGGATATTGCAATGCCCTCGATACCCGCGGTATGGCCGGTAAAGGTTTGCAAGCAGGCACCGGATCGTAAGTCCCAAAGCTTGAGAAGCATGTCCATGCCGGCCGAGGCCAGCAGGTGAGAATCTGGCGAAATGGCAATCTTAGCGACGACGCCTGTGTGGCCATGCAGCGTTTGCACTTCCGGGTTGCGGTCGCGATACGACATATCCCAGATTTGTATATCGCCATCTTCACCAGCCGTAATCAAGCGTTGATCAGGCAAAATCGTTACGGCGTTGATCGGATTATCCGGGCTGGGGATCGAAAGACGAACGTCACCGGCATCCACATCCCACAGCCGCGTTTCCCCCAGCTCGCTTCCCGTGTACAGATTGCGCCCGTCCGCGGTAAACGATATGCAGGTAATACCCGAATTGCTTCCGCGCAGCGTGGAAGTGTTACGCCCGGTCGCGACGTCCCATAGACGCGTGGTGTTGTCCCAACTGCCGGTTGCGAGCGTACGCCCGTCGGGACTGAATACGCAACTGAGAACGACATCCTCGTGTCCGGTGAGCCGATGCAAAATGCGGCCGGAGGCAACATCCCAGAGCAGCACGGTATCTTCCCAGCCGCCGGACGCCAGCGTCCGCCCGTCCGGACTGAAGGCGAGCGCGTCGATCTCTTCGCGGTGACCACGGTATGCGCGGATCTTGGCTCCCGTGGCAGTGTTCCATGTGGTGATGGTGAGATCCGTACCGGCCGTTGCGAGAGTTGCGCCGTCGAAGCTAAACGCCACGCATCGTACGCTGTCCGGTTTTATAGGGATTGAGAATCGCAAGTGCCGTGACTGTGCGTCGAATACGTCGACTCTTGACGGCATGACGAGGGCGGCAAGCGACCCGTCCTGCGAGAAGCCCACGGTCTTTGGGGAGGTCGGCTCACTTGCCGCGCCAGTGCCAACGCTGTCGTGTGCGATGCTGCCGATAAAAGTCGGACCGTCGTTGCGAGTTGTTATGAATCGCGTACCATCGCGGCTGACGGCCAAAACGCGGCTGTTGGGAGCATGCACGACGCGCATCAGCCGAGCGGCGTGTGCCTGTGCGTCGAGCAATAGTTCACGCGTGGAACGCCGATCGTCCAATGTGATGGATTTGGCCAGCAAGACTTCGGCGGTGTGGTCATCGCGATCGGCCAACGCCCAGACTGCCTGCGCGCGCAGATCTTGTGCGAGATAGAGGTTCGCTCGCTGTCTATTCTGCACGATCATGAGTATGAGCAGGATTGCCGCGAAGGTCAGGGTGATGGCGCCGGCAAACGCCCGCAAACGCAGGGCGTTCGCGCGCGTTCGGCTCGCAATGATGTATTCCGACTGCAATTGCGTGGGAGGAGGCTCAAAGGTCCCACTTTTCAGAAACCACGATTCCGCCTGACGCAGTTCTTGACCACGGAGCGCATAGCTAATGTCTCGCTTGTTCGCGTCCCACTCGACCGCCCGCGTCAACAACCGCGTGTGTGTGCGTACCCACTCGACATCCATGTCGATAGCCTGCATGAGCAGTTCCATCGCGGCTTCAAAGTTATCGTCGTCGCGGAAGAATATCCAATTGTGCGCGGCTGCGACGTTCGGAATTTCATGGGCGTTTACGTCGCGGTACACAATGGGGATGACGCGCTTGTTGCATCGTCCGGTATGGGCGATTTCCAGCCCGCACGTTTCAGAACTGATCCAGTCCGGGCTCAAAACGACAATTACGGCATTCGCCGCCTCTATCGCCGAGTAGATCTTTCGAAGCCAGTCCTCTCCCGGCATGATGCCTTCCCAGTCCACCCACGCCTCTTTGCTCCGGCCGGCCAGCGCATTGTAGAGGCGCGTGACGAAATCTTTATCGCGGCGCGAATAGGAGATAAACGCGTCGGTGCCTGTGGTGCTGTTGGAAGCTCCGTTCGGACCACCTGGGACGCCCGCTTGCCGGCTTGCGGAGGCGTTTCCGGACGGACCTCGCCGGGACGGCGCGGGCCGAAACAAATTATTTATGGCAGCCATCTGGTATGTCTTCCCACTTCCCTTTCAACTCTTTACTCTCACTGTGCAAATGTCAACGTGCGGGCCATGCAGGCGGTCAATCGACAACGGAATCACCTGATGCCCGGTAACGGTAAGGCCGGTCTGTTGTTCTACGCCGGCAAAGAGGCTTGCCGGATTTCGGGTGAGGGCGTCTTGCGCTATAGGGAAAGTCCAAATCCTAATGGCGTGGTCCAAGCCGCACGCCGCCACCCGCGTTCCGCTCGGCGACCAGGCCACGCCAGTCAGGGAGGAGTCGGCTGAGCCGAGCATTTGGACTGAGCCGGTTTGCATATTCCAAACCCGAACGGTAGCGTCTACTCCCGCGGTGACAACACGATTGCCGCTAGGCTCCATGGCCAGACCCCAAATGACGCCGTGTCCGCCGAAACTGCGGATGGTCCGTTCCGATGCAATATCCCAAATCGAAAGTGTTCTGCCGGCCACGGCGTAAATGCGCTTGTCGTCGGGACTAAAGCTTAGACCCCAGACCTGCCCCGGCCTCGCGTAAAGTGTCGCCTTTGTCTGCAGCGTGGAAGCACTAATTACATGTATCGTACCGCTCCCCGTGCCCACCGCCAGCGTTGTGCCATCCGAACTCACCGCTATGGCGCACATCCAGTAGCCAAGAAAGCGCGACTCAAGCAGCCGATAGTCATCCGTGTCGTACAGCCTGATAACGCCGTCGTCGCACGTAACGGCAAGCGCACTGCCGCTCCGGACGAACTGCACGATGCGTGCGGCCGCCGGAAGCGGCAATATCTTGGTGCATGCGCCCGTCTCCATGTCCCAAATCCGGACAGTCCAGTCTCCTCCCGCCGACGCCATGCGCGTGCCGTCCGGCGAAATAGCAAGACTGTGGACGCTGCCTGTATGTCCTGAAAACGTCCTCACGCATGTGCGGTCTTCTAAGTTCCAAAGCTTCAGCGTTTCGTCCTGACCCGCCGAAATGATCTCTCGTGAGTTGGGGGTAAAGGCAATATCGGTGACGGCGCCTGTGTGTCCGCGCAGGGTTTGCACGTTTCCGTTGTAGTCCCGATAACCCACGTCCCAAACCTGGATATCGCCGTTTTCACCCGCAGTCATCACAGAGCCCTGGTCCGGCAATGCCGCGACGGCATTAATCGTATTACCGGGGCTCGGTATGGACAGGCGGACGGAGGACGCGGCCAAGTCGCAAATACGCGTCACGCCAAGCTGACTGCCCGTGTACAGCCAGCGGCCGTCGGACGAAAACGCCAGCGCGTTTATTCCAGAGGTACTGCCGCGTATCGTGGCGATAAGTCCGCCGGATGCGACGTCCCACAGCCTGGTTGTGTTATCCCAGCTTCCGGTGGCGAGCATGGTGTTGTCGGGACTAAACAAGCAACTGAGAAGAACGTCCTCGTGGCCGACAAGCCGGTGCACGAGGCGGCCGGACGCCACGTCCCAGAGAAACACAATATTCTCCCAACCGCCGGAACAGAGATAGCGGCCGTTTGGGCTGAAGGCTATCTGGTCGATCTCTTGCTGCTCTCCGTGGAACTCGCGCACTTTAACGCCCGTCGTCGCATTCCAGGTCGTTATGGTCAAGTCCGTTCCGGCCGTGGCGATCAAGCTTCGATCATAGTTGAACGCCGCGCAAGTGACGCTCCCTGCCGAGTCGGGGATCGAAAAGCGGAGTTTGTTCATTGCGACGTCAACGATGTCGACCCTGCCGTGCATGACAATCGCCGCGAGCGCGTTATCTGGCGAAAACGCGGCAAACTTTGGCGCCGATGTTTCGATCGCGGGCGCCATCTCGACGGATCCTGCGCGAATATGGCCGATAGCCGTCGAACCGCCCGCTTGCTCTGTGATGAAATCGGAGCCGTCGCGGCTGACCGTGGCAACGCTGCTGCCCGGATTGTGTATCACGCGAACAAGCCGAGCCGCATGCGATTGAGCATCCACAAACAGCTCGCGCGTGTCGTGCCGATCATCCATTACGATGGACTTTGCCAGCAGGACTTCCGCCGAAGGCGCATCACGATCCGTCAGAGCCCATACCGCCTGCGCGCGCAGATCCTGGGCTAAATATAGGTTTGCCCGCTGTCTGTTCTGCGCGACAATAAGAATAAGGACGGCCGCCGCGAATGCCAGTGTAATGCCCCCGGCTATGGAGCGAAACCGCACCATGTTGGCGCGCATGCGGCTTACGCCGATGTACTCGGTTTGCAGTTGTGTTGGGGGTGGTTTGAAGGTTCCGCTCTTGCGCAGCCAATTCTCGGCCTGTTGCAGCTCGTGGCCTCGCAATGCATAGCTGGCGTTACGATTGTTGTTGTCCCATTCCACCGAACGGGTTAACAGCCGTGTGTGCAACCAGACCCAATCGGAATCGGTGTCCATTGCCTGGATCAGGAGGTCCATTGCCTTGCCGAAATCGTCACCCTCCCTAAAGAAAATCCAGTTGTGGACCGCGGCGTCCTTTGGCACCTCATGAGCCGCCACCTCCCGACAGACGATCGGGACCAGCCGCTTGTTGCAGGCGACAGCGTGGGCAAGTTCGAGCTTACAGGATTCCGAGCCAAGCCAGTCCGGGCTGAGAACGACAATTACGGCCTGTGCCGCCTCTATTGCCGCATAGACACGCTTCACCGAATCCTCATCAGGCGTGGCGCCGTCCCAAACCACCCAGGATTCCTTATGGCGTTCCTTCAACGCATTGTAAAGCCGAAGGACGAATTCCTCATCGGCCTTTGCATACGATATAAAGGAGTCCACGTCGATGGCGCTATTCGGACTTTCGGGTTCGTGGTGACTGTTATGTTGCGCGGAATTCGGGCCTGCGTCGCCCAGTCCGGCCGATTTTTCCGCAGCCGGCCGCTTGAAAGACAAATTGAGCACGGACATCGAGTTAGATACCTTCCAAAGCCATATCATGGACTCGCAGAGCAGACCGCACCGTGGGCAGAAATAGGCAAGCCGCAACGCAATGGGACGCGTTGAGCCACTGAGCGCGCGAATTACACCGATATATTTAAGATTGTACCCGATCCGGCATTGCCATGAATGTCTCAATGTAGCTCTGTGATCGCCTTATTTAACAATAGACAACCCCGATCCGTAATAGAATCTGCCGACACGTTACTGCGCAGGCGGCCGGTATAATAGTCGTAAGGATGTCGGGGGTCCGACCTGATCCACAATGACACCATTCGCACAGTTTCTTGTCGATACCGCCGAGAGCGGAGAGGTTATCAACACTTTGTTTGAAGAGCGCCTATTTGATCTCGTTGGGGTTCTACACAGAATCACAGACACGTTGTCGTCCGAGGGCATCCCCTACGAGCTGATCGGCGGTTTGGCAGTTCTGATTCATGTCGAGGCCGCGGACCCCACGCATTCCACCCTGACGCGGGACGTCGATCTCATGGTCTATCGCGACGATCTGGATCGCATTAAGGAAGTGGCCGCAAGGACCGGCTTCCGATTTCGTCACGTGGATGGCATCGACATGCTTCTCTATGGGGAAACGGAAAGCGCCAGGAATGCAGTGCGTCTCATCTACAGCGGCGAGAAAACGAGGCCCAATCAGGTCACGGCCAATCCCTCGATCGCCCCGGAGACGATCGCAATCCAAGGCAGCAGCGTGAGCGTTATCCCGGTTGCGGATTTGCTGCGCATGAAGCTGAGCGCATTCCGAGACAAAGATCGCGTTCACGTCCGAAGCATGGACGCCGCCGGCCTGATTACGCCGCAAGTCGAACAAGCGTTGGCGGCCGAATTGCAATCGCGGTTGCAGCACGTGCGAGAAACGGAATGAAAAGCCAAGTTGTAAGGTTCTTGAGACCCGGTTAAACGGAATGGCGTCACCGGATGGTGATCCCCAAGGCGCGTTTGGCTGTATCAGGAAAACCTGATACCGTGGTCGCGGAAGACAACCCAATTCCAGTTTACGACATTGAGTTACGGAACCGCGCTACGGGCGAAAGGTAAATGAATGAACGAAGATTGCTCAGAAGTCCTCTACTACCCAAACCTCCATCCCGAAAACCTAGCTGGCATCAAACAATCGCTGCTTCTCTACGATCGCGTGCACGTTATTGCCCCTCTGACCACGCCGCTAATGGGCTGCGTCCTCTCTGACTCGGATTGTACCGAACTCGATGCTATCGAGAGACACGGTGCCCTTGGCGAAAGCTGGGCGCTTCCTTCGGCCCAGGCTGTTGCTATCCATTCGGATGTAGAGATAATGCGGAAGCGCCGGGAGGAGTTTCTGATTGCCATTTCCGAAGATTTGGCGGATCCGGATGTACGCCAATGGGAATCGGCATGGAAAGTCAGACACGGAGGTCGGGACGTCTCCTGGTTTATACTTCCGAATTACTTCGACGGGAACCCTCCTGACATTAACGACGCAAACTATCGAATTGAGCGCGTGCGGACGAATAGCTTTGGCGAACTTTTTCGAGTGCCTTTCCTTGTCGGCATGTCTCTTGGCCTGAGCGAATCTCTCTGGGCCGCCGTGGACGGTGGCTGGACACTATTTACTGACGATCAGGCATCCGAAGAGTTCCTGATGTTGCGCTTAGCGCGTGGGTGGAAACGTCTTTCCACGGACCCGGAGATACGCAGTAGGTTCGGAATTGAGCATGATTTCGCCGCAGCCTACGCGTCCGCCCGTTTGGGGTCCCGGATAATCGGGATGCGCATGCCAGAGCTTATTCGCGAGGTGGCCGACAAGCCCATCTTAGAGATCGTTCACATGCGCGAGGAATCCGATCAGAAGGATGCCTTAAAGGCATTCCGTTCCGGCTTGGCCGAACTCGTGCAGTCCGACAGTTTATGGAAATCCAGGAACTTCAAGGACTTCGAGAATGAAGCCTACGCTATCTACAATCAGCAAGTCCTGCCGGCCTTTAATGCCCTCGACAAAACGCACTTTACTTCGGCGGGCGATTTATTTGCAACGGTCGACGTTGGAGAAGCTGTCGGTGAGGCAATTAAGTCTGTGCCAGAGGCCATTAGGTCCGCATCAGAGGCCATTAAGTCCGCGCCAGACCTATTCATGCGTGCAGCGGTGCCCGCCGCGGCAGCCGGTGCTGCGGCGGGTTTATCTGCAGGCGTTGCCGCCGTGACTCCTGTTGTATTGCTCGCCTTCGGATCCGGCTTGGCGGCTAGTTTTGTCGCTGAACTGATCAAGCACAAACTCGACCAATTGCAACGGCGTAGAAGTGCACAGTACCTTACGTATCCGCTCAATCTCCGGAAGGTTCTCAATAAGGTTTCTAGGGTGCCGCAGCCGAAAGGGTCGTAAGTCCACCGAACACGCATTGGTGCCGGCGGGATGTCCAGCGAGAGCATCGCGCCCTAACGCGAATGATCCGCCGCTGCTTTAAGAACCACTCCAATCTCCGTATAATAGGTGTGTGCACCGCCGGGGGTGAGGGTCAATATCCTTGGTTGCGGCCGTGCCGCGCTGTGCATTCTGTGGTTATATTCTAGGCTTCATCCAAGACTTCGCTTGGAGGAAATGACCACTGCGAGGCCGGTAACCTGTCGTGCCAGGTACCCCTTTCCGCTTCGGAGAGGGGCCGGGGGAGAGGCTTGCAGCCGTGCCCGCAATGGCCGGACGAAATGCTTTTCGATATTGGAGCGCTTAGCGCCTTCCTTGTTTGCTTCCGGGCGACGCCAGGTTAGGATCACTGGCTAAAACGTAAAACGCGTATTTTCGCATATTTTCGCGTACTTTAGCGTATTATTCGCTGCGGAATGTCTGGTGTTTTGATCACGAACACGCATCGAATACGTACATCGGAGGGCAGTTTTATAAGGTCAATTATTAGCAATACTAATAATTGTACGGCAATAACCGTTTAATACGCCCGACGACTCTGGGAAACCTGACGTTTTTTGGCCGATAATACGCGTTTTGAAGTCTTCTAACCTTCTAACTCCCCTTCCCTTTAGGGAGGGGGTTGGGGGGTAGGTTCTTTTGGCGGATCATCAACCGGTGACGCCGCCCCGGCAACCGGGGCTGATTGAACTTTCCAAACTTAATCAAACGGAAGTAACTCGCCGCGGAGCGTGGGGCGCGCCCGCCATCGCGGCGGCGCAGACTGGGCGAGGCGCAAGGCCCCGCCGTTAGCGAATGCCCGCAATTGGCCAGACGATCTGCGCGAGGAACGGCCTGGTCAGCAGGATTGGCGTGGGCGCAATAACGCAAACGAGGACTGCGGCGCTGCGGACGGAAGCCGGCACACGCGCCAGCACCCCCGCCCGCCGCAGACGGTCCTCGACGGCGACCAGCGCACCCTGAATTAGAAAATAGGCCGTCGGATGTCCGGGTCCCGCGTGGACCGGCAGACTGAGCGCCACCTCGTGCAGCAGTCCGGACACGGCGAAGCCGGCCATCATCGCGCCGGCCGGCCCGAGACGTTCCTGCAGCGGACGCACCACGGTAATCGCCGTCATCTCCGTAAACGCGGCATTCCAACGAACTCCCCAGAAATCCCGGAGGCTAGTCGCCTTCCAGGGCTGCCGGAACATCGCACGACAGCGTGAATAGCCATGCAAGCGCCAGTAGCCGGTCACGACATCCATGACGCCAAAGTGCATTGCTATGCTGAATCCGGCCAGCACCGCAATCGTCGCGACCGGCATGGCGAGAGCCGGCATGACAGCTTGTACACCTTGCCGAATGGTCGACGCGCCCACCGTCATCAGCAGCATTCCGGCGACCACCCGCGCGGCCCCGCGGGTCGCCATGGGGATCGCATCGTGGGCCGGACCGGCACGACCCTCACCATGCTCGAACACGTCCGGCCGCATGCCGAACCACAGACACGCAAAGCGCAGCCACGCCGCGAAGCCCATGACTTTCCAGTCGACAGTTGCCACGACAATGGACTTCATGCCCAGAAAGAGGACACCCACGAGCAGCCACATGCGCCAGACAGCCGGTTCGCGGACAGTCACCGCGTCGGTGATTGCGACCCCGAGCACGGTCACGGTCCATGCCAGGGGCTGTCTAAGGCGGCGGGGCAATCGGGTGACTGTCCACCCGAACAGCAGGATCGCCATGTCGATCAACACGACTTTGTATTCGTGCAGCAGGGTAGCGCTGCCGGCTGATGACAAGGAGGCGAGGGCGCTGTTGGCTGTCGTCATTAGAGGATCTTTCGCGTCCAGTCACACCAGGCAGCCAGGCAATACACCACGGTGAGCCCTGTAAACAGTAGTTTCAGGCCGGCGTCGGCGAACCGGTAATACGGTGCGCCGGTCTCGGCCGCGTCCAGCCCGAACGAAATGAACTGGATGATCATCCTGGCCCCCCAATAGACGGCGATGAATGAGGCTACGAGCGCGGCGAGCATGCTGCCGTCGAGCAGCAGGCGCGGACTGAGGGTTGATAGAAGGCCGATTGCGAGATTGATCGCGAAGATATATCCGGCGTAGGTCCAGAACATGTGGCGCATCAGCGGCGGCGCGGATCGAAGGCCATCGCGGAAATGGAGCGCCCGCGGAAGAAACACAGAGGCGACACAGAGCGCAAGTTGCGCAATGCCCGCCAGCCGCACAAGTACTTCCATGTCCATAAGGATACCATGCTGGGCAGCATGCCTCGGACGGATCGGACAAATTGGACGTATCCCACGGGTTGAGTCCCGGCAGCGGACAACTCGGCGGGCCTATGCCGCTACCGATCGTCGCTGATGAGGGTATAAGTCGCAAAGCCACGCCCGTATATCGGACATGGCTCACTGTCACTCCATTCCGGCTACTTCGCCCTGGTACTATTGCGACGTCATTCGATCAGGCTCAAGGAAGCCGGTAACCGCTCCGTACGCTTTAGTAACAGCATGTCCGGGCATGTCATACGTCGTTATGAGTTCGCCATATTCGCATGGCCCGATGTTGATCCACTGGCCACTTGTATTTTGCCAGTGGTCTTTTACCGTCGTAACTGCTGTGATGGGCGTTCCGGCGGGGAACTCATTGAAGCCCTCGATCATAACAGCCGTCAACGTAAACTTATACGTGAGCGTGGCGTTAGCACCGTTCTGTTGAAATGAAGTGATATCCATGAACATAGCATTATCTGTAGTTGTAAGCTTAATCGGTTGACCGCCGTCACTCCGAACGCGCAGCCGCCCGTCCGGCTCGTTTACCACAAGATTGGGAACCATCCATGCCGGCCTCGTGTAGTCGCCGCGAAGGATCATTCCCCAATACGTTTGGTAGTCCCCCTCAATATCGGCGAGGGCGGCAGCAGCCGAACCGCTGGATGCCATAGTCGGCGCTCCGGTATGCGGAATGGTTACCATGCCGATCGCGCTTCCGCTCGCCTTTGCGTCGCGCGCCCGAACGTCACTCACGACCAGCATGGCGCTGGTTGCCAGTAGTAGCAGTGTGGCGCCTGCGACGGCGTATTTGTATTTTGTGACTTGCATTGTGATCAGGACCCCTTTTTGTAGTGATGCTGTTGCGGCAGCCGTGTGTCCGGCTGCCAGTTGTTGTACCGCGTGCAGCGTCGCCGCATGGCAGGACTCCGGCGCCATCGTCGCATGATCGGTCAGCACGGCGAGAAGGGCGGACGATCCAATCGTGACGCGCTTCTTTCGTAGAAAATGCCGCATCTTTTCAATCGCGCGATTGACGCGCTGACTGAGCGCTTTCTCACTTACGCCAATTTCGACAGCGGCCTCATGGAGGCTGAGTCCGTCGAAATATCGCATCAAGATCGCATTTCGATCGCTTTCTGAAAGGGCGGCCAAGGCATCGTTGAGCCATGGCTCAATATCCTGGTCGCCATGAGACGCTCGTAACGACTGGTCCACCAACTGCGCCGCCTCTTGTTCGCTCTTCCGTCGTCGTGCCTCGTTGCGCGCGGCATTTCGCGACACGAGCCGCGCCGCTTGGAACAGCCAGCCGGATATCGACGTGCCGCGTCGCATGGAATCTGCCTTTTGGGCGAGCAGGAGAAACACCGCCTGAGTGGCGTCTTCGGCAAGTTGAGCGTGGTCAAGATCGCGCCGGCAGGTCCAGTAGACGAGCTTCATGTGCTTGTTCACCAATTCGGCAAAAGCCGCCTCCGACCGCTTCTCAACAAAATCGCGAAGCAACAGCCAATCATTCTTCACGTGCATCTCCTACTGTGAACATGTCGGCAATGTCCGAAAATTCTACAAATCGTGGAGATTAATTGTTGCACCTTTGAGAGGTATCTGGGAATTGTCGCAAACGGATGCCCCGACGACGCCGACACGTTACTGCGCAGCATCAAGTATAATACATTGCGTGAACGGCATCGGTGTGGAATCCTTATTGAGAGGAGCGATTAATGGCAACGCATTCTCCGTCGCCCACGGTCACCATCTTGGGCAAGCGTGCACAGGAGCTGTACCAGCGGATTCGTCCTGTAATCCTGTCAAAATTCCTAACTCCCCAGCCCACGACATACCGACGTGGCCTGAAAGAGGACATGCATTGATTCGCAATAGATTTCTTGCCTTGGCAGTTATCGCGCTTGCGCTGCTCACCGGATGCGGACGTTCGAACACCACCAATGCACCGGCGCCTCCCGAAGCGCCGGCGACTACGGCTTCCGGCGGCCTCTTCAAGGTGGCGCTGTTGACAACGGGTCCTGTCGACGATGGCGGCTGGAACGAATCCGCCTACAACGGCCTGCTCAGAATCCAGAAGGACCGGGGTGCGTCGATCGCCAAGGAGGAGAACCTCAAGGACAGCCAGTTCGTCGAGGCGTTCCAGGACTTTGCCAACCGCGGCTACGACCTGATTATCGGCCATGGCGACGAGTTTGGCGACGCAGCCGCAAAGGTCGCCGCCCAGTATCCGAATGTCGATTTTGTCACCACCGGGGGCGATAAGAGCGGTCCCAACCTCACCCCAATCCACTTTGCCACCGAGGAGGGCAACTATCTCCAGGGCATGGAGGCGGCTTTTATCTCGAAAACAGGCAAAGGAGCTTTTATCGGCGGTATGGAGCTGCCGCCAGTGAAGATCGCCGCCGATGCATTCCGCAAGGGCGCCCTCGCGGTCAATCCCAAGTTCGTCTATGTGACAACCTATATCAATACCTGGAACGATCCCGCGGCCGCAAAGACGCAGACGCTGACCCTACTCAGCAACGGCTGCGACGTGCTCTCGCACAACTGCGACGCCGCCGCGAAGGGCATGTTCGACACCGCCGGAACCAAGGCGGGCGTCTATACCTTTGGCGTCAATGCGAACGAAAACAACAAGGCACCCAACGTGTTTTCCAGTGCGGTGCTCGATATTCCCAAGGCGTTCGACGATATCGCAGGCCTGGTCAAGGCGAAGACGTTTAAGGGCGGCCCGATCTCTCTCGGCATGAAGGACGGCGATGTAACGCTCGTCGACAATCCAACGTTCGCCTCCGTCATCACGCCGGCCGAGCGCGCCAAGATCGACGCCGCGAAGCAGGACATTATCGCCGGCAAGATTCGGTTGTGGACAGAGTAGCCGCCTTCGCAACGTGGTCTCGGTAACGACTGATCACGAGACACATCGGAACCACGCGTATGAAACGCATGGCTGACAGGCGAAGCGCCAAGCGTCCTCCGGACGCGGGAGGCTGCGCCTGCAGGCGAGAAAGTTGAACGGAACGCCCTCACAAGAACCATCCGTAGTCCTTAGCCTGCAGGGCGTCACAAAGCGATACGGTACAACCGTCGCGCTGGATGCCGTGGACTTTAGCCTCGCGCGCGGCGAAATCCATGCCGTACTCGGCGAAAACGGCGCGGGCAAGTCCACGTTGATGCACGTAATACGGGGACTGACCAGGCCGGATACCGGCTCGATCCGCATCGACGACAAGGCGGTCGAGATCTCCAGTCCGGCGGTAGCCCGTGCCTATGGCATCGGCATGGTGCACCAGCATTTTATGTTGGTGCCGTCGTTTACGGTTGCCGAAAACCTGGCGCTGGCCGAGCCCCCCGGCGGATGGCGCCTGTCCGATGTTCGGCAGGACGTGGGCGCACGCGCGTCCGCGATCGCCAAGCGTCTCGGCTGGGACCTCCCGTTCGACGCCCGCACGGCCGACCTTCCCGTGGGCGCGCAGCAGCGTGTCGAGATCGTCCGCGCCCTGCTCAGCAATGCGGCCATACTGCTC
>Ga0207036_10023_pt1 | contig 28716 bp, 24 predicted proteins | sample Alteio_BWMinCont_78_FD_153284 | JGI IMG/M metagenome (GOLD analysis project Ga0207036, IMG submission 153284) | Enriched cells from forest soil in Barre Woods Harvard Forest LTER site, Petersham, Massachusetts, United States -... | ecosystem: Environmental > Terrestrial > Soil > Temperate forest >... | reverse complement strand
CGCGCGCTCCTGTTTTTCGAGCGCATGAGCTACATGCTGGCCGACTCTGTCATCACCGCAAATGCGACATTCAAGGAGATCGCCGTCGGCCGCGGCGGCAAGGCGCCCTCGCAAGTCGAGGTCGTCTATGGGGTGCCCGATCGCAAGCGCATCCATCGCGTCGAGCCTGAGCCCGGGCTGCACGGCGGGCGTACGTTCGTCCTGGGTTATCTCGGAATCATCAACGAGCAGGACGGCGTTGAGCATCTCGTGCAGGCGGTCGCCCATCTCGTAAACGTCAAGGGATTCCGAGACTTTCGCGCAATTGTCGTCGGCTCAGGGCCGGCGCTCGAAATCGTGCGTGGGCTCGCTTGCTCGCTCGAGGTTGACGATTTCCTGGAATTTCCGGGCTACCTCAACGGCGAGAAGCTGCTCGCGTACATCAGCGCCTTCGACATCGGCGTGATCCCCGATCCGTTGAATGAGGCCAACGACCTCATGAGCATGAACAAGGTGTTCGAATATTGCGCCTTAGGAATTCCGACAGCGTGCTATCCCCTCAGAGAGACGCAGCGGCTCCTTGGCGATGCGGGAGTCTATGCGGCGTCACTCGACCCGGCGGGGCTTGCCGAGGCCTGTCTCAGTCTCATGCAGGACGCGTCGCTGCGCGCGCGGTCGGCAACAGCAGCGGCGAAGCTTTCCGCGGAAAAGTTCCTTTGGGAGAACGAGGCTCGCAAATATGTGGCGACTTACGAGCGCGCGCTTTGTCCGACAGCTGCTCTTGGCGCCGACTGCGTCGACCTAGGCGACCATTCCTAACCCGCTTCTCCTGAAGCGTGGCGGGTTCGCTCTTCTGTCGCCGCTAGAGTTGCACGCCACGCGTTAAGGCTCCGTCGATCACCAGATTGGTTCCAGTCGTGAAACTCGAGGCAGGACTCGAGAGAAAGACGATGCCGCGGCCAATCTCTTCCGGCTTTGCCATCCGGCCTGTCGGGTTCAACGACAGCACGTGCTTATAGACGTCGGGGAGGTTCTTTTCGGCGTTCTGCCAAAAACCGCCTTCGAAGTAAGTGTTGCCGGGCGAGACCGAATTCACCCGGATCATCTTCGACGCGTGCTGATTCGCGAGTCGCTGGGCGTAATGGATGAGCGCCGCCTTCATCGCGCCATAGGCCGGACCGGTAAAATCGACCTCGCGTCCCGAGACTGAGGAAATTATGACGATCGAGGGATGCTTTGATTTTTCGAGGAAGGGCAGGGCGGCGTTGACCGCATGCACGGTGTGCATCATGTCGACGTCGAAGGCCTTGCTCCAGGATTCCTCGACGTCCTGGGCGGCGAGCGCGGAGACGTTGGCGACCAGAATGTCGATGCCGCCGAGCGCCGCCGCGCTGTCGGCGACGAATTTCTGAAGCGCCGCCTTCTTCGCGACATCGATGCCGGCGCCGAACGCGTTCACGCCTCTGGCCTTGAGCGCCTTGACCGCGGCCTTCACCTCGTCGGCGTTGCGGGCGCAGATCGCGACGCTTGCGCCTTCCTGCGCGAAAATATCGGCAGCGGCGCGCCCGATGCCTTTGGTGCCGCCGGTAACAACTGCGCGCAGGCCCTTCAATCCGAGATCCATGTTCCCCTCCTTAGGCTCACTATGACGGCAGATACTCTTTGAGAATCGAGGCGCCTAGCGTGTATTTGGGATCGACCATGTTGCCGACGCGCATTCTTCCTGCCTGCGTCAGCAAAAAATAGGCCTCGAGTTCATCGAAGCCGTAATCCGCCGCCAGCCAGCGGATGAGTTCGCGATAGGCGATGCGCGCCGCGTCTTCCATGGGCCGCGCCGAGCCGATCGTCATGATGAAGCGCTCGTTCTCAAGCCGCGGCCAGACAATCGCCCAGGATTTGATGAGATCGACGTGGATTGTGGTCGTCGACGGGATCTCGACGGCGACGCCGCAGAGTTCGCCGTCCCCCTGTCGGCCATGGCAATCGCCGAGAAAGAGATTTGCCCCTTTCATTTGCACCGGGAAATAGGCGACCGCGCCCGGAGCGACGTCGGGCAGGTCCATATTGCCGCCCCAGTAGTCCGGCTGCAGCGACAGCACCGCTTCGATCTGAGGACTGACGCCCAACGTGCCGATGAACGGTTCGAACGGTAGAACGATCTTATCGTTGAACCGCACGCCGCTTTCGGTCACGTGGTATTTCATGACCCGCTCCGGCAAGGGCGGATTGCAGGCCTGGATGATCGAAAAGCCGCGTTCGCGATGAACCTTGAACAAGAGGCGGAATTCATGAAACAGCGCGGTCGAATATTCGCGGAAGTACGCAAACGCGCTTCGCCCCTCCGGGGGAAGCCTATGCCGGTAGATTGCAATGTCGTCGATGACCTCGAAGCGCTTCGGAAAGTCCGCGTTGAACGGGCAGATCACCGACACCGTCCAACCGGCGCGAGTGAGGGCCTGAGCCTCCTGCCAGACCCGTCGATCGAAGGGGACAGGCAAGTTTTCGACGACGATGACGCAGGAGCGGGGTTGGCGCGAAGGCGGCATAGACGACTTTCGATTGTGGGGATCTGCGGCTTGGGTCAAAGATGGCGGCTCACGCCGCCGAGCCGCACGCCAGAATTGCGCCGTGCGCTGCAAGGCGGATCCCATGCGTCAGCCTTCCCCGCCGAACCCCCGGCCGACGCAGACGTAGCGAAATCCCAGCGCCTTCATCGTTTTAATCGGATAGATGTTGCGCAAGTCGACGATGATCGGCGTGGTCAAGCTGGCCTTGACGCGAACAAGGTCGAGAGCGCGGAACTCGTCCCACTCTGTGACGATGACCGCTGCATCCGCGCCCTTTACGCAAGCGTAGGCGCTGTCCGCAAACTCGACGCCTGGCAGAAGCGCCTTTGCGGTTCGAACACCTTCCGGATCGTAGGCGACGACTCGAGCGCCGGCCGCTTGGAGCTCAGGCAGGATGACGAGGCTCGGCGCGTCACGCATATCGTCGGTTTTTGGCTTGTAAGTCAGGCCGAGCACGGCGATCCGGTTTCCGGCGACCGAGCCGCCGCAGGCGGCGACGACTTTCGCGGCCATCGCCGTTTTTCGCTTGTCGTTAACGTCGACCAGGGTTTCGACCAGCCGAATCGGCGCCTTGGCCTCGGTGGCGAGCTTGGTCAGCGCCAACGTATCCTTGGGAAAGCAAGAGCCGCCGAAACCGGGGCCGGGGTTCAGAAATTTCCGGCCAATGCGGTCGTCAAGACCGATGCCGTGGGAAACGTCGAGAACGTCCGCGCCGAGTTGCTCGCATAGGTCGGCGATCTCGTTGATGAAGGTCACCTTCATTGCGAGGAAGACGTTGGCCGCATATTTGATCATCTCGGAACTGCGACGCGAGGTGTAGACAATCCGTCCGCCGTTGCGTTCGATCGGCCCGTAGATCTCGCGCATCACCCCCCGCGCGCGCTCGTCCTCGACCCCGATAACCACTCGATCCGGCCGCTTGAAATCCTCGATTGCCGCGCCTTCGCGCAGGAACTCCGGATTCGAGACGACGGCGAACGAATCTTGAGGCGCGTGCTTGGCGATGATGCGCTCGACCTCGTCGCCTGCACCGATCGGCACCGTCGACTTAACGACGACAACAGTGAAATCTTTGATAATCGCGCCGATATCCCGAGCGGCTTAGTGAACGAAGTGCATGTCAGCCGAGCCGACTTCGGCCAGCGAAGGCGTGCCGACAGCGATGAAGATCGCCTGGGCGCCACGCCCGGCCTCCTTAAGGCTGGTCGTGAAGGACAACCGCCCGGCCGCCTGATTGGCGAGCGCGAGTTCGCTCAACCCCGGCTCATAGATCGGAACCCGACCCTCTCGCAGGCTTGCGACTTTTTTATCGTCGACTTCGACGCAAACCACCTCATGGCCAAAATCGGCCAGACAGGCCCCCGAAACGAGGCCGACATAGCCGGCCCCGACCATTACAATCCGCATTAAGTGGACCCCCGTCCAATCGCTGGCAGCACCAGCACCGCGAGAGCTTTGCCCGGCGGCGCGCCTATACTACAGACTTTCCCCGGATGTAAACCACCGAGAAACCACGCAGGCGGTATCGAACCGTCCTGATTCACTCCGCCCGCGTTTGGGCGAGGAATTCGCCCAACGCAGTCTGCGGCCCCGAGACCTTCGACTGCGGTGCAGCGATTGACGGGTCTTATACACGCCGTTAAGCGGGTCCGCCATCGCTCTCCTTCGATGGAATGCGTTCAACGGACGGGACATGGCTGTCTACACCGAAGTCTCGGACGATGCGCTGCGCGCCTTTCTCGCGCTTTACGACCTCGGCGAGGTGACCTCGTTCAAAGGCATCGCCGAAGGGGTCGAGAATTCCAACTTCCTGCTGCGCACCGCCGCCGGCCAGCATATCCTCACCCTCTACGAGAAACGCGTGAAAGCCGAGGATCTGCCGTTCTTCATCGGTCTCATGGAGCATTTGGCGGGACGAGGCGTCACCTGTCCTCAACCAGTTCGCAATCGCGCCGGCTCCGCGCTTGGCGAACTTGCGGGGCGTCCGGCGACGATCGTCACATTCCTGGACGGATTGTGGATTCGGCGACCCAACGTTCGCCATTGCGGCGAGGTCGGCGAGGCGCTGGCGCGAATGCACCTGGCTGGCGCCGACTTCCCGCTCAAGCGACCCAATGTCCTCTCGCTCCAAGGATGGCGACCCCTGTTCCAGTCGGCCGAAGCGCGCGCGGACGAGGTTGCTCCGCATTTGCGCGAGGAGAGCGCGGCTGAACTCAATTTTCTTCAGGCTCACTGGCCGAAGAACCTGCCGAGCGGCGTCATCCATGCCGATCTGTTCAACGACAACGTGTTCTTCCTCGGAGAGAAACTTTCCGGCCTTATCGACTTCTACTTCGCCTGCAACGATGCGCTCGCATACGATCTGGCGATCTGCCTCAGCGCCTGGTGTTTCGAACCCGACAACGCATTCAACGTCTCGAAAGGGCGGGCGATGATCTCAGCTTATGAGCGGCTACGGCCGCTTGGCGAAGCCGAAATCGCAGCGCTGCCGCTTCTGGCTCGGGGCGCGGCGCTTCGGTTCATGCTGACGCGGCTCGTCGATTGGCTCAATGTTCCGACGGGGGCAAAGGTCGCGCCGAAGAATCCGATCGAATACCGTGATAAATTGCGCTTCCATCAACGCGTGAGGTCGGCGGCCGACTACGGTCTCATGCGGTGAGCCGACGCGTCTCGATCTGGACCGACGGCGCCTGTTCAGGCAATCCCGGCCCCGGCGGCTGGGGCGCGGTTCTGCGCTACGGCGACCATGAAAAGGAGCTGAAGGGCGGCCTGGCGCTCACCACCAACAATCGCATGGAGCTCACCGCGGCGATCGAAGCGCTTCGGTCGCTAAAACGCCCATGCGAGGTGATCCTGCACACGGATTCCCAATATTTGCGCGGCGGGGTCACCGGTTGGATTGACCGCTGGCAGAGCAACGGTTGGCGCACGGCGTCCAAAAAGCCAGTCAAGAACGAGGTCCTCTGGCGAGCCCTGAGCGCGGCCGCCGAGCAGCACACGATCGAGTGGCGCTGGGTCAAGGGCCACGCGGATGACGAACTGAACGTCCGCGCGGATGGGCTCGCCCGCGAGGGCATGGCGCCGTATTTGACCCACGCTCGAGCCCGCGACGATTCCGCTGAATCGCGCGGCTCTACGTCGCGGTAGTGTTGGCCGAGCGCTGCTGCGTCTGCGCGCGCCGCCGCTCAACCATTCTGACGGCGATCACCGAGCCCTCGTAGAGAGCCAGCATCGGCAAAGCGAGTGAGGTCATGCTGATGAGATCGGGCGGCGTCAGGATCGCCGCGAGCCCGACCACCGCCACGATCGCATAGCGCCGCATCCGGACGAGATAGTCCGAATCGACGATCCCGACGTGACCGAGAAGTGTAAGAATGACAGGAAGTTGGAAGGCGACGCCGAAGGCGAAGATGAGCGTCATGATGAGCGATAGATATTCGCCGACCTTGGGGAGAAGCTCGATCGTGGCCTCGCCCGGCACGTTCACCTGCTGCAGCGACACCGAAAAGCGGATGAGCAGCGGCATGACCACGAAATAGACCAGCAGCGCGCCCAGCAGGAAGAAGATGGGGGTCGCGATCAGATAAGGTCGAAAGGCCATGCGCTCGTTGCGGTAGAGGCCAGGTGCGATGAATTTGTAGATCTGAACGGCGATGACCGGAAAGGCGATGACGGCGGCCCCGAACATGCTGAGCCGGATGTTGGTGTAGAACTGCTCCAGGAAATGGGTGGCAATCAGCGTCGCCTTTTCCGCCCCGACCACGCGCACGTAAGGATAGGTCAGCACGTTGTATATGGTGCGGGAGAAATAGAAGCAGACGATAAAGGCGGCGAGGAAGGCGTAGAGCGACCGGATGATGCGAGCGCGCAACTCGATCAGATGGTCCATCAACGGCGCCTTGGTGGCGTCGATGTCCTCTTGGCTCATTCCGCCGCGCTTCTCCGGGCGGCGGGCGCCTCGGGCTCTGCCTCCTTGTCAACCGGGGCGACCGCCGCTGCGGGCTCTGGACCGGTCAGAGCAATCTCCGACTCGCCAATCTCCGGCTTAGCGGCGTCAGAAGCTCCGGCCTCGGGGGCGTCCGTGGAGGTCGCAACGGCCTTTGTCATGTCTTCGCGCATCATGCCGACCGGGTCGAAGCTGGTGTCGATCTTCGCCTGGTCGTTGATCGCCTGGAATTCCTTCTTCACGCTTTCGAGGTCGGCCTCGCGTTCGACCTCGCGCATGGCGTCCATGAACTGGCCCTGGAACTCGGCAGCCATGCGCCGCATCTTGCCGACCGTCTGTCCTACGGTGCGCATGACCCGCGGCAGATCCTTCGGCGGAATCACCGCCAAAGCGACGATGCCGACAAGGATCATCTTGCTGATGTCAAGATCGAACATGGCTCACCGGACGGGCCTAACGGCGTCGAGCGACGCGCGTCGCCATCCCAACGGATGGGACGTTCCCGTTGAGGCGCGTTCAGCCGACTTTGTGCACGTCGTTCGCGTCGACGCCGATACGGCTCTCGATCGGCCGAGGTGGGACGGTCGACGCCGTCTTCGCCTCATCGTCGTCCGCAAGACCTTTCTTGAACGACTTCACGCCCTTGGCGACGTCGCCCATGAGGTCGGAAATCTTCCCCTTGCCTCCAAACAACAGAAGCGCAACCGCGCCGAACAACATCCAATGCCAAATGCTAAAGCTACCCATGGCCTTCATCCCATTGCGCGCCGCCCGGCCTCAAGCCGCCGGCGTATCCTCTTTCGTGCAAACCTAAGCGCGCGGACGGGCAAAAACAAGCTTGCCTTCGTGGGAAAGGCGACATACGCGAGGATCACCCCCCGACACGGTTAGCGCCCCCGCGTGACCGCAGGCAAGCCGAGGAGTTCCGCCGGCCATGAGCAAGACTGCCAAACGCCTGAAAGAGATGGGCGTCATTTTGCCCAAACCCGCGGCCCCGGTCGCGAACTACGTGCCCTCGGTGCGGGCCGGATCGCTTCTGTTCGTTTCCGGCCAGCTGCCCTTCGGGGAAGACGGCAAGCTTAACGAGCGCCACCAGGGCAAGCTCTCCACCAACTCCGAAGTCGACGCGGCGCGCGAGGCGGCCAGACTGTGTGCAATCAACTTAGTGGCGCACGCGCATGCGGCGCTTGGCGATCTCGACAAGGTGAAGCAAGTCGTGCGGCTCGGCGGGTTCTTCAACGTCGAGGCGAGCTTCGACGCCCTGCCTCAAGCGATGAACGGCGCGTCCAATTTTGTCGCCGAACTGTTCGGCGATCAGGGCCGTCATGCCCGAACCACGGTTGGCGTGGCGCATCTGCCCCTCGATGCGCTGGCTGAGGTCGAAGCCGTCTTCGAGATCGAGGCTTGACGCCAGTCAACGCTCCCTCCTGGCTTGTGGAGCGGCCGATCGCCCATCGTGGCTTGCACGACACAGCCAAAGGCGTGATCGAAAACACGCTCCGCGCGGCGGAGGCGGCGATCGCTGAGAGTTTCGCAATCGAATGCGATATTCAGTTGAGCGCCGACGGCGAAGCAATTGTTTTCCATGATGAAACACTCGATCGTCTGACTGATGCGGCGGGCCCCATCTCGGCCCGAACCGCGGCTGAGCTTGCAAAAATTCCGGTCAACGGGTCGAGCGAGTCGCTGCCGACCTTCACCGCGTTTCTCGACCAAGTCGCCGGCCGGACGCCGATCATCTGCGAGCTCAAGAGCCGGTTTGACGGCGACTGGCGCATCGCCGACCGCGCCGCCGCCCTTGCGGCGTTTTATGACGGCCCGCTGGCGTTCAAGAGCTTCGACCACGATCTGGTCGCTTACCTACGCCTGCGCCGCCCGCACATGCTACCGCCAAGAGGGCCCTGCCCGATCGGCCTTCTGGCCCAAGCATCCTACGATGATCCGGACTGGCCGTTCTTAAACGCCGATCAAAGACGGGACTGGACGGATTTCGACCACTATGACCTTGCTCGCCCGGATTTCCTCTCCTGGAACGTTGACGATCTCCCTCACAAGATCCCGTTCCTCGTCAAAGAATTGACGGGCGCGCCCATCATGGTGTGGACGGTGCGCACCCCCGAGCAGCGAGAGGCGGCGCACAAATGGGCCGATCAGATCGTGTTTGACGGCGACCCGGAGTCGCACGGCTCCTGGCGGCGCATAACCTACGTAGGGGCTCTCGGCTACTAGGTCTCATCGCGATTTCGGGAGAACTCGGGCGCTTGGCCTCCGCATCGATCCCTGTTGTGGCGTATGGCGGCCTTTCGGGCGCCCCTGGCGATTTTCCCGGGAACGAAAAGAATGGCCGCTCTGTGATGGCCTTTGAAATCCTCGACGATCGCGTCGATTAGGCGAAGGTGGCGCGCCTCTTTGACCGGCGATACCCGGCGTAACCGAGGCCCGCGAAGCCCAAGAGCAGCATGGCCCAGGTCGAGGGTTCGGGGACGCTTCGCGCGAAGTCTTGCTCGTAGAGACCGTACTGGCTGGGAGTGACAAGCTCCACAGTCGTCGGGACAGAGCCCATGCCTGGATTGTCGCCGTCCAGATCGACGGTGAATTCGCCCAATTGGTCCTCCCCGAAGACGTCCGCATCAACGTCCGCGATAAACTGCTGCTCGTTAACGTTGGGGAAGAAGAAGTTTTGCCAACCCCAGGTGACGCCCGTGTTGTTGTAAACCGTAATCGTCGCCGGGTTCGCCGCGGTTCCCGGCGCCAATGGCCCGCTAGCCAAAAACAGCGTGGCGATCCAGTCGTTATCGACCTCGGCGTCCGGGCGCCGAGGCCTGTCGATGAAATTGGTCCTGGTGGCGGCAAATCCCTGATCATAATAGGGATTTGTGACATTCGTCCGCGGCACGTCGACCTTGTTATCGAGCGTTCCGGGATTGCTCTTGAGCTCGCCCATGCCATTGATGGTGATCTTGTTGTTGGTGGCGACGACCTGGATCCAATGAATATTTGTGGTGGGATTGCCGTTAGACCCGCCCCCAGGCTTGGTGGTGAGGTAGGTGGCGGCGAGGTCAGCCCCGACCTCCCAGTCATCGGGGTCGTCGCCCCCAACTCCGATCGCGCCATAGGTGTTCACCTGAACGCTGCCGGCCGCGACCGCCGTCATATTGCCAACAACATTCCAACCCTTCGTCGTGGGATACATCCGGTTCAGGGTGTTGAAAAAGTTATAGTAGAGCGGCCCCTGGTTCCCGGGCGACGGCGAGTAAAACAGGGGATTGAGCGCCGGAAACGGCTCCAGAAAGGTCACGCCCCAGCCGTCTGGCGTCATGTACACTTGGTCGAGGTTCGACGCCCCCGTCGTTCTGATCGACCCGCCGCCCGGGAAGACGACCGTCTGAGGGCGATAGTTGGTTGGGATCGGAGGGGGTTGAGCCGCCTCGGACGAACCGGCCGTCGCAAGGGCTGCAAGAAGCGCCAGCCCGAGGACCATTTGCCAAGCCGAGAACGAGCAGGCCGGGCTTGGGTTCGCGGTGGAAGTATGACCAACGTGACAATGCGTCATTGGAAACCTCCATCACAGAACGTGGGTGTCTCGAACGCTTCTTCGCGTATCTCCAGGCGCTGGTCTTGCGCGTATCCCAGAATAAAACGGGATGAGCAGGGCCCTGCCAACTCCACATTTTGGTCCTGCCCAAAAGGCGTCGTCAGGGCGATTCTTCAGCGGCTGACCACCAAGCCTCAAGCTCGGGTTTGACCGATGTTGAAGACCTAGCTTGAGTTGCAGGCGGCGGATCCAGAGATCGCCGTTCCGCGATCACGGCAAAGCCAAAATGATGCGCCCCCGGCCGCATCATTTGGAAAGTCGACGTCAATGTCGGCAATCCGATCGTTGGCCCCTAGGTCCGCGCGAGCTAAGTCACATCGCGATATCTGCATAGTTCGACGGGAACATCGCTCGTTGCGCCTCGTCGTCCATCTCCTGCTTGAACGGATGGTCCTTCCCGACGGCTTTGGCCCGCGCCGCCGCGGGGCGGGCGTCAACCGTCTCGACCAGCCGTTTGACATTCGAAAAGGCGGCGAGCGGATCCTCCTCGCCGGGCAGTACGATTGAGGCCCGCATGAGCCAGCCCCAGGCCGACATGTCGGCGATCGAATAGTCACGGCCCAGGATAAACGCCCGGCCCGCCAGATGCCGGTCGAGGACACGGTAATGCCGCTCGATCTCGCGCCGATACCGGTTCACGGCATAAGGAATCTTCTCGGGCGCGGCGCGCTGGAAATGCACCGCCTGACCCGAAAAAGGACCCAGCCCGGTGGCGATAAAGAACAGCCACGACAAGAGTTCCGGCCGATCGGCGGGAGTTCCGATGAAGCGCCCGGCCTTTTCCCCGAGGTAAAGCAGGATGGCGCTCGAATCGAACACACGCGCCTCGCGCCCGCCCGGCCCCTCGGTGTCCACAATCGCCGGGACCTTGCCGTTTGGATTTATGGCGCGAAAGGCGGGTGCGTGCTGGTCGCCCTTCCTCGTGTCAACGGGCATGGCTTCGTAAGGTACGCCAAGCTCCTCAAGCATGAGCGCGATCTTCATCGGATTGGGCGCGAGGTTGAAATAGAATCGGATCAAGGGAGCTCTCCGGGCGTTAGCGGTTGACCTCGCAACAGCTTGGGCGCGGCTCGAGGGGCGCCGCAGGCTAGGAATTATCGGCGACGGGGCCAAGACAAATTTCCGGCGATTGATCGCGATGCGCGGCCAATTGCGCGCGGAATCGGCGGCCTCTAGTCTGACATGGCTTCAAGACCAGGGGATCTCAGGGGTGATCGCGTTCAAGACCATTCGCGCCCGAGCGGAGAAACGCAAAGGCGGCGCGGAAGCGCTCGCCCGCCTTATGCCGCCCAAACCGGACCCCAAGGCGTTGAGCAAGCTCCGCGACGACCGCGTGCTGGCCGAAATGACGAAGCGGGTGTCCTCGGCAGGCTTCGCTTGGAGTGTCATTGAATCAAAATGGCCCGGCTTCGAGGCGGCCTTTCTGGGTTTCGAGCCGTCGAGGCTTGTGTCAGAGCCAGACGAGTTCTGGCACAAGTTGACCATGGACGCCCGCATCGTCCGCAACGGCGCGAAGATCGCCTCGGTGCGTGAGAACGCGCGCTTCGTCCTCGATGTGGCGAAGGAGCATAGCTCATTCGGCAAGTTTCTCGCCGGCTGGCCGCCTTCGAACGAAGTTGGGCTGCTCGAGGTTTTCTCCAAACGCGGCGGCCATCTCGGCGGCAATAGCGGCCAGATGCTGCTGAGGTTTCTGGGCTACGACGCGTTCGTGGCGACGAAGGACGTGGCCGCCTGCCTGCGCGACGCCGGCCTCGATATCGCGACGGCGCCGACATCGAAGCGCGACCTCTTGAAGATCCAGGAGCATTCTATTGGTTGGTGTCCGCTGACGTTCATTGGTGTTCATTAAACACCTGTTTTTAAAGGCGTTTGCCGCTTTTTCTTGTTCACAGACGTTCACTGGACTTTGTTCCAAATCGGTGCTTTTTGTAAGCGCCGATTGCAGCGGAGTCACAGCGAACATGCTCACAGCGAAACAAGTCCAGAATGCTAAGAAGGGGCGTCATTTAGACGCGAAAGGCCTCTATCTGGAGGTCAGTCCCACCGGCTCCAAGCGATGGTTGCTGCGATACTCTCGTGCTGGGGGGCGAGGTGTCACGGAAAGCGCACTGGGGAGCGTCGAGTTCGTCTCCCTTGCTCAGGCTCGCGAGAAAGCTTTCGACTTCCGCAGATCGCTGGCGTCTGGCCTTGCCCCCATTGCTCCACGCCGCACGTCGTTTGGTCAGGTCGCTCAGGACGTGGCTGCGATGAAAGCGGCCACGCTGAAACAGCCCGCTCGCACCTACAACCAGCTTCGATACACCGCTCCGCTCACCGACCGCGACGTGGCGTCGATCACAGTGGATGACGTTTTGTCGATCCTCCAGCCGATTTGGACGACCAAACCCGCAGTGGCGGAACGTGTCCGATCCCTCATCGAAGCAACGCTAGACGCTGCCAAAATTCGAGGACTGCGATCCAACGACAATCCCGCCAGATGGAGAGGGACGCTTGCGCTGGTGTTACCCCGCCGAGTGACACTGAGCCGAGGCCATTTCGCTGCCCTGCCCTATGATCAGCTACCCTTGTTTATGACGGCTCTCGATCAGGATCAGGGGGTGGTGTCCCGAGCCTTCCGTTTCACTGTGCTGTGCGCCCTTCGTAAAGGCGAGACGATGGGGCTACGATGGTCTGATATCTCAACCAATGGCGATGGGCCGATTGCGATCATTCCCGCAGACAAGACCAAGCAGGCACGCGAGCATCGTGTCCCGCTGTCATCTGGTGCGCTGGCAGTGATCGAGGAGCAACGAACGTTCCGAGACAATGACGACGAATACGTTTTTCCCAGCATTAAGCTGGGTCAGCCGCTCAATCCCTGTGCCTTCAATAATATGCTGAGACGGATGGGGTTTGAGGGAACACCGCACGGTATCGCTCGATCCTCATTTCGGGATTGGATTGCTGATTGCACCGAGTTTCCCCGAGACTTGGCCGAAATGTGCTTGGGGCATGTCGTCTCTGGCGTCGAGGGAGCTTATCGCCGCTCAGACATGCTGGAGAGACGACGCGCCATCATGCAGGCGTGGTCGAATTTTATTGTTGGTCCGTAGCTACTCGGCACTCAAAGGTTGCGTTCCAAGTCGGTCCCTCACGGCAGATTAGCGCACAAAGCAGTCATTCCCTCCGATCAGTAGTTTGTGAATTGGCACTTCCGCCTCATCGTGAACGGGCCACGTGGGAAGGGCAAGTTGTCGTGGCTTCGCCAATGCAATAGAGGGCGTCCTATCACCTCCTCGAACAGGCCCGGCCCAACCTGGAAGCGAACATCATGAGAGCAGACATACGGTCGTTCGTTGGCAAGACGCTTGCCTGCAGCCTTGCTGCGGCGGCGTTTTTCACGGTTCCCCTCTCGGCAAACGCCCAATCGCTACCAGCAGAAGCGCGCCAGATCGCTGAAGACGCCTACGTTTACGGCTACTCGCTCATCACGACCGAGGTCACTCGCGTACAGGGAACCAACATCGCCAAAGCCGAGCCCAACAAATTGGCCGCGCCCATGAACGAGTTCGCGAACGTGCCGCGCTACCCTCCCGCCGGCTATCGAGGCGTCTCGGCCCCCAACGCCGACACGCTCTACTCGCTGGCGTGGCTCGACCTTTCCGAGCCGATGGTCTTCAGCCACCCCGATATGGGCAACCGCTTCTACCTGTTCGAGATGGTCGACCTGTGGATGACCGATCTCAAGTCCTCGCCGAGTACCCGCACGGCCGGCGGAAACGCGGAGAACTATCTGATCACGGGTCCGGGATGGAGCGGCGACATGCCAGAAGGGATGAAGCACATCTCGATGCCGACCCGCTACATGGTCATACTCGGCCGCACCTACGCCAACGGCACGGTTGAGGACTACAAAGCCGTCAACGACTTGCAGGCGCAATACAAGATCACGCCGCTCTCCGCCTGGGGTAAGGCTTACACGCCGGTCCCCCCGCCCGCGAACCCGAAACCCGGCTTCAGCATGACCGCCAAACCGCAGGAGGCCATCCTCGCCATGGGGACGCAGGGCTATTTCAACCTCATGGCCAAGCTGATGGGAGGCGATGCGCCGCCGGCTCCAGAGGATGCGCCAATGCTCGCCAACATGGCCAAGATCGGCATCGTCCCCGGGAAGCCGTTCGAGATGGGCAAGCTCGATCCCGCTGTGCAGACCGCGTTGAAGGACATCCCGCAGACAGCGCTGAAGAAGATCGAGGCCAACAAGGACGCCCTGGGTGCGATGGTCGACGGTTGGGTGGTGACGAAGGGCCTCGGAACCTACGGGACCGACTACATGAAGCGCGCCGTCGTGGCCGCTTTTGGCTGGCCTGCGAACCAGCAGGACGATGCCGTTTATCCCTACACCGAAGTCGATTCCACCGGGCAGAAGCTGACCGGTGCGAACAAATACACTCTGACGTTCGCCAAGGACGCGATGCCGCCCGTCAATGGTTTCTGGTCGATCACCATGTATGAGATCGATCGGGGATGGTGGTTCGTTCCCAACGCGCTCAACAAATTCACGGTGAGCCCGCGCAACAACCTAAAGTCCAACGCCGACGGCTCGGTGACGCTCTACTTCCAAAACGCTTCGCCAGGCGCGGAAAAGGAGGCCAATTGGCTCCCGGCTCCGAAGGGCGCGTTCCTTCCGATGCTGCGCATGTACTGGCCGAAGGTGAACGATCCTTCGATCCTCAATGGCAGCTGGAAGCCACCGGCTGTCGTTAAGACGAACTAAAGCTAAGCTTCTTTATTGCCCAGAACATGCGGTCGCGCCGGGGCGTCGAATGACCGGAATCCGCTCAGCGGCGACGTGCACGGCCGCTATCCGCAATGTCCGCTTCACGTCGACACCGGCCGTCCCCTGTGCGCAAATAGCGGCCATTGGGCGACGGTCTACCGAGCGCATCGAACCAATCCCAAGCCTGCCCTTCGAGTATGGCGCGGGGGCGGAATCCTTTGGCTCGCTCAACATATAACCAGCGCTTCAACGGCTTTTGTGCTAAGCCGGATGATGCCCGGAGGGTGCGCCATGAGCGAAACCCGGAAGATTGCGGCGATTCTGGTCTCGGATGTGGTCGGTTATAGCCGGCTGGCCGGCGCGGACGAAGATCGTACTCTGGCGCGGCTGCGCGCGCTCCGCAGCGATCTGATTGACCCCACAATCTCCGTGCACCATGGCCGCATCGTCAAGCGCACCGGCGATGGCAGCGTCATCGAGTTCCGCAGCGTCGTTGATGCGGTGCGCTGCGCACTCGAGGTGCAGCATGCCATGGTCGAGCGCAACGCAGGGGTTGCGCTCGAAAAGCGCATCGAATTTCGCATCGGCATTCACCTCGGCGACGTCGTCGAGGAGAGCGACGGCGATCTGATGGGCGACGGCGTCAATATCGCCGCGAGACTGGAAGGGATCGCTGCGCCCGGCGCGATCTGCCTGTCCGAGGACGCCTATCGCCAGGTGAGCGGCAGGCTCGACATGGCGGTCACTGATCTGGGCCCGACTGAGCTCAAGAACATCGAAAGATCGATCCGGGTCTATTCGCTGCAAGTCGGCGTCCCCGCCCAAGCGAAGCCCCCGATCGAAGCGAAGCCGGACGCGCCGAAAAAGCGTCCGTCGCTCGTGCCTCAGGCCATCGGGATCGTCGCACTGCTGGTGCTGATCGGCGGTGCCGGATGGTGGTTTCTCAACGCGAACCGGCCCGTGGCCACTGCTTCGAAGGCGCCGGCTGAGGCCGCGCATCTCTCCATCGTCGTGCTGCCGTTCACGAATCTCTCCGGCGATCCTGCCCAAGATTATTTCGCGGACGGCATCACCGAAAATCTCACCACCGAACTCTCCCGGATCCGCGGCAGTTTCGTGATCGCGCGCAACACGGCATTCACCTTCAAGGGGAAGGGCCTCGACGCCAAGGAAATCGGCAAGGAGCTTGGCGTACGCTATGCCCTCGAAGGCTCCGTGCAGCGCGACGGAACCCGCCTGCGCGTTAACGCGCAGCTTATCGACGCGCAATCGGGCGCGCATCTCTGGGCCGACCGTTTCGAGGAGGACGCATCCGACCTGTTCAAGTTGCAGGATCAGGTGGTGGCGCGGTTGGCCAATAGCCTGGGCAACGAACTCGTCAGGGCGGAAGGCGAGAGAGGCGGTCGCACCCAAAGCCCCGACGCCATCGATCTTGTCATGCGCGGCCGGGCGTTGATGCAGGTGTATCCGACGACGAGGGACAACAACGACGCGGCGCGAACGTTGTTCGAACGGGCGCTCGCCATCGACCCCAACAATGCCGCCGCGCTGGCGGGCGACGCTTATACCTACATGTACGACTTTGATTACGGATGGGGAAATCCAGAGACCGATTACGATGCGAAAGTAATCGGGCAGGCGGATCGGGCTCTTGCGCTCGCCCGCGATACTACGGAGGCGTATTATGCGAAGGCAAGCTACCTGATGCAGTCGCACCACGCGAAAGAGGCGGTCGACGTCGACGACGCCGGTCTCGCCGTCGATCCAAATTCTGCCCGCCTCTTTGTGCAACGAGGCATGGCCGAATCTGCGCTCGGCAGCTTCGAACAAGCCAAGTCCGATGTGCGGCAAGCCATGCGGCTGAGTCCGCGCGATCCGAGAGCGGGTCTCTGGCATTTCGCGATGGGCGGTGTGGAAATCGAGCAGGGCCACAACGAGGCCGCGATCGACGAAATTCACAAGGCAATCGAAGCCGGTTATCGACCATTTATACCGTACGCCGTGCTCGCTGCCGCTTATGCGCTCGAAGGCAAGATGGACGAGGCGAAGTCCGCCTTGGCGGAAGCCCGTCGCCTCAATCCCAATCTCACGGTCAAATGGTTTATCGCGCATTCGCCGAACGTGCCGAAGGCTATAGAAGGCGTTCGCAAAGCGGGGCTGCCGGATGAGTGAGCGACATCCGAGCCGGCGACATTGGCTGGGCGAACGACTGCCACCCACAAAATGAGTGACCGGTTAACGTCGATTCGAGACGTTGCTCAGACGTCTAAGATCCTCAAATGGGGCATTTTGCGGTGCAGGCATAAATGCGCGAGGGTTATTCAGCCGTCAGGCGCGCTAGGCGCGCCTCAATCTCCGAACACGACTGACTGATAATTGCCAGCGTCTTGGGATCCTGATTAGCTGCCAGCGACGCCTGAATCTCGCTCAGTCGAACCAGCTTGGCCGCCCTCGCTTTTGGGTCAGCAACGACCCTCAATCGAGCTTGCGTCAAATCAACGACCCGCCTTAATCGCGCCCTGATAGCTGCCGCAGCTTCGGCCTCTTTAGCCGATTGCGCCTCGTCCCTGCGGCGCTCCCATGTCTGCCGCTCATCGTCCGATGCAGCGACATGTGACGGTGGCACAGATAGGGGTCTGCCTGGACGCTTCCCGGTTGGCACTTTTGGCGGCGGATTCTTAGCCAGTCGAAGGTCTTCCTCTTGTCGCCATGCCGCCAAGGCGTCCAATCGCTCATCGGAGCCAACTGGAAATGTTGCCAGTATCTCAGCCAGCGTCATGAGGATGCCGATAGGGTGCGGCTGCCTTTGCTGCCTCGATTCTCCGCCACATGGGCTGGGATTTGTCCCTCATCACCGCCAGCATGAAGTCGAGCGGTTCCGCGTGAGGTGGTAGGCAGAGGGGATCCAATTTAATGACCCCCGGCACGGGAAAACGGTTGCTGGTTGTACGAGGAAACGGGGGTTCGGGCATCTCTGTTCTCCGTGATTATCCGACGCGACATCGCGAATGCCTAAAAGAAAAAAGACCGCCAGCGATCCGAAGGATGAGGATGAACCCCGAACCACTGACGGCCTTGATGCGCGCCGGAAGGAAGCAGCACGCAGGTTGGACGCTCGGACCCCCAGGTGTGAAGGGTGAGCGTCCGTTCCTCCAGCCACGTGGATGCGACGCCCCTCCTTTAATGCCATTAGAGGCGGCGTCTTTAGTGCGTCAAAGGAGTCAACCCGCACCTTTACTCCCCATGAGCCAGAGAAGCTGAGGTCAGGGGACTAGGCGCTGCGGGGAAGGCCGTTGTGCAAATGACGGCCTACATAGACAGGCTTCTCGCGAGGGGTGCGGTTGGAGTCGCCCGGTTTCATTTTATTATAAATCCAGGAGACAATCTGCCGTGGCCTGGCCATCTGTTGGATGAATGTGGTGCCATCGCGAGAAACAAACTCATGAATGGTTCGGCCACCCTCATCTTTGCGAACGAACTCCCGAATTTCCCCTTCCGGTATCTCCAGATGTCGGGCGGTTGGCTTGAGGGCGTCTTGGCGAATTTGGCTCAGGATCTTGTCTCGGAAGGACTCAGGCTGACGAAACAGCACGGTGTCGAGGTCAAGGTCCTTGTGATCAGGGGAGCAATTCTGGACGCCTGACGCGAGACGAAGGCGATAGGCTTCCGATGTTTCGCCCTCACGTTGGGCGGGGGCAATTCGGCCAAGGTTCTCATAGGCGGCGTCCCACTCAGACTGGAAAGCGCGACCCCGATTCCGATCCTCAGCATCGGCGGCAATGCTGAGAGAATGCTGGCGCTGGCGGCTCTCGGCGCGCGCGGCCTCTTCGCGAATGCGTTCGGACTCGGAGCGGGCTGAACGTTTCAACGCCTCATCTTGGGATTTCACAGTGTCCAGAAGCGCCTGCAATTGGGCGGCGTCGATGGTTACTTGCGGCATGACGTTCCATCCTTTTATAGAAAACCTGTAGGCTATTTAAACGATCAATAGCTTATAGTCCTGCCATATACTATAGCACGACAAGGGGTTGTCTGTATCGAATGGCTTCCTGTTGTAACAAAAGTTGATCAGGGAGGTTGTCTATGCTACAATAAGCCATGAAAAAGAAAAAACAGTACATTACAGAATCTCAACTGGAACCAGAGGACTTGGAGCAAGAGAATAGACGAGGCTTTCCCCCAGTGCCTCTCAAGATCATCACCTATGAAATTGAGCTTAAGGTACGGGTCGTTGGCATAACGGAATCGAATGTCGAACCGAAGGTGAGACAAGGTACGATTCCACCAAGGTGTCAGCTGGGCTAAGTTCAAGTGAGGGACATGGAAAATCATGGAAAGCCGCTTTTCGTGCTTTTTTTATACGCACTGGAATTGCCCTCACCACCACGTGCGCGAAAACGCGAACGTGGTGGGAGAAGCGGAATCGACTGTCGCATCGTGCGACAGTTGAAGCGGCAGCATGGCCTCAAAGGAATAGGAATAGGAATAGGAATAAGGGGTATTACAATAGTAACCTGTGAGTTTTTAGTATACTAAAATGGGCTTGGAAGGCGGCCCAATTTAGTATTACTAAAATGGGCGGAATAGGAATAGGAATAGTGGTCTGTTAATAGAAGTGGAATTTTATTCCTGTTTTCCTACCAACATTACTGGGATTGTCACAATCTGTTACTTGATTGGAACACCAGAGCGCGCTAGAGTGCTCGATGGTGGTCAATAAAGCTCAGTACCAAAGCTACAGTGATTGGGGGTACGCCCCCAGTCCCAGCACCGGGAAGCGCCAGCAGCCACCGGGGCAGGCTCCTGATGACGATTAGGGGCCTGCTTTCCTTTGGATTGATTGGGAATAGATTTCCGAGGCACCTTTTAAGAGTGTCCGGCTACCGCCAAATGCGGCAACTTTAGCCACATAATATATGACATTATGTTTCTCCGATGTTTCTAACAGACAAAGCACTCTGCCATGTGGCGTGGAGTGCTTGGTTTTCTTTTACCTACTATCGAAGGAGGGAAGAGAACGGAATGCTTGATAAAGATGACGCTACACTGGATGAACTGGAGCTATTGGTTCTGTCAGAAATTGAGGATGAGGCAGAGAGAGAAAAGGCAGTAGCAAGTATCCGTGCGTTGAGGGATTTGCTGGCAGCAACTTGATGTTTTGATGGTGATTTGATCGTTCCTTCGCCAGATGAACCCCATAACACGATTGTTGTATTGGATTACGTTTTCAAATAGTATGAACATGTTGAAGACATTGGCGAGAGGAATACTGAAATGGCGAGGTGTAGAAGGATTTTGTTGGCAGGCGTTGCGGTGGCAATGCTGGGCTCCCCCATCTCTGTGGGGGTGGTGAGGGCTGGTGATACTAGTCGGTTTGACTTCCATCATTGCGTCGATGGTGTGCCAAAAGGTAGCCGTCTTCGGTGGAGCATAGGCGGTTTCTGGTATTATACTCCCGACAATTTGGAAGAGGCGTTGGCATGGCGCGATGGTGTCGCTGAGTGCCGCCGTATCTACGGTGGTGGTGAATTGGAGCGTGGCCGGGCGAGCGACGCTGCGGTGAGAAAGGCGGCAGGATACTAGAGGCGAGGTCTCTATGGACGCGCCACCTGCGCGTTGCTGGGGGGTTCAAAGACAACCGTCACCGATCGATTTCCGCAGGCTGGGCACATGAGGCGCGATTCCAGGCGTGACAAGGGAAAGTTTGGGCCTCTTGTGCAAACGAGCGTTTCGAGATCAAGCGTTCGCCGGTAGACGCACTTCCGCATGGAGCGCGTTTCCAGGCGATATCCATTGTTGCAGCGCATGTGGATGCGCCATGAGAGGGATCGCGCCACGCCCAATGTCTCGACTTCCATGAGAACAAAGGTGGAACATCTGGCGGGGGTGGTCAAGGTGCTGGTGGCGAACCGATGAGCGCATCACAGATAAGGTGAGTTGGCATCAGCCGGCGCTTCGTGACAGCCTATCGCCAAAGCCTGCGAATCATGGGTGGCGATGATGTCTCAGCCAACCGCCGTCGACATCCTGCGCGAATATTTCGCGCGGATGGCGGATATCCATGGCACTGGCGGGGCCACCAAAGAGACATCGTACTATTCGGCATTAGAGAATTTACTGAATCAATTTGGTGCGGACCTGAAGCCGCGAGTAATTTGCAACGGGCAGCTCCGCAATGACGGGGCAGGCAACCCCGATTTTGGTCTCTACACCAAGAGCCAGGTCCAGGACGGCGAACCGCGCAAAGGTCAAATTCCAGAGCGGGGGGTTATCGAAGTAAAAGGGCTCGCAGAGCAAACTTGGCAGACAGCCGATAGTGCTCAGGCAACTAAATATTTCGCCCGCTATAGATTGGTTTTGATCACCAACTATCGTGAGTTTCGCCTGATCGGTGCTGACGCTAATAACACTGCCATCGAGCTTGAAAAATACTCGTTCGCTAAGGATGCATCGAACTTTTGGGGAATGACAGCGAAACCCTCCCCTTCAGCGCATCAACACGCCATTCATTTCGAGGAATTCATCCGACGGGTCATGATGACGGCCGCGCCCTTGGTCAAAGCTGAGGACATTGCGTGGTTTCTGGCATCATATGCAAAGGACGCATTGGCAACGCTGAACGAGAAGGACGCCAGTAATCTTGAACCACTAAAGCAGGCTTTGGAAACTGCGCTCGGAATTCGGTTTCAAGGCAAAGACGGCATTCACTTCTTTAAATCAACGCTTATTCAAACCCTCTTTTACGGAGTGTTTTCAGCGTGGGCTGTGCATGTGAAGCGCAGCAAAGCCCCCTTTGATTGGAAAGCGGCCGCATACACCCTCACCGTGCCAATGGTGAAGGCCCTGTTCGAGCAAATAGCGACCCCAAGCAAACTTGGGGCATTGGGACTGATGCCCCTTCTCGACCGGACGGCCTCTGCACTTAATCGGGTTGATAAAGCCGCATTTTTCAAAACCTTTGACACTGGCGCGGCAGTTCAACATTTCTACGAACCATTTTTGTAAGCTTTTGACCCGGAGCTCAGAAAAGCACTTGGGGTCTGGTACACCCCTCCCGAAATTGTCGCCTACATGGTCGAACGTATCGACCGCGTACTCCGCACAGAACTGAGCAGACCGGATGGACTCGCAGACAAGTCTGTCTACGTCCTCGATCCGTGCTGTGGGACCGGCACGTATTTGGTGGCAGTACTGAGAAGGATTGAGGAAACAATCCGTGGCCAAGGAGCTGATGCCCTTCTCGCCGATGATATTCGACAAGCTGCCAAGGAGAGGGTCTTCGGCTTCGAACTTATGTCGGCACCGTTCGTTGTCGCGCACTGGCGTGTTGGCAACTACCTCGCTGAAATTGGAGCCCCACTCGACGCTGCTCATGGCGAGCGGGCAGCAATCTACCTTACGAACGCGCTAACAGGATGGGAACCACCCATCGGCCCGAAAGCGGCTCTGCCGAATTTTCCTGAAATGGCGCTAGAGCGCGACGCCGCCGAGCATGTCAAACAAGACGTGCCAATCTTGGTTATCCTTGGAAATCCGCCGTACAACGCCTTTGCAGGCACTAGTCCCGCAGAAGAAGGGGACCTCGTTGATTCTTACAAGGAGGGTTTAGCTAGTAAATGGGGAATTAAGAAATTCAATCTTGATGAATTGTACGTCCGCTTCTTTCGAATTGCAGAGCGAAGAATCAATGACCTTGGTTGTGGTATTGTCGCTTACATCTCCAATTATTCGTACGTGAGCGAGCAATCCTTTGTCGTGATGCGCGAACAATTGCTTAATACCTTCGACAAATTTTGGATTGAGAACATGCATGGTGATCGTAACAAGACCGAGTACGCTCCGGACGGAGGTACTAGTGAAACGATTTTCGCCATGCGTGGTTTTTCTCCCGGTATTCGACAGGGCATCGTGACAACGCTCGCCGTCAAAACCGGGAAGAACGACACGCCCAAAACCATTCGATTCCGCGACGACATCGATGCGGCTAAGGCCGCCGATCGACGCGCACAACTCCTTGAAACCCTCAACGACCCCGGATTTGACAGCCGCTACGTACTCGCCAATCCAGAGCCCTTTAATCGGTACTCTTTCCGCCCGCGCCATGTTGGAGCGGACTTCAAAACTTGGCCAACCCTAGAAGATCTCGCCGCCATTCCCGCCGTCAATGGCTTAATGGAAAAGCGTGGTGGTGCTCTCACAGATATAGACCGAGATCAACTTCAGAAGCGGATGCAGACCTATCTCGACCCCTCTTTAGACTGGTCTGGGTTCAAGTTGCTCGGAAGTCCGTTGAGCAAGAATGCCGCCCGCTTCGAGGCCGAGAAAACCCGCAAGCGGATCATTCACGATGAGGGGTTCAAACCAGATCGGGTTGTTAGGTACTTTGCCCGCCCATTTGATTTTCAGTGGTGCTACTACAGCGGCGTCCGGCCGCTCTGGAACGAACCGAGGCCACAGTTGTGGGATTGGAGTCGTATTCCAGGCAACAAATATCTAGTTTCTCGGCAGGTGCGAGGAGGAAACCCTGAAGGGCCGCCATTTTATTTTCTGACGTGCATAGGCGACGATCATGCTCTGAGAACAGACGCATACTTTTTCCCGATGCGCGCTCATGACCACTTAGGCGATCACCGCTCAGGGTCTCTTATTCCTAAGACGGAAATCACAAATTTAAGCACTCGCACTCGCACCTATCTTGAGGCTCTAGGATTTTCCCACATCGATGATGACCCGAACTGCTATTCGAGACCGTGGTCACATGCCTTAGCGATCGGATTTAGCCCGAAATACTTGGCCGAGCACAGCTCGGGAATCGCGATCGGTTGGCCCCGAATTCCCATGCCGGAAGGACGGAAAGAATTCGATCGTTCCGTCAGTCTCGGTCAGCATCTAACTGATCTGCTAAGCCCGGATGTCTCTGTGACAGGAGTTACGAGCGGCACGCTTGCCGAGCATCAGAAAATCTTCGGTGTCCTCTCCGCAACGGATCTATCTGTCCGTGGATGGGGCCACCTAGACGCTAAAGGACGGGTCGGTCCCGGCAAGGGCCATATCGAGAAGCGGCAATATACGGCGGCAGAAAAGGAAGCCATTTGCAATGGCGCGAAGGCAGGTGAGATAGCCGAGGCTCGCGCACTTGAATTATTAGGGCCGCCAGTCGACGTATACCTTAATCAAAATACCTGCTGGCGATGTGTGCCGACGAACGTGTGGGAGTATTTCATCGGCGGTTATCAAGTGATAAAAAAATGGCTTTCGTATCGTGAAGAATCCATTCTAGGCCGATCGTTAACGAAGGACGAAGCGAGAGAAGTAACTGGGATAATCAGACGTCTTGCCGCAATCGTATTGATAACGGACGAGCTAAACGCTAACTATCAGGTCGCTAAGGACACTGCACATCCGTGGCTCAGCCAAGAATAGAAGTATTGGGGGATGATTATACACGCAATCTGTACGGTAAAAGCGGTGATGGAGATTTTCCTGGAATTTTCCCCCGCGGAATTGCCGGGGCTAATCGCCCCTGTTTCCAAAACCATGGTCCTGTATATATTTTCTGCCATCGCTCTCGACCCTGCTCCACGAAGCAATGCAGTTTCCACATGACTTATTGGGCTGCCTGTGCTATGATAATCCTATGCACAGAGGGCGAACATACCTCTTTGACTTACCAGAAATACTGTTGGGATTATCGGACTTATTTGCCTCTGTAAGTGGACCTATAGTCCGATCCCTCTGTGACGCCCAGAACATGGGAGGTTAGACATTCTCCACGAGAATGTGGGTTCACTTCCCCTCGCGTCATGCGGGGTCACCTATAGGGATCATCGATCCTCTGCCAACGCGGTGGCGGTGATGGTGTGGCAATGCTCTACGATTGGCAGAGGCTGCGTTAGCAGGGATGCAGAGGCGCGCGTGAGGGGGTCTGTGCGTATGCCACCATACCGCTGTTGGTGGGTAATATTGCCGCCCGCGAGCGAGCCAATGCTTTAGGGTGTGTTGCCTAGTCTGTGAGAGCGAGGGGGCCCATGAGTTATACGACGTTTCGATCTATGCTCCAAGTTGGCTAGACTTAAGTCATTGATATCATTGAAGAAAAGCTCAAAACGAAATCAGGTTGTCCGTGTTCGTAAGTCATTGATATCATTGATGAATTTTACACGGGATTTCTTGAGCTTCGTTGTCGCGAGCTAAAGTCGAATGTGGCGGCGCTAAGGAGATCAGGCAATAGTGTCCTCTTCCTCTGGTTCCAGTTCCCGGTATTGCTGTTCCGGCATGTCTGCACCGGCATCGTAGGGCGGTGTCGCAGGGAGACCATGCCAGATGCAGAAGTGAGGAATGAGGAGCTTTCGGGTTGCCTTCTCAGGATCGTCCGCGAGCGGGATTCCCCCATACAGATAGATGGGCGTCTTGAGGAACTCGGAATTGGTTTCGAGGTACTTGGTCTTGAGTTCCTTGAGTTGGCTGAGGAGGGACATGGAAGGTGGCTTTGTCCTATAAAAAGTTACGCGCTTTTTGTGCGAAAGCTTTCGCTAAGTGGTCAAAAACTTGTGCGCGAAAGTTTTTGGTAGGAACGAGCTTTCGCTGCGTTTTTTTAACGAGCGAACGGTGGTGGTGGAAGGGATAGGGGCGCTGGCGATATTACCCTGTTCGTTGGGCACTGGCATACTGGCGATCCTTTAGTAAACTAAAACGCTCCTCCAGTTTAATACTACTAAACAGGTCATGGCGACGACTCCTCTGGATGAGGGATATGTTCAATGGTTTTCGCTGCCTCGACCTGTTCCACGATGCTGCGGAACTCGGCGATCTGAGCCTCAACCTCGCTAATTTTCAGGGACTCCATCGCTGTCTGGATGTTGGCGAGGAAATATTTCCCTGTGTCGAGGCGCAGCTTCCCTGAGACCATGTCGGCGGTGACGATTGCCAGCGCCTCTTGGCAAGCGGCGGTGGTGTCGAGACGAGGCAGGGAGTATTGGTCCGGGACGGGTGGGATATAGGGCTCAGATGCCAGTCTGCGGGTGACATAGGGCAATCTTGCCGAGGCCGCAGTGGCGCGAAGGTCATATCGAAGATTAGGGTTGTCGCGGACTTCGGCAAGGAAATCCAGATCAGGGTTGGAAGACATAGAAGGTATTGCTCCGGTTTCATGGAGATGCTGGATAAGGTGTCTGGCAGCGGCAGTGCGGCGACCTCGTGGAGAATCACCTTGCGAATTAAGGTGTAGGTATTCTGGCGATGGGTTGCCTGACCCCTTACTTCCATTGATCCGAGACCATGTATTAGGCTTACTAGGTATGGGTAGAATCTCCCTTTTAGAAGGCAACATGGAAAATTTTCCCTATTCCGCGATCTTCCACATCATCCATCCCTCACCAAGATTTGTTTGCAAAGGTTCACCTACATAATGCTTAGCCAATGACCTCCTCGCACTTATACCAATCTTCAATCGCGCAGGCATAAAACTTCCATCATCAATCAAACACCAATCTTTAGTGGTCTTACCTGCATCGATCATAAATCTATGGCCATATTCATCCACGCGATACATATGTCCAGAACTACCAGTCCATTTATACATATAGCCGCCTTCAAATATCCTACCACTCTGTTTGTCCCACCATTCTCTCATTTTATCAGGATCATATCCACATGACTTAGCATATTCCTTTCTTTCCTTATCTAATAGGTCCCAAAACTTTGCCACTTCATGTTTAGCCACCTTCACCTCCTCCCGAACCCCCAGCGACAGCTTGATTAAAAACAATGAGAATGCCTATTCAGAAACAGCGAAACAGTTTTGACCCCCCCCCCGTACACGACTAAGACTTGAAAAAATAAATCAAGTTATCAAGTTTTCAACCTTTCATCTTGATTCTTTTCAAGTTCTTTATAGAAGTCTAAAACGCTCATCCCTTGTTTCTATGTTTCTATTACTGACATTCGTCAACAACATCAAGGACTTACAGCAGAAACATCAGATGCGACCTTGCTGTTGTACTACTGTTGTTCTGTTTCCCTTCTGTTTTTCTATAAGCCTATTACCTAGGACACTGTTCAACCGCCCCCTCGAAACACGTCGGGATCAATCATCGGTCGCCCTACAGGCCTCTCACCAAATAATCCTGTTTGAGTAGTCCAGTGTCCTCGCCTATTCCACGTCGAATCTTTATTGTGGTACACACCAAATCTCCTCGGTTGAACGTTTCTATTGGGACCACGAAACCAGACACGTTTGTCCTTATGATTTTCATCCCCGTTATACAAAGGAACCTTCTTCGATGGATCATTCATCCAGCTACTTCCATCGCTCCTTCTTAACGCCTTAATATGGGTGATAATGTCGCTCGGACCTGGTTTCTTGCCGCTAATTGGACTTTGATCTTCGCACCAGGCAGCCCACATGCTTGAATGAATAGCAGTTCCGTCACTTTCTAACGGAAGACCATCGTCCATCACTTCATCCAAATCTCGGTCAAGCAATATTTGCCAATTGGATTCAGCTTGCATTCCCTTTTGTTCGGGCTCCATTAACTCTTGTAATTCAATTCCAAGATTCATATCACCTAACCATCCTCCCCCGTTATAAGCTCTGGCGAGCAATTCGTCGCGGTTGTCATATAACCAGCTGACTCCTAGATTATGATCACCTTTCTTTAGCTTTGAGGCCGCACAGTCTTTCCACAGATTCACAGACGGATAGCGTCGCTGACCCGCATAAAGACCGAATAATTCCTCCTTATTGTTGGTAATGACCGGGAACCAACGCCGGTTGTAATCCCGATAATCATGCCCATAAGCCATTCTATATTTTAGCCTCGATAAATGGGCAAATTCCCTTAGCTTGCCTTCCAATGCCTCTGAAATGGAATTGCCAAATACTTTGTCAGCGATATCCAATACCGCAACATTTCCCAGCTTCGCTACAATGGGGGAGTCGAGGCGGTCGCCTTGCGCCTTCAAATATGACCAATCGAAATTAGTTCCACATCGAGCATAAAACCTTGATCCAGGAACGCCTCCAGCTAACACTTTACACCATTCAGATTTGCCAATGCCTTCTGGGCCGGAGAGGACGAGGTACCATTGAAAGATTATCGGATCCACCACTTCATTGGCATTACGGAGCCAGAGGGCTAAACATCCGTTCAGGATCGTTGTGGAAAGCAATCTGTGGTATTGATTGTCTTCGACACCAAAACTGTCCCTGAGCAACATGTGAGGTTCAGCTGGTCCTTCGCCAGTCTCGTTCTTCCGAGCAATAACAACTTGTCCGCGATCAATACTCCTCAGGGTATCTTCATACATTCCGTCTGAAATATTGTTTAGAGCCATTTCACGGAAGGCGACTCCCCATTCGTCCGGTTTCCTCATATAATTGAGGTTCTTGACACCCATTATAGGTAAGCATAACCCGGTAATCGACTCGATCTTTTGATTGGTTAAACGAGTCCGTTGACTGTTTTGGTCAGACACAATGATATCAGGCAGAGAGGGGTCGAGAAATACATAGGCACCCGCCTCCCTGATTGATTGCTTTTGGTTGTCAACATGGTTCCAAATAATGTTGCCCTTATCGTCATAGAGAAGGTGCAGGTCGAAAGCCAAAGAAAGCACCGCCCAGAATTGACCCCCATGTGGTTATGCACAAAGGGGAGCCTGATGCATATCCTGGTGAGAATGCTCGCCAGTTTGCCGCTGCTTTGCGAGCCAATAGTGGGACTGCCATCAAGGCATTGGGACCCTTGCTCAACGTCAAACTTCCAATGCAATTTGAGCAGATCGATGCGGTAACGGAAGTTTGCCACAAAGATGGGTCGATCCCTCTCCTTGAACTTCGGCTTCGCACCAAACACCAAGGTCCAGATTT
>Ga0207036_10021_pt1 | contig 28970 bp, 22 predicted proteins | sample Alteio_BWMinCont_78_FD_153284 | JGI IMG/M metagenome (GOLD analysis project Ga0207036, IMG submission 153284) | Enriched cells from forest soil in Barre Woods Harvard Forest LTER site, Petersham, Massachusetts, United States -... | ecosystem: Environmental > Terrestrial > Soil > Temperate forest >... | reverse complement strand
AAGAATTTCATCAAGATCGCCGCGGGTGACTTCGTGAAAATGGAGATGAGTCCTTACGACTTGGAAAAGGCGCGCATCACCTTCCGCATGCGCGATCCCAACGCCCCGCCGCCCCGCATGGGCTCCGCGCCCCGCCGGCGTTATTAAGGATCTGCGTGGCGTATGAAGGCTCGCCGCAGCCAGGCGCCCGCCGCCTTCGCCGAGGAGATCGACGGCTTCATCGGCTTTCTTGAGCTCGAGCGCGGGCTTTCCGCGCGCACGACCGAAAGCTACCAGGGCGACCTCGACCAATGTGCGAAGTTTCTCGCGCGCCACCATGTCGCGAACTGGCGCGCGGCGCAGCCCCGGCATCTCTCCGACTGGATTTACGCGCTGAGCGGTGACGACTACACGGTCGCCAGCCTCGCGCGCAAGCTCACCGCGCTGCGCGTCTTTGCCCGCCACCTCGTGCGCGAAAAAATCCGCACCGACGACCTCACCGCGCAGCTCACCGGCCCGAAGCTCGTGCGCAAAATCCCCGGCACGCTCACGGCCGCCGAGGTTGGGCGCCTGCTCGCCGCGCCCAGCGGCGGCAGCGCCTACGCCCTGCGCGACCGCGCGCTGCTCGAACTTTTCTATGCCAGCGGGCTGCGCGTCTCCGAGCTGGCCGGCCTTTCGCTCCAGCAGCTCGACCTCGACCACGGTTTCCTGCGCGTCTTCGGCAAAGGCTCGAAGGAACGCGTCGTGCCCGTCGGCGGCAAAGCCCGCGACGCGCTGACGGCCTATCTCGACGCCGGCCGGAAGTTTTTTGTGAAACCGAAAACCGGCAGCCAGCTTTTCCTCAGCGAACGCGGCACGGCCATCTCGCGCAAGATGCTGTGGGTTCTGATCAAAAAATACGCGAAGCTGGCCGGCCTGACCAAGCCCGTGAAGCCGCATTTACTGCGGCATTCCTTCGCCACGCATCTCCTGAGTGGCGGCGCCGATCTCCGCGCCATCCAGGAAATGCTCGGCCACGCCAACATCTCCACCACGCAGATCTACACCGCGGTCGAGGACAAACGCCTCGTGGACCAGCATACGAAATTCCACCCGCGGAATAAAACCGCGAAATAGCCCGCCGCTCCTTGTTCCGTCCGTTACTGGCCGTCTTCGACCGTGGCGCGGGCCGCGGCTTCGTCTTGCGCGGCGACTCGGCGGGAGCCCAGGTTGGTCTGCACCTCGTAAAGATTGGTGGTGCCCACCGTTTTGATCAACGTGACGCTTTGGACGACCTCCTTGGCCGTCTCGACATTGGCTTCCCCGATGGGAGAGAGGCTTTGCTCGATCACCAGCACGCCGTCCTGGGCGGCCTCGGTGGTCAGGTCAAATTGCGGCAGTTCCGCCCACGAATTGATGATGTGAAAGGTGCCTCGCTTGGTTGCTTTGTTCCAAGTGAAGCCGTTGATGACGATCTGATGGCCCACCGGGCCGCCATTCCAGGGATGGGCCGCCACGAATCCCGACGGAAGAGCCTGCCAAATTTCATGGGGAAATGCGGCCAGGATGGGACGGCCTTTGCGCAGTTCATCCCGCGCCCAGGCGAAAGGATCCTCGGCGGAGCCCGGCAGGTCATGGACGATGGGTTTCGGTTTGAAATCGGTTATGATGCTACTCAGCCCTTCGACATAGCGGGGAGACGTCCATGGATTGTCGGGCGGGGTGTCATTGATGATCTTATAAAGGTCGGAACTCTTCACATAATAGCCTGCGATATCCAGCCAGTGGACGCGGGCATACATCATGCAAGTGCCGCCGATTTGGTTCTGGATGACGTTGGGCTGGCATAACTGCACCGTTTCCAGCGGTCCTTCGATCTTGGAAGTTTCGATGGTTTTTTTCGCCTTCACCTCATTCGTTGCTTTTACGACGGTGACCTTCGAAGTTCCGTGGGCCAGCGGGCTCCGGCTGCCGAGCGCGGTGAGCCAGGCCCGGTCATCAGGGCTGAGCGAGCTCACGGGCACCAGGCTTTTGCTTCCGTCGGCAAAAACCACGATGGCGTAATCGCCTTGGATCCGGGCTTTGACGGCTTCTTGATACCGGGCGGAGACAGCCATCGCCTGGCCCGCACCCAGCAACAGGATGGCGGAAAACAATATTTTGAGGGGCATTCTGGCGGAATGGTTCAAATCCGGCCAAACGAAGGCAATCGGGAAATGGACGCCTTCACCTCGTGGATCAGCCCACGAAGTTTCACCCGCGGAATAAAACGGTCCGGGTTGACAAAAAATAGTAATACGTTTGTATTACCAGTATGCCGACCCTCACGTTGAAAGTGCCCGCAGCCATGCAGCGCGAGTTGAAGAAAACCGCCAAAAAACGCGGGGTGAAAGTTTCTGCATTTGCGCGCGCGGCGCTCGAGGCCGAATTGCACCTTGAACGTCCGGGTTCACTGGTCGGCCGGGGCAGGGGGCTGCTCGTCATCCCGCAGGATTACGATCCTGAGGCCCCGGTGTTTGCGACGAAGGAATGGGCCAAACACTAAAATACCTGCTCGATACACATGCGTTTCTGTGGGGCTACGCGGATGACGCGCGACTGTCCCGGCGATGCAAAACCCTGCTCACAGCCGCGAGTGCGGCCGAGCTGGCCATTTCCGACGTGAGTCTCAGTGAAATTGCCCGTCTGCTGGCGGCGGAAAAGTTTCAGGCAAAAATTTCGCCTGAATCACTGATGCAGGGCATCGGCCGGGCCGTTACAGTCCTGCCCGTTACTCCAACGATTGCTCTCCACGCCGCGCGGTTGGATTGGGAAAACCAGGATCCAATCGACCGGCATATTGTTTCCACCGCGCTGGCCTACGATGTGCCCCTGATGACGGTGGATAAAAAAATCCATGCACTGGCGCCAAGAATCGGCCTTCGCGTGATTTGGTAATGCCAGGGCGGAATTCAGGAAAACATTCAGTCACGTAAAGAGTCAGCGAGGATTTCCTTGAGGTGGGCTTGATAGGGGACACCCCGCTGATTGGCGCGGGTTTTCAGCTTGTGCAGCATCCACAAAGGCATGCGCAGCGAGATGGTTTGCGAACTGGGTTGGAGATTCGGGAAACTGACGGGCCGGGCTGCCGACCAATCGAAATCGGCGGCTTCAGCGGCGGGCATCCGGGCCACGACGGCGGGAGCGGCGGTTTTAGCGGTGGTGCGTTTCATAGATGGTGGATTCATGGGGCGGGCGGAGATGATGCGGAGTTTGTCACCACGCACAGTGAAATTAAGATGAAGGAGCCGGTTGGCACTGGTGCGGCCCAATCCGCGGAAACGGGGCTCGGCCTGGGAGTGCGCGGGATCGGGAGCGATTATTAGCGGCTGGTTGAAGAAAATCTCCTCGGCCTCGCGACAACTTACGTCGTGCTTGGCCGCATTCTTTGCAATGTTACCTGCATCCCACTCGAAACCGGTGTAGCGAGAGGGATCAAATGCCATTACAGCAAAATGTATATGCCCTGCATATACACGTCAAGCGAAGTTTGGCCTGAGGAACGAGGCAGAAAAACCCAGCCGCGGGTTAGCCGCGGCCGGGCATTTCGAGCGGGATGATCGCGTGGCGCCGCAGTTCGACGCCGCGCAACAAGGTGAGGCTCGCGCTTTCGCCGATCCGGTCTCCCGTGAGTTGCTTGAGCAGCGCGTCGACGGTCGGCGTGGGCGTGCCGTCGAATCCCAGCACGATGTCGCTCTCCCGCAGGCCGGCGCGCGTTGCCGGGCTGTCGGGCTCAAGGCCCGCGACCAGCACGCCCGTCTCTTGGGTGAGGCGATGGTGCAGCACGAGCTTGCGCAGCAGCGGGACGTTCTGCCCGGCGACGCCGATGTAACTGCGGCGGATGTGGCCGTCCTTGATCAGCCAGCCGGCCACCCAGCGTACGGTGTTGCTCGCGATGGCGAAACAGATGCCCTGCGCGGGCCGGATGATGGCGGTGTTCACGCCGATGACCTCGCCGCGCGTGTTGACGAGCGGGCCGCCCGAGTTGCCGGGATTGAGCGCGGCATCGGTCTGGATGACGTTGTCGATCAGCCGTCCCGATGCGCCGCGCAGCGAACGGCCCAGGCCGCTGACAATGCCGGCGGTGACGGTTTGCTGGAAACCCATCGGCGAGCCGATGGCGATGGCGATCTGGCCGGGGCGCACGGCGGCGCTGTCGGCCAGGGTCAGGAAGGAAATTTCGTCGGCGCTCACGCGGATCACCGCGAGATCGGTGTCCGGGTCGTCGCCGATGAGGTCGGCGGCGAGCTTGCGCCCGTCGGCGAGGAACACCTTTAGCGACTGCGCGCCGTGCACGACGTGGCTGTTGGTGAGGATGTAGCCGTCGGGCGAGATGAAGAAACCCGAGCCCGAGCCGCCCGGCGTGTTGTTGCCGCTGACCTCGATGTGGACGACGGCCGGATGCGCGGTCGCCACGGCGCCGGAAACGGCGTCGGAGTAGGCGTCGATGAGGTTTTCATCGGTGGCCGCGGTGGAGACAGACGTGAGCAATGAGTCCATGATCCGGAAGGAATGAAGGAAATTTGTTTTTGCAAACGATCTTGACTATTTTGGAACGTACGTTCTTTTAATTCCATGTCCCGGACCAAGGAATTCGACGAGGCGGAAGTGCTCGACCAGGCGCTCGATCTTTTTCGCGTGCACGGTTTCCAACACACGTCTTTTGCCGACCTGACCAAGGAACTCGGCGTCAGCCGCCAGAGCCTCTACGACACCTATGGCGACAAGCAGACCCTTTTTCACGCCGCCCTGAAGCGCTATCTCGGCCGGGCCATCGATTTCATGCGCCGCCATCTCGCCGACCCCGGCCCGGTCCGCAAGGTCCTGGCTGCGCTATTTGACGGCCTCATTGCCAACAATTGCAGCAAAAGCTCTCCCGGGTGCCTGATGGTCAACTCCATGGTCGAGCTGAGCCCGCACGACGCCGACATTCGTGCCCTGGCACAGGCCCACGCCCGCGAAGTTGAGGGGCTCTTGGCTTCACGGCTCAGCGCGGCCCAGCGCAAGGGCGAGATCGGCAAGGCCAAGGATCCTGTCGCGCTCGCCCGATTTCTCTACCACACCCTGCTCGGTCTCAGCGTCGCTTCGCGCGCCTTGGGCGAACGCGACACCCTGCGGGATAGCGCCCGGCTGGCCTTGCAGGTTCTCGTGTAATTTTCGCACACCAATTTTGGAACAAACGTTCCAATTAGATAACATACCACCCATTACCATGAAAAACAAAACTGTATTGATCACAGGTGGCACGACCGGCATCGGTCTCGCCACCGCCCAACTCCTGCAAGCCGAAGGCGCGCGGGTCCTCGTCACGGGTCGCAACCCCGAGACGCTCGCCGCCGCGCGCACCACCCTCGGTGCGAACGCTGTCGTCATTCCCTCCGATTCCGGTTCGCTCGCCGACGCCCAAGGCCTCGGCGCCGCCGTGCAGAAGCACGCCGCGAAACTCGACGCGGTCTTCCTCAACGCCGGCATCGGCCAATTCGGCCCGATCGAGGCGATGACGCCGAAGCTCTTTGACGACATGTTCAACGTGAATGTCCGCGGCCTGTATTTTCAACTGCAGTCGTTGCTGCCCATCCTCGCGAGTCCGGGTTCCGTCGTGTTGACCGCCTCCATCGCCGCGCAACTCGGCATGGCCACTGCCACCATCTACGCGGCGACCAAGGCCGCCGTTGTCTCACTCGGCAAAACGCTGGCCGTCGAACTCGCCCCGCGCGGCATTCGCGTCAACACCATCAGTCCCGGCCCGATCACCACGCCCATCTTCGCCAAACTCAGCCTCCCGGCCGAGGCGGTGAAGGGTTTCGAGGAACAGATGGCCGCGCAGTCACTGCTCAAACGCTTCGGCACGGCTGAAGAAGTGGCCAAGCTCGTGCGCTTCCTGCTGTCCGAGGATTCCAGCTACATTATCGGGGAGAATATCATTATCGACGGCGGCGTCCGGCTGACGTGATGGGGAGAAATTCCGCATGACGCATGACGCATGGCGAATACCAATATCTTTTCTTTGGTGTTTGAACATTGGCGTTTGTGATTTTCATGGGTGCTGCTTTCTTGGCTGCGCACCATGTTCGCATTCCAAGAGGCCCTCATTCTTCTGCTGATCACCACCATCCTGAGTATCGTGGCTAGATGGATTCCGTGGCCGCGCCCGATCACCTACGTGCTGGGCGGCGTCGGTTTTGCGCTGATTCCGAAATTTCCCTCGCTCGCGCTCGATCCCGGTTTTTTCTTCCTGTGCTTCCTGCCGCCGCTGCTTTTTTCCGACGGCTGGCTGATGCCGCTGCGTGAATTTGCCAAGGCGAAGCGCCCGATCATCGTGCTCGCCACGGGGCTGGTCGTGTTCACGACGTTGGGGGTTGGCCTCGTGGCCCACTGGCTGATCCCCGGCCTGCCGCTTGCGATGGCGTTCGCCCTCGGCGCCGTGGTCTCGCCCACCGATGCCGTCGCGGTCGGCGCGGTCACCAAGCGGCTGAAGGTTCCCACGCGCGTGACCATCGTGCTCAACGGCGAGAGCCTGATGAACGACGCCACCGGCCTGGTGGCGTTCAAATTCGCCCTCGCGGCCCTCGTGGCGGGCACTTTCTCCCTGCGCGCAGCCGCGTTTGATTTTGTGCTGCTCGCTGCCGGTGGCCTCGCGGTTGGCCTGGTGGTCGGCTGGCTCGTCGGCCGGCTCCGCGATTTGCTTATCCGCACGCACAACGCCGATCCGCTCATCGAGCTCACGCTATCCCTGCTGACGCCCTACGCCGCCTACCTCGCGGCCGAGCCGCTCGGATTTTCGGGCATTCTCGCCGTGGTCGCGGCTGGTTTGTATTCGGGCTGGCGCGACCCGGTGCGCATGGATGCGGAGACGCGGCAGACCGCCTGGATCGTCTGGTCCACGGTGCTCTTCTGGCTCAACGGCCTCGCCTTCGTCCTGCTTGGATTGCAATTTCCTGCGCTGCTCGCAACCGTTCACGGCAGCTATTCGCTCCTGCAATTGACCGGATTGGTCGCTGCGGTTGCGGGCACGGTAATGGTTTTGCGCCTGGCCTGGGTTTTTCCTGCCGCCTACCTGCCGTTTCTGGTTTCGCGCAAAGTCCGGAAGGCGGAAAAACGTCCAACCTGGCAGGCCGTTTTTCTCTGTGGCTGGGCTGGCATCCGCGGCACGGTCACGCTCGCCGCCGCTTTGTCCATTCCCCTGCTGATGCCGGACGGCACGCTGTTCCCTTACCGCCACATTGTCATCTTCCTCGCGCTCGGCGTCATCGCCGCGACGCTCCTCATCCAAGGCACCACGACGGAGCGGGTCATCCACTGGCTCGGGCTGCACGAGGACGGCATCCGGCAAAAAGAGGATAATCTTGCCCGCACGACCGCCGTGGGCGCTGGCCTGGAGGCGCTGCGTGCCTTGCAATCACCGGACAACAGCGCGGCGAAAAATGCGGCGCTGAAACACGTGCTGGCCGAATATGAAGAACGCCTGGCCGAGTTGGTGGCCGAGATCGAAGACCGTCGCACCCATGCGCGCGCCCGGCTTGCCGCGGAAAAACAGTTTCGCTTCGCCGCCCTCGAAGCCGAGCGCAAGGCGGTGGACGATCTCTGGACCCGCAACATCATTACCGACGAAGTTCACCGCCCGCTGCAGCAACTGCTCGACCATGAGGAAGCGATGCTCCACGCGCGATCCGCGCAACAAACCGACTGAATATTCACCGCAAAGAACGCGAAGACCGATCCGGAGTTTCGACCGCTGATTATCACCGATATTTTTTAACCGCGAATAAACGCAAATATACGCGAATCAGTTTTGAAACCACTGATGAACACTTATGCGCACTGATGAGTTTTTACCGCGGATATCACGGATTGACGCTGATATTGGCAGGCTGCGGAAAACAACTGTAGGCCGTCGGCCGTGTGCTGCGAACGCAGCACAGTTTTCCAGCAGCCCATTAGTTCTCAGAAATTGGTAGTTGGTTCGGATTAGCGTCCATTAGTGGTTTAAAACGGTTCGAATCCGTGTCTATCCGCGTAATCCGCGGTTAAAATGGCTCTGAATTGGGCGTTGGATGTTCGATGTTCAGTCTTCGGACTTTTCCCGACGCACCACCAATAGAATAATGTAGATAAGGATGGCGACATTGAGGACGAGCACGCCGAGCTTGAACCAGTTGAATTTGTGCACGCACATGTAGATTTCCTCCGGTACGAAGGCCCCCGTCGACACGATCACCAGATATTTTGCCCAGCGCAGGTTGAGCCACAATCCGGTGCCTTCCGTCAGCAGGATGACTGAGTAAATGAGCGACCATAGTCCGAAGTGCCGCAAGGTGTCGGGTTGGATGTTGGCCACATTCTCCAGGAACACGCGTGCGTAGTGGTTCTCCGGGTCGATGTTCAACCTGTCCGTCAGCTTTTGCGCCAAATCATCCAGGTCGCGATTGACGAGTGCGAAAAAGCCGAGGCCAATGCCCAGGAGCATGATGCCCTTGAACAGCTTCACGGACGCAATGATCCGCAGGCCGCGCGGGCTTTTGCGCCGTTTTTTTCGCTGGGTTGGGTTTTTGGTCATCAGGTTTAGACGACTAAAGCAGCAAACTGATCCGTGGTAAACAACCGCAAGGCACTTTAACCGCTAATTCACGCTACTCGACGCGAATGAGAAACAAACCTCCGATTTTTTCGACCACGGATGCCACGGATTATCACGGATGGGAAGTGGTGACATGGGTGGAGCGCGGCAGCTTGTCCGCTATAGCCTCGTGTGAAGGCCGGATTCCCGATGCGCTTTGTCTTGTTTCGTCAGGTTATCTGAGACTATCCGTGTAATCCGTGGTCAATATATTAGCGGTTTAATCTCTTCCTTATCCCATGAATGATATCACTGACTTTCTCACCCGGGTTTTCACGCAGGCGCCGTACATTTACCTCTCGTGGCCGGCCGTGGCCATGATCGTGGGCACGCTGATCGGAGTGACTTCAAAAACCGCCACCACGCAGCTCGCCGTCGTGCCGCGGACCGCGGGCGGCCTCGTCGGGATTTTCACCGCGCCGTTCATCCACGCCAATTTCGCGCACCTCGCGGCCAACCTTCCGCCGTTCCTCGTGCTTGGCGCGCTCGTGCTCCGGCGCGGCCATGAACAGTTTCTCGAAGTCGCGCTGATCATCGCGCTCGCGCAAGGTGTGCTGCTCTGGCTGCTCGGGCGCAAAGTTGCGCACGTCGGCATGAGCGGCGTGATTTTTGGTTTCTTCGGCTACCTGATCCTGCTGGCGTGTTTTACGCAGGCCACGCCCGACTTGCTGGCGGCGGGTGCGGTGCTGCTTGTTTACGGCGGCATCCTCGCCGGCGTCGCCCCCGCGCGCAACGGCACCTCGTGGGAAGGCCATCTCTTCGGCCTCATCGCCGGCCTTGGCACCGCGTGGTTCCTGTATCACAAGTGACACCCGGAAGCCGGGAATGACGAAACCCGAATTTCCAATGACGAATGGATTCAGCGTAACGTCCGAGGTGGAGCGGCCCATTCGACGAGCTCAGGGCCCTGAGCTTGTCGAGGGGCTTGACCCAAGACGCTCTGAGCGCGTTGAGGTCAACGCGCTCCACCTATCCGCGCTCATCCGCGATATCCGCGGTTAAAAATCTGAAGTTAAGCTCAGGGCGCGAGCGCGGGAACCGGCGGCTGCGGTTTTTTGTCGGGCCGGACGGAGAGGTTCTCCGTCATCACGTAAATCGTCATGGCGATTAAGATGAAAAAGGCGGCGACCCAGAAGAACGGGCTGTGATGCATCCGTTTCCAGGAGGGGCGGTGCGCCGGGTGCGGCCCACCGTGTGGGTGGAACTGGAACTGGGGATCATCCATGAGACTATTGACCGCTCCCGCGGGCCAAGGTCTCTGATTATCTTTTTTCAGTGAAAAAACCGAAAATTCGGAGTTTTAACCACTGATGGGCCCGCCTTCGCTAAAGCTACGGGCGTGGCAGGCACTGATGATCACTGATGCCTGACAAAACAGGTAGGGCGCGACCGCCGGGCGCGCCGAGAAGGGTTCACCACAAGGCACGAAGAGCACGAAGCTCGATCCAAGTAAAACAACTCCCTGGCCTTAGCCGAACTTTCGTGCTCTTTGTGCCTTTGTGGTTAACTGACCCAGGTCCGTGCATTATAAAAAAGCTTCATCCAGGGCGAATCTTCGCCCCAGTTTTCCGGGTGCCAGCTCATCGCCACGGTGCGGAAGACGCGTTCGGGGTGGGGCATCATGATGGTCACGCGGCCGGTGGTGGTCGTCAGCGCGGTCATGCCGAACGGTGAACCATTTGGGTTCAATGGATATTGCTCGGTATAGATGGGGCCGGCCGCGGATCCGCCTTCGCCAAGGCTACGGCAGGATGCGAGCGCCTGCTTGTTATCAATAAATCGAGCACAGACTAAGCCTGAATCACTGCAACGTTTTGCAGCCTCAACGCTCGCAAACTCGGCGTAGCCTTCGCCGTGCGCGACGGCGACGGGGAGAACCGAGCCTTCCATCCCGGCGAAGAGCACGCTGGGGCTTTTCTCGATTTTGAGCGACACGAAGCGGGCTTCGAAGCGTTCGGACTGGTTCTGCACGAAGCGCGGCCAGTGGTCGGAGCCGGGAATGATCGAGTGGAGGTTGCTCATCATCTGGCAGCCGTTGCAGATGCCGAGGGCGAAGGCGTCCTCGCGCGCGAAGAACGCGGCGAACTCGGCGCGCGCGCGCGGATTGAAGAGGATGCTCTTGGCCCAGCCTTCGCCGGCGCCGAGCGTGTCGCCGAAACTGAATCCGCCGCAGGCGATCACGCCGCGAAAATCCTTGAGCGAAATGCGGCCCGACAGGATGTCGGTCATGTGGACGTCGATGGCGCGGAAGCCGGCGCGGGTGAGCGCGGCGCCCATCTCGACCTGTCCGTTGACCCCTTGTTCGCGAAGAATGGCGACCGGGGGTCGATTTTTTACCGCGGAGGGCGCGGAGATCGGAAGAGATGGGGGTTTTGTTTCGGACTTGGATCGGGCCTCTGCGCTCTCTGCGTTCTCTGCGGTAAATTTAAAAGTGATCTTGGGCGTGATACCTGGATCGGAGGGATCGAGCTTGAGCTGGTATTCCGACTCGGCGCAGGCGGGGTTGTCGCGCAGCGCCGCGATGCGGCGGGTGACGTCGGACCACACCGCGCGCAGGGCGGAAAGATTTTCCTCGAGGACAACCTTGCCGGATTGCTTGACGCGGATGGTGTAGTCGCGGTTGAGCGTGCCGATGCGCGTGGTCGCGGTGTCGAGCTGGTGCGCGTGCAGGACGGCGTTAACGGCGTCGAGATCGGCCGCGCGGATTTGGATCGCCGCACCTAACTCTTCAGAAAACAAAGCCGCAAACACAGACATATTTACCGCGGAGAGCGCGGAGATCGGAAGAGATGAGCCTTTTGTTTCAGGCTTAGATTGTGACTCTGCGACCTTTGCGTTCTCTGCGGTAAATTCCGATAGATCGAGGTCGACGCCGGTATGCCCCGCGAAGCACATTTCCACCACGGTCGCGAGGAGGCCGCCGTCGGAGCGGTCGTGGTAGGCGAGGAGCTTTTTCTCGCGGCCGAGTTGCTGGATGGCGTTCCAGAAATTCTTGAGGTCGGCGGCGCTGTCCACGTCGGGCGTGGCGGCGCCCATCTGCGAAACGACCTGCGCGAGGATCGACCCGCCGAGGCGGTTTTTGCCACGGCCCAGGTCGATCAGTAACAAGAGAGTTTCGCCGATGGATTCAGAATTCGGATTTTTTACCGCGGAGAGCGCGGAGGACGCAGAGCTCGGAAGAGACGGGCTTTTTGTCTCTGATTTCGATCGGGACTCCGCGCTCTCGGCGTTCTCTGCGGTGAATGTCTGTTTGTCATATCTTAATTGCGGAGTGAGCGAGAGGCGGATGTCGGCGCAGGACGCGAAGGCCGACACAATCAGCGAAATCGGCGCGGTCATGCGCTTGGTTTCGGCCGAGTCGCGGTCTTTCCAGACGGTGCTCATGCTCATCGAGTCCTTGCCGACGGGGATGGTGATGCCGAGGGCCGGGCAGAGTTCCATGCCGACGGCGTGGACGGCGGCGTAGAGGTCGGCGCCGTCGCCGGGCACGGCCGGCGCGGCCATCCAGTTGGCGGAGAGGTTGACCTTGCCGAGGTCGCCGATTTGCGCGGCGGCGAGATTGGTCAGCGCTTCGCCGACGGCGAGGCGCGCCGATGCGGCGGCGTTGTTGACGGCGACGGGGGTGCGTTCGCCCATGGCCATGGCTTCGCCGGTGTAAACGTCGAACGCGGCGGCGGTCACGCCGCAATCGGCCACCGGTACCTGCCACGGGCCGACCATTTGGTCGCGGCAGATCAGTCCGCCGACCGTGCGGTCGCCGATGGAAATAAGGAATGTTTTGTCGGCGACGGTCGGGTGGGCGAGGACGAGGCGGACAGCGTCCGCCAATGACAAATGTCCAATGTCCAATGGGACAAGCGGGCGCTGAATGGTCTTATCCTTGCGATGCATGCGGGGCGGCTTGCCGAGCAGCACGTCGAGCGGCATGTCGATGGGCGTGTTCTTGAACTGGGGATCTTCGAGGACGAGGCGCTTTCCCTCGGTGGCCTCGCCGACGATGGCGAACGGGCAGCGTTCGCGTTCACAAAGTTTTGAAAAAACTTCGATTTGGGCTGCGGGGACGGCGAGGACGTAGCGTTCCTGGGATTCGTTGCACCAGATTTCGAGCGGACTCATGCCGGGCTCGTCGTTGGGAATCTTGCGGAGATTGAAGCGTCCGCCGCGTCCGCCGTCATTGACGAGTTCGGGCAGGGCGTTGGAAAGGCCGCCGGCGCCGACGTCGTGGATGAAGGCGATGGGGTTGTCCGCGCCGAGGGCCCAGCAGCGGTCGATGACCTCCTGACAGCGGCGTTCCATCTCGGCGTTGTCGCGCTGCACGCTGGCGAAATCGAGGTCTTCCTGGCCGGAACCGCTGGCCATGGAGCTGGCCGCGCCGCCGCCGAGGCCGATGAGCATGGCGGGCCCGCCGAGGACGACGAGTTTGTCGCCGGGGTTGATCGGATTTTTTTCGATGTGGCCGGCGCGGATGTTGCCGAGGCCGCCGGCGAGCATGATCGGCTTGTGGTAGCCTCTTAATTCAGTCGAGAGTCCAGAGTCGAGAGTCGAGGGTTGAGAGTCGGACGCTGGTGTCTTCGAACCGTGAACCGTGAACTGTGAACTTTGAACTGCGGCGGTGGCCGCCGGCACCGCCGCTTCGAACGTCCGGAAATAGCCATTGATGGCGGGGCGGCCGAATTCGTTGTTGAAGGCGGCGCCGCCGAGCGGCCCTTCGATCATGATGTCGAGAGCGGAGACGATGCGGCCGGGTTTGCCGTTTTCCTTTTCCCACGGCTGGATGGCGCCGGGCAGTTTTAGATTGGATACGGTGAAACCGGTGAGGCCGGCTTTGGGCTTGGAGCCGCGGCCGGTGGCGCCTTCGTCGCGAATCTCGCCGCCGGAACCGGTGGCGGCGCCGGGAAAGGGGGAGATGGCGGTGGGGTGGTTGTGCGTCTCAACCTTGCAGAGAACGTGAATGTCCTCGGCGTGCGCAGCGTATTCGCCGGTCTGCGGATCGACGAAGAAGCGGCCGCCGCGGGTTCCGGCCAGGACAGCCGCGTTGTCCTTGTAGGCGGAGAGGATGCCGTCACGGTGCAGTTGGTAGGTGTTCTTGATCATCTGAAACAGCGAGCGGTCGCGCGGGGCGCCGTCGATTTCCCAGGTGGCGTTGAAAATTTTGTGGCGGCAGTGCTCGGAGTTGGCCTGCGCGAACATCATCAGCTCGATGTCGTTGGGATCGCGGCCGAGGGCCTGGAAGCTTCTGACGAGGTAGTCGATCTCGTCGTCGGCGAGGGCGAGGCCGAGAGAGCGGTCCGCCTCGACCAGGGCGGCGCGGCCTTGCGCGAGAACCGGCACGCTGGCCATGGGACGCGGGGCGGTGTGATGGAAGAGCACGTCGCAGGCGGCGAGGTCGCCGAAGACGACCTGTGTCATGCGATCATGAAGGCGGGCTGCGAGCAGCTGCCGCATCTCAGATTTGAGATCTGAGATCTGAGATTTGAAATGCGCGTCAGCGCCAAGGTCGAGCGTGTAGGCAATGACGCGTTCGATGCGTTTCACGCTGGCCAGGCCGCAGATGTGGGCGATATCGGTGGCCTTGGACGACCACGGGGAAATTGTGCCGGGGCGGGGCGCGACGACCTGGACGAGGCCGGTGACAGCGGCGGCGGTGCGGCTCGGGCCGTAGGTGAGAAGTTTTTCGAGGACGGCGCGATCTGAAGAGGCCAAATCACCGGCCAATTCGACGATATGGACAAACTCGGCGCTGACGGCGCGGGCCGGGAGACCGGCGGCGGCCAGGTCCTGAAGGAGTTTTTGCAGGCGAAACTGGGAAAGGGCAGGTGAGCCGCGGAGGATCAACATGGTTGAGGAAAAAGACTCTCATCAACCTACGGCGGCGGTCAAGTGGACGGTGAGGCTTTCTGCTAAAATTCCGAATGACGAATGGAGAATGTCGAATGCCGGCGTTCGATTCCAGTTTAGAGCATTTTCGGTTTAATTTGTCCCCCCGGCATGCCTTTGCGGCCCATCCCTTATTTTGTCATTCCGAGCCGTGCGAGAAATCTCTGCTGTTCTTCGCGATTTCAATTTCGGAGATGTCAGACTGTCGGCCTTCGGCCTCGGTACCTCGCACGGCTCGGAATGACAATTTCGCCCGTCATGGGTCCATTTAAACCGAAACCTGCTCATGAACTACCGCCAAAGACTTTCGCCTTTTTCCCTTTCCGTGCTATGATTTTTTGAGAAAGCCATTGACCAACCACACCCGTCCCTTCGAAATCATACCTTTCTATCGCCCGTGAGGATGAACATTCACCCAATGCCTGATATGACCCGCAGCGAAACACCCCGCCCGGGTCGGCAAGCATGAGCGACAAAGTAAAACACGAATGCGGTATCGCGCTCGTGCGCCTACGCAAGCCGCTATCCTATTACCAAGAGCGTTACGGCACGCCGCTGTGGGGGTTCTTCAAGCTTTTCCTCCTGATGGAAAAGCAGCACAACCGCGGGCAGGATGGCGCGGGCGTGGCCTGCGTGAAGCTCGATGCGCCCCAAGGCGAGCCTTTCATGTTCCGTGAGCGTTGCGTGAAGGCCAACCCGCTCGATCGGATCTTCAAAACCCTGATCAAGTCCTACCAGGAGAAAGTCGACGCCGGCACCATCCACCCCGAGTTTGCCGACACGGTGAAACGGAGTTTCGACTTTGGCGGCGAACTGTTCATGGGCCACCTGCGCTACGGCACCAGTGGCGGGTACAACCTCAGCTCGTGTCATCCGTTTTTCCGACGCAGTTCCTGGCCGACGCGCAACCTCGCGTTGGCGGGAAACTTCAACATGACCAACACCGCGGAGCTGAACGACAGCCTCATCGCGATGGGTCAGCATCCGATTTTTGCGACCGACACCCAGGCCTTGCTGGAAAAAATCGGCTTCCACCTCGACGAGGAGCACGAGGAGCTTTACCGCCAGCTCCGCCTGCTCAACCTGCCCGGGCAGGAAATCTCGGATCGGATCAACGCGGAGCTCGACCTGGCCCGCGTGCTGACCAAGGCCTCGAAAAAATGGGACGGCGGTTACGCGCTGGCCGGCATGATCGGCAGCGGCGACGCCTTCGTTGCGCGCGATCCTTCCGGCATCCGGCCGTGCTGGTTCTTCCAAAACGACGAGGTCGTCGCCTTTGCCTCCGAGCGCGCGCCGCTCATGACGGTGTTCGACCTCGCCGTCGAGCAGGTGAATGAAGTCGAGCCGGGCCACGTCGTCGTGGTGAAAAAGAGCGGCGCCGTCGCGAGCACGCGCTTTGCCGGGCCGCTGCCGCGCGCCTCGTGCTCGTTCGAGCGCATTTATTTTTCGCGGGGCAACGACGTTGACATCTACCGCGAGCGCAAGGCCCTCGGCGCGAACCTGGCCGACCAGGTGCTCGGCGCCGTCGGCCACGACTGGGAAAACACCGTGTTTAGTTTCATTCCCAACACCGCCGAGGTCGCCTACTACGGCCTCATGTCCGCGCTGCGCGTGCGCCGCCGCGACGAGGTGAAGGCCGCCATCATTGCGGCATCGCGCGAGGGCCGCCTCGACGAGGCGCTGATCGACGAGCTCGTCCTGCGCAACTGGCCGCGCGGCGAGAAAGTCGTCGGCAAGGACATCAAGATCCGCACGTTCATCGGGCAGGAAAATTTCCGCAACCAGCTCGCGAGCCACGCCTACGACATCACCTACGGCTCGGTGAAGCCGACCGACAACCTGGTGTGCGTGGACGACTCCATCGTGCGCGGCACCACGCTGCGCCGCTCCATCCTGCGCATCCTTTCACGGCTCAACCCGAAAAAAATCGTCATCGTCTCCACCGCGCCGCAAATCCGTTATCCCGACTGCTACGGCATCGATATGTCGGAACTCGGCAAATTCATCGTCTTCGAGGCTGCGATCACGCTGCTGAAGGAGCGAGGCAAGATGGAAGTGATCGAGGAAGTCTACCGCCTCTGCCGCGCCGAGCTGGCCAAACCCGGCCCCGCGCCGGTCAACCATGTGTGCAAGCTCTACGAGTCGTTCACGCCCGATGAAATCTCGGCAAAAATTTCCCAGTTCGTGCGCCCGAAAGGCATCGAATGGCAGGGGCCGATCGAGGTCATTTACCAGACGATTGACAATCTCCACGCCGCCGTGCCCAACCACACGGGCGACTGGTATTTCACCGGCAAATATCCCACGCCCGGCGGCTATCGCGTGGCGAACCAGGCCTACGTGAATTATTTCGAGAAAAACGAAGGACGGAGCTACTAGCGCAGTTAAGAAATAGTGTAGCCACGAAGGATCACAAAGAACACAGAGAACAACCTTTCTTTGAGCTCTATGTGATCTTTCGTGGCAAAAAATCCGGTTGACCGCTTATCAAGCGTCCGAGCGGAGGGAACGACATCCTCGTCGTGGTCCAGGCGATAGGGTTACAGTTTTATTTTTAATGCTCTAGACTCGTAGGCAGAAGGCCGGCGCGACATTTTTAATGCTATGCTGAGGGATGACGAAAAAATCCAATCCCGCAGCGCTGCCAAAGATTCTCACCGTCCGCTGGCAAAGGGTCGTGCTCGATTCGGACTTGGCGGTGCTCTACGGCGTGCCGACTTTCAGGCTCAATGAAGCCGTTAAGCGCAACGTGGATCGCTTCCTGTTGGATTTTCGCTTTCAGTTTACGCGCGGAGAGGTTGCAAACTTGATATCGCAAAATGCGATATCAAGTTTGGCCCACGGTGGCCGCCGTCAGATGCCTTGGGCATTCACTGGGCATGCGGCGAATAACCGGTAAAATCCAAATCACCCGATGGAGAAAAAAATCACGAAATAATATTGCCGAAAATCCATGCTATTCGTCGGCAAAAAGTCGTGCTTGATGCCGATCTGGCGACGCTTTTCGGTGTGGAGACGAGAGCTTTTAATCAGGCCATTCGTCGCAATCAAAAGCGATTTCCGGCAGATTTTGCATTTCAGCTTACACCAGATGAACTTGCGATTTTGAGGTCGCAAAATGCGACTTCAAAATCCGAGAGAGGAGATTCTCTAAGGTCACAATCTGTGACCTTAGAGAAAGGTGGGCGCGGTCGGCATAGCAAATATCTGCCTTGGGTTTTCACTGAACACGGAGCAATCATGGCTGCGATGGTCTTACGCAGCGATCATGCGGTCGCAATGAGTGTGCACGTCGTTCGCGCATTCATCCGCATGCGTGATGAAATTCTAGCCAACGTCGCGATCCTCAAGCGCCTCGCCGAGATCGACCGCCGGCTGTTAGAACACGATGTCGTGTTGCGCGAAGTGGTCGAACGCCTCCAGCCATTGATGCGTGCGCCGGCTGAAGATAAACAGCCCAAGAGAAAAATTGGCTTCCACTAGAAGCTATTTCAAAATTCAAAATGGGCATCGTTTGCGCACGGAAACGCCAGCGCCAGGCGGGCCGCGAGAGAGGTATGCCCGGAGGGCCTATCTCCTCGCGGCACAACGCCGCGCTGGTGCTTTTGTGCGCAAACCCTCCGGGCGGCAGGTTTTCCTGGCGGGGAGCGGCGTTGTCGCCGAGGAGCAAGCCTCTCCGAGGATTGCTTCCTCGGCTTCGCCTTGCTCTCCGCCCAAAACCCTGTCGCGCTGCCCATTTTCAATTTTGAAATAGCTTCCTGGCAACCGATAGGCTTTAAACACTCCTCCATGTCGCTCAGCTACGAATCTTCCGGCGTGCGTTACGACCAGCTCGACGCGTTCAAGCGCGCCTGCCAGCGGGCCGCCCGCGCGACGACTCCGCTGCTGGCGGCGCATGGCTATCACGAGCCGGCGAGCGTGCGCGGCGAGAGCGCCTACCTCATTGAGGCCGACGATCATTTCATCGCGCACGTCGAGGAAGGCCTCGGCACGAAAAACCTCGTGGCCGATGCGGTCCAGGCGGCGACGGGCCGCAGTTTTTACCGCGAGATCGGCATCGATACCGTCGCGACGATCGTGAACGACCTCGCGACCTGCGGCGCGCTGCCGATTTCGGTGGCGATGCATGCCGCGGTGGGCGACTCGGCCTGGTTCGCCGACGAAAAGCGCGCGAACGGCCTGGTTGAAGGGTTCGCCGAGGGCTGCCGGCTCGCGGGCGCGGTGTGGGGCGGCGGGGAAACGCCTGCGCTGCGCGGCTTGGTCGTGCCATCGGCCATTGTGTTGGCCGGCTCGGCGCTCGGAAAAATTTCGCCGAAAAACCTGCGGATCACCGGCGACGTGCGCGAAGGCGACGCGATCATCTTTCTGGCCTCGAGCGGCGTGCAGACCAATGGCCTCAGCCTTTGCCGGCTTATCGCGGAAAAAGCCCCGCAAGGTTACCAGACGCCGATCGGCGACGGCCGCACCTATGGCGAGGCGCTGCTTGCGCCATCGGTGATTTACGTGGCGTTCGTGCGCGAATGCCAGCAGCGCGGCCTCAAGCTTAACTACGTGGCGCATGTGACCGGCCACGGCTGGCGCAAGCTCATGCGACTCGAGGAACCGTTTATTTATGAAATCACCCACGTCCGCCCGCCGGGCGCGCTGTTCGATTTCATGATGCGTACTGGCCCGATCGACCGGCGCGAAGCCTACGCAACCTTTAACATGGGTGTGGGCTTTGCGGCTTGTGTCGCAGACCGGGACGCCGAAGCGACGCTCGCCGCCGCCAAGGCGTGCGGCTACGACGCATGGCTGGCCGGCCGCGTGAAAAAGGAAGGCAGCCGCAAAGCCGTCGTCGTGCCGTCGCTCGGCCTCGAGTTCGAAGGGGACACGCTGCAGGTGAGGTGAGGCAGGTGAAATGACGAATGGCGAATTCCGAATGACGAGTGAGTCGTGATCGGGTCCGTTGTCTCTCGCAGAGAAACAAATACGCAGAGTGACGGGTAATTTAAGCAGGAAACCCGGAAGCCAGGAATTGTCACCGATCATTCGGAACTCGTCATTCTGGCTTCGTCATTCTATATTCGTGCATGGAAAAACGTCGCTTCACCGAACTCGGCCTCTCGCCGGAGCTGCTCAAGGCCGTCGATAAGATGGGCTTTGAGGAAGCCGCGCCAATCCAGGCCGCGGTAATTCCCGCCATTCTCGCCGGGCGCGACGTGGTTGGTCAGTCGTCCACCGGCTCGGGCAAGACTGCCGCCTTTGCCATTCCGGCGATCGAGAAGGTCGACCCACAATTGCGCGCCGTGCAGGTACTGATCCTTTGCCCCACGCGCGAACTGGCGGTGCAGGTGGCGGAGGAGGCGGCGAAACTTTCCCTTTTCAAACGAGGCGTGCAGGCCGTGCCGATTTATGGCGGGCAAAGCTATGAGCGGCAGTTTCGCGCGCTCGCCGCGGGCGCTCAGGTCGTCATTGGCACGCCCGGTCGCGTGATGGACCACATGGAACGAGGCACGCTGAAGCTCAACGCGCTCAAGTTCGTCGTGCTCGACGAGGCCGACCGGATGCTCGACATGGGTTTTCGCGACGACATCGAGCACATCCTCAAGGCGGTGCCGAAGGAGCGCCAGCTGCTGTTTTTTTCCGCGACCATGCCGCATGCGATCCAGGAGATCATCCGCCGCTATGCGCGCGACCCGGCGTGGATCAATATCGAGGCGATCGCGCAAAACGCCCCGCAGGTCGACCAGGTTTACTTCGAGGTGGACCGCCGCTCGAAGATCGAGGCGCTCACGCGAATCATCGACGTGAACGATTTTCGCTACGGCCTTATTTTTTGCAGCACGAAGATCATGGTCGATGAGCTCGAGGAGCACCTGCACGCGCGCGGCTACGCGGTGGACCGGCTGCACGGCGACATCACCCAGGCGCAGCGCAACCGCGTGCTGGAAAAATTCCGCAACCGCGGCTTCGAATTCCTCGTGGCGACCGACGTCGCGGCCCGCGGGCTCGACATCGACGACCTCGAGGTCGTTTTCAACTACGACCTGCCGAACGACGCCGAGGACTACACCCACCGCATCGGCCGCACGGGCCGCGCGGGCAAAACGGGAAAAGCCTTCACCTTCGTCTCTGGCCGCGAGCTCTACAAACTGCAGGGCATGGTGCGGTTCGCGAAGCTGAAGATCCGGCGCGAAACCATTCCGTCGCTCGACCAGGTCGAGGAAGCGCGCACCAATGTGTTTTTCGAAAAAATCCGAGCGACGCTCGAGGAGAAGAAATTCCAGTCGCACGACCGCATGATCGACCGGTTGCTCGACCAAGGCTATGCGAGCACGGACATCTGCTCGGCGCTGATCCATTTGTTGCAGGGACAGACGTCGACGAAGGCCGAAAAGAAAAAACCTGCCGCTCCGGCCATGGCGCCGGCGGCCCGGGAGAAGCCGGCCTTTTACGAAAAGATCGCGGCTCGCGAGAAACCGGCGGTCCACGAAAAGCCGATCGAACGCGCCAAGCTGGCGGAGCCGAGCTCCGTGGCCGCGGATGAACGGACCGAACCGGATTTCGAGAACGAGCATCCGCCCAAGAAATCCAAATACGAACGCCAGCCGCGCACCGGCCGCGAACCGGGCATGACGACGGTGTTTCTCAATGTCGGTCGCAAGCAACTCGTCACGCCGGCGGACATCGTGGGCAAGATCGCGGGGGTGACGCGCCTGCCGGCGGACATCGTCGGGGCCATCGACATCCATCAACGCCACTCGCTCGTCGACGTGGCGGAGGAACACGCGGGGCTGGTCGTGAAGAAACTCGCCGGCATCCGGGTGAAAGGGCAGGTGCTCGCGCCCACGCTGGCCGGCGCGGAGACGGGCGGCGGGGCGGATGTGGAATGATCCGCCTTCGCTGAAGCTACGGCGGACAGGCGAGTGGCGAATGCCTGAGGGTGGAGCGCGTTGACCTCAACGCGCTGAGAGCGGCTTGGGGTCAAGCCGCTCCACCTCGGAAGGTCGCTCTAAATCCAAACTGACCGCTGGCGAAGACAAGTGGCTAATCTCAAATCTTAGATTTGAAATCTGAAATGGCCAGTGGCCTGGCCCTGGCCTTTGTGATTTGCGCGCTGCGCGCTTTTTGGTGCGCTTGACAGGTATCGGCGGGAGGGTTACGTCGAAGACCCATTATGGAGGCCGTTCTCGAACAGCCTGTGCTCGTGCTCAACCGCCTCTGGCAGGCGGTCAACGTCATTGGCGCGCGTCGCGCCTTTGCGCTGCTGGTGCGCGGCCACGCGAGCGTGGTGCATCACCATGACGACGATTTCCGCGTGTTCTCGATCATGGACTGGATCGATTTTTCGCAGCACAACCCGCCGATGACGGATCTGGAGACGGTGCACACGCCGAGCCGCACGATCCGCCTGCCGCGGGTGATCCTGCTGACGTTTTTCGACAAGCTGCCGTGCAAGGAGCTGAAGCTCACGCGCAACAACGTCTTCGAGCGCGACAAGAACGCGTGCCAGTATTGCGGCAAACATTTTGTGCGCGAGGACCTGAACCTCGACCACGTCATCCCGCGCCACTATGGCGGAAAGACGACGTGGGAAAACATCGTGTGTTCGTGCGTGTCCTGCAACTCGAGGAAGGCCAACCGCCTGCCGCACGAGGCGCACATGCGGCTCATCCGCAAGCCGGTGCGGCCGAAGTGGCGGCCGGTCATCTCGCTCGTGCTCGGCAAGCAGCAGCATGAAATGTGGAAGGATTTCCTCGATATCGCCTACTGGAACGTCGAACTCGACGAGTGATCCGGTCTTTTTGGAACTTTTAACCGCGGATGGACGCAGATGAACGCGGATGTTTTTTGAACACGGAGGTCACGGAGGACACAAAGGAAAGTGAAATCGGGTTTGGGTAGATTTGAGGGCTGCACTCGCAGCACAGTTTTTCATAGCAGCCCATCCGCGTTCATCTGCGGTTAAAATCGGTTCGAATCCGTGATATCCGTGGTCAAAATCATCAGCGCGGTTTCAACGGATTTTTCCGCATCAGGAGCACGATGGTCAGGGCCAGCGCAATGTCGCCGAAGGCGATGAAAGCGCGCACGGGCATCGGCAGCTTTTTCAGTGCGAACAGGGCGAATAGGGCGCAGATGACAAGCATCGCGACGGTGAGGCCGAGCGTGAGGCGCTGGGGTTGTCGGGGTGCGGGCGGCGGGAGGTTTTCGGGTGGCATGGTAGATTAATGCATTTTAACCACTAATGCACACTAATCGGCACTAATATTTTCAAGAAGGCAGAAGACCGACTTAACCACTGATGTACACTTATAGTCACTGATAATATGAAGTTGGGTTTGAACCCGTTTTTTATCTGTCTTTTTCCGGATCAGTGACCATCAGTGTGCATCAGTGGTTAAAACGATCTAGTTTTTTGCGAGCGGAAGGGTGAGACGCATGGTCGTGCCGGCGGGGCTGGTGGTGACGAGCGCGATATCGCCGCCGTGGCTGAGCATGATGCGCTTGGCGATGGCGAGGCCGAGGCCGGTGCCGCCGGGGCGGCCGGAGAGAAACGAATCGAAGACGCGTTCGTGAAGTTCGCCGGGGATGCCGGTGCCGGTGTCAGCCACATCGATGAACACATGGTGCCCGTCGCCTTCGCATCGCACCGTGATGGTTCCACCGTCAGGCATGGCCTGGGTGGAATTGAGCACAAGGTTGAGCAGCACCTGCTGGAGCTGGCCTTTTTGGACATCGACGATCGCCGGGCGCGGTGGCGGATCGAAGCGGAGCTGGATTTTGCCCTGGGCGACCTTGAGGCGGACGAGCATGAGCGTGTCGGTGACGATGTCGGTGACCGACCAGCGCGAATGGAGCGAGGCGGGGGCCTTGGCGAAATTAAGCACGCGCGTGACGATGGCCTCAAGCTGGTCGAGCTTTTCGCGGATCAGGCGCTCGTCGGTGCGGCGGGGGTCGCTTTCGGCGAACTCGAGCCCGAGCGCGCCGAAGAGAAGCTTGATCACAGTGAGCGGATTGCGGATTTCGTGGGCGATCTCGGCGGCGAGCAGGCCGAGGGTGGTGAGCTGCTCGTTCTTGCGGAGGGATTCCTCGCTGTGGAAAACGCGCGAATAGAGGCGGGCATTTTGCAGCGCGACGGTGGCGAGGCTGGCCAGCGCGGCGGCGAGGCGCTTTTCGTCGTTGTTGAAGCGGTGGATGTGCCCAGTGAATATGGCGAGCGCGCCGAGCGCGTCGCCTTCGACGAGCATGGGAGTGACCAGCACGGAATGAAGCTGGGGGTCGCGCGGCAGGTCGATGACGTCGAGGAATTCCGGTGACTGGATGTTGGCAAACTCGACCTGCTTGCGGGTGGCGAAGGCGGAAGCGACGAGACAGGAGTCGAGCGGGAGGTCGTCGGATTGATGGGGGCCGGCGTGTGGGGTGAAGGCGGTGGTGGTGGTTCGACTGCGCTCACCACTTTCAGTTCGAGCATGCTCACCACTAGTGGTTCGACCGGGCTCACCACTGGCAGCCGGGCTGTAAAGCGCGGCGAGGCGCACGGTTTTGCGCGCGGGGTCGTAGAGATAGAGCGCGCAGGCGCGTCCCTGGATGATCTTGCAGGTTTCCCGTGTTACGGTCTCGAAAAGTTCCTGCTGTTCGAGCTTGGTGACGAGGGACTGGCCGATGGTGATGAGCGTCTCGAGCTGGCGGGCCTTGCCCTTGAGTTGATAGAGTTGCCAAAGGCGCTGCATGACGGCGGAGGCCTCGGCGGTGAAGAGGACGAGCTGCTCAAGGCTGGCCGGTGCAAAGGCCGCCAGGGTATCGCTGTCGACGTTGATGACGCCAAAGGTCAGGCCGTGGTCATCGATCATGGGCGCGGCCATTTCGCAACGCACCGCCGCGCGTATGCTCACGTAGCGCGGATCGGTGGTGACATCGGGGACGAGCTGCGGCCGGCCGTGGAACGCAACCCAACCGGTGATGCCCTGGCCGAGGCGCAGGGCGGATTCCTTGCTGTCATCCGGCAGGCCTTGCTGGACCTCGATTTCAAGGCGGCCGCTATCAGGATTGAGCAGGGCGATGGAACCGCTGGAGGCGTCGAAATAGCCGATGATCTCGGCCAGGATGGCGCGAAGGGCAGCGCCCGCATCCTCGGTTTTGCCGAGGAGCGAGCTGATGTTGTAAAGCGCAGCGATGGTGCGCGGGTCATTCGCCGTTGGCATGAAGCAGGCGAATCCTAAGGAGTGTATTTAAACTGGCAAGCCATGCCGCTAGCGGCTGGAAAAGCGACGCTCTGCGCTTTTGGCCAGCCTTAGAGCGGTTTTAAGATCAGTGTAGCCACGAAGGATCACAAAGAACTCAGAGAGCAAACTTTCTTTGAGCTCTATGTGCTCTTTTGTGGCAAAAAATCCGACTGTCCCCTGGCTTATTTCGCGACAGCCGTGGGCGCGTCGGCGGGGGCGATGATTTTGCTAAGTTCGTCGCGCAAGGCGTGGAGGCGGCCGGTATCCTCGGTCGGTTCCTTGTTGGCGCTCTCGATGTAGAAGGTGTCGATGGCCACGCCTCGCTCGGTCCCGATGCGGGCAAAGGTGATATCAAAGCCGTGGTCGTAGATGGCCTTGGCCAGGCGGTAAAGGAGGCCGATCTGGTCGTAGGCCTGGACCTCGACAATGGTGCGCTGCATCGAGAGTTCGTGGTAAACATCGACGGTCGGCGGGAACGAGGCATGCAGGGAGTTGTCGGTGCCGCCAAAATGGCTGGCGACCTTTTTTGCCTGGGCGAGGATCTCGGGATAAAGGTCCTTGTTTTGGACGAGCGCCGCCTCGATGTTGCGGGAAAAGGCGTCCATGGCGCTCTGGTTTTGCACGACGCCGCGACCGGGTTCGACCACGTGGAAGGTGTCGATGGCGATGTGGTCGGCGCGCGAGAGGACTTTGGCCCCGAGGATGTTGAGGCCGGCCACGCTGAAGGCGCCGGCGAGCTTGTAAAAGAGCCCGGCGCGATCCCAGGTGACGACGTTGACGACGGTCAGGCTGCGGTTGAGGTCGTCCTTCCAGTCAATCGCTGGCTTGAGCGTGTTGACGGAGTCCGCCTCATTGATGGAGCGGAGCAGCCGGTTGACCATCTGGATGTGCAGGGCGATTTCCCCGGCGTCGGTGTGGATGAAATAGCGCTCGGGCAGCAGATTAAAGTGCGCCGTGATTTCGTCCGCGCTGATGCCGGGAATTCTTTTCTGGATGAGCTCTTGTTGGATCATTTTTTTACGCTCGAGATAACGGGCTATGACTTCATCGCCAAGGGTGAGGTGGTCAAGGGTTGCCAGGAAGAGGGAGGTGTGAAGGGCGTCTTTATAACTGTTCCAAAGACTGGCGGCAGTGCCGCGGGCGTCGCAAAACGTATGGACGAAAAGATAGCGGAGTTTTTCGGCGTCGTCCACCAATTCGGCAAATGCAGCGGCAGTTTTTGGGTCATCTACGTCCCTCTTCTGCCAAAACCGTGCCATAATGAGATGATTTTTTATGATAAAGGTAACAACCTCACGGCTTTCTGGGGGAACCTGCAGGCGTTCGAGGAGCGGACCGGCTATTTGCACCCCGCTTTCACTATGGTCCTTGATGCCGCGGGCTTTGCCAATGTCATGCAAGAGAAGGATAAGGTAGAGCAGGGTCGGGCTGCTCGTGTGGTGTAGTTCGGCCCGGTACTTGAGCGTGATCGGCTCGGCTTCGGTAAAGATCCGGTCGAGTTCGTGGATGGCGCTGAGGGTGTGCACGTCCGCGGTGTAACGGTGGTAGTACTCATGCTGCACGAGGCAGGTGAGGGCGGCGAACTCCGGGATGAAGCGGCCGAGCACGCCGAGTTCATGCATGAGGTTGAGGGTGGGGAAAACCGCGCCGGCTTCCTCCAGGATGGTGCGGAAGCTGAGGTTGGCGTCGGGCGAGTGGAGGACGCGGCGGGTGATGAGCGGCACCGATTCGCGGATGAGCCCTTGCAACGCGAAGGAGGGCGCGCAGTCCAGCTGCTGGCAGTGGCGGAAGACGCGGATCAGGCGCACCGGGTCCTCGATGAATATTTTCTCGTGCTCGGCGGCCAGCTCCTGGCCGCGCAGGACGAATCCGTCGAAGCGTTTGGTGCGGTCGTGGCGGCGCGCGCGCAGCAACTCGCGGAAGGAGCGGGATCCGCTTTCGGGCGTGGCGAGCGTGAGCGCCAGGCGGGTTTCGATGATTTTCGAAATGCGGAAGATGGTCTGCGCACTCCGGTAGTAATCCTGCATGAATTGCTCGACGCGGCCGAGCGGGTCATGGTGCGTATAGCCGAGCTCAAGCGCGACCCGCGGCTGGATGGCCAGGTCGAGCAGGTCGGTGGCCCGCTTGGTGAGATAGTGCAGCTCGTTGCGCACGCGCAGGAGAAAATCATAGGCCCGCTGGAAGTCTCGCAGCTCGTTTCGGCGCAGGGAATTTTGCGCCACGAGCTCGGCCAGGTCGGTGATGCCGAGCTTCACCCGCGACATCCACAGCGCATTCTGGTAATCGCGCAGGCCGCCCACGCCGTTTTTCACGTCGGGTTCCTGCAGGAAAACCGTGTCGCCATACTTCGCCCGGCGCGCGGCCTGGTCGAGGATGCGCGCCTCGAGGTAGGCTCGCGGGTTTTCCGTGGTGTAGAAGGTGCGGTAGGCCTGCGCAAAGTTCTCGTAGAGCACCGGCGAGCCGGCCACGAGGCGCGACTCGAGCAGCGAGGTCTTGGTCTGGATGTCCTTGCGCGCCTCGACGAACATCTCGTCGATCGTGCGCGTGGAATGGCCGACTTTCAGGCCGCAGTCCCACAGCGGGTAAAGTATATCCAGGGTCAGCGCCTCCTGGAGCGGCTTGATCGCGGCGCTTTTGCTTTTGCTCGGGAAAAGGAACATCACGTCAATGTCGCTCATCGGGCAGAGCTCCTGCCGGCCGTAGCCGCCGAGCGCGAGCAGGCTGACCGGCTCCGGCAGCTTGCCATGGGTGCGGACGAAGTTGCTGGTCGCGTAGTCGAAAAGGTGAACCAGCAGTTCGTCGATCATCGCCGCCCGGGCTTGCGCGATCTTCAAACCAGATTCCTCCGCATCGTGGCGCATGCGGATCATGGAGCTTTCCAGCCGCAGGAAAGTTTTGCAGGCGGCGAGGCGCTTGGCCGCGGGCATGTCGTTGGTGAAGTTCAGGCGGTCGCGCGCGTGCTGTTGGAGGCGTCCAATCATCGAAGGGGAAAAAGTGAACGCAAAATTCGCGGCGGGCGAGGGGATTTAGGGTATGTCTTCAATCTCTTTTTAACCACTGATGAACACTTATAGGCACTTATTAATCCCGAACCCAGACTCGATCCGTTTTTAACCGCGAATGGACGCTAATGAACGCGAATCCCGACCAAGCACCGAACCTTTTTAACACGGAGGGCGCAGAGAGTGCAGAGTCGAACCGCTTTTAACCACTGATGAACACTTATTGGCACTGATTGATCCCGAACCCTGATTCGATCCATTTTTAACCGCAGATGAACGCGAATACACGCGGATATCGGCAGGCGCGAAAAACAACTGTTGGCCGTCGTTGCGATCAGAAAACGCTGCAGCAGCGCTTTCTGGCGCAACCCGACGGCCCACACGGCCTGCGCCGTGTGCTGCGAACGCAGCACAGTTTTCCAGCAGCCAATCAGTGCCTGCATGCCGTAACCAGTTTGACCAGCTTAGGGCGAAGGTGGGTCCCTGCGTGCCCTCTGTGCTGAAAACCTGATCTGAAAATCCGTGTTCATCTGCGTTCATCCGCGGTTAAAAAGTATCAAGTATCAGGTACCAAGTTCCAAGATAACCGGCCACTCCTGACTTCTAATCCATAATCTTGGTACTTGATACTTGTTACCTGATACTTTTCCAGGGCACCTTCCCGCTTGCTTCGCCCCCGCCGCGCTGGTTGTTTCGGCGGTTCAATTCCGCCCATGGCCGAAATTTCCAAGAGCTACGAACCCCGCGACGTCGAGAAAAAGTGGTATGCCGCCTGGCTTGACGCCAAGGCGTTTGCCGGCGTTCCCGCGGCCGACAAGCAGCCCTACAGCATCGTCATCCCGCCGCCCAACGTCACCGGCGTGCTCACGATGGGCCATGTGCTGAACAACACGCTGCAGGACATCCTCGTCCGTCGCGCCCGGCAGGAGGGCAAGTCCGCGCTTTGGATTCCCGGCACCGACCACGCCGGCATCGCCACGCAGACCGTGGTCGAGCGCGAGCTGCGCAAGCAAAAGAAAACGCGGCACGATTTTGGCCGGGAAAAGTTCATCGAGAAAGTCTGGGAATGGCGCCACGAAAAAGGCGGCATCATCCTCGAGCAGCTCCGCCGCCTCGGCGCGTCGTGCGACTGGGATCGCACGCAATTCACGATGGATCCGGCTTACTCGCGCGCCGTCCTCACCGTTTTCGTCGATCTTTTCCGCAAGGGGCACATTTACCGCGGCAAGCGCATGGTGAACTGGTGCCCAGCCTCGCAGACCGCGCTTT
>Ga0207036_10020_pt1 | contig 29304 bp, 21 predicted proteins | sample Alteio_BWMinCont_78_FD_153284 | JGI IMG/M metagenome (GOLD analysis project Ga0207036, IMG submission 153284) | Enriched cells from forest soil in Barre Woods Harvard Forest LTER site, Petersham, Massachusetts, United States -... | ecosystem: Environmental > Terrestrial > Soil > Temperate forest >... | reverse complement strand
TCTGCGCCTGGTCGGCATCGGCGTCGGCGCGCGCCGGCATCGATGATGGCATGCCTACCCAAAGCAGCAGGCATAGAACGGCGAGGATACGTGAAATCATGAAAGCTCCTTAGGTGCTATAGGATATCCGATCGTGGATGGCTCTCGCAGTGTCGCCGCCGAAGGGCAAGCACACCACCGTGTCCCCAGTCCGGGAAGGACTCCTTAATACTGATACTGCCTTCATTATGCCCGATGTTACCGCATTGTTGCTCACGCATCGAACTGCAATGATCTAAGCCGCACTCGGACCGGCGTGATTTTGCTGAGGTGTGATTGGCATTTCGTCGTATGTTCGCTCATGAAGAAGTCGTCCGAACCGGCCTTTGCGGACGCCACCCCACTGCTTGAAGAAGAAAGCCGTGCCATATTGTCGGCACGATGTGAGGATCGACTCAACCCACTCAACTTCTAATGGACGCGCTCCTGGGCCCGACTCGCCGCCGACAATCATCCAGTGAATGGAGTCGTAGGGGATGTTTGCGACCGGCCCAATCAACGGTTCTGCGGAGACGAATCGGACAGCCGCAGGCACCTGGGCCAAGTCGTGCGCACGGTATGCGACCCTGTCGTCTTCGATGCTGACCCCCATCGACCGGGAAGAAAAGGAATACAGCGCCGCCCTGGTGGCATCGGACGCTAACTTAGGCCTGTCGTTTATCAAGATCCAAGACCTTGCGGACCGCAAGCTAACAGCGGTCGATTTCAGCGGCGCAGCCACGATAGCCACGGGCGACATGGTCGCCGCGATCACGCGGCTCGGCAAGGGGTTCGATTACGCTCCTCTTTACACCACGGCGCGTGTGACGGGAGAGATTTCGAAGCCGCGAGACGCCTGGGCCTTAACAGGCGATGTAACCGACGTGGGATTGCCGGTTTACAACACGTCCGGCGCCGCCGTGGGCGTGATGACCCTGCTGCCGTCCGGCCTCAAGGAGGCCAGCACCCCGGGCCCCGATATGATGCATTTTTTCGGCGGCACGGCGTCCGAGCATATCGGGGTATTTATGATTCCCGCGCCGGCAATCAACACCGTTATCGGCGAGGCCGAGAAGCAGGCCGCCGCCCGCGCGGCCCAGCCAACGGTTATCAAGACTCCCGCGGCTCCGTCCAAGCCCGCCACAAGTCCCGCGCCCACCCCGAAATAGGGATACGCCATGAGCGACGAAATTAAGGGATGGAATATGTCCGAAGCGCAGTGGGATCGACTCGTCGCTCGCGCCGCAGGCAACACGGACGCGCTTGAGGACGGCGCCTATGTAGACACGGCCGACGCAAATGGCGAAGGGACGGCCATTCTGTTTTACGCGTCGGCCTTGAACAAACCGCCCGCCTGGCACTATCCTTTCACCGAAACGAGCCGGCGTGGGAATCGGCCGGTCGCCTATGTCGGACGTGCTTGGCGGCACGAGCCAACAGGCTATGTCGAGTTCGAGATATCGCTGACCGCGGCGGCGCAGGCTTTGTTCGCCGACTTTGAAGGAGGGGCTAGCGATCTGGACGATCTCGCGTTAGAGCAAGCTGTGGAAAGTGCCGTCGGCGGCACACCCGCGGACCGCGAATGGCTGCTCAGGGAATACAGCCGTTTGCACCGGTTCGCTCAGGATGGGTAGACTATGCCAGCGTGGTCGATCCCGCCAGATAGGGCGCAAGGACGTCGGGAAGTTGCACACTGCCGTCGGCCTGTTGATAAGTCTCCAGAAGCACGGCCACGAGACGCGGAAGCGCCAAACCGCTGCAGTTGAGCAAATGCACGAATTCCGGCTTTGCTGCCGGCTCGCGGCGGAATCGAATGTTTCCCTGCCGGCTCTGAAAATCCGTACAGTTCGAGCCGGAGGAAACTTCCAGCCAGGCGTCGACGCCGGGGGCGTAAATCTCGACGTCGAGTTGCTTGGCGGCTGAAAAACCGATATCTCCGCCGGGAATGAGCTTTATTCGATACGGCAAGTCCAGCGCATCAAGGACATCGGTCGCGTCGGTAATGAGGCTGTCCAGCTCATCATACGACGATTCCGGCGTCGTGTACTTAACCATCTCCACCTTGTCGAACTGGTGGACTCGCAGCAGTCCGCGGGTATCCTTGCCGGCGGCGCCGGCCTCGCGGCGCCAGCACGGGGAATAGGCGACGTACTTCAGCGGCAAGTCGCGCCCATCGAGTATTTCGTCGCGATGGATATTGACCAAGGCAGGCTCGGCGGTGGGTAGGGCAAACAGATCGTCCTCGGCGTCGTGGTACATTTCGGGCGTGAACTTGGCCAAATGGCAGCTTGCGCGCATGGTCGCCCGCGACACGAAGAACGGCGTCGACCACTCCGTATAGCCATGCTTGCCGATATGCAGGTCGAGCATGAAGTTGATCAGGCCGCGTTCGAGCCTCGCGCCTGGGCCGCGATAGAGCATGAATCCACTGCCGGTGATCTTGGCCCCACGCGCGAAATCGATCAAGTTGAGGTCCGTGGCGATTTCCCAATGCGGCCGAGGCGCAAAACCGCCGAAGCCGCGTATCGAACCTCCGGTCTTCACTATTTGGAAGTTATCTTCGTCGCCTGGAGGCGTGGTTTCGTGCGGCAGGTTCGGAATGGTGTACAGAAGCTCGTCGCGCACAACCTCGAGCGTACGAGACTGTTCATTGAGGGCGGCAATATGGTCGCCCAGTTCGCGCATCCGCGCTTTCGCACTATCGGCTTCCTCGGTCTTGCCGTCGCGCATGAGCTGGCCAATGCTCTTGCTCGCGCTGTTGAGCTGGGCCTGAAGCTGTTCGGCCTCCGCAGTAGCCGCCCGCCACCGCGAGTCGGCGGCAAGCACCGCATCGACAGCCGAGGGGTCGCCATTGCGGGCGGCGAGACCCCGCTTTACAACATCCGGTTCCGTCCGTACAATCTTGATATCCAGCATCGGTATGAAATCAACTCATCACGCAAATCGCAGTTCAAGACAAAGACTTACAACCCCTTGTCGACCAGGAACTTGATCAGGTCGGCGACGCGGCAGGAGTAGCCCCATTCATTGTCGTACCAGGACACCACCTTGACCAGGTTGCCTAGGCCGATCGTATCGACGGACGAGAAGATCGACGAGTAAGGGTTGCCCTTCAGGTCGGTGGAAACCAGCTCTTCGTCCGAGTACTGCAGGATGCCTTTCATGGGTCCGTCGGCGTATTCCTTCATGGCGGCGTTGATTGCGGCCGGCTCGGCGTCGCGGTCCAGAAGCGCGGTAAAGTCAACGACGCTGACAGTGGATGTCGGCACGCGGAACGCCATGCCTGTGAATTTGCCCTTGAGCTCGGGAATGACAAGGCCGACGGCCCTTGCCGCGCCGGTCGAACTGGGAACAATATTCTGCGCGGCCGCACGGGCATCGCGCAGGTCCTTGGCGGCCGTGTCGACCGTCTTCTGCGAGTTTGTGTAGGCGTGGATGGTCGTCAAGAGGCCCTTCTGGATGCCGAACTTCTCGAACAGGACCTTGGCAACCGGGGCCAGACCGTTCGTGGTACAGGAAGCGTTGGAAATGACATGATGCTTTGCCGGATCGTACATGCCGTCGTTCACGCCCAGCACGATGGTGAGGTCCTCGTTCTTGGCGGGCGCGGAAATGATGACTTTCTTGGCGCCATGCTCACGATGGGCGACCGCCTTGGTGGCGTCGGTAAAGAAGCCGGTGCTCTCCACAACGATATCGACGCCTTCGCGGTCCCACGGAATCTGCGCGGGATCCTTTTCGGCAAAAACGGTGATCTTCTTGCCGTTAACGACGATGTCCTTGTCCTCATAGCCGACAGTCGCCTTGAACGGCCCGTAGTTGCTGTCGTACTTCAGCAGGTGCGCGTTGGTATGGGCATCGGTCAGGTCGTTCAGCGCGACCACGTCAATCTCACCGCCGGGATACCGGTCCTGTATGGCCCGGTATGTGATTCGGCCAATCCTGCCGAATCCGTTTATGCCAACTCGTACTGCCATCGCGATCTCCTTCAAAATACCAGATTTCTTACTCTTGTAAAAGCATCCTTAGTATGGCACGTCGCCGCGCTTAAAGTCAACGGAAATGGTTGTGGCACAGCTTTGTGGTACGATGGACTTAACCATGAAAGCCCTCGTTGGCATTCTTGCCGCAATCGTCGTTGTGGTCGGGATCGGTTGAATTGCCGGCTTGATGCAGCTATAATGATGTCGTGCACATGTTGGATTTTGTGGGGGCGACAAGCTGTTGCATTTTCCGAACGCCGGCTCACGCGGACCGGATCTCGCGCTTGCTCTACCGTCTCTTGACGGTCGCCAGCAGCTCTGCCGCCAGCGACAGCGTCTCCGGCTTCTTGCAATAACAGAATCGGACTTTCGTGCGGCCGAGTGTCGGCTCGCGGTAGAAGCTGCTGCCGGGCACGACGGCGATGCCGATGTCGTTGATGAGATGGTGCGCGAACGCAACGTCGTTGTCCCAGCCCAGGTCCGCGATGTCGGTTATGATATAGTACGCGCCATGCGGTTCGTAAACGCGGAAACCGGTATCGCGCAAAGCGGCGGTCAGGAAATCGCGCTTCTCGCGATAAAAGTCGGACAGCTTTTGGTAATAGCCATCGTCGAATCCGAGCGCAACCGCCGCGCCCTCCTGCAGCGGCGCCGCCGCGCCGACCGTGAGGAAGTCATGGACTTTGCGGATCGCGCTGGTCGCTTCCGGCGGCGCGATCGTCCAGCCAATGCGCCAACCTGTCGCGGAGTACGTCTTGGAGAGGCCGCTCGTCGTGATCGTGCGCTCGGCCATGCCGTCGATGTCCGCCATGCGCAGGTGCGCGCCTTCGTAAACGATGTGCTCGTAAATCTCGTCGGTGATCGCGGTGACGTTCCATTTTATGCATAGCGCGGCGATGCGCTCAAGCTCGTCCCGCGTGTAGACTTTTCCCGTGGGGTTGTTGGGTGTATTGATGACGATGGCGCGGGTGCGGTTGTTGAAGGCATCCTCAAGCTCGTCGAAATCGATTTGCCAATCGGGTTCATGCATACGGACGAAACGCGGCTCGGCGCCGCAGAGGATGGCGTCGGGCCCGTAGTTCTCGTAAAAGGGTTCGAAGACAATGACTTCGTCGCCGGGGTCCACGATGGCGATCAGCGCTGCGATCATGGCCTCGGTGGCGCCGCAGGTGACCGTAATCTCACGGCTGGGATCGGGGCGTACGCCGTACGTCCTGGCCGTCTTCTCGGCGATCGCCTCGCGCAGGCTCGGCGCGCCCCACGTCACCGCATACTGATTGAAACCCTGCTCGATGGCGCGACAGGCGGCGTCCGTCATCTCCTTCGGCGCGGGAAAGTCCGGAAAGCCCTGCGCGAGATTGACGCCGGGCTTGTCCCCGCGCGCAAGATATAGCCGCGTCATCTCGCGGATCACGGACTCGGTAAACTGGCTCGCCTTTTGCGATGTGCGTATTGACATTACGGTGCGGTCCTTGGGAAGGCCTCGCCGTATTTTTTGTCGAGGCGTGTCACCCAGGCTCGCGGCGTCGGGAACGGTCCGTAGGTCATCTTAGGCTGCCCATTTTCCAGGGCCACACGCGTCTTGCCGTCTCTATCGACCTCGGTGACGACGTCGGCTTCCAGGTAGGTCCTAAAAAGGCGGCTTGGCCAGCTATTGCCGTCGCGGGCAAAAACGGCCTCGTTATAGCCCGGATAGCGATGATGGGCGCGGTGCTCCGCGTACGCCTTTCGCCAATAGGCGCCCCGGACAGGATCTTCCATGCGCGGTATCCACCACTCGCTGGTGGGCCGATGGTCCTGCGCGTGGTAGCGACCCTCATAGCGCGCGTAACCGGTCACGACGCCAAAGCCCATGCCGATAACGGCGCACCAGACAATCCATGTCGGTAAGCCGAACGCCGCATGGCAAACCAATCCGATCAGCAGCACCGGCAGGCAAAACAGCAATCCAAATCCGGGCAGTGCCTTGCCTGGGAAATGGGCCTTGAAAGTCTGTTCTTCCGTGCGAGTGTCGTAGTGATCGTCGGGGTGGTCGCTGTGGTGTTCCACGTGGGCCGCGCGAAGCTTGTTGGACATGCCCATGAAAATGGCCTGCCGGTGGAACAGGTATCGGTGAAAGTACCATTCAAACGGCATGAGAATGGTAAAGTAATCAAAGACGCCGAATGCAGCGATGAGGAGAACTCGACCGGCGATGGTAGTCAACGTGGCTCCAGCGCCGATAGGATTGCCCATGACACCCATTGTCGATGGCAGGAGCCACGACAATACGGAGAATATGGCAAGCACCCCTCCTGCCCAAAGCGCGCAGTAGAGGTACAACTTCCAAAGCTCGAACCACACAGGGTCACGCTGGTGGTTGAAAAAGTCGATCTTCCCTTTACGCCGAACCGTCGGCCGGTCCATGATGATCATGCGATAAGCCTTCCTGCATCAATTCATTTCGTGCATGTTGCCGAATAATCTCCGGCTACATACATATTACCACATAGGTGGTAAAAATATCAATGTTTTGCAAATTTATTGCGCGTGGATGAATCGATCGGCGCATTCGCCCTGGACAGTGGTCCGCCCCGGACTGGGATACTTTCGCGCAAAGTGGCGGGTAGCACGCCGACCTCGGGATATTATACTGGAACAATCGTCTATTTTCAAAAACGTCGAACCGGGTCAAACCGGCGCCAGACGCTCCGCGAAAAAATCGTCGGCCGCAAGGCGGATAACGGGGCACAAGGCTTCCCGGATTGCGGTCGTATCGGGATGAACCGTCGATTTGCCTTCTTCCTCGGCGCGCCAACGGATGACCCCCTGAATACCCATCTTGAATGCCGCCGCGCATCTCTTGGCGTGCTCTTCGGTCAGCGCCTCGAGCTCCGCTTCGCCGGGTGAAAGGTGATGAATGAGTCGGCTGTGGAGGAACGGCGCGAAGGCTTTGGCGAGTCCCGCGTTCGTGGCCATCGCTTCGCGCTGAGTACGATCGGCCGCGCGCTGCCACTGGACGCCCAGCGCGTCCAGCTTTCCATGTCCGCAAGTCTCCCGCAGTCCCTCGGCAAAAAGCGCAATCTCGCGGTCCATTAGCTTGCCGCCCGCTTGCGCCTCAGTAATCACCGCCGATAGGGCCGCGATCTGTAGATCGCTGGCGCGAGTCTCCACTGACATCAATATTTACTACCTTCACCGTGTCCGACACGGGCGAAAACCACTCACTTGATATAGTACCATGTTATGTGAAGTTTACGTTCGATCCATACGTGCGGGTAACAGTATTAGCGGACACGCTGCCTAACCCATTGCCGCGAGATATTCGCGCAGCTTGGTCGCATACTGTGGGAAAACGATTTCTGGTTCGTCAAGCTCGGGTATCCAACGCTTCTCCCATTCGACGCTGACATAACCCGCGTACCCTTGCCCGCGAAGCAGATTCAGGCAATCGGGAATCGGCACGTCGCCATCGCCCAGCAGGCAGTACGTACCGCCGGGACGGCTGTCCTTGACATGCGTGAAGCGTACGTAAGGCCCAAGGAGGTTGGCGGTTTCCGTGGGCAGTTCGCCGTTGCGGTAGGGATGATGCAGATCCCAGAGAGCGCCCACATTGGGATGGTGGATCGATTTTAGAACCTCAAGAACTTGAGCGCCGGTCGAAAACGCATCGTGTGTTTCCAACACAACGGTAACAGGCCCATGCGCCGCGCCGTAATCGCCCAGATAGACCAGGTTTTCCACCGCCCGCCCGACCGCCGCCGCGCGGTCGACTCCGTCCAGTATCGCGCCGCCGAAAACACGGACAAACGGTGCGCCGAGCGCGGCCGCGATATCGATATTCCCCTTGGCTTCGTCCCGGTTTTCCGCCGTGGCCGAGTCCGATACCTTGGCCGATGAATCCAATGCCGAAACGGAAAGGCCGGCGTCCTCGATCCGCCGCCGAGTGCTCTTTAGCGCGGCCGGTGTCGCAAAGTCCGCGGACTTTGTCAAGTCCAGATCAGGACCGATGCCGCGCAGCTCAATGGCGTCGTAACCGTACTGGGCACACCGCGCCAGGATTTCGTCGAGCGTCCATGTCGGACATCCGAGTGTCGAAACTGATATTTTCATTCTTAAACGGTCCTTTCGATCAAATGACGAGCACGGACAGCCATCCTACGACATTATCTGCATAATGCGGGCCAAGTCGCCGACGTACGCTTCCGGGAATCGCGTCGTGCGTCATATAAGTCCCATGCGACTTACACGACTTTTGGCGTCTGCGGCTACTTCCAGTGCAAATCGCTTCGGATGGCGGCTGCGAGCTGTTCTGCCATCTCCACGTGAGTCTTGACATTCGGGTGCCCATAGCCGCCCACGCCCGACCGCGGATCTTCGACCGGAAACTCAATGAGTCGTATTCGCTTGTTGCCTATCGCATGCTGCCGGTAAACAACGGTGGACAGATAATCGCGCACGGTCGACAGCGCCTTATGGCCCGGCGGAGATGCGTCGCTCAGCATCGGCCCAAGCACAAGGTAAATCATAACACTATTATTGGAGCGGCGCAGCTTGTCGACGAACCGCATGTACGCTGCCACCCAGCTTTCTTTATCCGGATTGTCGGGCCAAACGTCGTTGGTTCCCAAGTTGATGACAATCGCCTGCGGTTTCCATTCGCCGTTCGCGTATCGGCTGGTATAGTCCATTGGCAGCGTGCGATCGTAGACAGCGGTAATGCAGTCGATTGGCCACAGCTTCTCTCCCGACCAGGCGATGCATTCGTAGTCCGCCGATAGGCTTCTCGCGGCGATGGCGACGTAAGCCATGTATGCGTCTTCGCCGGCCGGACTGACGTTATCGCCGGGCGCCGCCTCATTTCCAAGGCCGGCCGAAATAGAATCGCCAATCGCCTCGATTTGGCGACGCGCCGGCTGTCTCGCGGACTCCGCCCCGGAGTGGGGTAACGCCGCGGTGCGCGTGCGCTCCGACATGGCCGAACCGGAGACCACGCGTGGCATGGTTCCCGCGGCACCTGAGGACTCCCGTCCCTTTAGGGAGGGGGTGGGGGTAGGTTCCGACTCCAGCCGACCGTCCGTCGACATTTGATATCCGAGGAACTGAGTCGTTCCCACGCACGCCTCGGTGCGCTTGACAAGGGCGATCGCGTGATCGCAATCGGGCAGCCCTGATACGATGCGATAGACGCGCCGTCCGGGCGCCAGCACAAGGACGGATTGCGGCGATCCATCGACCACGACCTCGTACCGATCGTCGCCGTCATCCTTTATGACGGCGTTGAGAGCCGAACCACGAAGGCGAATCGATACTTCGCATGCGGGCCACGCGCATCGCGGGCCAGCCGGATCGCGCCAATCGAACCGGCCGATGTAGCGGATATGCCGGTCCCCTGGCGCGATCAATTGCGGCAATGGCATGTCGCCCATCCGGTTGGTGCGGAAAATCCGCGGTCCCAGTAAAAGCGAGATTGCAGCCAACACGCCGATGCCGGCGAACAGGCCCGCCCAAACTCTCCGGCGTCTATCCATTCTTTCAGCATACCTATACCCTACGCGTATATTATTTCGCCCATCGACCACCTCTTCCCTGCACGACTTGACATACAAACAAATGTTCTTTATACTATCGTGGGAGAACTAACCGTTGAAACTCGCCGTTGTGGGCACGCGGACATTCGCTCGTGAGGATATTCTGACCGCTTATCTGGACCGACGCAGGCTTGCGGACCCGTCGTTGGTGATAATTTCAGGCGGCGCGCCCGGAGCAGATCGTCTGGCGGCCGAGTACGCGCGGCGATTCGGCTTGCCATTGCTGCAGTTCCGGGCGGATTGGGCGCTGCACGGCCGAAGAGCCGGTCCGATACGGAACCGGCAAATTGTTGCGAGCGCGGATGAGCTTGTCGCTTTTTGGGACGAAGCGTCTCCTGGTACCCGCATCTCGCTCGAACTCGCCGTTGAAAAGCGGATACGAGCAACCATCGTCACATCCGACGGCCGGGAATACGAGTACTGCTCGAAGTAGCCGGAACGAGCGAAAATCGCTGGAACAACTGGCCCCGCTGCGTCGTTTATTAATAGACCGGACCGTTTCCGCGCGTCCGCGGGTCATTGCACAAAAATCCGTTCGGAATGTAGCCGAATCGGGAATAAATAATGCTGTAGAATAATACCAGTTGTGCCCATGATGGGAGAAGCTTGCAGAGCGACGCAGCCGACGCTGTTTGCGTTCGCGTTCAGAAAGGAAGAAGATCATGAGTGTGTTTGCGCGGCGAAGCCATCCACGCCGGCCCGTTAGTGAAAATGAAGTGAAATTGTGCGCTTTATGCGGGGCGCTCAACCATTTGCGCAATATGGAATGCTTTACTTGCGGATGGCGCGGGACGTTCGATCGCGATGCTCACACGATCCACCTCGCCTGGCAGCGCCTTTACGAAGAGTTCCAGTCCGTGGACATCGAGCACATCACCGGGAGCCGGTCATTTTGCGTTGAGGATTACGGACCGGCTGAGGCTCCCTCGGGGCCGCTCTGGGTTCGCTCAATCCGTGCGTGGTGGCAAGGGGTATTGGCGCGCCGCGACGCGCGTGCGGCGGAGCGCGAACGACGGGCGCACGCGCATCACAAAGCCTTTCCGCCAAACGAACTTGGTGTTTAGCGGAGGTTCCTGATACTTACTGCGGAGGCGAGTGGTATAATAGGCCCGGAAGCAATCGTCAATTGCCGATCCGGGGTCGTTCAATGGCAGGACAAGAGTTTTTGGAGCTCTATATCGGGGTTCGAATCCCTGCCCCGGAGCCAGTCTAGGAAATAGGCGGACGGATATTAGGAATTAGCGGACGGAAGAAAGGAAACAGGCGGTTCTTGGTTCAGTTGTCAACCGTCAGTTCCCTCGGTCTTCATCAGCCGTCTTAAGTGCTCAAGGGCGCGGTTTTGCAGACGCGAAACGTGCATCTGCGAGATATTGAGTTGTTTCGCTACCTCGGCCTGCGACATATCCCGAAAGAACCGATGGATAATAATAGCTCGCTCGCGTGGCTCCAGGGATTCGATCGCCTGATCGAGATCGCCGTACGCTTCCATCGTCGTCAAGCTGTCGTCGTCGGCTCCGACAAATTCAGAGAGTGAGAGCGGAGCGCTGTCGGTATCGCTGCTCATCTTGCTGTCCAGTGAAACCGTATCGTAGGCGTTCCCAAGCTCCATGGCCGCGAGCGTCTCTTCTTCCGTCGCCCCAATACGGCTCGCAACTTCCTGGATGGTCGGCGGTCGGCCTAGCTTGCTCCGCAACTCTTCTTGAGCTTTCGATGCAGCTTGATTCAACTCCTGGAGCCTTCGCGGCACTTTCAGACTCCACGCCTTATCGCGAAAATAGCGCCGTATTTCACCGACTATGGTTGGGGTGGCATAGGTGGAAAACTTCGTGCCACGGCCGGCATCAAACCGGTCGATCGCATTGATCAATCCTATGGTTCCCACCTGGATCAAATCTTCAACGGGCTCGCCCCGATTGCCAAACTTGCCGGCCAGGTATCTCACCAAGTTCTGGTGCATTAGCACGAGGCGATCACGCAGTTGCGGGTCCTTCGTGCGTCCATAGCGCGCGAACAACGCCTCGGTATCTTCCGAAGTCAAGTTCGAACCGGTCTTCTTTTGGGTCATAGTACTCATCTATGGCCACCCTCCCGGCAGGATACCGGGCCAGGAAGCGATCATGGCGGTCTATTCACACGACACGCAAGCGCGTTTTAGGCGCCGCGCACATCCTGGTAGAAAGTAATCGCACCTTTCTCGGAAGCCGCCTAGCGGTGGGGCGTGACGCCGCGGCGCGCTTGCTACCGATCAACCGCGCGGCCGCAAAGCCTAACCGCTCCGATCCGTCAAGAAAGTTTGTTAACTATCAACAACGCCAAACTTTCTCGGACGCTTATTCGGGGGCGTACTTCTTGAGACGAACCGTCGTGCCGTCCGGGCGGGAATCGATCTTGGCCTCGTCAACGAGGATCTCTATCAGGAGTGCTCCGAGGCCTTGCTGGTCCATGCCTAACAGGCCTTCGCCGTCGGGCGGCGGCTTAGGCTCCGTTCCGACAGCAACGTCGTCGGCGACTTCAATAACCAGAGCGTGCGCGTCGATTGTGCTAACGATGCGAATAGTCGCTGTTGTGCTTCCCGCGCGCTCGACTGCGTGCGTGCAGGCTTCTCCAACCGCAAGGCGAACGTCCTCGACTTCGTCGTAGGAAAACGGCATGCGGCTCGCAATACCGAGTACGGCAAGGCGCGCCACGCCAACATACTCAGGCCGGCAAGGTATAGTCAGTTCCACGGTGTCGGAATGGTTCACAGCGATATGCCCTCCTTGGCCGCGGCTTCCTCTTCCGACTGATAGATGTCAAATATCTTGTCCAGTCCAGTGATCTCGAAGATGCGAAGAATCCGCATGCCGGGTCCCAGCAGAGCAAGATTGCCCTCGGCTTCGCGGAAGCGTTTCAGTCCGCCAATCAGCACCCCGAGGCCGGTGCTGTCGAGGTATTCGATCTTGGATAAGTCGACAATTAAGCGCTTTGTTCCGGACTCGGCCTGCTTGACGATCTCTTGTTTGAGCCGAGGGGATGTATACACATCGACTTCTCCCTCAACATGTAATATGCAAGTCGTCTCGCTCGGAGTTCGGGATTCTATCGTCAAATTCATTTCAATTTCCTCCTGCCATCAGCCGCGGCCGCCACCGGTCCCAGTCGCCATGCGTCAGTCGACATCGGCTGCGATTCGTTGTGTCGTTTCCTTAAGCTCCGTGATGCTGTCTGAGAGCTCCCGCAAAACTCGTTCCGCCTTGTCACGCAGATCGTCGACTGTCTCGGCAATATCGGCAACGGGATCGATCCGTCGGCGACCGGAAACCAACAGCCCAATGGTGGCGCCGGCGACAACGCCGAACCCGATGCCGGCCAGTATCAATAGGCCATAGTTTGGTTTCTTTGCCATTAGTGTCTTTAAAGGCTACGCTGTATCGTACCACCGACGAGCACGGAATCACCGCCGCGGTCATAGAGTACGAGCGATTGACCCGGCGTGACCGCCCGCTGCGGCTGGGCAAAGCGCACCGTAATCGCGCCGTCCGCTGGGCCAGACTCGACGACCGCGGGAACGGCCTGCATATTGTACCGAATCTTTGCGTCCACCTGGAGCGGCTCATTGAGCGCAGGTACACCCACCCAGTTCAAATCGTCCGCGATCAACCCATCCGCGGCTAACTCATCATTGTTACCCACCACAACGGTATTTGACGCGGTATTTATGTGAATAACGTACAGCGGCACCGGCGATCCCACATTGACGCGTTTGCGCTGGCCGATCGTATAGAAGGCGATCCCGTCGTGAGAGCCGAGGCGCTTGCCGGCGGTATTCACGATATCGCCTGGCTGAATCGTCTCGGGCGCGGTTTTTGCCAGGAAGTCTGTGTAGGAACCACCCTGCACAAAACATATCTCCTGCGAGTCCGGTTTGTCCGCCACCAGCAGCCCCAGCTCTTCGGCGATCGAGCGCGTATGAGCCTTGTTTGGCACGTCGCCAAGCGGCATCAGTGTGTGCGCCAGCTCATCCTGCGTAAAATGGTACAACGCATAGGTCTGGTCCTTGGCATTGTCCAACGCGCGAAGGAGGGTCCATCGCCGGCGGTCTTCGTCAAACCGGATCCTGGCGTAGTGCCCCGTGGCCAGATACTCCGCCCCCAGCGCACGGGCTCGCGAGAGGAGCGCATCGAACTTGACATACCGGTTGCAATTGACACAGGGGTTGGGCGTTCTGCCACGCCGATACTCGTCGATAAAGTTTCCAATCACTTTTTCGGCAAAGAACTCGCGGAAATTGAGCACGTAGTGCGGGATATCCAGTTTGGCGGCCACGCGGCGCGCATCCTCAACGGCGCCGAGGCTGCAGCATCCGGCGCCCTTGGTTTCCGTGGCGCTCTCCTGCCAAATCTGCATGGTGATGCCGATGACGTCGTAACCCTGGCGCTGCAACATGCCGGCCGCCACGGACGAATCTACCCCGCCGCTCATGGCGACCACGACTGTTTGCTTACTCGGCATTTTAACATTCACGCTTGTCGCCGTCTGTGGCGGCGGGTCGCTGAACCACGCGTATGAAACGCATTGCTGACATGCGAAGCGCCAAGCGTCCTGCGGACGCACAAGGTATCGCTTCGCGATGGTTCCGGCTAGGCCAGGTTAGGCTACGAGGCGTGCAATCGCCTTGGCATATATCTTCGTGGCCCGAATGAGATGCTCCACAGGCCAGTGTTCGTCCGGCTGATGCGCGCCGCCTGCCCCGCTTGGGAACTCCGGGCCAAATGCCACGCCCTTGCGCATAACCCGCGCATAGGTGCCGCCACCCATCGTTAGAGGCGGGCCGATATCGGCGGTCTCGGTACGGTAAACGGCGAGTAGCGTGTCTATCAGCGGATCGCCTAGCGGCACGTGGAGAGGAGCCTGATCTGCCTGCAAATGGATGGCGGCGCCGGCCGCCTCCGCGACCGGCCGCGCCATCTCCACGACTTTGTCGGCGGTCCAGGTGACGGGATATCGGATATTGAAAGTCAGCGAAAGGCGCCACTTGTCGTAGGTGGCGATACCGAGATTCGATGTGAGCTCTCCGGCGACATCGTCGCGGCCCGCGATACCCAATGCGCCGCCCCGTGTGTCCCGAGCCCATTTATGAACAGATGCCAGGGCTGGCGACAGGGCGAAACCGGCGTCCTGGAGCGACTGGCACAGCACTGAGACGGCATTGACGCCTTCGTCGGGCGTGCTGCCATGGGCGGACGCCCCCAAGCCATTGACGCTGATGCGATCTCCGTGGCGCTCGGCTACCTGTATGCCGTTCGCACCGCTCAACGCCGTGTCTAGCCGACTAATCTCTTCGGCGGCCCCGCTCCAGGCGGATTCCGCAAGATCGGGCACCATGTTGGGGCGCCTGCCCGCGGAAAGGCGCTCCAGATGCAGCGTTCCGGCAGTGAACGGGCCGGATAAGACAACCTCGATGTTTGCAATACCCTTCTCGGCATGGACGACGGGGAACCGGCCGTCGGGCGTAAAGCCCGTCACCGGCATCTCTTCGTGCGCGAAATAGTGCTTGACACAGCCAAACCCGGATTCTTCGTCCGCGCCCAGGATTAGGCGAACGCGTTTGGATGCCGGCACGCCGCACTCGGCCACCGCCAAAACGGCGAACAGACCCGCCATCGCCGGCCCTTTGTCGTCGACCGCACCTCTGCCATAAAGCACGCCGCCGTCGAACTCCGCACCGAACGGCGCATGCGCCCAGCCGTCGCCAGCCGGGACCACGTCGACGTGGGCCAACACGCCAACAATATCGGCGTCCTCTACGACTCCGGCGGCACACCATTCGAGATGCCCGGCGTAGCCGTCAAGGTTGCGCGCGACGAGCCCGCGGCTTGTGCCGGCGTCGAGTACGTACTGCAGCGCCATGGCCGTTTCGACGCCGAACGGCGCGCCAGGCGCGGGATCGCCCTTGACGCTCGGTATGCGCATGAGACCCTGCGTGGTTGCCACGATCTCATCGGCATGAGCGTCAACCCAGGCCGCGAGCCGCTTGTCGATGTTGCTAAATGGGTCCATGAGCACCTATGAGAAAGAACATGTTAGAAAACCTGACAATAATAGCGTCCGGCGGACCGATATCGTTACCGGACCGGGACGCTATTCCCATTATCCATATTAACTTGGCGGGCGTCAACAAATTGCGGAGTCGGCGTGATGGACGCTATGGACACGGTGGACGCTTTGGACGACGTTGCTAGCGCCGCGGATCGTCTTGACAAAGAGTGCCCGCGGCGCTATAATAATGGCGTCGCGGGAGTAGTTCAGTGGTAGAGCGTTTGCTTCCCAAGCAAAATGTCGCGGGTTCGAGTCCCGTCTCCCGCTCCAGGTTTCAACACCCTCCGGACTCGCCGGATGGGGCGCCGTACCCAAGTGGTAAGGGAGAGGTCTGCAAAACCTTTATGCAGCGGTTCGATTCCGCTCGGCGCCTCCAGACTTACTCCCCAAAATAAAACAAGAGCCGCCCCACGTTCGCTAGGACGACTCCTTGGTGTTCGGTCGATGGGCTCCGGGTGCCATGCTCATAGCTTTGGATGAGCATGCCGACGCCGCCCTGATCCGGCGCGAAGCAAAAACCTGCTCCTCGGTTCCTATTTTCGGCGCACTGCCGTCGACGCTTTCGTTTTGGCCTGTTCTCTGGCGGTATGGCGCTCTTCGGCTCGCTTTCGCGTTCGGCGCAGTTCCTTGGCTCGGACACGCATGGTTTACTCGGTCACCTCCCTCAATAGCTCGCGCAACCGCGTTGCGTCCACAAAATACTTAAATACGACCCGGCCGTCCAGTGTCACGACCGGGATAAACTCTCCATATGCCGCCGTCAATGCCGGGTCGCCGGCAATATCGACCTCCTCAAGAGAAAATGGAGGCGAAGACATTTCTGCCCGAACCCTCTCCAACTCCTCGCGGGCTTCGACACAAAGGCTGCAGCGGGGCTTGGAGTAGATGACGATCCTTGGCATGGGGTACATCGAACATTATAGCCATCCGCCGCCGGATTGTCAACCTGAGCCTCTTCTTCGTTAGAAGCGCCTCCAGCCAGTGTGGTGTGTTTGCCTCAGCGAGGCGGCAGAAAATCCGAGACCTTAATTGGCACGCTGGGCGCGAAGAGGGCTTCCACAACATCGCCGCTCTTGTACGTGAGCGCCGCGGCATAGCCCGAGTCGCTTGGCTCCCGATAGACTTCCAAAACACGCGACTGCAGATTGATGATCCAGTACTCAGGGATGCCGGCTTGCGCGTAAAGCTGGAACTTCCGCCGTCGATCGCTGGCCAACGACGTGTTCGAAATCTCGACGGCCAAACAGACGTCCGACGCCGTCACACCGCGAACTTCGAATTCTTCCAAAAGCCCCTTCGCGACGACGATGTCTGCCTGCGGCTTGAAGTCGCTCATCACGGGAATAGGGGACTCCGGCATCACCCGGTACTCCCGTCCAAAAGCGTTCTCCAGCAGGATAAGAGCCCGTGTTAACCGTGACATAGCAACTATATGCTCGGGTCCCATCGGCGGCAATGCAATTACCTCCCCGTCAATTAATTCGACGCGTTCCTCCTGAGTAAGGATGCCCGCTTCGGCCATTTTATCGAAGTCAGCGCACGTCCATCGCCGTGGTTTTGCCGTCCCCTTGACCATGACCACGCCGTGGATAAGCTCTTGATTCGCTTCGAGTATGCCGATCGCGCCCAGCTTATAGTATTCGTCGCGCGTAAACAGGCGGGACTCGCCGTCCACGCCGGCTCTTCTGTCTTTTTCCAATACAGCCATAGTGTGTCTCCACGCTGCTAGTCAGCATCGTCATCACTATTATACCGCCTACCTGTGGAAGTCCGTGCTCCTAACTCGCATCTCTGACGGCGGAAGCTCGACACGTTATCGGCGCGCCGAGAGCCAAAAGCGGTTCTATTTGCTAAACGCTTACCGACTTATCATTCCGCGGAGAAAAACGCTTACGCCAAGATGAAACTAGAGTATTGACAATTGCCACACAAGTGATATAATATAAATGCACGTTAGATACCTCCAACCATGCACCTCTGAATCAACCCAGTTGTGTTAAAATCAGGTATACGTATACGCGCGTGTATATTAGAATTTACATATGATAACCGTATCGCTATCTTTGCAAGACAGTGCTAAATATAAGGAGATCACAATGCTTTCGTATCTAATGCGAACCGCCGCGAGGCGGTTACTTCTGGCCATCGGCGCCGCCGCCGCGGTTCTTATGGCTTTCGGCGCCACGCCCGGCCACGCCGTGCAGGTTTGGACCCACAGCTACAACAACCAGCGCACCGGGGCCAACACGAGCGAGACCATCCTCAACAACTCGAACGTTAACGTCAACACGTTCGGCAAGCTCTTCACCTGCCCGGTGGACGATCAGTTGTACGCGTCTACGCTCTATATGCCTGGCCTCACCATCAACGGCGCCACGCACAATGTCGTCTATTGCAGCACGATGAACAATAGCGAATACTGCTTCGACGCCGATAATGGCACTCTGCTGTGGCACACCAACTATGGCACTCCGATTCCGGCGGCCAACGTGCAGTGTTCGTGCGGCGACATATCGGGCAACCTAGGCATCCTTTCGACGCCGGTCATCGATACCACAACGAACACCATGTATTTCGTCGTGCAGAACTATATTAACAGCGTCTACTCGGAAACGCTGCACGCGGTCAATATATTGACCGGCGCCGACACAATGAGCGGCCCGGAGCCGATCACCGCGACATATGGCGGCGTCTCGCTCGATCCCAAGTTGAACAACCAGAGGCCCGCATTGACCCTCTCGAATGGCATCGTATACATCGAATGGTCGTCCCACTGCGACTGCGGCAACTACCATGGCTTTGTCGTCGGTTACTCGGCCTCGAACATCACCAATCAGCAGTATGTCTGGTCGGATACGACCGGAACGGGCGACCAGGCCGGCATCTGGATGGCCGGATCGGGTCTTGCAGTGGATTCGAACAATGACCTGTATTTGGCCACGGGCAATGGCAAGTACGATGGTACGGCCAACTTCGGCGAGACCATCATGAAGCTGCCGCCCGCTCTCACGCCCGGTCCCTTGGACTGGTTTACCCCCTCCAATGAGGCATCCATGGGCGATGGTGACATCGGCTCGGCAGGTGTGCTCCTCATGCCGGGCACGTCCGATCTTGTCGGTGGCGGCAAAGACGGCCGCATGTGGCTGATCAACACCGCCAATATGGGCAAGTTCAGCGCGAGCGGCAATAACGTCATCCAGGAGTTCCAGGCGGTTTCCGGCGAACTGCTCGACCAGCCCGTCTATTGGGCTTCGCCGAGCGGCGCGCAGGTTTACGACTGGGGTACCGGTGACGCAGGCCAGACATGGTCCTTTAACGGCACGACCTTCAACACGACTCCCTCTTCCACAACCACGTTTACGGCCGGCGATACGCCGATTTGCCTCTCCGCGAACGGCAGCGCCACCGGAACCGGCATTCTCTGGGGCGAGGAAGGCTCGACCTTGCACGCGCTGAACGCCGAAAACCTGGGGCAGGAACTCTGGAACTCCAACATGGACAGCGCCCGCGACTCGCTTGGCAACTACGCAAAATGGGCGCCGCCGATGGTCGCCAACGGCAAAGTGTATGCCAACACGTTCTCCAACTATCTGGCCGTCTACGGCCTGCTGCCGGTCAACGTGCCGCTTGCGCCGTCGAATATGGCGGCCGTGCCGGCTAACGGCTACGTAACCACTGGCTGGGGCGGCGTGGTCGGCGCGACGTCCTATAACCTCTTCCGCGGCACGGCTTCGGGCGGCGAGGGGTCGTCTCCTTATATCACCGGCATTACAAGTTCCTATTACAATGACACCAGCGTGAATAATGGGACGACTTATTACTACTATGTCGAGGCGGTTAACAGCGCCGGAACCTCGACGCAATCGGCCGAGGTGAACGCCACGCCCTCGGCGAGCTCGACATACAACGACGTGGTTGCCATTAACTGCGGTGGCGTTTTGGCCTCTCCGTTCCTTGCGGACTTCGGCTTCAACGGCGGGTCGACCACGATAGTCAACAGGACGATCACCACTACCGGCGTCACCAATCCGGCTCCGCAAGCGGTGTACGATAGCAACCGGTACGGCTCCGTTACGTACACGATCGGGGGCCTAAGGGCCGGCTCTACCTATACCGTTCGGCTGCACTTTGCCGAGACATATTTCACAACGGCGGGATCGCGCACTTTCAATGTCACGATCAACGGCACGCAGGATCTGACCGGCTTCGACATCTTCAGGACGGCCGGCGGCGAGAATATCGCCAATGTCCAGCAATTCTCGACTAATGCCAACGGCAGCGGACAGATCGTCATTGTCTTCACGTCGGTTGTCAATAACGCTCAGATCAACGGCATAGAGATACAGGGAACAGTTGGCAGCACCAGCAGCAGCTCAAGCTCCAGTTCGAGCAGCAGCAGCTCGTCGAGTTCCAGCTCCAGCAGCAGCTCAAGCTCCAGTTCTAGCAGCAGCAGTTCGTCGAGTTCCAGCTCGAGCAGCTCAAGTTCCAGTTCGAGCACCTCCAGTACCAGCGGAGGCGTCCAGATCGACTGCGGATCGACTACAACGGTCAGTCCATTCGTCGCCGATACGGACTTTAGCGGCGGGACAACTATCAATCATGCCAACACCATCAGTACGACCGGCGTGACCAATCCCGCGCCGACGGCTGTTTATCAGACAGCTCGGGTCGGTAACTTTACCTACACGGTCCCCGGCTTTACAGCGAGTTCGGGACACACCGTGCGGCTGCACTTCTGCGAGACCTACTTCACCGCCTCGGGTAAGCGAACCTTTAACGTGAGCATTAACGGGACGCAAGTACTTGCCGCCTTCGACATCTACGCCACGGCGGGCGCGAAAAATCAGGCGCTGGTTGAGCAGTTTAACGAGAATGCGAACACCAGCGGCCAGTATGTCATCACGTTTACATCCGTGGTGAATCAATCGCTCATAAGCGGTATCGATATACATTAGGCCAGCCAGGCCGTAATCGGCATGACTGCCGCGGGCAGCCGGTTTAACCCGGCTGCCCGCTTTCGTAAGGTGACTCCAAAGCGTTTACATGACAACGAGCGCAAACGCCGCGGAGCAATTGCCTGGAACACAACCGCCGCCCAACAATTGTGGGAAGCGGACCATAGTTGAGCACCAGGGTCGAGACTCGGCCTTGGCGCCCGGCATCATACACATCGCTAAAGGAGCGAAATAAATGCAATCACTCAAGAAATTGATATTGAGCACAGCGGTTTTGCTTGCGGCCGCTGCGTTCGTCGTCGGTCTGCCAAAGCCGACCCATGCTCAAACCGTCAACTTTACGATCATTAACGATTGTAATGTGACCATCTACCCTGCCATCTACCCGGCAGATTACCAGAACGGGGGATGGTCGCAGGCGGCCAACACCAGTGTCACCTTCCCCGTCCCGAGCGCGTACAACGGTCGCGTTTGGGCACGCAAGAGTTGCAACGGCGCCAGTCCCGCTGCGTGCGACAGCGGCACTTGCGGCGGCACCGGCTACTCGTGCGCCGGGTCGACCGGAGAGGCGACCACCAGCCTCGCGGAGTTCACCCTTTCGGGAAAAGCAGGCGGCACGGACTTCTGGGACGCTAGCCACGTGGACGCCTTCGACTTGCCGGTCGGCATCGCGCCGAGTGTGTCGGGCGGCTTCGTCAGCACCTGCACCGGCGACGCCTTCGGCGCGTGCCCGTCCGTGCTGCAGGGGATCGGCCCGGTCACCGGCACTTACGCGTTTTGCAACGATCCGTGCGCCGTTGCAGCGACTCGAAGCCCCGTCGTTTGCGGCACCACCCTCAGCCCGCAAGGCTGCCGCGACGTCGTCAACCTCCAGACTGTCGCCGCGCAGCAGTTCATTAACGACATTCACAACAACTGCGGCGAGGTCTACACCTACCCGTACGACGACTGGTGGGGCACCCACACCAATGGCACCGGGGGCAATTACACGATCACGTTCTGCCCGAACAGCATCCAGGAAGGCAACGGCACGACGCCCGATAACTGGCCGCTGTCGCCGCAGGGAATAGCAGGCACGTCGACCAGTGGAAAGGTTGTACTGACCTGGAACTCGGTCAGCGGCGCAACGTCTTATGATGTCTACCGGTCCGTCAATGGCGGCGCGAACAGCACCATTGCGTCGGACCCCCCGATCGCAAGCGGCGTCACGACCACCTCATACACGGACGCCGGCGTGTCGAACGGAACGACCTATTACTACGACCTGACGGCCATCAACTCGTCCGGCTTCTCGGCGCCGTCTTCGCAATTGATCATAACCGCGTCGGCATCGGGAAGCGCCGGAGTTGCGGTGACCGCGCTCGCGAATGTCACGGCTACGCCGGGCAACGGCTCTGTCGCGCTATCGTGGGGGGCTGTCAGCGGCGCGACCTCGTACAACCTGTACCAGAGCGCGGTGTCGCTCGGCGAGTCGACGACTCCGACGGTCGCCGGTGTCACCACGACTAACCATACCTTCACCGGCTTGACCAATGGAACCACATACTACTTCATCGTCGACCCCGTCAACGCGGCGGGCCAGAGCACGAGCAACGAGGCGTCCGCCGTTCCGAGCGGCACTGCATCGAGCAGCAGCTCGTCAAGCAGCAGCTCCAGCTCAAGTTCCAGTTCAAGCTCCAGCAGCTCCAGCTCATCGAGCAGCAGTTCCAGCAGTTCGTCGAGCAGCAGTTCCAGCTCAAGCTCCAGTAGCTCGTCGAGCAGCAGCTCGAGCTCCGGCGGCGACAACGACGTTATCGCAATCAGTTGCGGTGGCACGGCTGCGAGCCCCTTTGTGGCCGATACCGACTTCAGTGGCGGCGCGGTCAGCGGCGGCACGACACATGCGATCACAACGGCTGGCGTCAGCGATCCGGCCCCGACGGAAGTTTATCAGCATGCGCGTCTGGGCAACTTTACCTACACAATCCCCGGCTTGACCGCGGGAGCGGCCTACACGGTTCGGCTGCACTTCTGCGAGTATTACTGGGCCGCAGCCGGAAAGCGCACATTCAATGTCGCGATCAACGGCACGACGGTGCTCAACAACTTCGACATCTTCGCGGCCGCCGGCGGACAGTATATCGCCAATGTCCAGCAGTTCTCGGCCAATGCCAACAGCAGCGGCCAGATCGTGATCCAGGCCACGACCGTCATAAATAACGCGGAGATCGGCGGCATTGAGATAGAGTCAAACGGAAGCAGCTCGAGTTCCAGCAGCTCGTCCAGTTCCAGTTCGTCGAGTTCGAGCAGCTCATCGAGCAGCAGTTCCTCCAGCTCGTCGAGCAGTAGCTCCTCCAGCTCAAGCTCGTCGAGTTCGAGCAGCAGCTCAAGCTCGTCAAGCTCCAGCAGTTCCAGCTCGGGCGGCTTCACGATGTCGCCGGAGAGCAAAACCAGCCTCTTCCTGTGGGCGGCCGGAACCGCCAACGGCTCGACCGTCAACCTCAACTCGGCCTCATCCGGCTGGGCGGTCGCATCGGCTCCGAACCTGAAGTACCTTGAGCTCGCCAGCGGCGCCTTCTGCCTGCAAACGAACGGCAACACGAGCGGCAGCGCCGAGGAGATCTGGGCTTGCAACGGCGCCGCGGCCGAAGAGTGGAATATTGTCAAGGACGGCGCGCCGGCTGGATACTACCAGTTGCAGCAAGGCGTCCCCGGCACGACGCTCTGCCTCGACGCAACCGGCACAACCAGCGGCAGCGCCGTGGAAGGCATAACCTGCAACTCCGGTGCAGCCCAGCAATGGTCGGGCAGCGGATTGTAGCTATCACTGACCACTGACCACTGCGGACCCAGGGCCGATGCTTTCGGCCCTGGGTTCAACTGAACCGATTGAGAACAGCGGTCCAGGTCATCGACACATCCTCAGACCTCGCGAGCGCGTCGACATGGCAAGATAAAACGCTTATCTTAAACGGTTCGCGAAAAATACCTCTTGACAGATCGTTCCATCATGAGTATAATTGTCCAAAGCGTTGGCGAATATATCGGCGGGTTTTAAGCAATCGTATGCAGGACGGAATTGCCACCATTGCCATACAGACAATAGTGGCTCATTGTGTGAATCCCTCTGCTCGGATCGTTGCAAGACGATCAAACAAAATGGCTTTCGTTTGCCACCTTCGCCAGTCAGTTAGCCGGTCCTAGCGGCAGCCAATGTTCGGCAGGCTGCGACGGCTTCCGGCCAAGCGGCGTTCCACGTTCTCACCGATTTTAAGGAGTTCAATCAGATGCATTCAATCAACGGATTGGTTAAACGTTTAATGTGCCGGCTCGCGCCGGCCGTCCTCTTGCTCGCGGCGTTGGCGCCGTCAGCCCATGCCTTTACCGCGTGGACTCACGGCTACAATAACCAGCGCACGGGCGCCAACACGACCGAGACCACCCTCACGACGTCGAACGTAAATGTCAACACGTTCGGCAAGCTCTTTAGCTGCCCCGTCGACGGCTCCCTTTATGCCGAGCCGCTCTATATTCCGGGGCTGACCGTCAACGGCGGTACGCACAACGTCGTTTTCTCGGAGACGATGGAAAACAGCGTCTACGCCTTCGACGCCGATAATGGCACGCAACTCTGGCACACGAACTATGGCACTCCCGTTCCCTCCGGCAACGTGCAGTGCTGCTGCCAGGACATCGTCGGCGATATCGGCATCCTCTCGACACCCGTGATCGACACGAGTACGAACACGATGTATCTGGTCCACAGGAACCTGATCAACGGCGTCTACTCCCAGACGCTGCGCGCCATCGATATCACGACGGGCGCCGACAAGTTCGGCAGCCCGGTGCAGATCACCGCGACATACGGCGGAGTATCGATGGATCCGAAATTGAACAACCAGAGGTCGGCGCTGACGCTCTCGAACGGAGTCGTCTATATCACATGGGCGTCGAGCAACGACTGCGGCAACTATCATGGCTTTGTCGTGGGATATCAGGCCTCCAACATCGCCGTTCAGAAGTACGTGTGGTCCGACACGACCGGAACGAATGACCAGGGCGGCATTTGGATGGCCGGCCAGGGCTTGGACGTCGACTCGGGCGGCAACCTCTATCTGGCGACCGGCAACGGCTTTTACGACGGTACCGCCAACTTCGGCGAGACCATCATGAAGCTGCCGGCCGCCCTGGCGCCTGGCCCGCTGGATTGGTTCACGCCCTCCAATGAGGCATCGATGGGCGACGGCGACATCGGCTCCGCGGGATGCATGCTTATGCCTGGTACGGCGGATCTCGTCGGCGGCGGCAAGGACGGGCGGCTCTGGCTGCTGAACACGGCCAACATGGGCAAGTTCAGCGCGAGCGGCAACAATGTCGTGCAGGAGTTCCAGGCGGTATCAGGCGAGCTGTTGAATACTCCCGTATACTGGGCCTCGCCCAGCGGTCCGCAGATTTACGACTGGGGCACCGGCGACGACTGCCAGACCTGGGCATTCAACGGGACGACCTTTAACACGACGCCCACATCGAAGTCCAGCTTCAACGCGGGCGACGTGCCGATTTCCCTCTCCGCAAACGGCAGCGCCTCCGGAACCGGCATCTTGTGGGGCGAGGAAGGCGCGGAGATTCACGCCCTTAATGCCCAAAACCTGAGTCAGGAACTCTGGAACTCGCAGATGAACAGCGGCCGCGACGCTCTGGGATACTATGCCAAATGGGCTCCGCCGACAGTCGCTAACGGTAAAGTCTACTGCTCGACATTCGCGCAGAATGCCTTGACCAGCTCTGCCACTCATCTCGTTGTCTATGGGCTGCTTGCCAGCTCCTCCACAACCACCACGTCGTCCAGTTCCAGCAGCTCTAGCTCTAGCAGCACCTCAAGCACCGGCAGCGACGTGATCGCGATCAACTGCGGCGGCGCCGCGGCAAGCCCGTTCGTTGCGGATGTCGACTTTGTCGGCGGAGCGACCCAGGCAGTGACCAACACGATCACCACAACCGGCGTGACCAGTCCTGCCCCGCAGGCCGTGTACCAGAGCAACCGGTATGGCACCTACACGTACACGATCCCCGGCCTCACCGCCGGCCATGCCTATACGGTCCGCCTGCACTTCGCGGAGTGCTACTGGACCGCGGCCGGAAAGCGCCAGTTCAACGTCACGATCAACGGCTCCCAGGTGCTGACTAGCTTCGACATCTTCGCAACCGCGGGCGCCGAATACAAAGCGAACGTCCAGCAGTTCGGAACCAACGCCAACAGCAGCGGGCAGATCGTCATCACAACAACCAATGTGATTGACAACGCGCAGATTAACGGCATTGAGATTCAGAACTCCGGTGGCAGTTCCAGCTCATCGAGCTCCAGCAGTTCGAGTTCCAGTAGCAGCAGCAGTTCGAGTGCGAGCAGCAGCACCTCAACTACCGGCGGCACGACCGTAATCGCGATTAGCTGTGGTGGAACCGCGGCGAGCCCGTACGTCGCCGATACCGACTTCAGCGGCGGCGGAATCAACAACCCCACCACGCATGCCATCACGACCACGGGCCTCACCAATCCCGCTCCGCAGGAAGTCTATCAACATGGCCGCGTCGGCAACTTCACGTATACAATCCCCGGTCTAACCGCGGGAGGCGCCTATACCGTACGGCTGCACTTCGCCGAGACATACTTCACGGCGGTGGGAAGCCGTACGTTCAATGTCTCGATCAACGGCACGCAGGATCTGGCTGCCTTCGACATCTATAAGACTGCGGGAGGTGAATTTATAGGCAATATCCAGCAGTTCAACACAAACGCGACGAGTGGCGGGCAGATTGTCATCGTCTTTTCGTCGGTCGTGAACCAATCCCTTGTCAGTGGCGTCCAGATAACGCACTGAGACTCACTGAGTTAATCAACCTCGCGAGTACCGGGGCCGATCATTCGGCCCCGGTTTTTTTCCGGTAGTGGGTAGCGGATAAACGCTTACTGACTGGCGAACGGCGTAGAAAAGCGCTTATCCACCCAATCTAACCTATTGACAACTGGCTCAAGCCGATATATAATAGTAGCGCAAATTCGATCCTTTGAAGCGTAACGCCGCCCTAACGCGCATACGTATGTACGGGCAAGTAGCCCAATCAAGATGATATAATCGAGTTGCAATCTTTGCCACACAGGGCAGGGACAAGGAGATCGCTTTCGGCATGTCGGCGCGTGGGCAGCCGGGATGTTTCGGCGTCCGATTCCCTCAGGGACTGCCCACATGCTGTCGGTATATCAAAATACACCTCCGGCACTGCTTGCCATCTTTGCAATGCAGCGCCGAGTTTAAGGAGATCACCATGCTTTCGTCTATAACACGGGCTGCCGCAAGGCATGTGCCGTTTATCGTGGCCGGAGCGGCCGCGGCTCTCATGCTGGCCGCCGCGCCATCGGCCCACGCTTTTACGGTCTGGACACACAGCTACAACAATCAGCGCACAGGCGCTGACTTGAGCGAGACCGCACTCACCACGTCGAATGTGAACGTCAACACATTCGGCAAGCTCTTTTCTTGTCCCGTGGACGGACAGGAATATGCGCAGCCGCTGTATGTATCGGGCTTGACCGTCAATGGTGGAACGCACAATGTCGTTTACGCCTGCACGATGGAAAACAGCGTCTATGCCTTCGACGCCAATAACGGCGCGCTGCTGTGGCACACCAACTACGGCGCTCCCGTTCCATCGGGCAATGTCCAGTGCTGTTGCCAGGACATCGTCGGCGACATCGGCATCCTCTCCACGCCCGTGATCGACACCACCACGAACACGATGTATCTCGTCCATCGCAACCTGATCGGCGGCGTCTACTCGCAGTGGATTCATGCCATCGATATCACAACGGGGGCCGAGAAGTTCGGTGGCCCGAAACAGATCACCGCGACATTCGGCGGAGTATCGTTCGATCCCAAATTGAACAACCAGAGGCCGGCCCTTACGCTCGCCGGCGGTACCGTCTACGTCGAATGGGCGTCGAGCAATGACTGCGGCGACTACCACGGCTTTATCGTCGGATACCAGGCGTCCAACATCACCAACCAGCAGTACGTGTGGTCGGATACCGTGGGAACAGGCGACAAGGGCGGCATCTGGATGTCCGGCCAGGGATTGACCGTCGATGGGAGCGGCAATCTTTATTGCGCCTTCGGCAACGGTTTCTATGACGGAGTCAGTAACTGGGGCGAGACCATCGCCAAGCTGCCGGCAAACCTGTCGGGAGTTCTGGACTGGTTCACGCCGTCTAACCAATCAGGCCTAGGCGACGGCGATATCAATTCCGCCGGACTACTCTTGATGCCGGACGGCAACATTGTCGGCGGCGGCAAGGACGGCCGCATGTGGCTGATCAAGTCCAGCAACATGGGCAAGTACAACACGGGCAGCAATAATGTGCTACAGGAGTTTCAGGAAGCCAGCAACGAAAGGCATCCTACAGCCGTCTACTGGAACGGCCCGAACGGTCAGGAGCTCTTTGACTGGCCGACCGGCACCAATGGCAGAGTCTACTCTTACAATGGGACCATAAACACGGCGCCCACGTCGCAGACCAGCCTGAACGCCGGTGAAACGGGCATCGAGCTCTCGGCGAACGGGAGCTTATCCGGAAGCGGCATCCTCTGGCTGGAGGAAGGCAACACGCTTCACGCGTACAACGCCTCCAACCTTGGTTCTGAGATCTGGAACTCGAACATGAACAGCTCCCGCGACATGCTCGGCAACACCGACCCATGGGCCCAACCGACGATCGCTAACGGCAGGGTGTACGCACCGACATATGTTAGCAACCTCGTTGTGTACGGCCTCCTATCCAGCGCCTCCAGCACCACCACTACGAGCTCCAGCTCAAGCTCAAGTAGTTCGAGCAGTTCAAGTTCCAGCTCAAGCAGCTCCAGCAGCACTTCAAGCACCGGCAGCGACGTGATTGCGATCAACTGCGGCGGCGCCGCGGCAAGTCCATACGTTGCGGACACCGACTTTGTCGGCGGCGCCACCCAGGTAGTGACCAACACGATTATCACCACCGGCGTCAGCAACCCTGCGCCGCAGGCGGTGTACCAGAGCAACCGGTACGGCACCTATACGTACACAATTCCCGGCCTCACCGCCGGCCACGCCTATACCGTCCGCCTGCACTTTGCCGAGGAATACTGGACGGCGGCCGGCAAGCGGCAATTCGATGTCAAGATCAACGGCACGCAAGTGCTGACTAATTTCGATATCTTCGCGGCAGCCGGGGCCGAGTACAAAGCGAACCTGCAGCAGTTCGGGACCAACGCCAACAGCAGTGGGCAGATCGTCATCGCCACCACCAATGTGATTGATAATGCGCAGATTAACGGCATCGAGATCCAGAATTCCGGTGGCAGCTCTACGTCCAGCAGCTCGTCCAGTTCCAGCAGTTCGTCCAGCTCATCGAACTCCAGTTCGAGTTCGAGCAGCACCTCAACTACAGGCGGCACAACCGTAATCGCAATTAGCTGTGGTGGAACCGCGGCGAGCCCGTACGTCGCCGATACCGACTTCAGCGGCGGTGGGATCAACAACCCCACCACGCACGCGATCACGACAACGGGCCTCACCAACCCGGCTCCGCAGGAAGTCTATCAGCATGGGCGGGCCGGCAACTTCACGTATACCATCCCCGGTCTGACCGCGAATGGCGCGTACACCGTCCGGCTGCACTTCGCCGAGACATAT
>Ga0207036_10019_pt1 | contig 31809 bp, 19 predicted proteins | sample Alteio_BWMinCont_78_FD_153284 | JGI IMG/M metagenome (GOLD analysis project Ga0207036, IMG submission 153284) | Enriched cells from forest soil in Barre Woods Harvard Forest LTER site, Petersham, Massachusetts, United States -... | ecosystem: Environmental > Terrestrial > Soil > Temperate forest >... | reverse complement strand
ACGCGGGTCGCCGCTATTCCAAATCCATCATGAACCGGCGGTTGCGAATGCTTCAATTCGCCGGCATTATCGCCGAGCCGAGATAATGGCACCAGTCTGTCCGGCTCGATCCAATGTCTCTCGCGTTCGAACGGATATGTCGGCAGCGACACGCGGCCGCGGTGTTCATTGGCGTAATAGGAGTCCCAATCGAATGACACGCCATTGACCCATAGCCCCGACACGGCACTGACCAGCGATTGGGCGTCGCCGCTTTGATCCTTTGCATGCGGCAGCGACGCGATAATCGGTGTTGTGCCGCCAGGCGATGCGCTTGCCTGTCGCTTTGCCAGGGACGTTAGTGTAGATCCTGGACCGACTTCGAGGAGTGCGAGATCGCCGTCCGTCATGAGCTCCCGCAGTCCGGCGGCAAATCGCACGGTCCGGCGCAAGTGGTTTACCCAGTACGCGGCGTCAGTGGCCTCGGCGGGCGTAATCCACGTACCGGTAACGTTCGATAGGAACGGGATGGCCGGGACGGAACGGGTAACCCCGGCAACGCGCGCGCGGAACGTCTCGACGATCGGGTCCAGCATGGCCGAATGGAAGGCATGCGACGTTTTCAGAATTCGACCTTCAATTCCCTGTTCCTTGAGGGCGTCTTGGACGGCTGCGATGGCGTCATGCGGTCCCGATAGCACGCACTGGTTTGGCGCGTTGACAGCGGCAAGGGAGACGCCCGGAAGCAGCAGGGACGTCGCTTCCGCCTCGCCGATCGGCACGGCTAACATCGTGCCTTCGGGCATGTCCTGAATCAATCTGCCGCGTTCGGCCACAAGCATCAGGGCGTCCGGCAGCGAGAAAACGCCGGCAAGGCACGCCGCGACATATTCGCCGAGACTGTGGCCAAGCATGGCTTGCGGTTTGATGCCCCAGGACATCCAGAGGCGCGCAAGAGCGTACTCCACCGCGAAGAGCGCGGGTTGGGTCACAGCGGTTCTGGCGAGCAGCTCTTCGCCGGAGTGATCGGTTCCGGGATAGAGGACGGTAAGTAGGTCAAGGCCGGACGACTCCGTGAGAATGTCGGCGCACCGGTCCAATTCCGCCCGGAATACCGGTTCGGATTCGTAGATGCCGCGCGCCATGTTGACGTGCTGCGCGCCTTGGCCGGAAAATAGGAACGCGACAGGCCTGTCCTTCCCGGAGTAGTTGCCAAGTAAGGCGACGCTGTTGCCGGGCGTAAGGGACGTGATCGCTTCTTCGCGGTTGCCGCAGACGGCCGCGAGGCGGTACGGGAACTCTCGCCGTCCTACTTGCAGAGTAAAGGCGATATCAGCCATGGATACGTCGGGATTTTCACGAAGATGCAGAGCGAGATTTGCAGCCGCGGATTCCAAGGCGGTTTCAGTCTTTGCCGAAAGCATGAACGTCTGCCAGGCACGCGATGGGGCGTCGGATTCGCGCTCGGGAGCTTCCTCAAGTACAACATGAGCGTTCGTACCGCCGATCCCGAAGGAGCTTACGCCGGCCATCCGCCGCATACCTACCTCCGTCCCGTCCCACTCCGGGGCGGAGTATTTCGCGGATCGTCCAATGGACCCGGCCGGCCAGTCGGCGAGCGACGTATTGACATGGAACGGACTGCCGGCAAAATCGATTTGCGGATTCGACTGCTCAAAATGCAGCAGCGGAGGAATCTTCTTGTGCTTGAGGGAGAGCGCCGTCTTGATCAGGCCGGCGACCCCGGCGGCCGCATCGAGATGGCCAATATTCGTCTTTGCCGTTCCGAGGGCGCAGAAACCACGCCGATTCGTCTCCGCGCGAAAGACCTGCGTGAGCGCTTCTATCTCGATCGGGTCGCCCATGGAAGTGCCGGTGCCGTGCGCCTCGATATAGGAGATGTCGTCTGCCGAGACGTTCGCCAATGCCATGGCCTCCGCGACCACGTCGGCTTGACCTTGCACGCTTGGCGCGGTGTAGCCGACTTTGGCGGCGCCGTCGTTATTGACGGCCGATCCGCGAATAACGGCATATATCTGGTCGCCGGCGTCAAGAGCTTCTTGCAAGCGGCGCAGCACGACGATGCCGATCCCGCTGCCAAAGATCGTCCCCTGGGCACGCGCGTCAAACGCGCGGCAGTGACCATCGGGAGAGACAATGCCGCCCTCCTGGAACAAGTAGCCGGATTCTTGCGGCACATTGATTGCCACGCCGCCCGCCAGCGCCATGTCACTCTCGCCGGTCAAGATGCTCTGGCATGCCAGATGCACGGCCACGAGCGAAGTCGAACAGGCTGTTTGTACCGTAACGCTGGGTCCCTTGAGGTCCAATTTGTACGACGCCCGGGTCGCCAGGAAGTCCTTGTCGTTTCCAAGGATGATCGGAAGCAGATCGCCGGATTGGCGTATGCTGGCGTTCACGGCAAGGTTATTGAGCAAGTAGCCGTTCATCCCAGCGCCGGCGAAGATCCCAATACGACCGGCAAAGCGCGCGGGATCGTAGCCGGCATCCTCCATTGCCTGCCATGTCGTCTCAAGAAACAAGCGGTGATGGGGAGCCATGATCGCAGCTTCACGCGGGCTGTAGCCGAAGAATGCGGCATCGAATAGTTCGACGCCCTCGAGAACTGGGCGGGCTTTCACATAATCCGGGCGGTGAAGCAAGGCGGGATCGACCCCGGAAGCTAACAGGTCGTCATCCGAAAAGAAGGTTATCGACTCGACACCTCCGGCCAAGTTTTGCCAGAACCGGTTGACGGAATCGGCCCCTGGAAAGCGGCCGGACATACCAATAATGGCAATTAGACTATTTAAATCATTATTTGTCATTGCTAAAAAGAACTCCACCATTTAGATTGCGCTGGGGCAATCCGTGGCGCAGCGAGGCTCGTCCACACACGACGAACTGGTTCACAATCGCTTTAGAGAATCTGCGCTGCGGCGTTAACTGGCGGCAAGGGCTCCGTCGCGTCGTGCCTACGTGAAAAGTCGGCCGTATTGTTTGTTGGATCAGGTAACCGGCCGGCACGGCAACGTGTCGGCGCCGGGTCAGATACGAATCAGTTGTCTTCGTTACTGGCTAGGCATGATGATCTCGGCGTCATTTTCCCAAATCGAGGTACTGTTCGAATATGACGCCAAATATTACCACAGCGGATTCGGTCTTGTCAAGTAGAGTCTGATTCGACATGATACCGAAATGAATTGTAGGTAAGCAGGCAGATTATAATATAAATACGTCGCGTCGAACTAGCCCCATATCTTAATTAACATATTGTTAACAAAAAAGTTGGGACAGTGGCGAATTATTATTTCGAGCCGAGTGTGATTTGTTGATGTCCCTAAAGCGGTCGTCCGCAGGACATGCAGACGCGCACGCCTGAGGGATTCTGGTGGTCGCAGGCGTGGCAGTAGGGACCACTGCCGTCGTCGATCGGCTCGTCCCAAACCTCGCCGGGATCGGGATCATTCAGCCGTCGCAGGTCGTATGGATCGAACCGTTTCCTTCGGCGCAGCCAAGCCGCTACCCCGATGACGATGGCGATACCGAATAACGCGCCCCCGATTGAAAAAATCGCTTGCATAACTTGCCAGATGACGGGCGGGGACGCCCATCCTACCATAAGATGTAAGCTATCCCGGCATAGCCGGAACCAGGAGCCGCCGCCGCGAAGCGGCGACTCCCGCGTCCGGAGGACGCTTGGCGCTTCGCCTGTCAGCCATGCGTTTTATACGCGTGGTTCCGGCGAACCGTTTGAATTTCGCACGCCAACCGATTCCTCTTCGCCTTTATGGCGGTGCCGTCCAGGTCGAGACGAGTGTGATCGGCGCGGACTGACGAATGTCGCGCGATGACGCCCCGATCTCGACGATGTACTGCCCCGGATCGGCCTTCCACTGCTTCCCGGCAACTTCGTAATAGGCCAGAGCGCTCGGGTCGACGGTAAAATGCGCCGTGCCTGTCTCGCCCGGCTTCAGATCGATCTTATCGAACCCCTTCAGCTCGCGGACCGGCTTGTCGACCTTGGGCTGAGGATCGCGAATATAAAGCTCGACCACCTCGGCCCCCTCGCGCTTACCCGTATTGGTGACGTCGATGCTCACGGCCGCCGTCCCATCGGATTTGAGAGTCGGGTTCGCAATGCTCAAATGGCCGTACTTGAATGTCGTATAGGAGAGGCCGTAGCCGAACGGAAACAGCGGCTTGATGCCTTTCTTATCGAAATGGCGGTAGCCGACATAAATTCCTTCGGTGTAGTTGACCGTCCCATTGGTCCCTGGGAAGTTGCCGAAATCGGGATAGTCTTCGCGGGCCGTCCCGATCGTATCGGTGAGCTTGGCCGACGGATCTACGTCGCCAAAAAGGATCGAGGCGATCGCATGTCCGCCTTCCATCCCCGGAAAGCCGGCATCGAGAACGGCCGGTGTTTTAGCAAGCCAATCCTTCATCACGCAAGGTGTGCCTGCGTTTAAAACGACGATCGTGCGCTTGTTTACCGCGGCAACGGCTTCGATTAGCGCGTCTTGGTCGCCCGGCAGCGCCATCGACGGCCTGTCGTGACCCTCCCCTTCCTGTCGACCGGTGGAGACGAAAACGATGGCCACGTCGGACTTGGCGGCCGCGTTGGCGGCGGCCTGGATATCCGACACGCCTGGGACCATCCACGAAATCCGGCCGCGCAGCTTACCGCCGATGTCCTTCATTTCCACAAGGATATCGTGGCTGCCGACTCCTAGGTCCGTCGTACCTGTACTGTCGCTGGTTCCGGCCGCATGGTCTAAGACCACATTATTATCGATCAGCAGCCGGCACGCGGCGGCTGTCCGTATCTGAAATGTGTACTTGCCGGTTTGCGGCGCGGAAAGCGTGCCCGTCCAGCGCACGGAATTGACTGTTCCGGCCGCCATGCCGTCCGGGGTGTCGGACGTGCGATAGAATCGGATTTGAGGGTCGACGCGCGTCGCCGCCGCGGTGCCGCTGAGATCGTCCGACGTGAAGTACTCGCCAAGCAGCCCATGGGCTGTCGGCGACGCGCCTGGCGGACTGAGGTTTACCGTCGGGATTACGTCGGGACCTGCGCTTGGCAGCGCGATACCTTCGACATAGCTTACCCTTACATTATTGCCGACCGTCTGGTCGATTGCGTCCAAGGGGTTGATCACGTACGGCGGCGGCACGTCGGGGCTGCCCAGCGCGCCGGACTGCATCCCTTGCGCGGCCGGACCGATGACGGCGATCGATTTCAGCCGGGTTCGGTCCAGAGGCAGAACGGAACGGTCGTTCTTGAGCAGGATAATTCCCTTCGTCGCGGCCTCATACGCGAGATGTTGATGTTCGGCGCTGTTGACAAGCAGGTGATTGGGCGGGGCCGGCGAGTCGAGCAGGCCCGTCCGGATAATCGTGCGCAGAATGCGCTTGACGGAATCGTCGATGGAGCTCTGCGTGATCGTGGCGGCCTGGAGCGCAGCGCTCAGATCGTCGGACGTCAGGAAGCTGCCTCCGGGCATTTCCAGATCGCAGCCCGCGTTCACTGCCCCCACGGTTTCGTGCACTGCCCCCCAGTCGGACATAAGGACGCCGTCGAAGCCCCATTGGCTCTTCAGAATATCGGTCAGCAGGATGCGATTGGCGGTCGCGTAGAAGCCGTTGACCTTGTTGTACGATGCCATCACCGATTCCGCGTGTCCTTGCTGCACGGCGGCCTTGAACCCCGGTAGATAGATTTCGCGGAGCGCGCGCTCGTCAACGTGGACGTCCACGGTATTGCGGTCCTGCTCCTCGTTGTTGCAGGCGAAGTGCTTGACACATGAAGCGGTGCCGGTCGTCTGCATCCCCTGGATATACGCAACGGCGAGCTGCGCGTTCAGGTACGGGTCTTCCGTGAAGCTTTCGGCATCGCGCCCACCCAGCGGCGAGCGGTGGATGTTGATGTCCGGTCCCAGCAGAATCTGCGCGCCTTCGCCCTTGTTGCGCGCCTCCACGCCGATCGTCCGGCCGATGCGGCCGAGGAGATCCCGATCCCAAGACGACGCCATGACCACTTCGGTGGGAAACTGCGTCGCCGGCCCCTGCGTGCCGGCTGTTCCACCGCGGACACCCTCGCCGGCGTCGGCCATGCCCATGGCCGGTATGCCGAGCCTCGGGATCGAGACGGTGGTGAACCCGGTTCCGCTCAGCAGGCTGAGCTTCTCGCTCTGGGTCAACTGGCCGAAAAGATCGTTCACACGCGCCTCCAGCGGCGCGTCCTTCCCGGACAGGGTGACGCCGCGTTGCGCTTGTCCTCCGATAATCGCGCGACCTGCTCCGCCGCCGATTAGGGGCCTCACAACACCTAAAGAATCCTGATATGTCGAAGCCGTCGCAGCCTTGACCGGTACAAATATGTGCGTCCGCACCGACGCATCTAGTTTGAGGCCGGCAATCCCAACCGTCAAAATCGCAATCGATAGCAATGCAATCCGCATTCGTTCATGTCCCTTCTGTATGGCGCGTCGCGCCGACTTCCCGAGCCTATGCGCGGGGCTACGACAGCGTACGCCGATGCTCACGGACATATTTCGCCGCACCAAGGGATTCTCCCTCTATTGGTTTGGTGGTTTGTGGTAAAATCTCAAACGATATGCAAATTGACGAGGTCATGCGCTGCGCGCATGTGCCAATCCTTGATAGAGGAGAGCTCCCAAAAAATGAGAACACTAACTCGACTGGTCGGACTTACGTTGATCTGTGGAATACTGGTCGCATCATCGATCGCGCCGAGCCTTGCCGCCAAAGCCGCTAAGCCAAAGGCTGTGCACCATAAGGCCGCAAGCGCCGCGGTCAAATGGCCTCAAACCTGCCCCGTCAGCGGAAATAAGATTGCGTCCGCTAAGGACGCTTCCGATACCGCGGTCTATAAGGGCAAGACATACTATTTCTGCTGCCCGATGTGCAAGCCCTTGTTCACCAAGGACCCGGCCAAGTATGTCGCCGCCGCCGCTAAAGGCAAGTACTTGGCGCCGATGTAGTTGCGGAGATAGACGGGGAGTACGACCCGGAGCAAAGGCGTTGCGCAGGGTGAGGTCCATGGCCTAAACGCCATGGCTACGCGGACCGAACCCCCTTCGGGGCTAAAGACTTCGGGCGCGTGGCTTTCTCAGCCCCGGAGGGGGTTTTGTCCGATTAGCCAGACCGTTCAGGGTCTGGTTATTCGCAGCGGTCATGCCATGCGTCTCAGAAATCCTGGCTCAGCTTGATGCCGACCACGCGTCCTTGCGCATACTGCGGGGCCGATAGAGCGGTGACCTGTTTAATGAGATAGGCGTTGTTGAAGAGGTTATCGGCAAAGAGCGTCACCCCGAAACCGGTCGCTACATGGCGGCCGGCGTCGATGTTAAAAGTCAGGTGCGGCGGCACGCGCAGGTAGTTAACATCGGTGATGCTGCCCGAGGCGGTTTGTAGCTCGCCGTACGGCTGGCCTGATCCGTACTGGCCGCTCAGATCGGCAAACGCGCCGCCGCGGCCGTAGCTGACGCCGAACGCGGACGTATACGTTTGATCGTGATCGTCGAAGAAATAGGTGGATGGGAAAGAGCCTTCATTAAGGCCGCCCGTAACCGGACCCGCATTCTTGTTCCACGAGATCGCAAGGTTCGCGAATCCCTGTAGATTTGGTGAAAAATCGCGATCGGCGGTAAACTCAAATCCTTTGGCACATGCCTTTGCTGCGTTGACCGGCAGGGTGACGTTGGTTATTCCTACCTGATCTTCATCCTTAGCATTCCTTTCCGCCTTGTAATAAGCTGCAAAGCCAAGCGACAGCCCGCGGGTGTCGTGATCGATACCCGTCTCGAAAAAGTCGTCTCGTTCCGGCAAAAGAGGCAGCGACGTACCCTCGTCCTGAACGATGGGGTTTCCAACCAGATGCGTTGCGTCCTGCACGGGAATCGGCTGGAAGAGCTTGTCGTAGTAACCGTGCAGCGTGTTGTGCGCGTCGAGGCGGTACCTGACGTTGACGCGCGGGGATACCTGGTTCCTGGTGACGTCCTGGCTGTTCTCGTCGAATCGGGCGCCGTAATTGATTTGGAACCGTCCGGTTGTCCAATCGTCCTGTGCGTACACGCCGATATTCCAGGCCAGCGGCGTGTTCTGGTCTGTCAGCGGGGGTCCGTTTGCCACATCGATTACAAACGCGTTGGCGACAGTTGTTTTCGATACGTCGAAACCGACTTTGAAAAGATGGGGCGTCCCACCGGGCCAGGTTTGGTCGCCGCGTACGCCGATCGTGGTGTCGTGGAGGTTTTCGTTCGTATCGGAGACGCCGCCGTATACGGGGTCTAGGGGGCTTCCGTTGTATCGCAGACCGGACGCGTGCGAGTAGACCGAAAAGCGTGTCGATGCCAGTCCGTCGATGTGCCGCCAGACGACATTGGCGATGTTTCCCCACTCTCGCTGCGTGTCCAGCGTGCCGGGCACCTCGAAGTTGGCGCCGTTGGAGCCGAGCTGCACGATCGTCTTGTCATTCGCCCCGTCGTTGTAATCGAGCTTAAGAAATCCATATTCCACATGCCCCGAATTATGTCCGGCGCCTTCGGAAGGCGGATTCAGGAAAAAGTCGGTCTGGCGCCCCGACGCTGAGCCGAAGTATCCGATCTTGCCGCTGCCGCCGGTTATCGAGCCGTCGGTAACGTCGGTGTTGTCTTGGGCGATGCTCTGGGAAACAGTGCCGGCGGGCTTCCCCTTGCCTGTGTTCGTGGTGATATCGAACACTCCGGAAAGCTGCCCGCCGAGCTCGGCGGGGTAGCCACCTGTGTATACGCGCAGCGTTTGGATGTCCTTCGGGTCGAGGGCGTCTGTCACGGTCCCGGTGACGCTGAGCGGCAGCGGCACGCCGTCAAGGTAGGTCGTCGACTGATCGTCGGCGCCGCGAATGCGCATGCCGTTGTTGGGGTTGGCCGATGCGCCAGGAGTATAACGCGTAATGATGTCATTGAGCGACGATCCCGGGGCCGCTTGGTTGATCTGGACTCCGGAAATAACCGTTTGGCTCGCCTTCGACTGAGGTACGTTCTTTTGCTTCTCCTTCGCGCGGATTGTGATAACCGCTTCCGCCGGCTGCTGTGGGGCGCTTGATGTTGGCGCTTCCGTCGACGTGCTCGGCGGCGCGGCGCCGGCTGTCGGGGTGGGTGCGTCCGCGGCGAGCGAAGCGTGCGTGAGTGCCGTCATGGCGAAGACTACGACAAGCAGCCCGACACTGTTTACTACAAACCAGCGTGCGCCCCTGTTGCTGTTTCGAAAAGGGTATCGGCGTTGATAGGTCATGGACTTAAGCATTATACTGGTTAGCAATCGCCGAGACAATACCAATCTGCTGAGTGGGACAATGTACCGTGTCAGCGGCACACAGGATCGTGTCGTTCAATGGCATGAGCGGAATTTATTCCGGTGAATACGATAAATGCGGCCAATTCGCCGGGTCGCAAATATTCGGTTCCAGCGGCCCGCCCGTGCTAGTTCCCGTCACAGTCATCGCGCCGGCGACCGGGTACGCGTATACGAGTCCACAGCCCGTCAAGTCCTTGCTGGTTTGAATGACACCCGGCAGATAGGACTTCGCATGGCCGTCCATCATAACGCAGTTGACTAACCCGATATGACGGTTGCCGGCCTTAAACATATGCGTGTCGTTGCCGCCTGGCCCGTAGTCGAAATCGAAATCGCCGTTGAACGGCTCGATCCAGCTATCGGTGACCGCGCCGGCGGAGTCCGTGTTCCACTTATCCATGATGACGATCGCGCTCGTAGGATCGGGTACTTGCGCGATACGAAGGTCTTCCGCCGCCCGGCAGGCGATATACGAGCGAGGTATATCCGTAATGCCGTTGGCGTCGGCGCTCAGGGTTGGTCCTGGGTCGCTCGGACACGTGAAAACATGGACGTTTCCGATGTAGGGCATGAGGAGGTTCCACCAGCGCTCCCGGTTTTTGAGGCTGGTTGGAATGGCAAGCCCGGTGCGCGACAGTCCGCGCGTCGTGCTCGAGTAAAAGAAGAGCTGATCGTTATTATCCACCAGGTACATCTGAACAGCCAGACCGATCTGCTTTGCGTTTGACAAACAGGTGATCGAACGTGCTTTTTCACGTGCCGCCGCAAATACCGGGAAGAGCACCGCGGCGAGGATCAATATGATCGCGATGACAACTAACAATTCGACCAGAGTGAAGCCCCAAGCACGCCCAGGCCAGCGAGATGGCCGATCACTCCATAGTCTGTCTGTTTGGTTCTTGTCATTGGGCATATCTCAAATGTACCACACCTCAAGCATGTCGATGACGACCGCCGCTAACTTCAATAAATGCGAATGGCAAACATATGCTACTATGAAGAACGCAACGGGGAATAGTCGCCTTGATATCAGCGTCTCTCAAAATCCTGAATGACTTTATCGAGGACTCGGCGGTCATTGCCGCGACGCCTTATTTATTAGGGCGTGGCTGGATACTGTCGGCGATATTCCGCGACCGCATGACCAAACGCGAAGCCGTCCGTCTGGGGATGGTTTTCGGCTTTGTCGCGGTCACCGAGGTGATCTTCCCCGGACAGCGGTATCCCTATCTGACCGATACGCTGACTGTTGGGTTTGCCGCGCTCGCAGGCGGCGCTCTCGTCGGGTGTGTTGCCGCGGCCATCGTGTTTCTCGGCGCGATCGTTTTTCAGCCCTGGCCGGATTGGATAATTCGGACCGCGAGCGTCTTGCTTGTCGTGATCGTCGGAAGCCTGTTTCGCCGCGCTCACGACCGTTATGGCGCGTTGACCGCTTTCCTGGCGGGGATCGCGTCGCAAGGCGCTGTGCTGGTCATCCACCTCCTTCCCTGGCCACACGGGCAGCGGCACGCCGTCGACTGGCACGGAATCGGCGGGATTTTGGGGAACGGACTCGGCATGGTCATAACGACCACCGTGTTTCGCGAGGCTTGGATTCGGGTCAACAGCGAGCAGAATCGGCTTGCGGCGGAACACGCAAAGGCTCAAGCCGCCCAGGCGCAGCTTGCGGCGACCAACGCCAAACTGGCGGCCCTCCGCGGCCGTATCCATCCCCATTTTCTGTACAATGCTCTGACATCCATTTCCGGGCTCTGCGGAATTGCCCCGGATGAAGCGGAAGAGGCGGCGGCCCAGCTCGGCGAATTGATGCGACGCACCCTGGACGCAAACACGGTCGGCGCTATCCCATTGAGCCAGGAGTTGGAATATGTGCGCGTTTATCTGGCGATCGAACAGCGGCGATTTGGGCCGCGGCTCAACGTTGAGTGGCACATCGACGACAACTGCATCGATATCGTTGTTCCACCGTTTTCGATACAGACTCTGGTCGAAAACGCCATGCGTCACGGGATGGCGCGGGTGCTGCGTCCAGTCACAGTCCGCGTCATCGCGCGCAAGAGACGGCGGCATATGCAGGTCGCGGTGACGGACAATGGAAACGGCATGCCAAAGGATGCGCGATCGGCAATCGCCGTGGAGCAGGACTTGGCCGTCCATGGCCTGCAAATCCTCGCGAATCAGTTGACATTGCTTTTCGGACCTGCGTCTCGATTGCGCCTGTTCAGCGTCGCCGAAGCGGGTACGCTTGCGATGTTCGCGGTTCCGATAGGAGACAGCCATACAGAGTGAGATTGGAAAACCATTGACCGGCCTGATCGTCGATGACGAGCCTTTGGCGCGCGCGCTGCTGCGCAAGCTGCTGGAATCCCAGGGCGTGCGCGTCGTGGCGGAAGCGCCCGACGGCACGACCGCGCTGCAATTGGCCCAGGATCTGCAGCCCGATCTCATGTTTCTCGACATCGAGATGCCGGAGATGACGGGCATGGTTATCGCGGACTGGGTATTGCAGATGGATTCACCGCCGCTCATCGTTTTCGTGACAGGATACTCGGAACATGCATCGTCTGCGTTCGACCGGGAGGCACTGGACTACCTGCTCAAACCGGTGTCCAAGAGGCGGCTCGCACAAACCCTGGCGCGGGCGCGGACACGAATAAGCGATGTGCAGGCGCGGGCGGCCGGAGCGGCCGCAATCGCCATGGGTGCTCGGTCGGACGCGCCCTTGCTCGCCCGACTGCCCATACGCGACGACTACATGGTCCATTTCGTGCGCGTGGAAGACATTCAGTTCGCGGAATCCCGCGAACGGCGAGTTGTCATCCACACGGAAACCGCCGAGTACAAAACCTGGTATACATTGAAATACCTGGAGGAACAGCTACCCGCGGCTCTGTTTCTGCGCGTTCACGACGCGTACATCGTCAACGTGGAGCTAATCGAGGACCTGCTCTTCCTCGGCAACCACGCCTACGAAATTCGCTTGCGCGACAACAAGCGGATTCCCGTCGGCCGGAGCCGTTATGCCGAACTACAGCGCCGGTTGGGACTGTGATAACCAGTCATCGGACGACGTTCGCGTGCGTCCCGAGACACTCGCCGCGGAGTCATGGTAGAATTGCATATGATGTGCTCCCAATATCCATTCGCCCTCATCCGGATGTGGTGTGGGCGTCCGCGTTTGCGAATTGCCGTCGCGGCGGCTGCATTTGGCTCCTTAGCCCTTACGGCGTCAGCGGCGAGCGTCCCGCATTTCGGCTCCGCCGCGGCCGCCCGTATCTGGGCCGAGCGTGAAGAGCGAGTCGGCGATTTTGCCGGCGCCGCGCAGGCCTACCAGATGGAGGCCGCCATACGCGACCGAACCGGAGACCCGCAAGGCGCTCAGGTCGAACTGCGACGCGCGACGCGGTTGGCCACGAGCATTGCCTTTGCCGTCCCTTCCGACGTCACCTTGCAACAAGACGACCTTGCCAAGTACGAGCCGCCGTCCGGATGCTACATAGGCGTGCGCGACGATTTCAAAGGCAAGTATTGGGGACAGGATTCGGCCAACTGCGAAGACTTTGCCGCGCGCGTCCAGCATCCTGTGGCCGTGGCGCTCGACTATGAGGTTTACGGCCAACCATTTCCTCACGATTGGGCGACTCGGGAGGCAGATCGCGGACGGGCAATCCAGATCGCCTGGGAACCGGCGGATATCTCGTACGTCGCCGACGATGAGTATCTGAATCAGTGGGCGGAAGACGCCGGACGGTCGGGTGCGCCCATCTTCCTGCGATTTGGCGGGGAGATGAACGGCAAGTGGACGTCGTGGGGCCGCGACCCGGCCGCATATAGGCGCGCATTCCGCATCGTGCACGACGTAATGGCGCGCCGTGCCCCGAACGTCGCCATGGTCTGGGCGCCCAACGCGATACCGGTGACCAACCTTGACGATTACTACCCCGGCGACGACGTCGTCGACTGGGTGGGCATCAGCCTGTATATCGTCCGCTATTACGACGACGATCTCTCGCGTCCGGCATGGCAGGATAGTATCGAGAGCTTTATCGATCCGATCTACCGGAAATACGCAGCCAGAAAGCCGTTTTGCCTCGCGGAATGCGGCATCACGCGCCGCAGCCGTGTAGAAGGAACCGACGCCGACGCGTTTGCGTCGGACCGCATGAAAGACCTGTTGGAATCGATAAAGGTTCGTTATCCCAGGCTGAAAATGATGTGCTTCTTCGACCGCAACAATCTCGTGACCGCGATTCAAGGGCGTCGCCTCAACGACTATGCCCTCCCCGACGGCAGTCTCGTTCTCGCGGCCGTCCGCCAGGAGCTGCAAGACCCCTATTTCTTGGGCCATGTGCGGCGGCGAAGCTGCGCGCCCGTCGCCTACGAACAAGTCTCAAGTGGGCTCCCGTCCGGTTATCAGGGTAGCGTCTCCGTGTCACTTTCTACATACTGTCTCGACCCGTGGCTGCGGATCGCACGCGGTAACACTATTGTTACGGTAAACCGACCCTACCGCTTTACCGTGCCCAATGGGAGCGGCCCGCTGCAAATCACCGTATATGACGATAAGGGCCGTGTTGCCAAGACACTTCAACTCGACGCTCCCTGAAAGGACCTTCATGCTCAATCGATACGTATTTAGCCTCGGCATCATCGCGATGCTGGCGGGCTCGCCAGTCCACGCGCTGCCCCTGCGAGCTATGACCCCAGTCCTGGGCGGATCGCCGTCCGCGATGAGCGCTCAGATGATCGACGCCGGCCGGTCCGGCGATGCCCTGCGACGCGATCTGCGCTTGGCAAAGGCGAGGGTCTATCCTGCCCTGGTAAATATCTCCGTGGTGTTTCGGTATTTCGCCGATGGACGCGCGCAGCGCAGCCTCGCCGGCGGAAGCGGCGTGATACTCACAAAGGACGGCTACGTTATTACGAACTATCACGTTGCCGGGAACACCACCCATATTGTTTGTACGCTGACGACCGGGGAGGCGATCGAGGCCGATGATATCGCCGACGATCCGCTTTCCGACCTCAGCGTGCTCAAGCTGCGGCTGGGCGAACGCTCGCGCCGAACAGCGCTTCCTTACGCAACCCTCGGCGATTCGGACAAGCTCAGCGTGGGCGACTTTGTGCTCGCGATGGGCAATCCGCTCATGCTTTCGTCATCCATGACCCTCGGGATTGTCGCGAACACAAAGCGCGTCTTCACGGACTTTAGCGGCACTCAGATCGAAGACATGCAGCTCGAGAACGGCGAGCGAACAGGCGTCTTCACCCGATGGATACAACACGACGCCCTCATCTTGCCCGGCAATTCGGGTGGGCCGCTCGTCGATGTGCGGGGCGAGGTCGTCGGCATCAACGAACTCGGGAACAACGGCGAGGGGTTTGCGATTCCGTCCAACATTGTTGCGCAAGTCCTGCATCAGGTCCTGCAAAACGGACGCGTCATACGGGGAACGCTTGGCGTCACCGTCATGCCGGTCCAGAAGCTCGGACGCACCACTGGCGCCCTCATTTCCGGCGTGATGCCGGGATTTCCCGCCGCGAAGGCCGGCCTGCGTCCGGGCGATATTCTGCTGGACATCGATAGCCAGCCGACAAATGTCCAGTTCTTTGAGGAAGTACCGCTCTTTTATCAGCGGATTGCGGGCCTTGCGATCGGCAGGCGCGTCAACGTGCGCGTGCTGCGCGGGGGCGCACCACTCAACGCTGTTGCCACCGTCGCCGCGATGCCGAGGTTTCTCGGAGAAGAGGAAGAATTCCGCGTAGCCGGCGTAACGGTTCGCAACCTGACTCCCGAATCCGCTCTGGCGAATCATCTGCCCGACACCACAGGCGTGGTCGTAACTGGCGTGCGCCCGGGCTATCCCTTCGACTCCGCCGAACCTCCCATTCAGCCCGGGGATGTCATTCGTTCCGTCGACGGCCGTCCCGTGGTGGATATCGCCGCTTTTCGCAAGATCGTCGGCTCAGTCCAGGCAAAGTCTTACTCGGTATCGATGCAGCGTAAAGATGAAAGCATCATCAGCGTCGTCAAGCCTAACGACGACAAAGATGTGGATGACGGCGGAGAGCTCCCTCAGGCATGGATCGGGATCAGGACGCAGGTAATGGTGCCCGATCTCGCCAAGGCGCTTGGCGATTCGGGCCAAACTGGGTTCAGGATCACGGAGGTGTATCCGTGGACACAAGCAAGCAAAGCCGGTTTGCGTCCGGGGGACATTATTACCGCGCTCAATGGTCAGATACTGGATGCCGCGCACCCACAAGATGCGGAAGACTTGACCCAAGCCGTTGAGAATCTTCCCGTCGGCGGAAAGGCTAAATTGACCCTCCTGCGGAGTGGAGCGACCAAGAGTCTCGACGTGACCCTCGAGTCGACGCCAACGTCCTCGTCCGAAACCAAGACAGCCAAGGACACCGTCTTCGAGTTTGGCGTCCGCGAGATCACGCTCACGGATCGGGCACAAAACCATTGGGCCAAGGACCAGCAGGGTGTCCTGGTTACCGACGTGACTCCCGGAAGCTGGGCGCAGGTGGGCGGCCTGCATCCGGACGATCTGATCGTGAGTGTCAACGGCAAACCCTTGACCAGCACCGATAGCTTTAAGCACGCCATGGCGGCGCTCGTCAAGGAAAAACCCGCCGTTATTCAGATCTTCGTCCGCCGGGATTATCAAACCCAGTTCGTCTTCATCGAGCCGGATTGGAAAAAGCTGGTGCCGTCGGGCTAGGCTTGTCACAGTAATGACAATAGGCCCGCCGAAGAGCTGCAAGCCCCTGCGCCGCCGGTCGTCCGGAGGACGATCTCCAAGGCAGCCTATGAATTCATTCATGGGGCGCTACACCGGTCCATCGCGTCCATCGCGTCGATAGTGTCCATCGGGAGAGAGGCAGGGGGTGAATCCGGGGTATCGGCCGCTTTTTTCCCGGCAATGGCTTGACAAGACTGGCTGACGGTGGTACGATCAATGCAAAAGACGATAAATGTAACGGTTGTGGTAGGATGGGACAATTGCGTCCTGGGATAACAATTCACAAGAGATATCATAAAATGAAATTGAAATTGAACGCTGGAATCATAGCCGGTTTCCTCATGCTTTTCGCGGCGGCGCTTCGGCCAAGCTTCGCGGCTCCCCCGGCAGGCTATACGGTCGTCTGGCAGGACAACTTCCCGTATCCAGCCCCAACGCCGCCTCCGACGCCGGCGCAATTAGAGCCAAGTTTTGCCAATTGGAGCTTTGACACCGGCGCGGGAGGATGGGGTAATAATGAGCTGGAGACGTACATTGCCGATCCGCCTAACCCCCTCCCTCCCGGCGCTCCTCCCACCACGTTAGCGTCGATAGAACACTGCTTGCTAGTCCAGGATCCCAACTCGCCGAACGGCAACGCCTCCGCCCTACAAATCAACACAACCTTTACCAGCGGGAACTGGGCATCGGCTCGAATAAAGACCGAAGCCTCCGCCGCTATCGGCAGTCAGCCCCAGTACGGCTATATCGAGTCTGCGATCAAATTCAACGCCGGCCAAGGACTGTTTCCCTCGTGGTTCATGGTCGGCGCCGACCGGCAACAACCCGGGGGTCCCACGCCGCCGTTCGGTCCATGGCCGCCAAACCCGAACTATCAAGTCGGATGGCCGGAATGTGGCGAAATCGACCTCTTGCAACTGTACGACGTCGCGGATCCCACTGCTCCATTCAGCCCCGGCACCTTGTACAGCGACGAGCAAAGCGGGACTGCGAACGGCGGCATCGGCTTCAACGAAGGCACTGTCACGTACGACCAAAGCGCTTACAACGTCTATGGCTTTTTGTGGACGCCGACGACGATGACGAACTTTTATAACGGCTCCGCGTACGACAGCGGTATTAATCCGGGCGGCCCGTTCGACCAGCCGTTCTATATCCTGTACGATATTGCCGTGGGTGGCAATTACGGGTCTCCGCCGGCAAATTCGCCGCAGGCAAGCATGAATATCTCGTATGTGCGCGTTTATCAGCTCCCACCCGTGCAGACTGTCGCCAACTGGACCCAGGAAGATCCGGCAGGTGCCAACGTCGGCCTTGCCCCGTTCGTTATTCCAACCGGCGACCCAAACAACCCAGTAGGCAACCCGTACCCGTGGCAACTGGCGCCGAGAAGCGAGCCTGCCAGCCCGCTTCAACTCTACGGAGGCCAAGCGGGTAACGGCTACGGCATCTTTATCCAACCCCCCGGCTCGCCCAACGCCACCGCCAACCCAACGTGGGACTTCTTTGCGGACGGTGGCGCCCAGTCCGGTAACTACAAAATATCTCCCGCACCGGGAGTGTGCCTCCAAGCCGGCGGATGGTCCGGCGGCTCTCTTGCTCATCCAGGATCACCCGATTACGTTCCGACAACCGCCCCGAACTATCCCGGCCGCAATCCCGGATCGTACGCCGAAGCGTGGGCATGTGGCGGCAGCGGCAACACTCTGCAGGATTGGAACGTCGTCCCAGTGCCGGATCCCTCGAATGCCTCGCCGCCGAAGTACTACCAAATCCAGCCGGCAAGCTCCGCGGGCCTTTGCCTGACGGCCAATGACAATATCTCCAACATCACCAACGGCAACTACCCGGTAACGCTGGAAGGGTGTACCACCGACACGAACGACGAGTGGGAAGTCCTGCCGTTCGTCACGTCGGTACCCGGCTCGCAGGGCTTTGGCGCGGGGTTTACCGGCCCGATAGTGACGGCTTCGGGCGGAACCAGCGGCGTGACGCTGAACTGGACGACCTACGACGGATCGACGAGATACAACATCTACCGCGGCACTGTGCCGGGCGGCGAGGGCGCCACTCCGGCCACCAGCGTTGCTGTCACGGCCAGTCCGCCCGCGACGGAGAATAAGTACTATGATATCAACACCTATGTCGATACCGACGTGACAGACTACGTCACGTACTATTACGAGGTTTCCGCCGTCAATACGAACGGAGAGGGGCTAAAATCCAACGAGGTTAGCGGTATTCCCGGACCCAGCCCTTCCCCTCCGACAAACCTTACGGCCGCGCCGGGCAACTCGACGAGTGGCGTGCCGGGCAATCCGCCGGTCGGCAACCCGCTCGTGTACCTGAATTGGACACCGAGCGCTGGCGCCCTAACGTACAATATTTTCCGCGGCAACGTTCCGACCGGCGAGTCGCCAACGCCGATCGCGACCGGTGTCGCTAGCACAAGCTATACCGACACCGGCGTAGTCGTCAACTCCACGTACTATTATGTTGTCAGCGCAGTCAATTCCACCGGACAGTCGCCCTACTCCGGCGAGGCCAACGCGACTCCCGTGCCGAAACCGACTTCGCCCGCCAACCTGACCGCCACCGCCGGCAATGCGACGGTAACCTTGAATTGGTCGGGAATTGCTGTCGCCACCAGCTACAGCGTCTACAGGGGCGTAGCGTCCGGCGGCGAAGCCGCGGCGCCAATCTACTCGACCACGAACACGTCCTACACCGATAACAGCACGCTTAACGGAACGACATACTACTATACCGTTGTGGCATTCAACGTATCAGGCTCCAGCGATCCGTCGAATCAGGCGTCGGCAACCCCGGAGCCGCCGTTGCCGGCTGCGCCAACAAACCTTACCGCAACGGCAGGCAACGGCCAGGTAACCCTGAATTGGACGGCTGCGAGTACGGCGGGCTTGTACCCAACCAGCTACGATGTCTATCAGGGAACGGCTGCCGGACAAGAGGCCGCAACGCCGGTGCAGACCGGGATTTCAGCCACGAGCACAGTGGTTGCCAATCTTACCAACGACACCACGTACTTCTTCACCGTTGCCTCTGTAAACGGTGGTGGTACCAGCGGACCATCGCTTGAGGCGTCGGCGACGCCGAGGCCGCTTCCGCCTCTCGCGCCCACCAATTTGGCCGCCTCTCCGGGCAATGCCTCCGTGACGCTGACCTGGACAGCGTCGGCGGGAGCGTCCAGTTACAATGTCTATGTCGGCCAATCGCCTGGCGGAGAAAGCTCGAACCCGATCCTGCAGGTGACGGTTCCAACGGCCTTCGTGAGCGGATTGACTGACGGCACGACTTACTACTTTATCGTCAAGGCGGTCAATACGGGCGGCATTAGCCCTGCCTCCAATGAGGTGTCGTTTACCCCGTCGCCGCCTCCGCCCGCGCCCACGAACCTATCGGCTACCGGCGGCGTGGGACAAGTCACGCTGAATTGGAGCGGCGTCTCCAGCGCGAGCAGCTATAGCGTCTTCATGGGTACCACGTCTAAAGGCGAGTCCCTGACCGCAACGCTCTCGGGTCTGACGGTCACCACCGCCGTCGTTACCGGGTTGAATAACGGGACGACCTATTACTTCACGGTCGAGGCACTCAATATCGGTGGCGCCAGCAGCGGGTCCAATGAGGCGTCGGCTACCCCGGAAGGGCCGGTTCCGCCTGCTCCAACCAATTTGACGGCCACCGCGGCCCCGAACCTGGTGACGCTGAACTGGACTGCCAGCGCCAACGGGAGCGCGACAAGTTACAACGTTTATATGGGCACTTCGCCGGGCGGCGAAACGCATCCGGCCGCCTTCCCGGGCATCGCCGGCACGCAGTACGGCGTACCCGGATTGACGAACGGAGTGACCTATTACTTTGTCGTTACCGGAGTTAATCCCGGCGGCGAAGGTGCGCCCTCAACGGAGGTCAGTGCCACGCCTGGGATTACAGTGACCATACCGCACGGAATCCAGCTATTCTCCGTGCCGTACGACTATACCGCCACAAACCCGGACCCATTTACTGTGGGCAGTATGTACGTTTGGTTGCCAACTCAGTTCGAGTACCACGCAATGGCTCCCACGGCCGCTAACTTGAAGATCGGCGTGGGATACTGGGCCAATCTGCCGCAAGACGTGGTATTCACCCCCGGTATTCCGGCAAGCACGGCCCAGCCGTTCTCGATCTCACTGTCGGCCGGCTGGAATCAGGTCGGCGATCCGTTCCAGAAATCGGTGCCGATCTCTTCCTTCACGTTCAACGGCGGGGAGACGTTTGACGCGGCCGTGAGTAGTGGCTTGATCGGACAATCAGTCTGGAAGTACGACCCGACGGCGAATGGCGGCTTGGGTGCTTATGCCGATGCTGTTACCGGCGACAACGCGCTCGATGTCGGTTCCGGATACTGGGTCTACGCGACGGCTGCAACGGTTATGCAGGTCCCGCCGCCCCAGTAAGGGTATCATGGAGTCGTGATCATTGACTTTCACTGCCATATCACGACTCCGGGCAGCCGCTTTCCGGAACCCGACGGTCCATACTACCGCACGATAGCGCCCGTCAACCCGGCGACCAATCTGATCGGCCAAATGACACAGGAGGCTGTCGATCTGCTGGCGGAGCGATGGCGGTCGCCGCGGGCGCTCAAGGCCTACCGCAACTTCGGGCCGGTCATCTTTACCGAGATGAGCCGGCGCATGTTGACCACGGATGCGTCGCGCCTGCTCGGAGAGATGGCCGCGAACGGCATCTCGAAATCCGTCGTCGTGGCCATGGACCCGTTCGTGCCCACCACCGAGGTGGTGCATTCGTGCGGTCACCGGCAGGGGCTGCTGCTGCCGTTCGGCTCTGTCGACGGTCACGCCGCCGACTATCTGGAGCGCTTCGCCGGCCTCCTGACGCAGCCGATTGCCGGGATCAAGTTCCACAGCGACTTGCAGCAGTTGCCGCTGGAATCACCCCGGCTGCACAGGATGATGGAGGCGCTGGCGGCTTCGTCGCAATCCCATTTGCCGGTCTATATGCATACCGGCAATTTCCCGATCTACCGTCCGCTCGAAGTGCCGTGGGAAGAGAGCCTGCCCAAGCTCCTGGCCGCATTCCCCACGCTCACGTTCGTGTGCGGCCACGCCGGCTGGGACCACCCACGCGCCGCGCTAAAGGCGGCGCTCCGTTATCCCAACGTTTACCTGGAGACGAGCTGGCAGCCTCCGACAGCCATTCGCCGCCTCTGCGACAAACTCGGTCCCGAGCGCCTTCTGTTCGGGTCCGACTATCCACTCTTTTCGCAAGCCCGCGCCTTGCGCAACACACGCGCGGCCCTCTCGGACAGGGAGTTCGAGATGGTCAGCGCAACGAATGCGCGCCGGCTTCTGCGGCTGGACTGACCAAATACGAGCTCAAAGAGTCGTCCCTCGCCAACTATATCCTGCATTTCTTGCGATTTTAGCAACGAATCGCGTGCGCGGGAACATTATTGATCCGGCGTGGGTATAACGTGACATAATGCACTATCAAATCGGCGGGCTTCTTGCCGCCGAAAAAATCCTTTAGAATAGGTCCCAACTTCCATGCCTATCATGCTCGCGCATCGCATCGCACCCCGTACACTCGCGGCTGCGCTCTTTCTAATGCTTGCTGCGGTAGCTCCCTCAATGGCTGCTCCAAGCGTTTCCCAGCCGCCGTCGTACGGCAGTATCGTTTCCCAGTCCTATGACGCGTACCAGCAGATTACGGAGACTCACCTCGCGAACGGACTCACCATCCTCTCGAAGGAGACGCATGGCGCTCCCGTCGTCTATTTCAGCGTCTGGTACAAGGTGGGGTCACGCAACGAGATAACAGGACAGACCGGCCTTTCGCATATCCTTGAGCATATGATGTTCAAGGGCACGCACGATCTTCCACCTGGTTCGATCAACCACCTCTTCGTCACCAACGGCGGCGAGATCAACGCCAACACGGGAACCGACCGGACAGAATATTTCGAGCTGATCGCGTCGGATCGTCTGGAACTGGCAATCCGCGTCGAGGCAGACCGCATGGAGAACTCGGCCTTCGATCCCACGGAACTGAAGCATGAAATGGTCGTTGTGCGATCCGAGCTTGAGGGCGACTCCAACGATCCCAACTACCAGTTATACAGCTTTTCCTATCTGCCCACCGCGTTCATCTCGCATCCCTACCACTGGCCAACCCTCGGCTGGAGGTCCGATGTGGAGGCGGTCGCTAGTCGCCGCAATGTCATTTACCAGTACTACAAACAGCACTACATGCCCAACAACGCCATCGTGGTCATGGTGGGCGATATTGATACCAAGCGTGCGGTTCAACTTTGCCAGAAGTATTTCGGCGTCTATCCGCCCGGGCAGTTGGAGCACCACTATATAACGCCGGAGCCGGAGCAGCATGGCGAGCGCCGCGTGGTGCTGCGCCGGCCGGGAACGGTTGGAGAGGTGATTATCGGGTACCACGCGCCGGCGCTCGGTACCAAAGACCACTATGTGATGGACGTCATCTCCGGGATACTCTCCGGCGGCCGCAGCGCCCGCCTATTTCAAGATCTGGTCGAGACCGGAACCGCACAAGATGCATCGTCCGGTAATTCGGACCTCAAGGATCCCTACTTGTTTGAGCTTACTGCCACCGACGGAGCCGGCGTTTCGAACGATACGGTGGAGAAGGCGCTTGAGGCCGAGGTGACTAAACTGCAAACCGCCCCCGTGACGCAGGACGAGCTGCGGCGAGCCCTGCAACAGTACGACGCAAGCTACACCTATGCAAACGACAGCGTGAGCGAGCAGGCAGACCAGATTGGCGAATACGCCGCTGTCCTCAGTTATAAGTACCGCGATACCTACCTTGCAACCATCCATAAGGTCACGCCCGCCGATATTCAGCGCGTGGCCAAACAGTGGTTCACCACGGATAACCGGACTGTCGCCACCTTCGAGCCGCTTCCCCTGCCGCCGGGAGTTAACGGGACTCCGCCGCGCGTGGTCGATAATTTCGGCGCTGTGAAGCCAATCTCCAACCCAAGGCAGAAAGCGATCCTGGAGGCCCTTGATAAGAAGTACAACTCTGCCATAGCCCATATCCCATCGGCGAAGCGCCCGAAGCCGACGCGCGTCGTTCTCCCGAACGGCCTGACGCTCATCGTCGAGGAAAACCATGCCAACCAGACCGTTGCGCTACAAGGGCTGGTACGTGCCGGGTCGATGTACGACCCCACGGGCGAGTACGGAGTCGCCAGCCTCACCGCCGACATGCTGGGACGCGGGACGACAACCAAATCGGCTCTGGACCTCTATCTCGCGCTGGAATCGGTTGGCGCGGAAGTTGGCTTCTCGGCGGACACGGAAGACGCGTCAGTCAGGGGGCAATGTCTCTCCAAGGACTTCGGACTAACGATGTCGACTATGGCCGACGAGCTGCTCCATCCCGCATTTCCAAGCGATCAGGTCGACAAGCTGCGCAGCGAATCGCTCTCGGGACTTGAACAGGCGCGGCAGGAGACCGGAGGGACAGGCGGGGCGGGCTCGCTGGCCGACATCGCCTTTGCCCAGTCGATGTTTCCGAAGGGGCATCCCTACTGGGAGCCGTCCATCGACGATTCGGAAACGGCCCTGAAAGGGATCACGCCGGACACTCTGCGCTCGTTCTACTCTCAATACTACCGTCCGGACACAACTGTTCTGGTCATTGTAGGCGACGTGAAAACGGCGGATGTGGTTGCCGAGGTCGGCAAGCTGTTTGGCGGCTGGGCCAAGCCGGCGACTCCGGTGCCCTCGATCGATATCCCGACCATATCGGCGCCGGCCACGGCGCCGGCCGCGCAAATGATCGCGATACCGCAGACCACGCAGACGAGCATTCTCTGGGGCTTTCCCGGTGAGCTGAAGCGTGGCAATAAGGACTTCTACCCAGCGTACATCATGAACTACATCCTGGGCGGCGATACCTGGGGCTCGCGGCTCGGCAAGACCATCCGCGACCAGTTGGGGCTTGCCTACTCCGTCTACTCGTTTTTTGATGCGTCTCATGGCGCCGGAGCGTTCTCTGTATTTGTCGGTACCAATCCCGCCAATGCCAACCATGTGACGTACGAAATACGTACGATTACGAAGGCGTTTCTGAAAAGCGGTGCTACCGCGGACGAGGTTCGGTTGGCGAAGGAGTACCTGACCGGGTCCTATCCCATCGTCCTGGAGACGAACGACGGAATTGCCGGCCGCTTGCTGAACTCTGAGGATTATGGACTCGGGCTGGACTTCATCCAGCGCAGGGAGGCCATTATCAACGCGGTCACCGTCGATCAGGTGAATGCGGCCGCGCACAAGTATCTGCATCCGGACTCGGCGACCCTCGTCATTGCCGGAGCCACGCCTGGGAAATAGACGTCAAACGACGCCGCCGTTGACGCGGATTGTTTGGCCGGTGATAAAGGTGGCGAGGTCGCTGACAAAGAAAAGGACTGCGCCGGCGACGTCGTTTGGCACGCCGACGCGGCGCAGGGCGTTTCCGGCGGCGATGCGTTGACGGCGCTCATCGTCGGCGCGCCGGCCGCTAAACTCCGTATCGATGAAGCCGGGTGAAACCACATTCGCGCGGATGCCGTCCGGGCCCAGGTCCTGCGCAATGGCATGCGTGAAGAGGATGAGTCCCGCCTTCGACGCGCCATAAGCGGCGAGTCCGGGCAGTCCGTCGTGGCCGGCACCGCTGGCTATGGCGACGACTGATCCGCCCGGCTGCAGCAGGGGGCGAAAGGCGCGAACCAGGAAAAACGCGCTTGTCAGATTGGTGTCCATCACGCGATGCCAGTCGGCATCGGACGTCTCAGCAATGGGATTGTGCATGCCGATCCCGGCATTAAGAATCAGGGCATGTAAGCGTCCGTCGAAATGCCGGCCGGCAAGGTCTGCCAGGGCAGTCACCTGGGTCGATTTTGAGATATCCGTTCGGTAATTGCGATGATCGCCGCCGCAGGCGCGCCGCGCCTCCAAGGACATGTTCGCCGCCGTCCCATCCGCGCGATAGACGGCCGCGGTCGACGCGCCCGCGTGAGCCAGCGCCAGCGAAATCGCCGCCCCGATACCCCGCGTGCCGCCGGTAATCAAACAGTTCTTGCCCGTCAGATCGATTGGGACCATGATACGGGATTCTACCCGTTATCGGTCGATTTATCTCATCAGAGCGCTTGAATGTCAGGTGAGAATTGACAGGACCCATCGAATGTTCTGCATTCGACTTGACGCGACATTGCGTAAACATGGTAATATAAGAAAGACCGGGCTTACGGAGACGACTGCAATGTCCCAAGCAAGAATAATTGACGGCACCGATATAGAGCTAACCAGCCTTTTACAGAGCGGGACTCTGGCCGGTCACAGGCTTAGGCTCATTGTCGATCCGGAACCTGACGAAGACTTTAGCGAGGGTCTGCCAACGCCCCCTAATTCCGTCCGGAGCCGCGAGCACCTTATCGAACTATTGCGAGAAGGCATGCAGGGCACCCCTGAGCCTGTGACGAAGGAAACATGGCGATATATAAATGGCAAAACGAGCCACACCACGGCCGTTCGACGCGACAGTTAAGAGCGTAATCGATCTTGATCCGGTCGCGCTCGCCCGGCTCGCCGGATGGAACGCTTCACGGCTGACGGTTCTGAATAGCGATCTCGCGACGAAGCTGGCTGCGGACCGCCTGTTCCGGCTGGAGGATCAAAACCGCATTTTAGATTTCGAGGCGCAGGCCCAGCCCGACCCAAGCCTGCCAAAGCGGCTACTCGCATACACGGCGGTTGGGGAGCTAAAGTACGATCTGCCTGTGGCAGGAATAGCCTTGCTACTCTGCAAGGAGGCGGATTGTCCGGCCATGAGCGGGTTATATCAAACCGATACGGTACGTTTCGCGTTTCAGGTTATTCGGCTTTGGGAGCTTTCGCCGGATGTGTTCTTTACGCCAAAGCCCACTCTTCTGCCGTTGGCGCCGCTCTCCGGAGTATCGGAAGCCGAGCTCCCGAGCTTGATCCAGCGAATGACACGCGCCATCTCAGCCGCCTTTGAACCATCGATACAGAGGCGACTTTGGGCGAATGCACATGTCCTAATGGGCCTGCGGTTCAAGACGGACCTCACCGATACATTGCTAGACGGAGTATTCCAAATGTTAGATCTGAGTACATCGACCACATACCAGCAAATCCTCGCTAGGGGCACGGCGAAGGGTATCGCAATAGGCGAGATCAAGGAGGCGCGACGCCTGCTAGTCCTAGTTGGCAGCAAGCGGTTTGGTGAGCCCGATGCAAGAACGCGCAGGGCTATCGGCCGCATCGATGCTCCACAACGCCTTGAAGCTCTGGCGACGCGCATCTTCGAGGTAGAGTCTTGGCGGGAACTGCTTGCGGGCTAATCGAGATGCCTCACGACGTCTTCGCCAACGCCCGCAGGACCTCGGACACGCTCCAGGCTTGGGCAATGCAGCCGTTGGGCGCATGCGGCGGATCGGCGTCGAAGATTTCGGCCACGGTTCCGACACCGTAGCGGCTTAGCGATGGGCCGAGCAGCCCGTCCAAGAGGGCGCGCGAGCGCGCCTTGTCGCCGTAGACCTTGAGGTGGGCGTCGATGAAATGCCCGATGGGCCAAGGCCACACTGTCCCCTGGTGGTAGGCGCTGTCGCGAGCGAACGTGTCACCAGGTCCGTAATGCGCCCGATAGTCCGGCGATCCGGGCGCGAGCGTGCGCAGGCCAACCGGCGTGAGCAGCTTTTCCTCCACCTGCTCCACAATCCACTCGGCCTTCTTTCCGTCAACCATGCTAAACGGCAAGCTGACCGCGAATATCTGATTTGGACGCATCGACGGGTCCGGACGGCCGTCCGGGCCGATGACGTCGAACAGCGAATGCGTGCCGGGATTCCAAAACGCATGCATGAAGGATGTCTTGACGCGCGCGGCCCGCTTGTCGCAGTCCGTCGCTTTCTTGTCGTCGCCCGTGCGGTGGTAAAGCAACCCGGTTACGCGCAGCGCGTTGTACCAGAGCGCGTTCAACTCCACCGCTTTGCCGGTACGCGGCGTGACGACCCAGTCGCCGATCTTCGCGTCCATCCACGTGAGTTGCACGCTTGAATCGCCGGCCAAAAGCAGCCCATCTTCCGGATCGACGCGAATGCCGTAGTCGGTGCCCGCAATATGGTGCGCCAGGATATCCGCAAGAACCGGTAGCATGACGCCCTCGGCAAACGCCCAATCGTCTGATTGCTCGGCGTATTGGTGAACCGCGTGGAAGAACCAGAGACTCGCATCGGCGGCATTGTAATCCGCGCCGCCGCCGCCGTCGGTAAATCGGTTAGGAATCAGCCCGTTCCGCACAGCCCCGGCGAACGCGGTGAATATCTCTCGAGCGACCTCGTACCGCTTGGTGGTGAGGCACAGCCCTGGGAGCGCGATCATCGTGTCCCGGCCCCAGTCCGTGAACCAGTGGTAGCCGGCTATGATGGTGGCCCGGGCAACGCGGTCGCTTTTTTCAATGACGAACTGGTCCGCCGCCAGGGTCAACTCGGCACGCACCGGTTCCAGCCGTATATCGACCGACGCGGTGGATAAGAGCTTCTCTTGTCGCTGTATTTCCGCCTGGAGCGCTGCCGGACCGCCCTCGGGCCGGCCCGGTTCCAGCGTCGCAACAAAGGTGAGCGTCTGGCCGGGCGCGAGCACGCCGTCGAAGCGCCCCATACAGTAGAGGTCCTCGGTAAAATCGAGACCTCGCTCTTGCTCCCTGGGATGCTCGAAGTTGTAAAACCAGCCGCTGTGATCGGAAAACACCAGCGACTGATCGGTCGACAGATACAGCGGCACGGCGCCGTGGAATGCGTCGAATTTGACGCGTCCATCGGTCTGTATCGTCGTCAGTCCCTCAAAGCCGTCCCACCGGTGTAGTTCCGTATGATAGTCCTTGTACGATGTCAGCGGCAGCAGGCCGATGCGCAGCTTTTCCGGGGCCTTTATCACCGTATACCGAACGTAGACCGTGTTGCAGCCGCTGGGCATCCATATCCGCTTTTCGAGGACAACGGTGCCTTCATGAAAGATAAACGTGAACGTGGGGACGGGTCTGGTGTCGAAATACGTCAAATGCCGGTGGCCTTGCGGCTGAACGACGCTCGGGTACTTGTTGGCGCTGAGCAGGTAAAGCTGATCTTCGACACGGATTTCCTCCTCCAGCTTGGAGAGGACGACCGTGCGTCCCAGTGGAGGCGCGAGGGCAGCCACCATCAAGCCGTGGTAGCGGCGCGTGTTGGCGCCGGCCAAGCTGCCGGAAGCGTATCCGCCAATTCCGTTGGTAACGAGCCACTCCCGCCTCGACGACTCATCCCAGTCCTGCAATATCTCGCTGGTGATTAAGGTCATAATGAGCTACCACGTCTCCACGCGCCGGCCACTGCCACACCCTGAACGCCGTCCGCATTATTGTCGCGAAATCCGGGATGCCGCACCGCCGTCCGGCCATAAATGGCCGGCCTAGGTCTTCAAGCCCCGTAAACGGGGCTAATCGTCGTCCGCGGGCTCGCGCCCTATATTGCCAGCCCCATTCATGGGGCTTTCCATGTCAGGCCGGTCATTTATGGCCGGAATGGCAACGCACAGTGGTTTGCTATTGGTGGTCCGCTATCCGCCCCGGCTCTTGGCAAACGCCTCCAGGCGGCGGACGGTATCGGCGGCGGCGCGGCGCCGCTCCACGGCTTGCTGTACCTTCAGGCAGAGAAGCTCGTAAACGTCGACGCCCGGCATATTCTTCTCGACATAATCAAACGCGCCCCTTTTCATACACTCGACCGCGTTGGCGACATTGCCATAGGCCGTCAGAACGATCACTTCCGTGAATACGTCGCGGCCAACCGCGCCTTCGAGTATCCTGATTCCCGATGCGGGATCCTCCATGCTCATATCCGTAATCACGATGTCGAACGCGACATCCGGATTCTGCAGCCTATTAAGACCGTCCGCTTCGCTGGCGGCGCCGGAAACGTGATATCCTTCGCGCTCCAAGCGCCGCCGAACCGCTTCACGTACTTCTTGTTCATCATCGACAACGAGAATTTTACACATGGAAAAGCTTTGTTGCTCCTTGGGTGACGCGCAATAATAAGGGCGCCGCTTTCTAAGCCCCGAAGGGGGTTTGCTCCGATGAGCCGGACCGTTCAGGGTCTGGTGAAACGCCGCGGTTATTTCTGGGCATCCCTGATCTAAATACGACGCCATTATACCTGAAGAGCGCGGCCAGCACGCCGGTTGGTTGACAACCCCGCAAAACTACGTTGACAACGCATCCTCGGATGAGATATGATTGGGCAGTGGAACCGATAATCTTGATCGCCAGCGGCGACTTGCGCTTGCCGGCAAACCAGGTGTGCGAGGCCGCACAGGCTGCCATGGAAAAGCAGATTGCTCAGGCGGCCCAGCTTGCGGGCGCGACGATCAAACGCGGACACCCTTACCACCCCATCAAAAAGCATGGATTCATCGACAGCCAGAAATACGGCATGGAGGTATTCCGCCAGATACCACCCACCGCGCCGCTGATCGTTGCCGAGGCCGTCTGGCAATACAGCCATCACGTCCTGCCCGGCCTCATCACCCACCGTGGTCCCATTCTCACGCTCGCCAATTGGAGCGGAACATGGCCGGGGCTTGTGGGGATGCTCAACCTCAATGGATCGTTGACCAAGGCCGGCGTGACTTACAGCACGCTGTGGAGCGAGGACTTTACAGACGACTTCTTCCGTAAGGGCTTCGCCGAATGGTTGCAAACCGGAAAGGTGACGCACGATGCCAGCCATGTTCGCCCGTTCTCAAACTCCCTTCCCTTTAGGGAGGGGGCGGGGGTAGGTGCGGCCGACCCTATCGCGGCGGGCGCCGAGATTGCGCAAATCCTGCGGCGAGACAAAGCGATTATGGGCGTCTTCGACGAAGGCTGCATGGGCATGTACAACGCCATCATCCCCGACGAGCTCTTGCATCCCACGGGAGTGTTTAAGGAGCGGTTGAGCCAATCCGCTCTTTGGGCGAAAATGCTGACCATTTCCGACGCCGAAGCGTATCAGGTGTACGACTGGCTGCTCGCGCGAGGCATGTCGTTCGATCTGGGCACGAAGGAAGAGTCGGAGCTGACCGTCGAGCAGGTGCTTCAGCAGTGCAAGATGTACGTCGCCGCCTTGCGGCTCGCCGACGAGTTTGGCTGCGCGGCCATCGGAATTCAATACCAGCAGGGGCTCAAGGATCTTGCGCCGGCATCGGATTTGGCCGAGGGACTGCTCAACAATGTCGAGCGGCCGCCGGTGCGGGATGCGATGACCGGAATAGAGCTTTTTGCGGGTGCGGCGCTGCCGCATTTTAACGAGGTCGACGAATGTTCCGGCCTCGACGCCCTTGTCACGAACCGCGTTTGGAAACGTCTCGGCTATCCGCCGGAGACGACCCTGCACGATCTGCGCTGGGGACGCCGGTTTGCCGGGAAGGGCATCGACGCCTTCGTGTGGGTCTTGCTGATCTCCGGCGCCGCGCCGCCCGCTCATTTCGCCGGCGGCTACGCGGGAGCGTCGAGCGAGCGGCAGCCGCCCATGTATTTCCGGTTGGGCGGCGGCACGATCAAGGGTATTAGCAAGCCGGGGGAGATTGTTTGGAGCCGCGTGTATGTGGCCGACGGCCGGCTCAAGTTCGACACGGGACTCGCGTCGGTCGTGGCGCTGCCGGACGAGGAGACCCAGGAGCGCTGGCGGTTGACCACTCCGCAGTGGCCGATCATGCATGCCGTCCTGCACGGCATCACGCGGGACCAGATGATGGCGCGGCATAAGGCGAACCACATCCAAGTCGCCTACGCACCCGACAAGGAAGCCGCGCGTAATGCCCTGTTTGCGAAGGCCGCCGCCATGCATGAACTCGGCTTGGAAGTGTCGTTATGCGGCGATGTGTGAGGTCAAGAAAATAGGAAATAGGACTTTGGTTCGGGTGTCATGCTCATAGCTCTGGATGAGCATGCCGACGACGAGACGGACGATGTGAGAACGGGGTCCTGGGGTGCCATGCCGGTCGCTTTGGACGGGCATGCTGATTCCTATTCCAGATCGCTGGTGTCTACAAGGCCGTCTTCCGTGCCGACTTTGTGGATATAAACCGTGACGTAGCCGAACGTCCGATAGAACCGCAGGGCAAGTTCTCCCTCATCGACATCCGAATCGACGATATTGCCCTTGTACACCGCAACATACTTACCGAAGTACTCGTCGACCAGACTCTGCGGGAGCTGATTGAATGCAGTCACTTCCTTCCAGAAAGGGGCGTCCTCAAGGTCCTCACGCAGCCAGGGCACGGCCGATATGCTGATGTCTGTCGTCTCAACATCGTCCAGCGATCCTGTTTTACAATCAGGATCGGGTGGTGTCTGTGGCGACGAGTCGGCGGCCCAAGGCATGATCGATTTCTCCCTTTACCAGTATAACAAACCCGTGGGTAGGTGTCAAGAATAAATATCACGCCATTGCCACATTGCGGTCGCCATGCACATGACCACGCCTCGTCGGGACCAAAAGATGAGGATTTTAACCACAGAAAACACGGAAAACACAGAAATTTCTGTATTTCCTGTTTCAGTGCCTTCCGTGTTTTCCGTGGTTAAAATTCCTGAGTCTTCAGTGGCATGTAACTCCGACGAGTCA
>Ga0207036_10010_pt2 | contig 31956 bp, 17 predicted proteins | sample Alteio_BWMinCont_78_FD_153284 | JGI IMG/M metagenome (GOLD analysis project Ga0207036, IMG submission 153284) | Enriched cells from forest soil in Barre Woods Harvard Forest LTER site, Petersham, Massachusetts, United States -... | ecosystem: Environmental > Terrestrial > Soil > Temperate forest >... | reverse complement strand
CACCAATCCCCAACGGCCCGCAAGATCGACAACCTCCGGGGCATCCAAGTCGGATAATTCAACTTGATCTCCGATGTTAAACGGGGATTGATTGACCGGCAGTAGGTTGTACGCCTCAGTCGAATGTGCGATGGCCAAGCGCAATCGCTGCCAGATCGGTTCATTCTTGTAGCTGTCCATCCATCCGCGCAACATTCCGAAAAAATTGGCGGCCAATTCAATATTGCCGAACACTCTGTCCGCCTCGTCAACACCAACCAGCAGCGGCTGCCGAAGCCTCGACAAAATGAACTCCAGGCAATCTGTGCTATTAACGACTACGTCGCCATCTCTAATCCAACATTGCTGGACCGCTTCGGGAACGCCTGATTGGATTGCAACCCTTTGGCAAAACCATCGGAAGAGACCGTCTTCACTAGACAGGGTGCGCGTGGAAAGAAGTTGAAGTGTGAGAGACGCCGTTGCGATGCCGGTTTCTTGCGCCCGAGCCAATACTCTTGCCAGTAGTGAGCTTTTGCCCATTTGACGGGGCGCTTTAATTCTAATGACGGCGCTCGGATTCAGGATATATGTCGAACACTTATCGTCGACGCGCCGCTTTATGTAATAGGCTGATGCCAGTTCAAGTTGCCCACTGGGGATGATGGGCTCTGCCGACGGGACCGGTGCGCTGAACGTCACGATTCGGTCTGGGAGCGCGGGTTGGGCAAAGGCCTCCTCACCGTCCCCGCTTTCTTGTGTTGTTAGCTTCAAAAGGGCAGCAACGATTGCTGCCGTATCCGTCGCAGATGTCCAGACCGATTGTTGAACGCGACCTATATAGCAGGCGAGATCATAGGGAATATATGCCCCGTGCGGAAACTCGACCCGCACCGGCGCAATAATTGGCTTGCCGTCCGTCCTGCTGTGCCACCGCTCTCTGGCTCGCTGGACCTCCTCGGCCACCCAGTCGCTAATGGCGGAGCTCTCGGTCAAGAGCAGAAGGAGGATGTCGCATCGCTTCAGCGCGTCGTCGATTTGCTGCGGCCAGTAGTCGCTTATCATGATGGAATCGCTCGCAAGAAAGACCTGACAGCCGGCGTGTTCAAGCGCTCCCTTGAACTCCCGGGCGATTCCTATGTCCGGCTCGACGGTCGCATGGCTGATAAAGACGTACGGCTGGTTTGACATCTAGGCTGGCCTTGGCCTCGCATCGTAATGCGCGGACGCGTTCGGGAATCGCAAGCGCGGGCGCGCAACGGGCGCGCGGAGGCGATTTCAAACCCGACGGCGGTGTCAAAGCGCCCTGAGCACGCCCCCTACGATTCTCGGTCGATGGCGCGTCGCTGCGTCGAAAAGCTAGCGACAAGCGCCTACCTCATTATACCAGCGTAGACACGTCGCAGTTGCGTTTAAAGAGAAGACGGGCAGGGACGCCCATCCTACGATAAGAGGTGAACCGTGCGGACACACGGAAGCGGTCGAATTGCTCGTGCGTCTGAAGCAATGACGGGCGGGACGCCCATCCTACGACAGGATATGAATAGCGCGGGCGCTGCTTGACAGGATCAACGCTTCGCTCCGGATTGGAGACGCGCGAGGGCGGCGCGGGTGAGGGCGGACTGCGGCGACAGCTTCAGCGCCGTCTGGTATTCGGCGATCGCTTGCTGTGTCCGTCCCAATTCGCCCAGCGCCTGGCCGTAATTGAAATGGGCGCTGGCGTAGTCCGGCTGCAACTGGATTGCATTTTGCCAATGCGGTAGCGCATCGGGGATCTTTCCTTGCCGCGCCAACGCGACCCCGAGATGATTCTCAGCCACCGCGTTGTCCGGGTTGAGCGCGAGCGACTGTGCGAGATGCGTCGCGGCGTCGGCAAGCTTTCCGGTGCCGAGAAGATCCATCCCGAGGTGAAACTCGGTATCCGGATCGTTCGGCTGCGTCTGCAGCGCTGCCTCATAGGCTGTCGCCGCATCGGCGTCTCGGCCCGTCTTCTCGTACACTTGGGCCATGCTGATCCGATAGAAGGCATTGCCCGGGTCCAGATTCACTGCTTTTTGCAGCGCGTCGATCGCCTCCGGCTCGTGGCCAAGAGCGTCGAGGACTACGCCCAGGTTGTTGAAGCCGTCGGCAAAGTCGGGCGCGATCGTCACCGCCGCGCGGAGGTGACTTGCGGCCTCGTCTAGGCGGCCTCGGTCTGCGACATACCGTCCCAGGTTGTATTGCGAGACCCAGCTTCTCGGATTGACCGCGATGGCATGCCCGTAGACGGCGCCGTCGTCGCGGAAGTCGCGCGCGTGAATCAACGCCAGCGTTCCGCTCGCTGCCAGGAAAAGAGAGCATGCGGCAACGGCGAGCAGACTCAACGTTTGCTCCCAGTCGACGCGAGCGAGCAGCCAGGACATGGCGACGGCCGGTCCCAGCATGGCGAGATACATATAGCGGTCGGCGACTGTCGAGTACGACTGGAACTCTGTCGGCACAAGGCCGATAGTCGGCAGGAGCGCAACGAGAAAGACCCCAAACGCCGCCCAAGGCAGAGGTGAGACGCGTCGAAACGTCCACATAACGACGCCGACGACAAGCGGCACTAGGAAGGTCGCATAGAACCACCAGTGTGTCATGGTCGACTCAGGGTTGTGTCCGTAATCGATTCCCATGTTGAAGGGCAGGATCAGCTTATACAGATAGAACGCGAGGGCGTCACCGGCCACGAACGGACGCGGCCAGAGCGCAATCTGATCGACCTGCGTATCGGCCTGACGAGCCCAGGCGGTGACATACACCCATACGCCGCAGGCGATAAGCCATGGCAGCAGTCCCACGGCCACCTTGACCGCCGGGCGCCGGACGACCCAAATGTCCAGCACGGCGGCAATGAGCGGCAGACAGACTGCCGTCGGCTTCGTGAGCAGCGCGAGCCCGAAGAACAGGCATGAAGCCGCGTAGTGCAGCCACCGAATCGGCGTGTCGTCTTGGGCGGTTGGAGCGCGCTTACCTGGCCGTCCTACGCGCGTGGGCAACGACGGTGGATCGCCCGTTGTTTCGTCGCCGGCGGTCTTTGTGGCGAAGAGCAGATACTGCCAGAGCGCGAGCAGCGCGAAGAATCCGTACAGCAGCTCGTTGGCGCCGGTAATCCAAGCCACGGATTCGTCCTGAAATGGATGGATGCCAAACAGTAGGGCGCCGGCGAACGCAGGCCAATCCTTCCGGACCAGAATTCGCAGAATGAGAAACACCAGCAGCACATTGAGCGCGTGCATGATCCAGTTGGCGGTGTGGTAAGCGTGGGCGTCGAACGGACAGCCATCGTTGTCCGGCGGGATTTGCGACGGCGCGAGGCGCGCATGGTCCGCAATGAAGCTCCACGCCGTGTAAATCAGCGGGCGATAGGTAAAAAGGAACGGCTGCCGCCAGTAGAAGCCGAAGTCGGGGCCGCTCGGACGGTTCAAGTGCTCGTTCTGCGTGATGTTAACGTGGTCGTCCCAACTCAGGAACTGATAAGAGCGTGTCGACTGGAATACAGCCAGCGTGATAATGACAAGAAGGATTGCCGGGATCAGACTTTGATAGCGGTTGCCGACCGCCAGCGGCGGTGCGGCCTCGCTATCGACAGCGACGGTCGATACCTTTCCTGTGCTTTTGCGCATGGCTCATTATGCCGAATGACGGCATTTTTTGCAAGAAACGCGAAGGGCGGCCCATCCCGCGTCCGCAGGACGCTATTATCATGGACTGAACATCGTCTTGCTTTTCGCCCAATACGGGCGCAGGCCGTGCCAGAGGATTGTGATGGCCAGCGCGGCCCATAGGACAGCCCAGATCAGCGCCGGGACATGCGTCGTTTGAGCCATCAGGACAGCGTCGGTGGGCGGCCCGCCTTCGTAGCGCGCGGAGAGAAATATCAGCGTGTGCAGATCGAGGAGGGCGTTGAGGGCGCACTGGACGCCCAGGAACATCGCCAGCATTTCGGCCGTACTATCCTTGAGACGCGCGCGCGCCACAAGCAGCGAACCGGCAATGGCGACGCCCCAGACGAAGCCGAACGGATTGTGCCAGGGACGTACGAAAAGGATGGTCGCCGCGCCGGCAATGAGCGCCGATACCGTCAGGGCGAGCCTGGAACGTCCGGGCTTGCGTCCGAGCGCCAAAAGCCAGGCCCCGTAGGTCGTGGCTCCGATATATCCCGCCGTATCGATCAGCGGCGCGATACCCTGCGAAACCACGGTATAACCGGAAGCATCCGGCTGGATGACAATCTCCGAGACGTGACCGCCCGTCATCAGCGCCACGAGGGCGTGGCTGCTTTCATGCACGAACGTCACGAACAGGCGAATGGGATACAGCACGATCGACGCGAGCGGAATGAACGAAAGCGCCACCGTTAAGAGGCACGCGACCAGGAGTGCATCTAAACCCGATCGCGCCGCCCGGCCATTTTGAAGAGTTCCGTTCAACTACCCGATTCCTATCGCGCCGCATCTGGCGGGGATTGCAACTTAGACCCCGTCGTGATATAATAAGGACTCGATGCGCAAGGTATTGAAGCACTCACGGTTGCGCGTCGTCTAAACATTATTGACACGAAGACTGATAATCTGTTGCGCTTATGATACCTTGTAGCATACAAAGGCTGGTTCCGGCTAAACCGTTCCGCATCCGGGTCGTTGGTTCGGCGTTGCGCCTGGCATTGTGCGTATTACTGGCGGTCGCGTATTGCGTGTCTCTCTCAAGCCAACCCGTCCGTGCCAACTCAGCCGTCAATCCGCCGGCGAACCCGGCTCACAAAGCAAAACTATCGAAGGTGTTCACGCCGCCGAACTTTACGCTAACCGATGCCGACGGCAAGAAGGTCAGCCTCGCGGACTATCGCGGGCGGCCCGTCGCCCTGTACTTTTTTTGCAACTGCAAATGGTGCCACAAATACGCGCATCTGTGGGGCACTTTCCAGCGCGGCGGCGCGCTCGTTCCGGCGCATGGACCCGCTCCGGTGACTCTCGTTGTATTTTCCGATGACGCGTCCGGGGCCAAGCAGTTCGCCGAGGTTACGGGGCTCGCACAGACCGACACGGTTTTGCTTCCCGACATGCCGGACAACCTGCACGTAACGGACGAACTGTACAACGCTGAGCCTTGCCCGCGCGTGTTCGTGATCGATCCGTCCGGTAAGCTCGTCTATACCAACAATCATAAGGACGATGCTCCGCGGCTGCCAAACGACGACATGTTGATCGCTTCGCGCGCCTTGAGCGCGCTGAGGCAAGCGGAGCCCAAATCGTAGTCCAAGGTCGGGGTGATTGCCAATGAGAACGTATTACTATCGCATTGCGACCATTGCTCTGTTAGCGGCCACGCTGGCTATGCCCGCACACGCCGACTCTGCTTCGGCGCCGGTCTGCTCCGGCACGTCCGCTGAGCCGCTCATGTCATCCGCGGTTCCGGCGCTGCATCCGTTCCAGGCGGTGGAAACCGGCGGCATCAAGAATGACGGCGACGGCAGCGCGGTCTATAGCTTCGGTTCGTATTCGATCGATGCCGACAAGCCGATCGTCCATGATTTCACGGTCCAAAATGCGACGGGAGCGCCGGTCGTTATCGATCACACGGGAGTGGCGTGCGGATGCACAACGGCGACAATCGATGCCGGAACGAACGCGCCCTGTAAGTCGGTACCGGCGGGCAAGGAATTTACGGTTCACGTATCCATCGATCCGACCTTCCTGATGCGTGGCGACAACGACAAGCAAGTCTACCTATATATACCCGGCCAGAGCGATCCTGCGTTGACAATCCATATCACAGGTACGGGCGTCGCCAGCGTCTACGCCGAGCCGGCCGAGCTCGAATTTGGCAGTGTCCAGGCGGGTGCACCGCAATCGCTTCCGCTTAAAGTGACCTACGACAGAGCCCTCTACCACGGCAAGCTGCCAACTCCTGTGTGCAGCGACCCCGGTCTGAAGATCGTATCGAACGGCGACCTGCCTCAGACCGGCGACGATGGCATTTTGACGCGCGCATATATGGTAACGCTTTCGCCGCGATCACACCTGGGCAATGTCGACGCAACCATTGACATTCCCAAGCCGGGCAACAAGGACGCCGTCAGCGTGTACGTCCGCGGCTGCGTCCAGGGGGACGTTGCGTGCCAGCCCAGCACGGTCGCGTTCGGATCAGTCACTCATGGGTCGACAGCGATGTGCAAAGTGTGTCTGACGGGCGCGACGCAAGAGGTGCTCAGGGGTCTCAAGGTTCAGTGCGGCAGCCCCGATCTCACAGCCAAGATCGTTCCGGCGACGAGCAGCGATGCGGCGGCATCATCCAAGCCCATGTGCGTGCTTGAGGTGACCTACTCGCCGAAAGCCCCAGGCGCCCTGGAAGCCAACGTCACCGTCACCACAAAAAGCGGCCAGACGTTGGATCTCCCCGCACTGGCCTATGTCAACTAGTGGATTTCGATACGATTGTGTTTCCATTTGTAGGGGCTTGAGAAGGGCGCAAGATGTGCTACCGTATCGGGAGCGCCATTGCGCGCCCGGAGCGAGCCCGCGCTAGTGAGAATGAAGGAATTCTGTCAAGAGCGCCATGATCGGATTGGCGCAACCGGCATAGACGAAAGCGAGGCCAATCGGCTGAACGAGAGGATGAATATCAGAACCTTAACTATAAGTCGCACGCGCGGGCTTGCTCCGGGCGCGCGAAGGGCACTAACGGGATCGTGGACGACTGCCGAGCGCCCTCCTCAAGCCCCTACAATCCGCGGGTTTACCAAAGCGACCGGTTTTTTGACCACCGTCCTAGCGCTGCTCTCGATAGCGCTTATTCAGCATGTTGCCGCCGGCGACACTCCTGCCGCAATTCCGGCCGTCCAACACCCGTTCACAGCAGTCGAAGCCGGCGCTAATAATGACGGTCCGGGGTCGGCGAAATACGATGCCGGAACGCATCCCGTCGGTGGAACGGCGCCGTTCGCGCATGATTTCGTGCTCCGTAACACGACCAGTGCGCCGGTCATCATCGATCATGACCGCGTAGGGTGCGGATGCACCACTCTCGCGCTCAATGCAGCCGGAGTCAGTAGGACATTGCCGTGTAAGGTCGCGCCGGGGGAACAGATCACGATTCACATGTCCCTCGACCCCGCCATGATATATGCCGGGCCTAGCAACAAGATCGCCTGGCTGTTCATACCAGGCCAGGACGACCCAGCAATGACCATGGTTATATCGGTGAACTGCATTGGAGCGGTTTCCGCCGATCCGACCAACCTGGATTTTGGCAACCTTCCGGCAGGGACTACTCAAACCCAGACTATCAAGGTGACAGCCATCAAGAACCTTTATAACGGCAGTCTGCCGGTTCCGGTGTCATCCTCGCCGGACGCGTTAGTCGTGGTCGGCGAAACTCCCGACGTGCCGTCGTTCGACGGCGCCGTTGTAACACGCACCTATAACGTGACCATTCCAACCAACGCCCATATCGGCATGTTGGGTGCGACGATCAAAGTGCCGGCGCCGGCTAAAACGGATGATCCGATTACCATCTTTGTTCGGGCCGATATCCTGGGCGATCTAAGCTGCCAGCCGGGAGCGGTCGTTTACGGCTCGGTCAATCGCGGCACCACCAACGACTTTAAGGTGGTCATAACTGGCACAACCGCGCAGGCGCTCGATGGTTTGACCACCGTATGCGGCATTCCGGATCTCAAGGCGACGATTATTCCTTCGACGGGGAGTACCGGCGCCAATGCGTCCAAGCCGACATGCACCCTGGATGTCGTCTACACGCCGTCCAAGTCCGGCCCACTGCAGTCGGATGTCGCCGTCACAACAAAGGGCGGCCAGACGCTTGACATTCCCGTGTGGGGATATGTCAACTAGCCACCAAGCGGACGTCTGAACCATGATTTGCGTGATTAATTGATTTCCTGATTAGGATTGTGACGAAGGCCTGGGCATACCACGTGAATAAATACATCGGTTGGATCGTCGTTCTTGCTCTGACGGCAGGTGCGTCGATCGTTGCCAGGGCTGATACCACGGCGACGGCCGTTCAGCATCCCTTCGTCGCGGTCGAGCAGAACGGCGTCAAGAATGACGGCGCGGGCCTAGCGACTTGCGATCTTGGCGCCTATTCCATCGGCTCGGGTCAGCCGGTCCAGCACGATTTCGTCCTTCGCAACACAGCGAACGCGCCCGTGGTCATCGATCATACCCACGTCGCATGCGGGTGTACGTCTCTCTTGCTCAATGCGGGATCGGGCTCGGTGACCATGCCCGTGACCGTTCCGCCCGGCCAGCAGATCAGCATTCACGTATCGGTCGATCCCTCGTACATTGTCGCGGGGACTGTCGACAAGGTGGCGTGGCTGTTCATATCGGGCCAGGACGATGCCGCGATGACCCTCCACCTTCTCGTGGAGGGCGTCTCACAGGTATCGGCGTACCCGGTTGTCCTTAATTTCGGCACCCTCCATGCGGGCGCGTCGCAAACCCTCAGCCTTCAGGTGACGGCTGTTAAAAGCGTCTATGGCGGCGATGTGCCCGATCCCCTATCGTCGTCGCCGGACGTGCTGGTCGCTCGGAGCGCCGGCGCGGACACCCTGTCGACCGACGGCACGATTGTGACTCGCAACTACGACGTGTCGGTGTCGCCGCACGCGCGCCTGGGCGTACTGGACACGACGATCGACATGCCCAACCCCAACGGTACAAAGATCAGCGTGTTCGTCTATGGGACAATCCAGGGCGACTTGACCTGTCAGCCGGGGTCGGTGGCCTTCGGTTCCGTCACACAGGGAACCGCGGCCGTTTTCCATGTGACGTTGACCGGAGCGTCGCCGCAGACGCTCGTTGGATTGAAGGTGAAATGCGGCAGCCCCGACCTAATAGCCAAGATCGTGCCTGCCAAGGCCGCCCCGGCGGCGTCTAGTCCGACGTGCGTCCTGGAAGTGACTTACACGCCGAAGAAGGCGGGGCAACTCCAGTCAGACGTCGCCGTGACAACCGCAAGCGGCCAAACCCTCGACCTTCCCGCATGGGCTTATGTCAACTGAGCATCCGCGCGGCCATTTGCCGCCGCTTAATCGGTCACTCGACTTCGAATTCTTGCGCAAACCGTTGCTGTATCTCGGGATCCGTCCTTGTTTTGACGGCGGCTTGGATTTGTTTTGTATACGGCTCGCCCAAGTAGAGTCGCAGCGCGGAGACTGCATCCGCGGCGACGGTGGGCTGAGCCTCGCGAACGGTGCGGACGAGGAACTCAAACGCCTCGTCGCTGCGGATCAGGGCGATCGGCAGCACGAGGGAGCGTCGGGTGTCGGGAAACGGGTTGCGGTCCCAAAACCGTTGCAATACGTCGAGGGCTTCCGGCAAATGAGAACTACCAAGAGCGATCGCTGCCCCCTCCATCACAGGCGGACGTTCCTTGAGAAAGCGCGCGACGAAATCGAGCGATCGGGTCGGCGACATCGTCATCAGTCCGAGGAGGCATTCGCCCAAGACCTCAGGCTCGTCGCCGCAGAGCGCCTTGACCCGCAGCATCAGCTCTCCCTCAGGCGCTCCGATGTACGTGATCGCCTTGACCGCCGAAACGCGCACGGATCGCACCGCATCGACCATCATGTCGGCAAGCACATAGTGAGCGTCGACGTAGTTCGTGCGCGCCAGGCCGAAGGCGCACTCCGACCGGACGCCTGCGGCCGTGTCATCGGAGGCGCCGAACCCCGGCTCTGTCTGAACATAAAAGGCGCCTGCCAGAAATATGTCCCAATTGGTATATTCCAGCTTGTTCAAGGCCTTGAGGATTGCGATTTTCGCCCGGCATCCTTTATCGGCCGTCGCGCCATTCTCCATGAACTTCCGAAACGCCAGGGTCATGTCCGGCGTAAGGTCTCGAAGCTCTTGGTCGCCGGCGATGTCCGCTGCTCGCGATGCCACCAGGCTGGCCGATCCTTTGATGGCCTTCTTGATCTCTTGAATGGCCTGGGGCGTCATCGGCTCTTTTGCAAGGCGTCCGAGCTTCTTATAGGCTTCCATGGTTCGTGACGTTTTGATCATTTCTCAGATAGTATAGCAGCAGCTGGCTTAGGGGATCAAATCTCCAGTCTGAGCGGACGTTTAAACTATTTCTCGATTCGCTTGACAGGGCCTTGAAATAGCTGTATAATGTTCCTTGTCAGTAACGCTAAAGGGCGATTTGATCGGGCGTAGACCTCCGCGCTACAGGGTAACCGAGTGGGGGTGAGGAGAGCCGTCCCTCCGTAGGGTTCGTGCTTTTCTTACCTGAAATTCGGCCATTTCCAGGATGGCGTGGTTTTTTATTGCCTGATTTTGTTTTCTCTTGCCGGCGCAGGGTCTCATCCGGGGCGGCGTCGGTTCTTGGCGGATGCACATTGAAAACTAAATAGTGGAATCGTGTAACAACCTTTGAGCGCATACTTTGCGGACTACTCCTCCTGTAAGGGAGGATAGTTTGTGAATATAAAGTGACAAAGCAGCCGGGATAGTTACCGCGTATCCCTTATGGGGATAGGCAAAAACTATGGACCATGGACCTAGCCGGCCATGGTTTTATTCAGACGCTCTTGATTTCGATCTTACTCATGTTCCTTCTTTCGGGAGGGTTTGTGGGTAGGTGAAAATACCATTCATGGAGAGTTTGATCCTGGCTCAGGACGAACGCTTGCGACGTGCCTAAGAAATGCAAGTCGAACGGGGTAGCAATACCTAGTGGCGAACGGTCGCGTAACACGTGGGCAACCTGCCCCAGAGCGGGGGACAACAGTCCGAAAGGTCTGCTAATACCGCATATGGACTGCCATGGCATCATGGCACCTCCAAAGATTTATCACTCTGGGATGGGCCCGCGGCCTATCAGCTTGTTGGTGGGGTAACGGCCTACCAAGGCTTCGACGGGTAGCTGGTCTGAGAGGACGATCAGCCGGATTGGGACTGAGATACGGCCCAGACTCCTACGGGGGGCAGCAATTAGGAATCTTGCGCAATGGGCGAAAGCCTGACGCAGCGACGTCGCGTGGAGGACGAAATCTTTCGGGATGTAAACTCCTTTTACCAGGGAAGAAGAATGTGACGGTACCTGGAGAATAAGCCCCGGCTAACTACGTGCCAGCAGCCGCGGTAATACGTAGGGGGCGAGCGTTGTCCGAAGTTACTGGGCGTAAAGCGCGCGTAGGCGGGTTATTAAGTGAGTGGTGAAAGGTTCGGGCTTAACCCGGACACTGCCTTTCATACTGGTGACCTTGAGTGCGGGAGAGGCGAGTGGAATGGTCGGTGTAGCGGTGAAATGCGTAGATATCGATCGGAACACCCATGGCGAAGGCAGCTCGCTGGCCTGCAACTGACGCTGAGGCGCGAAAGCGTGGGGAGCAAACAGGATTAGATACCCTGGTAGTCCACGCCGTAAACGATGAGTGCTAGGTGTCAGGGGTATCGACCCCCCTGGTGCCGCAGCTAACGCAATAAGCACTCCGCCTGGGGAGTACGGCCGCAAGGTTGAAACTCAAAGGAATTGACGGGGGCCCGCACAAGCGGTGGAGCATGTGCATTAATTCGTCACTAACCGAAGAACCTTACCAGGGTTTGACATCTCCGGCTCGGCCGTGAAAGCGGTTTTTCCCCGCAAGGGGACCGGAAGACAGGTGTTGCATGGTTGTCGTCAGCTCGTGTCGTGAGATGTTGGGTTAAGTCCCGCAACGAGCGCAACCCTCACCCAATGTTGCCAGCGTTAAGTCGGGCACTCTTTGGGAACTGCCCGTGTAAGCGGGAGGAAGGTGGGGATGACGTCAAATCGGCATGGCCCTTACATCCTGGGCTTGACACATGCTACAATGGCCGTTAAACAAAGGGAAGCAATATCGCGAGATGGAGCCAATCTCAAAAATACGGTCTCAGTTCAGATTGCAGGCTGCAACTCGCCTGCATGAAGTCGGAATCGCTAGTAACCGCAGGTCAGCTAAACTGCGGTGAATACGTTCCCGGGCCTTGTACACACTGCCCGTCAAGTCACTTGATTTGTCTGCACCCGAAGCCGATGGCCCAACCGCAAGGAGGGAGTCGTCTAAGGTGTGGGGAGAGAGAGGGACTAAGTCGTAACAAGGTAGCCGTATCGGAAGGTGCGGCTGGATCACCTCCTTTCTAAGGATTTGGCTGCAGCGTAGTAGTGGCCGGTGAAAGTGGTCAGTGGTCGGTGTTAAATCACTAACCACCAGCCACAAACCACTAACCACTCTCCGCAGCGCCATCCAGGTCGATCTATCTCGTTGCTGCTAAAATCACTGCTCAAAGCACGTTACACAATTCCCTATTTAGTTTTCCATGCGCATCCGGCATTTTTGAAATCGGTGGTATAATGAGACGGCTTGAACAGGGCCGACCAATTTGAAGAAGACCAGGTACTTAAGAACTTGATGATTCGCACCATCGGGGCAAACCCATAAGCAGTTGGACAACCGTGGAATTTCCTGAGGGAAGGCGGTTGCCTTCCCTTTGTGTTTGTCTAAGGGCGCGTAGCTCAGTTGGTTAGAGCACTCGGCTGATAACCGAGAGGTCACAGGTTCGAGTCCTGTCGCGCCCACCAAGCTATGTCGGGGGATTAGCTCAGTTGGTAGAGCGATTGATTTGCATTCAATAGGTCAGGAGTTCGAACCTCCTATCCTCCACCAGATTGAGTAATTCGTCGCGAAGCGACACATGCAGGAGTCGGCGAAGGCCGACTTGTCACCGAAGGTGACCATGGTTAGCCGCGAAGTTATTCGCCGGGAGCAAAGCCGCTCCACGGCCAATCATAAGATTTGTTCGGTATTTTTTTGATACCGTTCGAAAACGGCTCCGAAAACTCTCATCGTGAGGGGCGGGGTCGTGATCTGTACTTTGACAACTGCATATTGATTGTTGGGTAAACGTCGACGATTGCCGTGTAAGCGGCGGTTGTCGATCGCGTCTGGTGTAATACAATTTCGCTTGATGATTGCGCATGGCCGTGAGGCCATGTCAGTGTTATCGAGATAAAGAATATAAACCTGTTGGTTTATTTGGTTAAGCTACAAAGGGCGCATGGTGGATGCCTTGGGGCAAAGGGCCGATGAAGGACGCAGCAAGCGGCGAAACGCTTCGGTGAGGTGCAAGCAACCTACGACCCGGAGATATCCGAATGGGGAAACCCGCTATGCGATGCATAGCACTCCCGCCTGAATATATAGGGCGGGTAGAGGGCACTCGGCGAACTGAAACATCTCAGTAGCCGAAGGAAGAGAAAACAAAAGTGATTCCGTCAGTAGCGGCGAGCGAAAGCGGATCAGCCTAAACCTATTGCGCGTGATAGCCTGCCGGCGTTGCGCATTGGGTGTTGCGGGACTGTCCTGACCGACGGCAGTAGGTCAAAAGAGTTACAAAATCGATTTTTAGACGAGCGTGTTTGGAAAACTCGGCCACAGAGGGTGAAAGCCCCGTAGTCGAAAGGGATCGATCTTTTGGACAGCACCCAAGTACCGCGGAACACGTGGGATTTTGCGGGAATCTGGGAGAACCACCTCCTAAGGCTAAATACTCTTTGCCACCGATAGTGAACTAGTACCGTGAGGGAAAGGCGAAAAGCACCCCGGGAGGGGAGTGAAATAGAACCTGAAACCATGCCGCCTACAAGCAGTGGGAGCACGATTTATCGTGTGACTGCGTGCCTTTTGCAGAATGAGTCCGCGAGTTAATCTTGTCAGCGTCAGCTTAAGTGGTTAAGCCACGGAGGCGTAGCGAAAGCGAGTCTGAATAGGGCGTATTAGTTGGCGGGATTAGACCCGAAACCGTGTGATCTACCCATGGCCAGGTTGAAGCTCGGGTAAGACCGAGTGGAGGACCGCACCGGTGTATGTTGAAGAATGCTCGGATGAGCTGTGGGTAGGGGTGAAATGCCAATCGAACACGGAGATAGCTGGTTCTCCTCGAAATGCATTTAGGTGCAGCGTTGCGCGTTCTCCGTTGCAGGTAGAGCACTGGAAAGACTAGGGGCCTCACCGGGTTACCGAATCTTACCAAACTCCGAATGGCAGCGGATCACAGCGTGGCAGTGAGACAGTGGGGGATAAGCTTCATTGTCGAAAGGGAAACAGCCCAGACCATCCGCTAAGGTCCCCAAGCGCCGGCTAAGTGTAAAAGGATGTGGAATTCCATAGACAACCAGGATGTTGGCTTAGAAGCAGCCACCATTTAAAGAGTGCGTAACAGCTTACTGGTCGAATGGCGTTCCGCGCCGATAATGTAAGGGGGCTCAAGCCGGCCACCGAAGCGATGGACTTGCCTTAGGGCAAGTGGTAGAGGAGCGTTGTATGCGGGTTGAAGCCGTAGCGTAAGCAGCGGTGGACTGCATACAAGTGAGGATGCGGACATAAGTAGCGCGAAGACGGGTGAGAATCCCGTCCACCGAAAGCCTAAGGGTTCTTCAGGAAGGCTCGTCCTCTGAAGTTTAGTCGGGCCTAAGGCGAGGACGAACGTCGTAGCCGATGGACACACGGTTGATATTCCGTGACCAGTATGGGGAGTGAGGGAGGGACGCGGTCTAAGGCTCTAGCGCGACTGTTGGTAGTGCGCGTGAAGCTCTTCGCTTGGTCCACAGGCAAATCCGTGGACAGAATGGCAGAGAGTGAACGAGTGGATCCTTCGGGTGAAGCGAAGTAGGGGTACGGATCGCCGAGAAAAGCTTCTAAACATATGTCCATACTGCCCGTACCGCAAACCGACACAGGTAGGCAGGTAGAGGATACCAAGGTGTTCGAGATAACTCTCGTTAAGGAACTAGGCAAATTGACCCCGTAACTTCGGGAGAAGGGGTGCCCTCGCAAGGGGGCCGCAGTGACAAGCGCTGAGCGACTGTTTAACAAAAACACAGGTCTCTGCTAAGGAGAAATCCTAGGTATAGGGGCTGACACCTGCCCAATGCCAGAAGGTTAATGGGAGAGGTTCGGCGCAAGCCAAAGCTTTGAACTGAAGCCCTGGTGAATGGCGGCCGTAACTATAACGGTCCTAAGGTAGCGAAATTCCTTGTCGGGTAAGTTCCGACCTGCACGAAAGGTGTAACGACTTAGCGACTGTCTCAACGAGAGACTCGGTGAAATTGTAGCACCGGTGAAGATGCCGGTTACCCGCAACTGGACGAAAAGACCCCGTGGAGCTTTACTACACCCTGTTATTGCGTTTTGGCATAGTTTGTAGAGCGTAGGTGGGAGCCGCAAGGCGCCAATGGAACACCACCCTGGCTATGCTGGAGCGCTAACTTTAGCCGTAATCCGGCCAAAAGACCGTAATAGGCGGGTAGTTTGACTGGGGCGGTCGCCTCCCAAAATGTAACGGAGGCGTTCCAAGTTTCCCTCAGGCTGGTTGGAAATCAGCTGTAGAGTACAAGGGCATAAGGGAAATTGACTGTGAGACAAACAAGTCGATCAGATGTGAAAGCAGGACCTAGTGACCCTCTGGTTGTGCGTGGGCACGCCAGGGCTTATCGGATAAAAGCTACCCCGGGGATAACAGGCTTATCTTGCCCAAGCGCTCACAGCGACGGCAAGGTTTGGCACCTCGATGTCGGCTCGTCGCATCCTGGGGCTGGATTAGGTCCCAAGGGTTGGGCTGTTCGCCCATTAAAGCGGTACGCGAGCTGGGTTCAGAACGTCGTGAGACAGTTCGGTCTCTATCCGTTGCGGGCGCAGGAAGTTTGAGGGGAGCTGTCCCTAGTACGAGAGGACCGGGATGGACAGACCTCTGGTGTACCAGTTGTTCCGCCAGGAGCATACGCTGGGTAGCTACGTCTGGTTCTAATAAGTGCTGAAAGCATCTAAGTACGAAGTAGACCTCAAGATAAGACTTCCCACAGCATAAGCTGGTAAGACCCCCGGTAGACTACCGGGTTGATAGGCTGCAAGTGTAAGTGCGGTAACGTATTCAGCTTAGCAGTACTAATCGGTCGAGGGCTTGCCAAATAAACCACACAATCCCCCGCAAGGGGGAAAGTGCACTCATACAACAGAGCCAAACGCGATATCCATTCATCCAACAATCGTATGCAGTTGTTCAAGTACGGATCGGTCGGATCCGACCGATCCGACCGATCACAATTTTACCGGCTCGCAAGGGCCGTAGCTTTCTGGTGGCTATAGCGAAGAGGTCCACCCGTTCCCATTCCGAACACGGAAGTTAAGCTCTTCAGCGCCGAAAATACTTGGTGGGCAACTGCCTGGAAAAATAGGTCGCCGCCAGATTAATGTAAGAAGCAGCCTCGCCAGATCGGTGAGGCTGCTTCTTTGTCATTTACGCTGACATTCACGTTATACGGAGGATCCAATGTTTAAGCAACAATACTATGCCGCCCTGGACCCGAAGCCTGTTTGGCCCATGCAATTGCATCGTGTCAACGCCATCTATGGCACGATGAAGCGAACTATTAGGAAATCGCAGGAAGAGGATAAGGCTAATCTCAAGTTGTCCATTCTTTCCGCTGCAAACGACTTTGAGACTAACTGCCAGCAAATCGTCAGCAGTCATGAAGATTTTGACATGTGGTTTGATTACCAAGTTCTCCGTTTGCAAGAAGTTCCCTTCGCCTGGAGGGACGCCCGAAACATCGGACGCTCAGGTATCACATTCGGACTCGCTCAAAAGTTTCTGAATCTGACGCTCAAAGACTGGTGGTGTGTCAGTCAGGCGGCGCAGAAGTTGGACTACTCTGCGCTTCACGCGCCATTCGACCGTATAATGCGGGATAGGCTGTGGAAGCTAACCAGAATCGACTTTCCAAGCCTGAGGCAGGGAGGCTATTATGTCTACCTCAGTCGCAGTGACTACGATAGGTACCAAGAACACCTGCTGAGCGCCCAGCTATGGGGCAAATTGACAGTAGCCCAACCGCTGAAGCGGATTGAGGTTGAGCAGCTCGTGTGGGGCTCATAGCCACGCCATGAGTTCATGCTGTAGAACCCCATCCACTAGCCGCGAACTACACACCTCACCGACGTCCCATGACAGCTTCCATTGGCTCGCGTATGGCGGGGGCGTTGAAGGCCAGCACGATACGCTCGGGCGGCACTCCGGCGTCGACGAGTTTGTTGGCTACTCCAATCTCCGTACCGTCTTCTTGTATCCAAAACTGGCCGTCGCGCAATTCCACGTGAAGCCAGACGTCGTGACTTCGCTCGTAACCGCGCCATCCCTCATCCAGGAGCAGAAACTGGCCGTGCTCACGGTCGAACGCCATGAGCGTGCGGACGTCCCTGCTCGGCGGGTAAATCTTCGCCATGTGGCATAGCGTCCGCTCAATGATCTCGATATCAGCGTCTAAGGCAGCCATTTCACAATTTCCTCCCGGTTCAGGTCGTACCCGAGAATCTTTGCATTCTCGACCTGGACAAACGCCTTCCATAGCTTGGCGTTCTCGAAATTCACGCAAATCTCTTCAGGCGCCGCGAGATATATCTGGCGATCGGGTTCCAGGAGTTGTAGGGCAATTCTGTATACTACATATTGGCCGACGGCGTCTTCCAAATTGCAATAGAAGAGGCGCCGGCAAATGTCTTAATCTCGACGGCTATCTTCCGTACGCCCTTCTCAGCACCGATGACACGCTCGGCGCCCAGATCCACGTGCAGACGATCACGGCCAATGTTAAGAGTCAGGGGGTCGTGCGTAATCGTCCAACCATCCTTGACGAGGGCATTGCGCACGGCGTGATGATGTCGGTCCAGCGCAGGCATATTGGGTTCATTATAGCAGATGTAGCCGTTTGCGGTGTCTTCGGGCGAACGCGCCAGGTCGATCGTTAAGCATTGTCTGTCAATTGCCGCCCGGATGTGTACATAGCATGTTCACCTGATGTGTACCACTTTCGGGCTTGGTTAGGTGCTGCAAAACAGTCTGATTTTTCGTTGTTTAATTTGGCGAGGTCGGTTTTGTAAATGTCGGTTTCGTGTCCTCCTGTTCCCCGATTTAATCTGGCGAGATAGCGCATGCATGTTCGACCGCGCGTCGTGATTGTGGGATCGCCGCCGCGCGGTCGGGTTTGTTAGAGATTCTCTTTGTCGGTCGGTTCATCCTCCTTGGTCGAGGCGGTATTGTTGGTCCTGCTCTTTTGCCTGTAGCTGCCGCCCTTGACGACGGTAATCCTGGCGTGATGGGTGAGCCGGTCCAGGGCCGCGGAGGCGAGCAGCCCATCGCCGAAGATATCGTCCCACTCCGTCAGGGCTCTGTTGCTGGTGACGACGATGCTGCCGTGCTCGTAGCGTTTGTGAACGATATCGTAGAGGTCTTGCCCTCCCTGCGGCGAGACCGGTTTGAGGCCGAAGTCGTCGAGGATCAATAACTCCGTATCGATCAGGGCCTTGAGGCGTCGCTGGAATACGCCGTCCTCTCTGGCATCGGCGAGCTCAAGGAGCAGTTCCGCGGTGTTCTTCCACAGAACCGTATAGCCCTTCTTGATGGCCTCGTAACCGATGCCGGCAGCCAAATGGCTCTTGCCCGTTCCGGTTTGCCCGCAGATGATCCAGTTCTCTTTGTTCTGCACGAACTGGCAGGTCGCCATGCTCAGCACAAGCGACCGGTCCAGTGTTGGAACGGCGCCGAAGTCGAACTGGCTGATCAGGCGCACGTCATCGAACCCGGCTCGCCGAATGCGGAGCTGATGGCGGTTTTGCTGTCGGCGTTCGAGTTCATCATCAAGCAGCAAGGCCAGGAAGTCCACATGCGAGACGCCGGTGGCAGCCGCCAGAGCCGCCCGCTCCTCCAGCGAAAGTGCGATTCCGGAGAGTCGAAGCTGCTTAAGCTTGGGCAGTAAGGGGTGTGCTAGCATTCGGACACCTCCCCATCGTCGAACAGACCCTGAAAAAACTCCTGCACAGACCGTTCGTACGTGTATTTTGGAACGTCCGACTGCGGCTGATTACCCGATATCGCAACACTTTCCGTACCGGCGTCAAGGACACGCCGAACCCGGCGTAGCGTTGGATCGTTGTATCCCAGGGCGCGCTGGCAGGCCGCCTCAAGCCGCTCAGGCCCGACCTTGTCGATCAGGCCGATGAGGCCCTGGACGGCGCGCAGCTTGTCGAGCGGCCGTTCACCGCTCAGGAGTTGATCCACGACCACTGCGCACGATGGTCCGACCTGGGCCGCCGTCTGACGGCAGTATTTAGGGGTTCGCCTCAGATAAATCGCTTTGGCATCCGGATAATGCTCCGTGCGAGTGACCCGCCTCCCTGGCCTATCTGCGCGAGGGTGCGTCACCAAAAGGGTGACGCCGTCGTAGAGAGAAACGACGCTTGTGCTCACGTGCGCTTCAAGAACCTTGCCGACGTGTCGGTGGTGCACTGAGTAATAAGCGTTCTCGACGGTGACGTGGCAATCGGGATGCACCTTGGCATACTGAACCGCAACCAACTCAAACGGCTCCGTTGGCAACGGCTGGAGGAGGCCTTTCTCTTCCTGGAACAAGAGCAGCGGAGCCTGGCGGGTGGTGCCGTGGATGCGCTCGCCGGCGCGACCCATTGCCCAATCGCGAGCCTGCGCATTGGCGTCGATTTCGTCGCGGAAGTCTGCTCCGGCCAGCAAGTTGCGCTGGACGTAGTGCACTCCCGACTCCACCTTGCCTTTATGTTCCGGCGTCCGCGGCCGGCAAGGGTGGATCAAGAACCCGTAGTGTTGCGCCATCTTGGCGTACGGGGCGCAGACGATCGGGTCCTCCAAGGCAGCGCGCAGAATGGCCGCCTTCAGGTTATCTATCACGATCTCGCGGGGAGTGCCGCCGAACCATGCGAAGGCACGCCGATGGCACTCTACCCATGTCGCCACGTTCTGCTTGAAGACGATCTCGACGTATTGGTGACGCGAGTACCCGAGCGTCATCACATAGCAGTAGGCTTGGTTAACCTTGCCAGTCAGTGAGTTTCGGATGCGACCCGCGCCTCCGAAATCGACCTGCGCAACCTGGCCCGGTTCGGTTTCGATCCGTACGCAAACGCGCTTCTGAGGCGGACGCACGTGCCGCGCGAACCGGCGAACGGACGAGTAGCTGCCACGGTAACCATGGTTTTCCAGCAGACGTTCGTAAATCGCGGCCATCTCAACGCCCCGGTCGAGCCACCCGACTACAAGCTCACGGTAGGGCTCAACCGACGAGGTTGCCAAGGGAGGCGCCGATGCCGGACCAAGGTCCTGCAACAAGGCTTCCTGCGATGGAAGAGGCTCGGACGCATCAAGGTAGCCAAGGGCCTCGGCCTGGCTACGATAGCGGCGGATGGTTGTGCGGGAGCACTGCAGGTCACGGGCAATCTGCCGCTCAGACTGCCCACTGCGTAAACGGTAAACGATGTCTCTAATCTCTTGCATAGTAAGTCGCTCCATATTCCCTCCTGCCCGTAACGGGCAAGAGTGCATATAGCAGCAACCTAACGCAAGCGCAAATAGGTAGACTTTAGACTACTATCGTCTGGTACACACCACCCGGCTATCGGATGGTACACATCGGGCGGCTATAGCCCGGTACAGATCGGGCGGCTATCGGTGGTACACACCAGGCGATAACAGGCAGACATGGGTGGTACACATGGGGCGGCTACGTAGTGGTACACATGCGGGCGGCTAATGACAATTGTCCAAAAAAAGCTTGACACAACCGCGATTTACATTTATAATATTCGGGTGTTCATGCATCCGTATGCGTGACTAATTGTTTCCATGCCCAGCGTATTATTTTGGAAGCAATTGCGTGACTAATCGTTTAACATGTGAAAGATCGGCGCAAGTTGGGATTTCACATGTTAATCGTCGGTGGCCCGGACGATGTAATCACGTCCGACTAAGCGCCACCATTGCAATCTACCTCGGCATAGCAATGCCAACAACTCATGTAAGATCACTTAGCCATTTGGAGGAAATTTGATGAAATCGTTGAGAAACATTCTGCCCTTCGCAGGCCTCGCGCTTGCGGTGGCGCTATTGGTCTCGGGACTGCCGACAGCCCGAGCGACAACGTTTACCATTGTAAACGATTGCAACACGACAATATATCCGGCGATCGCGCCGGCCGATTTTGACAACGGCGGCTGGTCGCAGGCCGCCAATACGACGGTCGGACCGTTCACCGTCGCCACCACCTTTAACGGACGCGTTTGGGCGCGCAAGAACTGCAATTCTGCAAGTCCCGCCCAGTGCGACACCGGCCAGTGCGGCGGCGGCCCGGGCTATCAGTGCGCCGGAGGCACCGGCCAGGGTACGACAAGCCTAGCCGAGTTCAACCTCGACGCCTTTGGCACGACCGACTACTATGACGTGAGCAACGTCGACTCCTTCGATTTCTCGATGGCACTGTCGATGTCGAACAACTCAGGCTTCCAGCCGACGTGCACCGGCGACCCGCTTTTCCAGTGTCCGACTGCGCTGCAGAAAGTCGGCCCGATTTCCGGCACCGTTGCCTACTGCACCAATCCATGCTCCGTTCTCAAGGATTCGTCTTGCTGTAACGGTCTCAGCCCTCAGGCGTGCCGTGACAGCGAGAACACATGGGTAGCCACGGCGCAGGGCTATGTGAACGACATGCACAACAACTGCGGCCAGGTCTATACCTACCCGTGGGACGACTGGTGGGGCCTGCACACGTCCACGACCGGCGCCAACTGGACGATTACCTTCTGCCCGAACGGCACAAACCCGGTACCCGGGCCCGGCAACGACCCCTGGCCGCTCTCCCCGATGCACATCGCTGGATCGAGCAGCGCCGGCCACGTCACCGTGACGTGGACCGCATCCGCGGCCGCGACTTCGTATAACGTCTACCGCACCACAAACAACGGCGCGAGCAATGGATCCCCAACGGATACCCCCCTTGCCTCGGGCATAACGACAACGGCGTATACGGACAGCAACAATCTCATCAATGGCACCGTGTACTATTATATCGTCGTTGCCTTCAACGCGTCCGGCTTCTCGGCGCCGTCGGCCCAGTTGACCATTACCGCGAACGGGAACAGCACATCGACCACCACTAGCTCCAGCAGTTCGTCGAGCAGCAGCTCTAGCTCCAGTTCCAGCAGTTCGTCGAGTAGTTCGAGTTCCAGTAGCAGCAGCACAAGTTCCGGTGGGGATAACGATGTCATTGCCATTAGCTGCGGCGGCGCCGCGGCAAGTCCCTATGTCGCCGACACCGACTTCAGCGGCGGCGCGGTTAGCGGCGGCACCACACATGCGATCAATACATCCGCGGTGTCCGACCCAGCACCGACGTCTGTCTATCAACACGGCCGCGACGGCAACTTCACCTACACCATCCCGGGTTTGACCGCCGGATCGGGCTACACGGTCCGCCTGCACTTCTGCGAGTACTACTTCGCGACGGCAGGATCCCGTACGTTCAACGTCTCGATCAACGGCACGCAGGTGCTAGCCGCATTCGACATCTTCAAGACAGCCGGCGGACAGTATATCGCCAATGTCCAGCAGTTCTCGGCCAACGCCAACAGCAGCGGTCAGATCGTGATCCAGTTCACGTCGGTTGTCAACAACTCGCTCGTGGGCGGTATCGAGATCGAGACCAGCGGTGGAAGCTCCAGCAGTTCAAGCTCCTCGAGTTCGAGCAGTAGCTCCAGTTCATCAAGCTCGTCCAGCTCTAGCTCTAGTTCATCGAGTTCGTCCAGCTCCAGTTCGAGCAGTTCCAGCTCGTCGAGTTCGAGCAGCAGCTCCAGTTCAGGCGGCTTCACGGTGTCGCCGGAGAGCGCGACGAGCCTGTTCCTGTGGGCGGCCGGAACGGCCAACGGCTCGACAGTCAACCTCAACTCGGCCTCTTCGGGCTGGGCGGTTGCCTCCGCGCCGACGCTGAAGTATCTCGAGCTCGCCAGCGGCGCCTTCTGCTTGCAATCCGACACTAACACAAGTGGCACAGGCGAGGAAATCTGGGCCTGCGACGGCGCATCCGCCGAAGAGTGGAATATCGTCAAGGACGGCGCGCCGGCAGGTTACTTCCAACTGCAGCAGGGCGTCCCTGGCACGACGCTCTGTCTCGACGCAACCGGGACAACCAGCGGAAGCGCGGTTGAAGGAATAACGTGCAACTCATCCGCGGCCCAGCAGTGGTCCGGGAGCGGATTATAGTGAAGCGCGAGTGGCTGGTAAGCGGTGGTTTGTGGAAAGCACAAGCCACTAGCCGCCAGCCACTCGCCATTTTTTTTCGGGAGTCCTAAGGTGCAGTGGGACCGCGCCTCGACAATGCCTCATTGGCGCGATTGCCGAAGAGCGAGCGCACCGCGGCGTTACCCCTCTCCGGGGCGGAGTCCGTACCCCCATCGCTGACTGCGATCCAATGTTCATTCGAGGCTACTTCCGGATGGAAGTAGCCCGTCTTGTTGAGTCCCCCGTCGTAACGCGAAACTAATCACTTAAGCAAACCGGTATTATGATATAATGTCTTCAGATGCCGCAGCGATCCGGGGTTGGATCGGATACTAAAACGTTTAAAAAATGCTTGACAGAACCGCGTCTTTGCATTATACTGATAATGTGTTTATGCATCCGTATACGCGCATGATTGTTTCAATGTGAATCGATTAATAGTTGAACGGAAGGCAGATGTAAGCGTTTCACATAGAAATTTAGATGGACGCAACCGACCAAACTAAGCCATAAGTCATTGCCACTATTGCGATCTAAGCCCGAGGCATCCGCGACGAGGCAGTGATCGCAGTTCACCCGCAACGATTACGGCGACCAGTCACGCAGTGTAAATGCAATAAACGCTATCTATAATCGAGATTTGGAGGAACTCAGTGAAATCGTTGAGAAACATTTTGTCTTGCGCCGGGACAGTGCTTGCCGCGGCGCTTCTTGTCTCCGGCTTGCAAACAGCCCAGGCGACAACGTTTACCGTTGTAAACAACTGTTCAACTACCATTTACCCGGCCATTTATCCGGCCGACTACAACAACGGCGGATGGGTAGCAGCGCCCAATACCAGCGTCACATTCACCGTCCCGACGAACTATGACGGCCGCGTTTGGGCGCGCAAGAATTGCAATTCGTCCAGTCCGGCCCAGTGCGACACCGGCCAGTGCGGCGGCACCGGCTATCAGTGCGCCGGAACCACCGGCCAGCCCACGACGGCCCTCGCCGAGTTCAACCTCGACGCGACCGGCACCGACTGGTACGACGTGAGCATGGTCGACGCCTACGACTTCCCGATCGGCCTGGTTATGTCGAACGGATCGGGCTACAAGCCCACATGCACGGCCGACGTGCTCGCCGCCTGTCCGTCGCCTTTGCAGGTAACCGGAACGGTGTCCCACGTCATTTCTTCCTGCACCAATCCTTGTTCCGTTTTCAAGGATTCGTCCTGCTGCAGCGGTATCTCCGCGCAGCCGTGCCGCGACAGCGTGAACACCTGGCAGGCCAACGCGCAGCAGTATACGAACGACATTCACAATAACTGCGGCGAAGACTATACGTATCCGTGGGACGACTGGTGGGGCCTGCACACGGCGCCCTTCAGCAGCAGTTGGACCATCACCTTCTGCCCGAACGGCGTGAACCCCGCGCCCGGTTCCGGCAACACCCCCTGGCCCCTAGCGCCCACCGGTATCCACGGATCGAGCAGCAACGGCCAGGTCACTGTAACGTGGGGCGCGATCAGCGGCGCCACTTCGTACAACATCTACCGCGCCTTGCAGGGTGGCGGCAGCAACGGCTCGCCGACGGATAATACGAAGATTGGAACCAGCACGACAAACTCCTATACAGATCATGCCGTAACCAACGGCACTATATACTACTACATTGTCACGTCGATCAACGCCTCCGGCTTCTCGGCGCCGTCGGCCCAGTTGACCATTACCGCCAACGGAACCGGAACCAGCACCACGACCAGCAGTTCCAGCAGCTCATCGAGCAGCAGCAGCTCCAGCTCGTCGAGCAGCAGCTCCAGCAGTTCGTCGACCACGACTACAACTAGCAGCACCGGCGGCTTGCAGATTGACTGCGGGTCGACCACTGCGGTCAGCAATTGGGTGGCGGACACGGACTTCGTGGGCGGCAGCACTATCAACCACGCCAACACGATCGATACGACCGGTGTAACCAATCCCGCGCCGGTAGCGGTCTACCAGACGGCCCGTGTCGGTAATTTCACCTATACCGTTCCTGGATTCACTGGCGGTTCGAACCATACTGTGCGGCTGCATTTCTGCGAGACGTACTTCTCGACCCCCGGATCGCGTACCTTCAATGTCAGCATTAACGGTACGCAGGTGCTCGCCGCGTTCGACATAGAAAAGACGGCAGGCGCTAAAAACAAGGCCATTGTCGAGCAGTTCAGTGAAAACGCGAACTCGAGCGGCCAGTATGTCATCACGTTTACATCGGTGGTGAATCAGTCTCTCATCAGTGGAATTGACTGTCACTAAGTAACGACGACGTCAAATCGAGCACTGCGGCCCGGACCGGTAATCCCGCCCGGGCCGCTGTTTATCTCGGTACTGAGGCACTTCGCGTTTCGCGCGGAGGCTGAAAGGAACAAACATTGTTTAGAATGCAGCAATCGAAGAGTGGCATCGGTTTGCGGTCGGTTTCGCTAGCACTGCTTGCGACAACCGCCGCTCTTTTGTTCGTTGCGTCGGCTCGTCCGACGCATGCCAGCCCACCCGCGGGCTACACAATCGTTTGGGACGACGAGTTCAGTTCGACCGTGCCCACCTTGTACAACGGCACACCGGACGCTAAGGAGACCGTCGGATCCGGAGTCGATCCGGCATTTTGGCAGTACGATACGGGCACCGGCCAAGGCGGATGGGGAAACAACGAGCTGGAGAGCTACTCGACCAGCCTCACGAACGTCAGCATCGTCTCCGACTCCAGCGCTCCCAACGGCACGGCCCTCTACATCACCGCAACTTTCATCGGCGGCGTGTACGCGTCGGGCCGCATCAACACGGGAGCATCGAGCGTGATCGGCACGCAGCCCCAATATGGTTATTTTGAATCCGCGATCGAGCAGCCGATCGGTACCGGCTTGTGGCCGTCGTGGTGGATGCTGGGTATCGACAATCAACTCGTAAGTTGGCCCGAATGCGGCGAGATGGACATCTTCGAGCAGTTTGAGGCAAATCCGACGAATGAGTTTTCGGACTACTATTATAACGCCCAGGATTATGCGGCCAATTACGGCCACAACGTTACCGTAAGCACCGGCCATTACAACACATATGCGCTACTGTGGACACCGACCACGCAGTCGAACTATTACAACGGCGCCCAATACTTGAACGATACGAACGTTGGCGGCCCGTTCCTGCAGCCTTTCGAGTTCCTATATGACTTTGCGATCGGCGGCAATCCCGCCCCTCTGGGCGGCAATACGACCTTCCCAGACTATTTAAAAGTTGGCTACATGCGCGTGTACCAAGCCAACGGCAGCATTCAGACGGCCAGCAATGCGGCGGATGCTACACCTCCAGTTGTCGCGGGCGGCAACGCCCCGATCGCGGTCGGCACCTACCAGCTCACCCCACAGGTGACTCCCGCTGATCGTCTCGACGATATCGGCAATGGGACCGGCAACGGCGGGGGCATTTCCATCCATGTGTCCAACGGCACCAACGGACAGGCCTGGGGGTTCGCAACAGCGAATGTGCATCCGGTCGGCGACTATAACATCTTCCTGCCCGGCGACGGCAACTTCTGCCTACAGGCAGGCGGCTGGTCGAACAATTGCGCGGCGGAGACATGGTCTTGTAACGGCAACAACCTGCAGAGCTGGAACGTAGTTCCGGCAACGGCTCCCTACTACGTGATCCATCCGGCCAGTTCCAACAATCTGTGCCTGGGGAATGGCGCCATCCAGGTGGACGTCCTCACTTGTAACGGTAGCAGCTCGGAGCAGTGGTCGTTCTCTTCGGCGACCGTCACCACCGCAACGACGGGATCGACAAGCTGCACCAGCGGCACGAGCTCCAGCAGCTCCAGTTCGAGCAGTTCGTCGAGCGTCAGCTCAAGCTCCAGCAGTTCGAGTTCGTCGAGTTCGAGTAGCTCGAGCTCCAGTAGCAGCTCGAGTTCGAGCAGCTCAAGTTCGAGCAGTTCGTCGAGCAGCACCACCAGCTCTAGCGGCGGCATCTCGATTAACTGCGGCGGACCGGCGGTCAGCCCGTTTGTGGCGGATACCGACTTCTCGGGCGGTAGCACCATCAATCACGCGAACACGATCAGTACGACCGGTGTGACCAATCCCGCGCCCGTGGCCGTGTACCAGACTGCCCATGTCGGTACCTTCACCTATACGATACCGGGCTTCACGGCAAACTCGTCGCACACCGTGCGGCTGCACATGTGCGAGACCTACTTCTCGACCAAGGGATCGCGAACCTTCGACGTGAGCATAAACGGCACGACCGTGCTTACGAACTTTGACATCTTTGCCACGGCGGGCGCCAAGAACCAGGCTCTCGTCGAGCAGTTCACGGAGAACGCGAACGGCAGCGGACAGTATGTGATCAAGTTTACGTCCGTGGTGAATCAATCCCTCGTCAGCGGAATTGAGGCCCATTAAGCAAGCGGAAACTTGAAATTGAGTGACTTCCAGCGGGCAGCCGGTCAAATCCGGCTGCCCGCATTTTGTTCTGGCAGCAAGGCGGCGCCAACTTGAATGGTATTAAATATCAATAAATACCGATTAACCTCAACAATCCAGAGACAGATCGGCCATTAGATTTCGTGCAAAAAAACGCTTGACAGAACGGAGAATATGAATTATACTGGTGACGTGTTTATGCATCCGAATGCGTGACGTTTCATATTCAAATTTTTGACGCGGCTAATCGTTTCAGACGTGAATTAGTTGCACGCGCAGGCATTTTAAATATGAAACCGCGATGGCTTTAACCGAATAAACCACACTCCGTAGGGTATTGCAACCCTTGCGACTTAATGTCCCGCGACGTCCCGCGGCGCTGTTCAGCACAGCCCACTCCGTGCGGAATGCTATTCGCGGCTAAACGGACACGGATGAGCAGTGGCGCCAGGTCATGCGCGACAATTGCGGCATCGAGCCATACAATTTAAATGCCATAAATGCTATCTTTGACTACGAGGTTTGGAGGAAACATAGTGAAATCGTTGAGAAACATTCTGTCGTGCGCCGGGACAGCGGTTGCCGCGGCGCTTCTTATTTTCGGGTTGCATCCAGCCCAAGCCACAACGTTTACCGTTGTAAACAATTGTTCCACGACCATCTACCCGGCCATTTATCCGGCCGATTATAACAACGGTGGGTGGGTCGCGGCGCCTAATACCAGCGTCACGTTCACCGTCCCGACTAACTACGACGGGCGAGTTTGGGCGCGCAGGAACTGTAATTCGTCTAGTCCGGCCCAGTGCGACACCGGCCAGTGCGGCGGTACCGGGTATCAGTGCGCAGGCACCACCGGCCAGCCCTCGACGGGCCTCGCCGAGTTCAACCTCGACGCCACCGGCACCGACTGGTACGACGTGAGCAACGTCGACTCTTGGGACTTCCCGATCGGCCTTGTGATGTCGAATGGGCTTGGTTACGAGCCCACCTGTACCGCAGATGTGCTCAGCGCCTGTCCGACGTCATTGCAGAAGGTTGGCACCGTTTCCGGCGTCATATCTTCGTGCGCCGATCCCTGTTCCGTCTTCCACGATTCGTCCTGCTGTAGCGGCATCTCCGCCGGGCCCTGCCGAGACACCGTAAATACATGGCAGCCCCAGGCGCAGCAGTATGTGAACGATGTCCACAACAACTGCGGCGAGGATTATACGTACGCATGGGACGACTGGTGGGGCCTGCACACGGCGCCGGCCAGTGCCGCCTGGACCATCACCTTCTGCCCGAATGGCGTGAACCCGACGATCGGACCCGGCAACGACCCCTGGCCGCTCGCCCCGATGAATATCGGCGGATCGAGCAACAACGGTCAAATCACCGTCACGTGGACCGCTTCCGCAGCCGCTACATCGTATAATGTCTACCGCTCCACAAACCAAGGCGGCAGCAACGGAACCCTGCGGGATCCCATTTATGGCACCGTTACAGGCACGTCGTTTACGGACCACTCGGTAAACAACGGAACCGTTTACTACTACATCGTCAATGCCGACAACGCGTCCGGCTTCTCGGCGCCGTCGGCTCAGTTAACCATCACCGCCAACGGAACCGGCAACACCAACAGCAGCTCTAGCTCGAGCAGTTCGTCGAGCAGCAGCTCCAGCTCCAGCTCCAGTAGCTCAAGTTCAAGTTCCAGCAGCTCCAGCTCCAGCTCCAGTAGCTCAAGCTCCAGTTCAAGTAGCTCATCGAGCAGCAGTTCGAGCTCCGGCGGCGACAACGACGTTATCGCAATCAGTTGCGGAGGCACCGCGGCGAGCCCGTTTGTGGCCGATACCGACTTCAACGGCGGCACGGTCAGCGGCGGCACCACACATGCGATTACGACAACTGCCGTGACCGATGCGGCCCCGACGGAAGTTTACCAGCATGCACGCCTGGGCAACTTTACCTACACAATCCCCGGCTTGACCGCGGGCGCGGCCTACACGGTTCGGCTGCACTTCTGCGAGTATTATTGGGCGGCAGCCGGAAAGCGCACATTCAATGTCGCGATCAACGGCACGACTGTGCTCAACAACTTCGACATCTTCGCGGCTGCCGGCGGCCAGTATATCGCCAATGTCCAACAGTTCTCCGCCAATGCCAACAGCAGCGGCCAGATCGTGATCCAAACCACGACGGTCATAAATAACGCGGAGATCGGTGGCATTGAGATAGAGTCTAACGGAAGCAGCTCGAGTTCCAGCAGCTCGTCCAGCTCGTCCAGCAGTAGCTCGTCCAGCTCCAGCAGCTCCAGCTCCAGCTCTTCGAGCTCCAGCAGTTCGAGTTCGAGCAGCTCCAGTTCATCGAGTTCGAGCAGCAGCTCCAGTTCAGGCGGCTTTACAATGTCGCCGGAGAGCGCGACGAGCCTTTTCCTGTGGGCGGCTGGAACCGCCAACGGCTCGACAGTCAACCTTGACTCTGCCTCTTCGGGCTGGGCGGTTGCCACGGCGCCGAACCTGAAGTACCTCGAGCTCGCCAGCGGCGCCTTCTGCTTGCAAACGAACGGCAACACGAGCGGCAGCGGCGAGGAGATCTGGGCTTGCAACGGCGCATCCGCCGAGGAGTGGAATATCGTCAAGGACGGCGCTCCGGCTGGCTACTTCCAACTGCAGCAGGGTGTCCCCGGTACGACGCTCTGTCTCGATGCAACCGGAACCACGAGCGGCAGCGCCGTTGAAGGAATCACCTGCAACTCCACGGCCGCCCAACAGTGGTCCGGGAGCGGATTGTAGCCTTATGGCGAATAGGCAAGAGGTCAATGATCGAATAGAGAATTGACGCTTGCGCGACGGAATCAACAGCGGCCTGGGCCGGAATCCCGCCCGGGCCGCTGTTCCTGTCTCGGCATCCGGGGCCTTCGCGTTTCGCGGGAGGCCAAAAGGAGTTACCATTGTTTAGAACGAAGCAATCGAAGAGTGGTTTCGGACTGCGGTCGGTTTCGCTGGCTCTGCTGGCGGCGACCGCAGCCGTTTTATTTGTGGCGTCGGCTCGACCGACGCATGCCAGCCCACCCGCGGGCTATACGATTGTTTGGGACGACGAGTTCAGCTCGACCGTGAACACCTTGTACAACGGGACACCGGACACGCACGAAACTGTTGGTTCCGGCGTCGACGCGGCGTTTTGGCAGTATGACACCGGCACCGGCCAGGGCGGATGGGGAAACAACGAGCTGGAGAGCTACTCGACCAGCCTCACGAACGTCAGCATCGTCTCCGACTCCAGCGCCCCCAACGGCACGGCCCTCTACATTACCGCAACTTTCATCGGCGGCGTCTACGCGTCGGGCCGCATCAACACGGGAGCATCGAGCGTGATCGGCACACAGCCCCAATATGGCTATTTTGAATCCGCGATCGAGCAGCCGATCGGTACCGGCTTGTGGCCGTCGTGGTGGATGCTGGGTATCGACAATCAACTCGTAAGTTGGCCCGAATGCGGCGAGATGGACATCTTCGAGCAGTTTGAGGCAAATCCGACGAATGAGTTTTCGGACTACTATTATAACGCCCAGGATTATGCGGCCAATTACGGCCACAACGTTACCGTAAGCACCGGCCATTACAACACATATGCGCTACTGTGGACACCGACCACGCAGTCGAACTATTACAACGGCGCCCAATACTTGAACGATACGAACGTTGGCGGCCCGTTCCTGCAGCCTTTCGAGTTCCTATATGACTTTGCGATCGGCGGCAATCCCGCCCCTCTGGGCGGCAATACGACCTTCCCAGACTATTTAAAAGTTGGCTACATGCGCGTGTACCAAGCCAACGGCAGCATTCAGACGGCCAGCAATGCGGCGGATGCTACACCTCCAGTTGTCGCGGGCGGCAACGCCCCGATCGCGGTCGGCACCTACCAGCTCACCCCACAGGTGACTCCCGCTGATCGTCTCGACGATATCGGCAATGGGACCGGCAACGGCGGGGGCATTTCCATCCATGTGTCCAACGGCACCAACGGACAGGCCTGGGGGTTCGCAACAGCGAATGTGCATCCGGTCGGCGACTATAACATCTTCCTGCCCGGCGACGGCAACTTCTGCCTACAGGCAGGCGGCTGGTCGAACAATTGCGCGGCGGAGACATGGTCTTGTAACGGCAACAACCTGCAGAGCTGGAACGTAGTTCCGGCAACGGCTCCCTACTACGTGATCCATCCGGCCAGTTCCAACAATCTGTGCCTGGGGAATGGCGCCATCCAGGTGGACGTCCTCACTTGTAACGGTAGCAGCTCGGAGCAGTGGTCGTTCTCTTCGGCGACCGTCACCACCGCAACGACGGGATCGACAAGCTGCACCAGCGGCACGAGCTCCAGCAGCTCCAGTTCGAGCAGTTCGTCGAGCGTCAG
>Ga0207036_10018_pt1 | contig 33770 bp, 35 predicted proteins | sample Alteio_BWMinCont_78_FD_153284 | JGI IMG/M metagenome (GOLD analysis project Ga0207036, IMG submission 153284) | Enriched cells from forest soil in Barre Woods Harvard Forest LTER site, Petersham, Massachusetts, United States -... | ecosystem: Environmental > Terrestrial > Soil > Temperate forest >... | reverse complement strand
AACCGCACTTCCACTCATCCCGCTTGACCACGGCCTCGGCCTCCTGCGTTATGATCGCTAATGAGTGACTTCGCCTTCCCATTTCCCGCGCTCGTCTGCGACACCGGCGGCACCAACGTTCGCTTCGCGCTCGTCAGCGAGCCCGGAGCGGCGCTGAGCGACATTGTGCATTTGCACACCGGCGATTATCCGGGGCTCGCGGAAGCAATCGAGGCGGCCGTTCCCAAGCTCGGCGCAAAGCCGCGCTCGGTGATCGCCTGCGGCGCCGGCCCGGTCGTCGGGCGGACGCTCAAGCTCACGAACGCGCCCTGGGTGATGGACGGCCCGGAAGCCGCGCGCCGCACCGGCCTTGCCCAAGGATTGCTGCTCAACGACTTCGAGGCCCAGGCGCTGTCATTGCCCACAATTCCCGAGGCTTGGGAACGACGCATCGGTCCGCTCAAGTTCGGGGCCGAAGGTCCCCAGGTGATCCTCGGGCCGGGCACGGGGCTTGGCGTCGCCGCGTTGGTCGAGGCGGACGGACGTTTCACCCCGGTATCGTCGGAGGCCTGCCATATCGACTTTGGGCCCGTTCGGCCGGAGGAATTCGAGCTCTGGCCGCATCTCGAGCGGGCGCACGGGCGCATCACCAGCGAGAGCGTCATTTCCGGCGCGGGGCTGGCGCGCGTCCACCGCGCGCGCATGATGGCTAAGGGAGCGCCCGATCCGAACGTTGAGCCGCCAACCGTCACCGCGGCGGCGTTGGCCGACCCTGAAGGCGAAGAGGCGACAAGTCTTAAGCTCTATTGGCATATCGTGGCGCGCTTCGCCGGCGACATGGCGGTGACCTTTGTGGCGACAGGCGGGGTGACGCTCTCCGGCGGCGTCCTGCCGAGAGTGGTAGACTTTCTCGACGAGACCGCGTTTCGCCGGGCTTTCGAGGATAAGGCTCCGGTCGACAGACTCGCCAAGCGCGTTCCGACCCGGCTCGTCACGCGAGAGGACGCGGTGCTCGTTGGAATGGCGGCGATCGCCGCCACGCCCAATCGCTATGGCATAGATTACGGATCCCGCGCGTGGGTCTAGGCGTTGATGTCAAACAGGGTTTGCTCTTGCTCCGCCGGCGCGGCGACGGACTACCCTCGAGCGGCCTTGGCAGCCGCGTTTTTGCCTTTTTTTTGCGGTCTGTGCAGGCGAATCGGAGGCGGCGCGACTCGAGGTTGACGGGTGTTGGGAAAACGATTTTTTGTGCTGGGGGTGGGGCTTTTCGTAGCCGTCGGCCTGTCCGGGTCGGCGTATGCGGATTGTGGCTCAGATATGCAGAAGCTGGCCCAGGACCGCAACACGCAGTTGGAGATCGTCAATAACTTCGCTAAGTCGTTTCACGGCAAGCCGTTGAACCCGGAACAGTTTTGCGCAAAGTCATCCGGTCTCATCCGTGCTGAAACCGCGCTGATCGCCTATATGGAGAAGAACAAGGACTGGTGCTCGTTCCCGGACGAGGCGATCAGTCAGCTCAAGGAACATCACACCAGAAACACGCAGTTCACCAACAAAGCCTGCACTGTCGCGGCACAGATGAAAAAGATGAAGGAGCAAGCGGCCCAGGGCGGCGGAGCCGGTCCGCAGGCTCAGCCATTGCCCGCCGGACCTCTTTGACCGTTGCGCCGGAGCGGGCCGATAGCCTGCCGGACGCGCGGCCGGCAAGCTTGGTGCTGCGGCTGACGCCGGACTTCGCGCTTCCCTTTGTTCAGCTCGCGCGTCTCGACCGGCCTGCCGGATGGCAGCTCCTGCTCGCCCCCTGTTGGCAATCGACGGCGCTCGCCGGCCTCGCTCTCCATCGCGGACCCAACCTATGGCATCTTGTTCTCTTTCTGATCGGCGCGATCACCATGCGCGGCGCCGGCTGCACCTATAACGACATTCTCGACCGCAGGCTCGACGCAGGCGTGGAGCGCACGCGCAATCGTCCATTGCCATCGGGGCGCGTCACCATCCGCGCCGCGGCGGCGTTCCTCGTCGCCCAGGCGCTGATCGGTCTCGCGGTGCTTCTTTGCTTCAACCTTTTCTCGATCTGGCTCGGGATCGCTTCGCTCGGCGTAGTCGCAATCTATCCGCTGATGAAGCGAGTGACTTCCTGGCCGCAGGCGGTGCTTGGTCTCGCCTTCTCGTGGGGAGCGCTGATGGGCTGGAGCGCTAGCTTCGCCAGCCTCGGGCTCGCGCCGATCCTGCTCTATGCGTCCGCCTTCACCTGGACAATTGGTTACGACACGATCTATGCGCTTCAGGACGCGCGTGACGACGCGATTGTCGGCATTCGCTCGACCGCCCGGCTGTTCGGCTCGCGCGTTAAGCGCGGGATCGGCGTCTTCTACGCCACGAGCGCAGCGCTGGCTTTTGCTGCGATCGAAGCCGCGGGCGGGGGCGCCATCGCCCTGATTGGCTGGCTGGCTTTTTGCGCACATCTGGTCTGGCAGGCGTCGCAGGTTGAAGGCGCGGACGCCGCGACAGCGCTGAGCCTCTTTCGCTCCAACCGCGACGCCGGACTGATTCTGTTCGTCGGCGTCGCGCTGCAAGGTTGGCTAGGGTAGCAGCGCTCCACGCCTCGCCCGCCGGGCTCCGTCACGTCCTCGTCATGCGACTCGACTAGCGGGCTTCGAGCGGCCCCTGATGGGAAAAAATCAAGTGCGGCAACCCAGCAACGCGGCGCGGCGCGTCACTAGCGCGGGACTCAAGGCTGCGGTCCATCGTTCGAAGCCGCTGTCTCGGGCAGGCGTGCTCGAACGCCTCTTCACCCTCGCGTTCAAGCGCCTCGTCTATCCTCAGATCTGGGAGGATCCGGTCGTCGATATGAAGGCGCTCGGCATCTGTCCCGGACATGAGGTGATTGCGATCGCCTCGGGTGGCTGCAATGTGCTCTCGTACCTGACCGCCGACCCGGCCGGCGTCACTGCGGTCGACCTCAACGGAGCGCATATTGCGCTCGGCCGGCTCAAGATCTGCGCGGCTCAAAACCTGCCGGACTATGACAGCTTCTTTCGCTTCTTCGGCCGCGCCAATGCGCGGGCCAACGTCGCCGCCTATGATCGCCGCCTGCGCACGAAGCTCGACCCTTCGGCGCGCGCCTACTGGGACAAGCGAACGGCGTTCGGTCGCCGCCGCATCGGCGTTTTCGCTCACAATTTCTATCATCACGGCTTGCTTGGGCATATCGTCGGCGCCGGCCACACGCTCGCGCGGGTGCATGGCCTCGACCCGTCGATCGTGCTCAGGGCCAGGACGCGCGACGAGCAGCGCGCGCTCTACGAAGAGCGCCTTGCGCCGATCTTCGACAAGCCGCTCGTCCGCTGGCTCTTGAAGCAACCCGCGTCCCTCTATGGGCTTGGGATTCCGCCGGCCCAGTACACGGCGCTCGCCGCCGATTCGCCACACGGGATCAGCGCGGTCTTGAGCAAACGGCTTGAGCGCCTGGCCTGTGGCTTCGACATCACGGATAATTATTTTGCCTGGCAGGCCTTTGGGCGGCGTTACGCGCCGGGGCCGAACCCCGCGCTTCCGCCCTATCTGCAGAAGGAGAACTTCGACGCCGTCCGCCGCCGCTCAAGCCGCGTGCGCTACGTCCAGCGTTCGTTCACCGACATCCTACGCGATTCACCAGCGGCGAGCTTCGATCGCTACGCGCTGCTCGATGCGCAAGACTGGATGAACGACGTTGAGCTCACCGCGCTCTGGGTCGAGATCACGCGCACGGCTCGGCGGGGTGCGCGGGTCATCTTCCGTACCGCCGCCGCCGAGCGGTTGTTGCCTGGCCGCGTGCCCGGCAATGTGCTCAACGCTTGGCGCTACGAAGACGAACTGAGCCGTGAGCTCAGCCGGCAGGACCGGTCGTCGATCTACGGTGCCTTCCACCTTTACACGCTCAAGAGCGCGCCTGACGCATGAGCGACGCCGCGGCGTTGATGGACCGCATGTATCGGCGTCAGCGCCACATCTATGACTTCAGCCGCAAGTTCTACCTCCTCGGCCGTGACGAGGCGATTGTGCGCCTTCGTTCCGCGCCGGGCGACAAGGTGCTGGAGATCGGTTGCGGCACCGGGCGCAATCTTATCAAAGGTGCGCGAGCGTACCCTCAGGCGCGGCTATTTGGCCTCGACGTCTCGCGGGAGATGCTCGCCTCGGCGGCTGCTTCGACGGTGCGGGCCGGGCTTGCCTCGCGCATCGCCTTGGCCCAGGCCGACGCCACGGCGTTTAATCCGCGAGCGCTGTTCGGCTGTGCAAGTTTCGAGCGCGTGATGATTTCGTACGCCCTGTCGATGATTCCACTCTGGCGCGAAGCGCTCGCCCAAGCGTTCGACGTCCTCGCGCCCGGCGGCTCACTGCATGTCGTCGATTTCGGCGAGTGCGACGGCTTACCGGACCCATTCAAGGCGGCGTTGCGACGCTGGCTTGCGATGTTCGACGTCACCCCGCGCTACGATCTCCGCGAGGCGCTCGCTGCGCTGGCCGCCGAGCGCGGCATGACGTGCGAGAACGAGACCCTGTTTCGCGGCTACGCGATCCTCGCAGTTGTTCAGAGGAGTGCTTAACAGGGGTATTGGGTTGTTGAGATCGCTACGAGTTCCCGGAAGGGCGGCGAAAGCCCCCGGTCGAGGACGGGGACGCTCGATAAGAAAAATCGACAATTTCTTGCGAAGCCGGCTTCGATTTGGTATTGTTTTTCAGAAAGACCGACTAGCCCGCCTTGCATTTCTCCTGAGCAACGCGCGACCAGGCTTTGGCATTCTGGGCAGGGAACGGATCGTAATTGGCGCCCCAAGCCGTTGAAATCGCTCAAAACGGACTCGCTAATCCACGGCTGGCGATCGCCCGTCCAGGGGAATCGATCAGGCTTCCGACAAGCTCGTAGGCCTCACCCACCGAACGCGCGCGACAGGGTGAAAATGAGGAGCCCGACCAGCCCGCCGACCAGCGTGCCGTTGATGCGGATATATTGCAGATCCTTGCCGACTTGCAGCTCAAGGCGATTGACGAGGGTGGCGGTGTCCCAATTGTCGACCACCGCGGCGATATACGCGCCGATTTCCGCCCGTCTGGGTAGGACCGTGCGCAGCGCTAGCAGTCTGAGCCGCCGGTTGATCCTCGCGCGGCGCGGCGCGTCCTCTTCGAGTGACCGGCCGAGCGCGCCCGCCGAGGCCACGAGCCACTGGACAATCGCTTCGCGGTGGCGAGGCAGATCGTTCCTCAGCGTCGTTTCCAGTTCTTCCCATAGCGCCCGGGCCTGCTCGGCGAACACCGGATTGGCGAGAATTTCCCGTTTCAAGTCCTCCCCTTGCGCCCGCATCTTGGGGTCGTTCGCGAGGTCATCGATCAATTTCTCCACCAACGCATTGGCCCGCTCGCGCCAGGGATGGTCGGGGTCGCGCATTTCCCTAAAGGTTTCGGTGAGCCCATTGATCACTTTGGCTGCGATCATGTCGTCGACCCATTTGGGGATCCAGCGCCAGGATTTTTGCGCCACATGCCTGACGATGGTCGTCTTGTGTCGCTCGAGCGTCGTCTCGACAAAATCGAGGCCCTGATCGAGCAGCGTCTGACCCGCTCCCTGCGCCCAGAGAATCGAGAGCCCGCGGGAGGCAAGCGGCGCCGCGGGGACCGCCTCGATCCCCCGCCGCGAAGCAAAAGCGACCCATTCGCCGATCGCCCCCTTCGGCAGGATATCGAGCGCGTAGGCTATAACGCGTCCCGCGGCTGCTGCGACCGCCCGCGCGTTGCGCTCGTCCTCGAGCCACCGCGCCGCGAGACCGACAAAATCGACCGATGACAGGCGCGCGATGGCGACGCGCGGGGAGAGAAAGTTGTTGGTGATGAATCGCCCCATGGCCGCGCCTATGCGCCGCTTGTTTTCAGGCACGACCGCGGTATGGGGGATCGGCAGCCCGAGGGGGCGGCGAAAAAGCGCAACGACAGCGAACCAATCGGCGCAGGCGCCCACCATGCCCGCTTCAGCGAAGGCGCTAAGATAGGGCGCCCAGGTCCACTCCGGCGGCGCGCGGCGCAGGGCAAGATAGATCACGGCCATCAGGACGAGCAGCAGCGTGGCGAGGGTGCGCATCCGGCGCAGCTCCCCGCGACGCTCTGCCTGGGTCTTGAAGACGTCGGAAGATCCGAGCGGCGCGGTTCCGCCGGCCTTGGATCGGGCAAGCTCTGTCATGGTCCGCAATCATAGGGGTCGGCTGGGTTCCAGGCGATAGAACGTTTCCCCACGGGAAAAGTCGAAACGACGCCGCGCCGGCCGCCCTAGCCATTTGCCGGGGAAGCGCCTAGATAAACATATGCGGAGCTGGGTGGCGCGTCAGGGCAATATTCCTCGGGGCCGTACGATCCCTATGGGGGCTGTCCCTGTCGAAGCTCGTGGGCCTCGGCATATGGCTCCCACCTACTTACGTAGGCGCCCGGGATCACCGTCCAACGGCCGTCTCGGCTCCGCGCTTTATGCTTTGATGCCTTTCTCGGATCGTCGACGCGGCCTTGACCTCGACCAACGCTGATCCGAAGGCGGCTCTGCGCCGGGCGGCTCTTGTCCGACGAAGACAGGTCGAGCCTGCCGCCCGCGCCGCTTTCAGCCGTCGCCTCGCCGAGGAGGGATTGCGCCTCGCACGCCTCTGGCGTCCCCGAATTGTCTCCGCTTTTCATCCGCTGCGCGACGAACCCGATACGCTCCCGCTTTTGACGGCGCTGTCCGAGAAAGAAGTTCCGACCGCCCTGCCGGTCGTCGTTGGCCGGGGATCGCCGCTCACTTTTCGCCTCTGGCGGTCGGGCGATCTGACCCGGGCTGGGGCCATGTCGATTCGCGAACCTCTCGAGGGCGCGCCCGTCGTCGATCCGGATCTCTTGTTCGTCCCGCTTGCATGCTTCGACCGGCGCGGCCATCGCATCGGCTACGGCGCCGGCTATTACGACCGGACCTTGGTCCATTTGCGCCGGCTGAAACCGGTTCACGCCGTCGGCGTCGCGTACGGGGTATGCGAAATCGCCGCCGTGCCGTATGACACCCATGATCAGAGCCTGGACGCTGTCGTGACCGAACAGGAAACCATTCTCTTTAGCGAGCAATGATCCGTCTCCTGTTTATCGGCGACGTCGTTGGTAGGTCGGGACGCGCCGCGGTCCTTGAGCAGGTTCCCGTGTTGCGTGCCCGCTGGGGGCTCGATTTTGTCATCGTCAATGGCGAGAACGCTGCAGGCGGCTTTGGCCTCACCGAGAGCCTGTTCGAGGAGTTCCTGTCCGTTGGCGTCGACGCGGTGACGCTCGGCAATCACGCCTTCGATCAGCGCGAGGCGCTCGTGTTCATCGAGCGCCAGCCGCGCCTGATCCGCCCGGTCAATTTTCCCCCGGGCACGCCGGGACGGGGCGCGACAGTGGTCGTGAATGCGAAGGGGACGCGGCTCCTCGTCATCAACGTGATGGGCCGCATCTTTATGGATGCGCTCGACGATCCTTTCGCCGCCGTCAAGCGCGAGCTGGATGCCTGCCCGGTCGGCGGAAAGTGCGACGCCACGGTCATCGACTTCCATGCCGAGGCGTCGAGCGAAAAATGGGCGTTCGGCCATTTCGTCGACGGCAAAGCGAGCCTCATGGTTGGGACGCATACCCACACCCCCAGCGCCGATCACCGCATCCTGGCCGGAGGCACTGGTTACATCAGCGACGTTGGCATGACCGGCGACTACGACTCGGTGATCGGGATGGAAAAGGACGAGCCGTTGCGCCGGTTCACGCTCCGTATTCCGTCTGGCCGCTTCGAGCCGGCGCTTGGGCCAGCAACGCTCTGCGCCGTCGCGGCCGAGATCGACCCCGAGGGCCGGACGAATGCCATCGCCCCGGTCAGGATCGGCGGTCTTCTGGAGCCCGCCGAGCCCGTTTTCTGGACGTAATCGCGATGCACGCTCCAACCATCGTCTATGATCTCGACGGCACGCTCGCCGACACCGCCGGGGATTTGGTGGCCACCCTCAATTGGCTATTGGGAAGAGAAGGCCTCGCGCCGCTCAAGGTCGAAACGGCGGGTTCGCTGCTTGGGGCCGGCGCGCGAGAGCTGATCAAGCGCGGCTTCGCCGCTTCGGGCAAAACTCCCGACCCGCAAACTCTTGAGGCGCTATTTGGCGATTATCTTGCGTACTACAAGGTCCATATCGCCGATCGCACCCGGCTTTATCCAGGCGTCGACAAAGCGCTCACGGCGTTTGACCGCGCTGGCTGGCGGCAGGCGGTTTGCACCAACAAGATCGAAAGCTTGGCCAAGCTGCTGATCGCAAAGCTCGGGATCGCTGACCATTTCGCCTTTATCTGCGGCCAGGATACGTTCGGAATCGGCAAGCCCGACCCACAGCCTCTTCTTGACACCATCGCCGCTTCGGGCGGCGCCCGCGAACGCGCGATCATGGTTGGGGATTCGATGACGGACATCAAGACCGCCCGCGCTGCTGGCATCCCGGTGATCGTGGTCGATTTCGGCTATACCGACGTCCCGGTCAAGGATCTCGGACCGGACCGGGTGATCTCGCATTTCGATCAGCTGATGGAGGCCTGCGACGCGCTGTTGGCTCTAGCGGAAGATGCCCACGAGCCGCGTTAGATCTTGATAGGCTCGGCGGAGTAAGCCTGTAACTGGATCGTGTTCGCTCGCCCGCGCTCGGCGAAAAGCCGCCCATGAGAACCGACTCGGCCTGTTGGGCATGGGCCGAGGAGCAGGCCAGAGACGGGGAGGTCGCCTTCATGTGGGGCATTCTCGACGACGGCAATTCAGACAGAGCAATTGCGGTGCGATATTGGCCGATGATTGCCTGGGCAAGCCCAAACCCGCAATAGTCGGCTTCGGGTCCAGCGCTGGCTTCGACAGAGACTACTGCCTCCGCCACCCTCGCCAGAAGATTTGCATGATGATGCGCAAGCCCCGCTAGCGCACCCGGACTTCACTTCACAGGGCCGCGTCGCGCCGGTGACATCCCAAGGTAACGGTCGTCCGTACAGTGCTTTTTGGGCGGCCTTGCGCTACACACTATGGTTTTTCCTCTATCAACAATGTATTCCACTGTGAACGAGAAACAAGGTAGTCACCTTGATGAATAGCAATAGTCCTTCCTCTGCCATCAGTTGTGACGGTTACACCATTGCCGTATGTAATCCAGTGACCGATAGGACCGGCAGAGCATTCGGTGAGTTAAATCGTCTCATTACACTTATTCATTAAACGTTACTGCCACCTTTGGCGCATCAGCCAATGGTCCATCAAATCCATACGTTGAGCAACCAGCATGCGAGGTGACAGTCAGAGCGCTGACCGCGACACAAGTTAGAAATATTCTTTTCACTTCACGCTCCCATATGCAATAGACAACGCGCAAATCGTTGGAGCTTCCGCCCAGAAGTCTTGCGGTCGCGACCCCGCTCGGGTGGTTAAATATCTCCATCCGCACGCCGACCGGCGTCCGAGGCACGTTGGGCCTCGATACACGCGGTGAGCGCGCCACGTGGCCGGAGCTGACCACCGGCGACTACATCGACACCACCGTCGCCGAGCCAGATGGGGTCTTTACTATCGGGATCTTTGCCGCCGCGTCTACCCGGACGCGCCGGCTATCGCCAGAGGGCGAGCAGGCGGCTCGATATGCCTGCAGGCCGGTCGCCATCATCGCCGTCCTGGAGGGGATGCGCGTCCCGCTCTCGGTTGGGCTGTCGGCTATCGGGTTTGCATCTCGGGCAGTCGTACGCGATCAGCCGCCACATCGCATGACGTTGGTTCTAGTCAGACGCGTCCGCAATCTTTTGAACCTTAACACTCCACACATCTCCAGCCACCATAACTTCCTTGATCTTAGAGCTAACGGCAGTCGCCCACGTCGGACCCCCAGCTTGCCGGCGATGGCGCGACGTGCGCGAAAGATGCCGATTGACGAGGCTTACGATGGCGACGAGCAAAACGCGTCACCCACCGCGGCGATCCAACCGATCACCGTCCAACCGAGAAAAAGATTGACCAGGAGCATCCTGGCAGGCATTCAGAGGACGGGCTATCAGGGCAAGGCGCTCCCGTGTCTCGGCTGGGCCGCCGGCGGCGTAGGCAGCGGCGTTGACCCCACGGCCCGGAGAGAACAACAGCGCGATCCTAATTTTGCTGCGCCAACCGCATAATTCCTTCGGCCCAGGGGCTACAATCAGCAGCCCTTCCGACGTTCCCACATTTGAAGCTGATTGACACGGCTACTCTCCCACCCGCTCAGCCGCCCAAAGGGTGGGAAACAGCCACGTCCGAACTCCGATCGCGCGCGGTCGGTATTGAAGCAATAACCGTTGCGCGCGTAAATCGAGTTCCGTGCATACCAGAGATCATCACAAGACATGAAATCCGGATCCTGGGCCGAGGCCGGTGTAGGCACGCCGACACCAATTGATCCCGCAGCGATCACGCCGATAAGGCTAAGCACCGCAAAAATCTTCTGTGTTCTCATCGGAATGCTCCTGTGTTTGGTGCTACGCAAATCTCCACGCCAATCTATAGTTCAGGGTTAGCAAGCGGATTTCGGCGGTCAAAGGATGGAGCGGGTCTAGCCACTACTTCAATCCATGTACTTCGCGCGACGACGTGAGCACAATTCGGTTCACGTGTCTGTGACGGCCATCACATGCGGTTCAAGCCACTCAAACGAATTTCGAAGCTCAGGGCTTCGAGAACGCGTTTCTCGACTGGCTGTAAAATGGCCGGTAGACATTTTTGGTGATTTTATTTGCACTCACAATATGTATATTGTCTTAACCGGCGCTGGTTCCTGCCTTGGGACGAAGGGTTTCGTGTTTCGCGGGTGTACAGCGGGTGTAAAACTAAAGGCCCCGGCCACCTAGTCTTGTCAAAAATAGCCGCTAACTATCTGACATAATTGGCTCCCCGAGCAGGACTCGAACCTGCGACCATTCGATTAACAACGAATCGACCTCGATGCCCAAGGGCTCTAACTTCGTGTTGTAACGACGGGAAGACTTGAACCAAACGTAACTCAAGGGTCTGCTACGTGTTCGCACATCGGACGGCGATTTGCTTGAGCTCGTCTGCCCAAGGTCGAATGATAAGCCAAGGATGGGTTGTTGCCCCGAGCATGCCGAGGGCTGCCGAGATTGCAGGCGACCAGCCGAAATCCCACAACGCATATCGGGCATAAGTTGGGCACGCATCGCCATGCGGTGAAATTTTCGGGTGCAACATCTTATTGGCGCTCCCAAGGGGACTCGAACCCCTGTTTTCGCCGTGAGAGGGCGAATGCAATTGTCCGCCTCTGTTCATTGACGTTCGCTTATGGCGCAGATAAATATACGATAATTAAGCCTTTTATACGCCACTGTCCACCCTTGACTACGAGCGTCCACCCTCATAAACGGGACACTGGCGAGACACCGAATTGAAAGCAGTCCCATGGCCCGGAGGGTACGCAACAGCCTTTTGGAAAATCGTACTCAGCGCCTCAAGCTCCCCGTAGCCAAAAAACCTGTATTCGTTCGCATCGGTCTGGGCGTTTCCCTCGGCTACCGACGGAATCAAACGGCAGGAACTTGGGTCTTGCGCGTCGCTGACGGCCGAGGAGGGGCCCGCACAGCCGCTATTGGTTTCGCCGATGATCACGATGCCGCCGACGGACAAAAGATCCTTCATTACTGGCAGGCACAAGATCGCGCCAAAGCAACCGCGCGAGCGGAGGGCGGAGTTCGAGGTCCACAGCCCCCTACCGTTCGAGCGGTGGCGGAAACTTACTTGCAATGGTTGACCGCGAAGAACGCACGCACCGCGGCGGATACGAGCGGCCGTCTTGAGAAGCACTTCTTGCCGAAATTTGGCGATCGCCTAGTCAGCAGCCTGACAAAAACGATACTCGACACGTGGCTGGGTTCTATGGTCGCCAGATGCGATGACCCCGAGCGGGTCCGGCGGTCGAAAGACAGCGCCAATCGCGTCCTATCGATGGTCAAGGCTCTTTTGAACCACGCGGTCCGCGACCCGGCGTATGGCCTAGTTGATGACAGCGCGTGGCGGCTTGTCAGGCCTTTCCACGGAGTGTCAAAGCCGCGCGACATTCGATACTCCGATGAAGAGGTTCGGCGGCTCGTGGCCATGGCCACCGATCAGGCTGTATCTCGCCTTCTCACCGGAGCTTTTCTAACGGGGGCGCGTTACGGTGAACTAGTTGAGGCGCGCGTCGCACAATTTGACGCTCGGGCGAAAACATTGCGCGTCAACGTCGGCAAGACCGGAGCTCGAACGATTATTTTGCAGAGCAGCGCCGCTGACTTCCTTTCAAGAATTACGAGGGCGCGCCATCCCCAAGAGTTTCTATTCGTCCGTAGCGACGGGAGCCGGTGGAAAAAGTCCGACCAGACACGGCCGATCAAGGACGCGCTGAAATCGGCCGGCCTTTCGGCGGAGGGAAGCATTTACGCCCTCCGGCACACGTACATTTCGCGCGCAATTGAAGGTGGAGTGCCGCTCAACATCATCGCAGATAATTGCGGCACAAGTGTTCGGATGATTGAAAAAACATACGCTAAAATCCTGGCGCAAAAGCGAAGGAAATTTATCGAACTTGGCGCTCCTAGCTTCCAAGTTTTGGTTGAAGAGGACAACGAGTGAAGTCGAGTACATCGCGCCGATCCACCGAACTAGCCGAGGCTCGCGGGTAAAGCCTGGTCTGCGGTAGCTCGCCTGGTCGAAACGCTGCCCCTGCAGCGTCTGCCACCAATGCGGATTGAACACGCTAACCCTGTAGTCTTGTTGTGGAATCGCAAACTGAGTTGGGTCGACTGGAGGTAAGTTGTGAGCATGAAGGCGCGCCGCACCGGACACACTGGACGATAATTGCTTCAACGACAAAGGTACGACGCTACGTCCGCGCGCCGGACAGGAAGGAAAGGACAGGCCATGGTTCGCAGTCGGGTTCTTCTGAGCGCGATCTTTGCAACGCTCGGCATCGCGCTCGCCGGTTGTGCGGCCCCCCTCTCTCGCGGTTACTACGCCGCCGGCTATCCTTACGGAATCAATTCCTACTATTGCGGCGAGTGGAGTGTATGGCCGGGGGTATCGTGTGTCGCTGTTGGTCCACCTGAACGGGTGTATCCCCCGCCCGCGGATCCGTAAGGTCGGGGGTCTGTGCGGAGAGGGGGCACCGCCCGAGCCGACAGGCCACGCCAGGCGCGCGCTCACCCGCGATCGACGCGATGATTGCGGAATGGTCATCACATAATCAAACTTGCATTCGACCAGTGGCACTTCGACACCTTCAAGCCGTGGCTCCTCAAGGCCGGCTTCAGCGAACGGATGATCAAGGAAAAATTCGTCGACTTCGGCCAGGGCTTTCGTTCGATGTCACCGGCGCTACGCGATCTTGAGCGGTTGATCTTGGAGAAGAAGCTGCGCCACTGCTCCCACCCGGTCCTCAATATGTGCGCCGCCAACGCGACCATCGTGCGTAGCGCGGTTGGGGACCGGAAGTTCGACAAGCGCCAGGCAACCAGGCGAGTCGAGGGTCTTATCGCCCTCACGATGGCAATCGGCGTCGCCCCCGCGGCGTGGACGGCGAAAGTGGATATCGCAGCATTGATCGGCTGAGCGCCGAGGTGACCGCTGCCCAATCAACGGCTGGTATCGTGACCCAGTGCTGCCCTTGCCGGTTTGTGGCCGGTACTGAACGGATGCGCCGGCGCTTGCGGTAGCCGCTGGCGAGGATCAGCAAAGGACCCTCTAGGGGCGGAAGCTCGGGCGGGTTCCACCGCCGTGGATGCTGTCATACGCGTCTTTGGACCCGCGTTGAGCCAGCTTAGGTAATAATACTCATTGTGCATTTGTGCTTTACCGCTAACGTGACGGCATGTACCGGCTGTATCAAACAATCACCGGCGGACATCACCCGAATACTCCACCAAGGAAGCGGGAGTGTTAGCCGCAATCTGTAATAAGCTCGATTGCGCAGGCGCGGTGGCGCTTGTCAGCGTCTTCATCGTGCTAGCGGGGATCGCCTACGCGCTCTGCTTCGCGACCCGATCTCTGGGGCCATCTGGTTCGTCGTTCTCGACGGCGAAACGCAACATGCTCGGCGCCAAGAACGCACAAATCAGCTGAAGGCATGAAGGGCTTTCCCATTGGTCCGGTCTGGGTCGCCATCGTGTGGGCGGTCAGCATCGCCATCCTGTGGGCGGTGCTGACCACGCAGCCAGTGCAGTTCGACAGACACGCCAGCCACCTATCGCTCTTCCCGCTCCGATAGAAGCTGCCCGCCTGCTTCGACACGACGCCTTCCCCGCACGCCCTCTGTCTAACGCCGCGACGAGCGAGTGCGAGGCGCGCTCGGCAAGCGCAAGGCGTCGTGAAGGCGAAGGCAGAAGGCAAGTACCGCGGCCGGCCGGAAGACACCGACTGCAACGCAGGCATCGCCGGAATGCTGCGCTTCGGCATGTCTTGGACAGCAATCCAAGCTGGAAGACTGCTGGCGGCTATCGTGGCTACCCTAGAAGGGGCAGGTATTTGCGGTAGCGGCTTACGCGAACCGGACGGTGTCGAAAAAGCCGAACGTGTCTTCAGCCGACTAGTTCATCTCCCGCCTAACCTTGAGGGAACTGCAGGTGCACGCAGTACAACCGTCAGGTTGCAATTCTGCGGCTGGCATGTCATTGTCCGGGCATACGGCAACCTGTGGAGCAAACCGCACAACCGGACCAAGTGTGGTCGTATCATGACATCGAAAGCATCGGCCTTCACGACCATCTGTGCGTTGGCAGTATCAGCGGGCTTGGTTCCAGCGCTTTCAGTATCCTCGGCGAGCGCCGCTCTCGTCAGCATCTCGAGTTCTTCCACCGGCCTCCACATCGCATTGAACGTCGCCGGAATCCCGATCATGGTTGGTCCGGTGTTCCCCGCCTCCGGGGCGGCGCCGCCCCCCTACGATGTCACGACCTCTGGTTCTTTCAGTCTGCCTGCCGTAGGTCTATCGGCGGGTATGGTGATCGATACCGCCAGTTCGCCCTTCCCACCCACGGAAACAGGAGCGGCGACGTCGACAGTCGATGCTTTCTCCTTTGCGCCGGCAGGCGGCGCAATCTTCGATGTCACCGCGAAGACGATCAGTTCGACTTCCTCGGTGGACGGGACTTCCCCCGCGACGGGCTCAACGACAATCACCGACCTGAGCCTTACGATCGCCGGGCAGACGTTTACGTTCCCGGGATCTCAAACTCCTCCCGCGAACGACGTCCTCCTCGCGATCGCGGGCTTGACCGTCACGCTGAACCAGCAAATCCCCGACAAGACAGAGACCGAGGGCATAACAACGAACGCCATCGCGATCGATTTCGCTGATTTTCACGTCGGGTCTAATGCTGTGAACGGCGCTGTCGACCTCGGTCAGTCTACGGCTAGCATCGCGATCATCCCGGAACCGGCAACTTGGGCCGAGATGCTCGTGGGCTTCGCGGGCCTCCTCGGCTTCGCTGCCTATCGCACCTCGCGCCGCAGCGCTGCGATCACGGCGTAAACCCAGAGAATCAAAGTTAGAGATGGGGCCTCCACCTCTGTGGGCGCACCATCGCGCTATGAGGAGCCGCCGCGGTCCGTTTCGTTGGCGCGCCAGAGGCCCACTTCGATGAGTTGGCGGATCGCCTCGGCGCGGCTTGAAAGGCGGCGCTCGAAGCGAAAGTCGTCAATTCGGTCGACTAGCCTTCGGGGCAAGGAGATTGTTGTGACGCGCGCAGGGGGATGGTCGGCTTTTTTCAACCATAACTCATGAGGCCGGAGATGCGTTGAGCGATAGGTGACCGCAACAGGCCCGCGCCCCGCCTGGTAGGCAGTCAGGCTTGGCTTTCGCCCGAGGACCCGTCGCGCCCGAGGGCACAACGAACGACGAGCCTCAAAGTTTCAAGCCTCGCGTCCGCTTGTTGCCTTTGGCTGGCGGCGGGCGACGCTCGGAGCGCCCTCTAACCCGTACTTGGCCCCTAGAGCCTTCTCGTCCAGCTTACTTCCGTCAGGCAGAACCGCCGATACGCTGGTCGAGCTAAGATCGTTCAGTTGATCGAGGACGGCGCTGATGAAGGCGGTCTCGTTGCCGTGGGCGTTTGTGCAGACCCGACCGTTCGCGTCGGTGAAGGTAAGGGTCCACGTGTCCGCCATAAGCTCCCATCCCTTCAACGAGCATTTATCGCCGCGCGCTGGGCGACTTTTTGGCGGCGGCGGGGCCTTCGGGGTTGGCTTCGTCGCCGCGTCGAACCTCGCCAGCGCGGAGCGCGGCGGTACAGACGCTAGAAACCCCGGCGCCGGATGCTCCGAGTGGGCGTGTTGCGATTGATTTGCATGCAAGCGAATGTGAACAGGATGAGCGCTATGATGAGCGAACTGATCGCGTGCTTGCCGGCGATATGATCGGAGCCCGCGTTGAACCCCGGGAAAAACGAGGGAAGGCTACCAGCTGGAACCAACCAGTATGTGGCGGCGACAGCAAGGAACAGAGCGCCAAGAAGCCAGGCGATGAGCGGCAGGGGGCGGTTCATAGGGTGGCCCTCAGGAGGCCCGCGTGGCGGGCCTTGACGTTACCCTCCGCAATTTTAGCTTTGGGCGATTGCCGGATCAAGCTTAGCCAGCGTTTAGCCCAGCCAACCCAAGCGCATGGCGAAAGGAACTCTGTCCTCGCCGATGGCGCGCCGGATTGCCGCAGTTACTGCGGCGTACTCGTCGTCGCTGAGGTCAATTGTCGGCATGGGAGGGGCTGTCGCTCACTTCAATTGCTGTGATATCGCGCCGCTTCAGCCCAAGCCTTTTTAGCGGCGCCTGGAGTGGAGGCTTTGCCCTCGTAGAGTTTTCCTTGCATTCGCCACTGCGCTCAGGATTCGGGACAACCAAATCGTTGCTATAAAATAGAAACAAACTTACGCCGACCGCGTTGGCACTGGGATGCCTGTGAAGGTCCTCGCTGATCTGCGGCGCCGCCTCGACCCTCTCGCTCGCAAAGATCCATTGGGTCGAGCCAAAGCTTGTCGCCGAGATCACCTATCTGACCTGGACCGTCGACAACCTCTTGCGACACACTATTTACGTGGGCCTGAGTCGAGCCAAAAATTGACCGGCGGGATCTCTCGCCCTCGCAAAGCGGATGATCACGTCGCTGTAGCTCTCGCCGGGCCGTACAGCGCTTGCAGCCGGTCAGGCGATGCTCTCGCCAGCCGCGCTCAACGCTTCTGCCGCCAGCCTCTGCGCCTCGCGCTGCTGCGGGCCGTCGAAGAGGGCGATCAGCTCATTGATGATGGCCGGTCTGTCGGAGTCCGGTTCCACGTAGGCCGCGATCAGACGCTCCGTCTCTTCTCGCAGCTTTGTGTTTGCTAGAAGCGCGTCGGTGAGCTTGGCTTCGAGGGCAGTTATCAACGCTGGTTTCGTTATGTGCGGAGCTCTTGTGGCATAATCGCGTTGGGGGCGAAATGTTCCAACGGACAGTTCGGTCATGTCGCATGTCACCAAACGTCCGGCGTCGCAGGCCAGCAAGTCCATCCGATCGCGTCGAGACGTTCCCCTTCCCCACTTCATTCCGCCGCAGCTTTCCCAGCCGGTCGAGAAGCCTCCCTCCGGACCACGGTGGGCGCATGAAATCAAACTGGGCGGCTTTCGCATGGCCGCACGCATCGACAACGGCCGAGTACAGCTCCTGACCCGCACCGGGCTCGACTGGACCGGCAAATATCCGAGCGCCATTGCAGCGCTAACCCATGTGAAGGCGAAGACCGCCTATCTCGACGGCGAACTCTGCGGCGTTGACGACGCCGGATTGCCGAGCTTCGCGCAGATTCAGGCAGCGACCGACGGCGAGCGCGGCGCGAAGCTTGCCTATTATGCCTTCGATCTCTTGCATCTCGATGGCCGCGACGTCTCAGGCTTGCCGCTCATCGAGCGCAAAGCGCTGCTTGAACCATTGGTTGCGGGCAAGCTGGGCCTTCAGTTCAACGGCCATGAGACGGGCGACGGCGAACTCATCCTCAAGCACGCCGGCAAGCTCGGATTCGAGGGCGTGGTCTCCAAGACGATCGATGCACCTTACGCGCCAGGAAACCGCGGCTTATGGCACAAAGCCAAATGGCTGAACCGCCAGAAGTTCGTCGTCGTCGGTTAGTCCGATCCGAAGGAACGCGGCCCCATCTCGGGGCGCTGCTGCTCGGCTACTACACCGATGACGGCAAGCTCATTTACGCCGGCCGCGTTGGCACTCGGATGCCTGTGAGGGTCCTCGCCGATCTGCGGCGCCGCCTCGACCCTCTCGCTCGCAAGACATCGCCTCTAAGCGTTGCGCCGCCTCGCAGCACACGGTTCGGATCGCCCCTCGTTCTTTCCCGCGTGCATTGGGTCGAGCCGAAGCTTGTCGCCGAGATCACCTATCTGACCTGGACCGCCGACAACCTCTTACGACACACGGTTTACGTCGGGCTCCGCGAGGATAAGCCGGCGAGCGATGTAAGGCGAGAAGTCGCGCGTTCCATAGCGCCCCATTGGGTTGGAACTTCCGCTTCGGGCGGAAAGCGCGCCTAGGAGCGTCGTCTCGGGAAGGACCCGTATCCGCGTCATAGCTGTCATTCTCTGGCAAGCGCGAAATAGCCTTCACCGCCCTGACCGCCCTACGCCAAACGCTCCATCAGCGCCTGCGCTTCGGCGATCTCCGGCATCGAAGCCGACAGCGTGAAGCCTTCGAGAGCCGGGGCGAGGACGGCCCGGGCGTCAGCGCAACGGCCTGTCCCTTGGCGAAGCCTTGCGAGGGAGAGCGCCGCGCGGAGCACAAACGTCGGGGCGGCCTGCTGGCGTGCGATGGAAACAGCGGTTTGCAAAGCCGCTTCGGCCGCGGTTGCATTCGAGTGATCGGATTTCAGAAGAATTTCGCCGCGGACCCGACAAACTTCCGCGTCGAAACTGCGGTGCCCGCTGCGCTCAACTCCAGCCAACGTCTGATCGAGCGTGGCGAGCGCGGCGTCCACTTCGCCGAGCTCAGCTTGAAGCTCGGCGAAACGCATGTAGAGCAGCGGAGTCAGGAGGGCGAAGCCTTGCTGCCGTAGGCTGTCGAGGCCCTCTCGCATCAGCGCGGCGCCCTGTTCGCGACTACGGAGCCATGCGTGCACCCAACCACTCTCGACGGTGCCGTATCCAATATAAAGGCGCAGCTCGTGCGCTTGTCCGATTTCGAGAGTTTCCGCCGCAAAAGGCTCGGCCTCTGGCGCGTCGGACCGCATTATCTCGAAGATCGCTCGATAGGAGACGGCGTAGGCCACCGTGTGAAGGTGGCCCGTCTCCCGCGCACGCGCGATCGCCGCAACCTGCAGCTCTCGAGCGCGCTCGATCTCGCCGAGCGGCCATAGAGCAAACGCTAGATAATTCATCGCCGCGACGCCGAGGTCCTGACCGAAGCGGAACCCGAAATCGCGGTCCCGTTCTGGGTCAAACAAGGCGAGCGATTGCTCCAAATATCGCCGTGCACTCACGAAATCGCCCTCGAACCAGCAGCTCAGACCATGCATGCGATGCGCCATGGCGTCCCTGCCTCGGTGAGGGTGGCGCTCCGCAAGTTCAAGCGCCGCCACCGAGGCCTCCCGCATCGTCGTCGTCTCGCCGCCGCGCACGAAGCTTCCGGCGAAGATTCCATAGTAGATTGAGAGCTGCTCGATGGGATCGGCCAATCCTGAGGCGAGCTCGCGCGCTCGAGCGAAGGCCGCGGTGGTTTCGACCGCGCCATGGCCACGGGTCGCGATCAAGGTGTTGCCGTAAGATAGGTGAAGGCGGATTTGACGTTTGCGACGGGAAGCGCTCCTCTCCTCATGCCCCGACCCGGTTAGATCACTCCTATCCTCCTCCGCAGCTCCGCTTGCCTCCTTCTCCGCCATCGCGATCGCCTTGCCGAGATGCGCCATCGCTTCCTGGTAGGCCGAGCGGCGCAGCGCCGCATCGCCCGCCCGCCCCCACCATTCGATGGCGAGATCGTCGAGCCCTCCTTGCGTCAAATGATGCGCGATGACTTCGGGCTCGGCGGCCGCGCTTCCCGGATCGTCACGCAGGATCTCAGCGGCGCGGCGGTGAAGCTCATGTCGGCGGCTCCTGAGCAGGCTGTCGTAGGCTACGTCCTGGATCAGCGCGTGCTTGAAGCGATAGGTCGCCTGAGCGCCGGCCCCCTCGACGAACAGTAGGTCCGCGTCGACAAGCCGATCGAGCGCGAGTTTTAGGACGCGGTCATCGGCTGCAGTTTGAAGTTCTTGGCCGACGGCTCCGCCCACGGCAGCGAGCAGCGCATAGGAAAACTCGCGCCCCAGCACCGCGCCGATCTGTGCAACCTCGCGCGCTTCGCCCAACCGGTCGAGCCGGGCGGCGAGCGACTGCTGAAGCGTCGGCGGAATCGCCTGAAGCCCATCCACATCGCCACGCTCGAGTAGAAGGCGTGTGACCTCCTCGACGAACAGCGGCACCCCGCCGGTTCGTTCGCTCACGGCTTCGATCACCTCTTGGCTCACCGCATGGCGCTGGGCGAGCTCGCCGACCATAAGCGCGACTTCGGCGCGATTGAGAGGGTTGAGCGCAATGACGCTGTGCTGCGAGCGCAAGCCACATGTCCGGCGAAACTCGGACCGCATGGTCGCGATGATGAGCAGAGGCGCCTGCGCGCCGCGCTCAGCAAGCGCCTGCATCAACTCGAGTGTGGTCGGGTCCGCCCAATGTAGGTCCTCGAAGACGACCGCGGCCGGCTGCGAGCGCGCCCCGGCGAGCACCCACGAGGTCAGCGCCGCCATTTGCCGGTGACGCAATTCCTCGGGCGCGAGCTTCGCCGCGCGCTCCTTCGGCAGCGGGACGTCAACCAGCGGCGCGACAAGGGGCGCATATTCGGAGGCGTCGAGGCCTATCAGCCGAAGCGTGTTCTCGAGGTCGGCGAGGCGCTCTTCTCCCGGCAGATCCGCTCCGAACCGCTGGCGGCCCCATTCGGCGAGCGGGTGCAGCGGCGTGTTCTGCAGGAGCTGCGAGGACGACCATTCGACAAAGGTGTGCGGCGTCTCGCGGAGTCTCAGGCGAAACTCCTTGATGAGGCGTGACTTGCCGATGCCGGGCTCGCCGACGACGAGAGCGATCTGGCCGTCGCCTCTCGCCGCGCGCTCCCACCCCCGGCGGAGGAGATCGAGCTCCTTCTCGCGCCCGACGAGCGCGGTAAGGGCGCGCGCGCCGCCGCGCCTCCCGCCGCTCCCTCGCACGATCCGAAATAGCGTCGTCGGCTCGAGCGCGTCTTTCAGGAGATGCGCGCCGCGATCCTCCGCGACGAATAGGCCGGACACCTGATGCTGCACGCGAGCAGTAACCATGACCGTACCCGGCTCGGCCAAGGTCTGCACGCGCGCGGCGACGTTGGGCGCATCGCCAAAGATTTCTCCAGCCTCATCCACGACCACCGCCCCGCTTTCGATTCCGATTCGGGCGACAAGCTTCGGCTGGCCCGAACCATCGTTCTTGCGATTAAGTTCGTCGAGCGCGCGCTGAATGGCGAGCGCGGCGCGAACGGCGCGTTCGGAATCGTTCTCCTGCGCGATCGGGTGTCCGAATAGAGCTATCAACCCGTCGCCAAGCGTCTTGGCGACACGGCCGCCCATTTGCGACACCGCGGCCGAGGCCGCGTCGAGGTAGGCGCTAAGCGAAACGCGCCAGTCCTCGACGTCGAGACTGGCCGCAAGGCCGGTCGATCCGACAAGATCGCAGAACATCACGGTGATGGGGCGGCGCTCGGCCGAAACCTCGGGGGTTTTGGCCCATAGGGCGATGCTCGGCGTGGGGCTCAGCTCCATCGAAAGCGACGAGCCAGCCAACTCCCCGATTGCGATGAGCAGCCTGCGCCGATCACCGATCGCCGAGACGCCAATCCGCCGCAGGTCTTCCCCGGTTACATGACAGAGAACGTGCTCATCGATCCCGTTCTCGCGAAAGGCCACCGCATATTCTTCGAGACCGAGATTGCGAAGCCACCCGCCGAGGTCCATGGCCGCGCCCCACATGGCTTTCAGGGATAATCGTCCCATCAGGGCGACGTGTCTAGCGGCACGATCGGTGCTCTTGCGAGCAATGATCGAGGATGGCTTCATTCGATTCAACCTGTTCGGAAAGCGACCACTGCTGGCCGCAATCGACGCCTTCAAGCGAAATTCGCTTCCTCGCGTTTCCCGTCGGTTCATGAGGCCGATCTTGAACAGCAGCAAAGGGGTCCGAGTTGCGACATTCGCCTGGCACAGGCGAAATCGCCCTTCAGATCGCGATCGTCTCCGACATGGGAGATAACGCTGTGGCCGCCGCAACTGCGCGTCGGATTCGAACGTTGGTTTGACCCGCCCCGCACGCTGCAGGCAAGATCGCGATCGGGATCACCGCTCACTCGATTGAGCGACTTTCAAGTTGGAGCACTCGGCGCGCGAGTTCCTGCGCGATGAGGCGATAAAGCTGGGGGTGTCTGGAACCGAGATTGGAGAAAACCTCCGCCGAGAGCTTGGCAACGATTGCGTCTTCGAGTGCGGTAACAGTCGCAGACCTCTTCTGGGCAGGCTGCACTGCCGCCATTTCGCCGACATGGTCGCCGGCGTTGCGACCGGCGACCCTCCGACCACTCACGACCACATCAAAAGTTCCAGCCAGTATGAAGTATATGTCGTTGTCTTCAGCGCCTTGAGAGATCAGCGTTTGACCTGTCGGAACCGCGAGCACTTCCGCGCGATCGGCCAAGTCTTCGGCCAGCTCACGATTACCGGAGACAAGCCTCTGAGCTGCGAGAGCCTCTAAGCAGAGACGCCGACCCCCTTCTCCTCTGAACCGGTCTAATAGTGTCATTTTCGCGCTTGTGTTTGCGTGGGCTAAACTTACGTTGCGCGGCGCGGTCAAGGCGACGTTTGGCGTTGCCGTCACGACGCCGAGCGTCTTTTCGAATCTCCAGTCGGACATCGGCGTTACCCATCATATCGCCCGCCGGCGCACCTCAGCGCCTTCGTCGCTGAGACGGCTTAAGCGTGAGCGTAAGCTTTGAGGCTGAGGTGTGTCTCCGACACGACTACCTAAGCCCCGCGGTGGCGACATCATTGAGTCGCGCTACGCCCTACATCGAAAACAGCACCTTCGTGCCCGTCAGACACGGCGAAATTTGGTCTTATGCTCCGAACCGCATTTTCCTGCAGACGGTCCAGCGTTTCGTCGTCGTGATCTGGGTCATGATGAAATGCAATAAACTTTTTCGCGCCGACGTAAGATGCGAATTCGAGCGCATGTCGGTACGAGCTGTGCCCCCACCCCACATGGCTGCCGTACTCCTCATCCGTATATTGAGCGTCGTGTATGAGTAAATCGGTTTCGGCGGCTAGATCGAAGCCAGAGACCCACTCGCCTCGGGGCCACTGCCCATTGCGTAGACAAAGTGCGGGTTCGTGATCACTCAAGTAGGAAATGACTCCGCCATCCGCTTCAATTCGGTAACCCACCGTCGGACCAGGGTGAGAGACAAGCGCTGTCAGCATATGAAACGGGCCAATATCGAAGCTAGGGCGTGGGACGTGATGACACGACACACTCGGCAGATCGCGAAGGTGTATTGGAAACAGAGGTGGGGATAGATAGCGCGATAATCGGGCCTCCAGCGAGAGCGTGCTGCTCGCAGGTCCCCAGAGGTGAACCTCGACCGCCGGGTTGTACAGTGGTGGGAAAAAGCCCAACCCTTGAATATGATCCATGTGGAGGTGGGTCAGAAGGATGTCGACCCGAGTCGTCGTTGCTGAGAGTTGAGCGCCCAGCCGGCGGATACCACTCCCGGCGTCTAGGACCACAACAGCGCCATTCTCCGCGCAGACCTGCACGGCTGGCGTGTTGCCGCCGTAGCGCATCGTTTCAGGTCCAGGCGCCGGTATCGAGCCGCGAGTTCCGTAAAGCGTCACGCGCATTATTGACCGAGCTCCCAGAACAGGGCGACTGCACCGAGAAACTCGCTTTGTATTCCGAGTATTGGAATCGCCACCACTTCAAGATGACGCCGGACGCCGTCCAGCCCCCGGATGAAGAGCCGCTCGTGGGCAGGACGCCGCTCGTGGAGGGCAATCATCAGCGCGAGTTCGGCGGAGGGTATAGGCTGGCCCTCCCGGTCTACAGGAGTAAAAATCGTCGACCATTCTTCCGCCGGCATCGCGCCAGTCTCGTCGAACCGCCTGCCCAATAGAACCTCAGCCGGCTCGTTGTAGAAGAGGAGTGTCCCCTTTGGATCGACAAGAAAAGTCGGGACGCTCAGGTATCCAGCGAGTTGCCTTGTCAAAATAATCTGGATGGGGTGCGCCATATAACGGCTCTCCTGAAAGCGCCCTCGAATCCGAGCCAGACAACCACCTGTGAATTGGCCGCTAAGGTCCGAACTCAATCACCGGTAGGCCGGCGTAGCGACGGAGCAAATGACGGAAAGGAAGTTTCTGGTGCGCTTGTCCTCGCGGGTAGCGATGCAGCCGAGATCGCTGGATCAAAGAGATCGCCCCGGAGAGCCCGCTGGAGCACGACGTCCGCTTCTCGTTGGCACCTCCGAACCGGCTGACACCCACAACGGCGGCGGCAAGGGTCGCGGCGAGTTTCCGGGTCTCGACCATTGCGCCTCTCGGATCCCTTTCCACCGCGCAAATAGCACAAAGACTAGGTCAGCGACGGTCCCTTCGCCTACACGAAGCTATTAAACCCATCACTGCTAAGCATGGTTCGATTCGGCCACCTGGCCCATCGTCGGGGCAGTGACCGGTATTTGCGCGTTCCGCCCGGCTGGTGTCGACGTGAAGCGGACATGGCAGACCGCGGTCTTCGACGCCTCAATTGGGCGGATCGCTCTTTTCCGGGACAGCGCCGGAACGCTCAGAGCGCTTGCGAAAGCGGACCTTCCCTGCATCTGCTTAGGGCCGCGTTAGTCGAACTAGTTCGCGGCTTTCTGCAGGACATTCTCCAGATTTTCGTCGAGTTCCCGAGCAACGATATTGACTCTTTCGTCGCCAAACTGTCCGAAGGTTGAAACGGGCCGATCGTATTCAAATGTAACGCCACCCTCGGGACTTTCCAGAAGCAGGACCCGAATGGGCGCGTAAAGAGCGGCTGAGAGCTTATGTCGGGTCATCAGCGAGGCGGTCAGCGGGTTGCCAATATCATATTGAATGGCCTGTTTTTTCAATCCGGCAATTGCCAAAAGCACGCCGTGGTCCCGGCTTCCAAAGATCGAGAGAGTGGCCGCAGCCTCAAGTTCTTGTCGCGCTCTGTCGGTCAAGCCAAAACGGAGCAGCGTCCAGAATCCGTCGTCCAGGCGCGGAACAAGCGCTTCTAGCGCTGTTCTCACCGCGGCGAAAGTCTTGCCTGATCGGATTGTGACATGTTCGGTGGTTACTCTGTTTACGGATGTATTGCCACTGACCACTCGAATACCTCTAATTGCTGAGTGCGTGAGGGAGGCGGAGCAAGGGTAAGCCTCGCGGCGCGGAGCGCCGGGAGGCTATGGTCACTCGGCGAGCGCGGCCTCTTCGATTACCGCGGCGACTTCCCCCGCATGGACGACGAGGGAGGCGTGGCTGCCAGCCACGTCCGTCGTTCGCGCATGCATCCTGGCTGCGAATATCTTCTGGACCTCGGGGGCGATGACCCTGTCCTCCGTGCTGATCACGTAGAACGTCGGTTTGTCCCGCCAAGCCGCCGTGTCGACGGGAGCCTCGAACGCTGTGTGGTTCAACGGAAGCTGGGAGTTCGCCAAGGATTCGGCGATCCGCTGAGGAAGGTCAGCGGCGACCGCCGAAGGAAACACTTTGGGATCGATGTAGAGGTTGCCCTTTTCGTCAGGATGAATCGCCGCCGCGCCTTCTGTCGCAGGACCACTGCTGGCCAAGGTCGCCAAGGATTGTCCCACATCGGGGGCGAATGCGGAGACGTAGACGAGCGCCGAGACCTTCGGATCGTCACCGGCTTGTGTGATGACCACGCAGCCCCATGAATGGCCAACGAGAACGGTTCTGCCGATCTGCTTTGCGAGCGCCTGTCTGGTGGCGTCGACGTCGGCGGCGAGAGACGTGAGCGGATTTTCGACGAGCATTACGTTGTAGCCCTTCCCCGAGAGGATATCGGCAACGGGCTTCCAGCTCGTCTGGTCGACGAAAGCGCCGTGGACAAGCACGATGTTGTGAGCGGCCCCGCTGGGTGGCTGAGCCGATTTGGCGGGGGCGGTAAATGCTGCTCCGCCCATGAGGACACTGGCGGCGGAAAGGAGAAGACTTCGCATAGATTGTTCCTATCGGGTGTCGGACGACGCGTGTCCGGAGAGTGAGCAGGCGTTGCGGCAAGGCCGCGGTTCTTCCGTCGACTGTCAGCGACAAAGACGCCTCGCCTGCCGCGAGATGAGGTAAGAGGCCGATAACTCAGACGATAGGGCTCAAACGTCCGAATATTGTGTCGAACCGTCCACAGGATTAACATCAGATCATGGACGTCGTCGCCGAGGTGCTCGATCGCGTCCGCTTCGGCGGAACCCTGCTCTTTCACTTCGAGCTCGGCCATCCCTGGAACTTGTCGTTGCCAGCGCGCCCCTACGCGCTGTTCCATTATCTCAGTCGCGGATCAGCCACCCTCGCGCTCGAACAGGGACGACACCTGCCCATGAGCGAGGGCGACTTTGTCGTCGTCACCCGCGGCGAGGCCCATTTGATTTATTCGGATCGTCGAACGAAGCCTTTTCAAATTGTGGACTTCGATCGACCGGCCGGGCGTCTTGGCGTGGTTCATCACGGAGGCGATGCGCAGCCGGTCTCCACCATGATCTGTGGCAATTTCACTGTCTCGCGACCGCGCGGAAGCGTGTTGGAACTGCTTCCGCCTGTGCTTCTGCTGAGACCGACGGCGGACGGCGATTGGCTCGAGGCCATTCTGCAACGCATGGTGAGCGAGTCTGCGCTTGAGCGTCCCGGCCAAGGCGTCGCCCTCTCACGACTGACAGAAGTGCTGTTCGTCGAGGTGTTGCGAAACTGGATCAAGTCTCTTCGTCCCGGAGAAGGCGGATGGCTAGGGGCGATGACGGACTTACACATCGGACCGGCGCTTCAGTTGATCCACGAACAACCCGATCGGCCCTGGACCCTTCATGATCTCGGGCGCCGCGTGGGTCTCGGTCGTTCAGCGTTTTCGGCTCGCTTCACCAAACTCGTCGGCCAATCCATGCATCGTTATCTGATCGCGCGCCGAATGTCGGAGGCTGCGTTTCTACTCGAATCAAGCGATGAGGGGATTGCTCGGATTGCGCGACGAGTCGGCTACGAGACCGCTGCCGCGTTTTCGAAGCTGTTCCATCGACATCACGGCCTATCGCCGGGCCGTTACCGAGCAACTCGATACTCTGACGGCGGCCGAAGCTGAGGGCGATCGAGGGGTCGGCGCGACCCTCAGGACGTTCGAGTCTTGTGTGGTGGGGCGGCCCGCAGCTCAACTCCTTCTTCCCAGTCAGCGACAAGATTCAGGGCGTCGTCAATCTGAAGGCGTACCAGGAGTTCGCGGTGCAGAACCGTCCGGATGGGCGGAATGCGTGCCCTACAATCGTCTTTTCGCCCGCGCCGCAGAAGGCGGAGAGTTCATAGGTCGAAGGCTCTCGCCGGTTCGCGCACGCAAACTTCCGCTTTGGCGTCGAAACGTGCCCATCGCCGAGTGCAGCAGGAACTTCCGCTTCGGGTCGACTTGACCCGTTCGCCGCAGCGCTGGGGAATGACCGCTGTTTGCGTATAGCCGCAGAACGCCGCATGGTCGTTGTGCGGCGGTACTCCAATTGCACACTAGGTCGACGAATGCCTGGCCAGCGTGAGCATGAGGCGCTCACGACCGAAGCTTGGAAAGCAAAGCGGAGTCGATCGGCTGTGGGGAGCACCCTCAGGGTGCACTAACGAGAGGGAAACGGGTTCGCTTAGATGATGAGCGGCCGGGACTTTAAAGCTGGCTAGCAGCGCCAGGCACTAATGATAATTTCATGAAGGCCGCGTTTGGAGGTGACGCCGCTCGAAATAAAAGGCGCCAAGCTCAGGCGGACTGCGATCCAATCAGAACGTTCTCCGGAAGCGCAGTTTTGTATTTGACCTGCTTGAGGGCGAAGCTCGATCGGATGTTGGCGACGCCGCGCGCTCTCGTCAGCCGTTCGATGATGAAATGCTGAAGTTCGAGGGTGTCGCGAACAACCACGCGCAGAAGATAATCCGAGTCGCCCGTCATCAGGTAACATTCCATCACTTCTGGAAAGCGTTTGATCGACTGCTCGAAGCTCTCCAGCATCTCCTCGATCTGTTTTTCCAGGGTCACTTGAATGAAGACGCTCAGGCTCGGGCCGAGCTTGGCGGCGTCAAGAAGGGTCACGCGCCGGGCGATAACGCCCGTCTCCTCAAGCGCTCGAACACGAGCCACGCAAGGCGAAGGCGACAAGCCGACTCGTTCGGCGAGCGCGACATTCGTGAGGCTGGCGTCCTCCTGGATTTCAGTGAGAATCCGGATGTCTGTTGGATCGAGAGCCTTTTTCAGCAGATTATGCCTTCGATGCGAGGTCTCGCAGCATTTTGGGCTTAATATTCCGCAGATCAAGCTATCTTTGGCACCGTCTGCCGTGAGCCGCGCTTTAAGCTCAAGCATCGCCGTCGAGATTTGGTCCCACCCGATGAACTTCGCAAAAGTCGCGCAGGCAAACCGCCCTGGAGACGCCGATCCGGAGGAGACGGCGGAATGGCTGGCTGCGCTTGAGTCGGTTGTCCGAGCCGCCGGAGAGGGCCGGGCCGAGTTCCTTCTGTCGGCCCTCGACCGCAAGGCCAAGGAGCTCGGGGTCGGAACGGATCTCGCTCCCTATCTCCCCTACCGCAATTCCATCCCGCTCGAACGGCAACCTCCATTTCCAGGCGACATCGCCATGGAGGAGCGGATCACGGCCATCATCCGGTGGAACGCGCTCGCCATGGTTATTCGCGCGAACAAGGCTTATGGCGACCTCGGCGGCCACATCGCGAGCTACGCCTCCGCCGCCGAGATTTTTGAAACCGGCTTCAATCACTTTTTTCACGCCGACGCAGGCGCTGACGACGGCGACCTTGTCTTCTTCCAACCCCATTCAGCGCCAGGCGTTTACGCGCGCGCCTTTCTCGAAGGAAGGCTGTCTGAAGAACAGCTGAAGCGGTACCGCCAGGAGGTCAGCGGCGGGGGATTGAGTTCCTATCCCCATCCCTGGCTCATGCCCGATTTTTGGCAGACCCCGACCGGCTCGATGGGCATCGGTCCGATCACGGCGATCTACCAGGCTCGTTTCCTCCGCTATCTGCAACATCGTGGTCTCGCCAACACAGAGACGCGGCATGTCTGGGGCGTCTTTGGCGACGGCGAGATGGACGAGCCCGAATCGATTGGGGGCCTTTCGCTTGCGGCACGCGAAGGGCTCGACAATCTTACCTTCGTCATCAACTGCAATCTCCAGCGCCTCGACGGGCCGGTGCGTGGAAATGGGCAGATCATTCCGGAACTGGAGAGCCTTTTCCGTGGCGCAGGCTGGAACGTCATCAAGGTCCTGTGGGGCTCCGAATGGGACGCTCTGTTTGCGCGCGACAAGAAGCATGCGCTGCTTCGCCGGTTCGCCGCCACAGTCGATGGCAAGTATCAGACGCTCGGCGCGAGAGACGGCGGCTACAATCTCCTTCACTTCTTTGACGAAGACCCAGAAGTGCACGACCTGGTCGCGCATATGTCGGACGGCGACATAGACGGGCTCAAGCGTGGCGGCCACGATCTTCGCAAGCTTTTCGCCGCCTTCGAATTGGCGCGAGCGACCAAGGACAAGCCGACTGTTATCCTCGCCAAGACCAAGAAGGGTTTCGGCATGGGCGGCGCGGGCGAATCCCGCATGATCTCGCATCAGGCCAAGAAGCTCGATATCGACGCGCTTATCGCTTTCCGCGACCGCTTCGCCCTTCCGCTTACCGACGAACAGACCGCCGCTCTCGAATTCTACAAGCCCGCCGAAAACAGTGCCGAGCTTCGCTATCTTCGCGCGCGGCGCGATGCCCTCGGTGGTTATCTGCCCGCGCGGCGTCAGAGCGCTGAGAGCATAGCGGTGCCTCCGCTCAAGGCTTACGCGGAATTCGCTCTTCGGGCCGAGGGCAAAGAGATGTCCACGACCATGGCCGCCGTCCGGCTCTTCAGCAATCTCCTGAAAGACAAGACGCTGGGCCCGCGAATCGTGCCCATCGTTGCGGACGAGGCGCGCACCTTCGGCATGGCGAATCTCTTCCGGCAGGTTGGCATCTATTCACCGCATGGTCAGCTGTACGAACCCGAGGACGCGGGCTCGATGCTCTATTATCGCGAAGCGCGCGACGGACAATTGCTGGAAGAGGGCATCACTGAGGCTGGTGCGATCTCGTCCTGGGTTTCCGCCGCCACCTCCTACAGTCTCCATAACGTCGCAATGCTTCCCTTTTATATTTTCTATTCGATGTTTGGGTTCCAGCGGGTCGGCGACCTGATCTGGGCCGCGGGCGACCAGCGAGCGCGCGGCTTCCTCATCGGCGCGACGGCCGGACGAACAACGCTCGGCGGCGAAGGGCTCCAGCATCAGGATGGATCGAGCCATGTGATCGCAGCGACCATTCCCAATTGCCGCGCCTATGATCCCGCCTTTGCCTATGAAGTGGCCGTCATATTCGACCATGGCGCGCGCGGGATGATGGAGGAGGCGAGGGACGAATTCTACTACGTCACCGCCATGAACGAAATTTACGCGCAACCCTCGATGCCGGAAGGTGTCGAAGAGGACATCATCAAGGGTTTGTACCGCGTCGAGGCGCGCGCCCCTCAGGAGTCGTCTGCTCGCGTCCGACTCCTCGGCTCGGGCGCAATATTCCCGCAAGTGCTGGAGGCGGCCCGACGGCTCGACGCGGACTGGGGCGTCGCTTCGGAAGTCTGGAGCGCGACCAGTTTCTCCGAGCTCGCGCGCGACGCGCGTGAGGTCGAGCGACGAAACCGGCTGAACCCGGCCTCTTCGCAGGAGACGAGCCACGTCTCCCGCTGTCTTCCGGGGACAAGTCCCATCATTGCCGCAACAGATTATGTGCGCGCCTATCCGCAATTAATAGCAGCCTATGTCGTGGCCCCATTCACCGCGCTCGGCACCGATGGCTTTGGCCGCAGCGACACGCGTGCGGCGCTTCGCAGCTTTTTTGAGGTCGACGCGGGCCATGTCGTCGTTGCAGCGCTTGCCGCGCTCGTAACGGAGGGAAGCGTGACCCAGGAGACGGTCGCCGAGGCCATCGTGAAGTATGCCATCGAGGCGGCGCATGAAGCGCCATGGTCGCGTTAACGTTCGGGCCGTGATCTCGCGTTAAGTCACATCTCAATCTTCTTCCGCCTCGGAAGACTCGTTTCGGACCGCCGCTCGTTCCGTCCCGCGTCCATTGGGTCAAAAGCTGGTCGCCGAGATCATCTATTTGACTTGGACAGGCGATGGGCTCTTGCGGCAAACGGTTTACGTGGGGCTGCGCGAGGACAAGCCGGCAGAGCAGGTGCGGCGAGAAGTTACACGGGCTTAGTCTAGTAGGCGGAAGCGGACGAGGCTCGATCGGCGGAAGACAGTCCGGAGTCGACGTTGAGCGGACATAGCAGACTGTGGCGGTGGACGCCTCATTTGGGCGGAAAGCGGACCAACAGGGGTAGCCTCGGGAAGAACCGGAGTCCGCTTCATAGCCGACAAACCGTTGCGATGGCGAGGTAGGCTTTACCGCCTAGAGGATCGCAATTTGGCGCAGAGAGCCGCGGCTTTTGAGAGATGAGGCAATGATGTGATCCTGCCCGCGCCGGTCAGGGCGTCACCGTCAGCGCCTTGAGCTCCTTCCGAGCTGTGCCAAAGGCGCCGAGCTGATACACCGATGCGCCCGCTGGCGAGAACGCGAACGACAGGAATGGCTCCGCCAGCATCTTGTTCAAATAAGTTTCCGTTCCGACGCCGATCGTCACATGCGGATTGAAGCGTTCGCCAGCTGCATCTCTCACGAAATTCTCGACATAGGTGATCAGAAATTCCTGGATGTCGCGTCCGCCCTCGTCGCTGAAGCAAGCCGCAGGCGTCCCGGTCTTCACCGTGTAGGGCTCGACCGCGTCGATGAGCGCATCTTGCAGCCGATGCAGGTCTTCAGTCGGTTCGGCGACGATTCCGGCGAGGCCAATCGGGGGAGCCGGGATGTAGTAGTATTTGAACGCCTTCAACGTCCACGTCGTGGGCCTCTCTTTGGCCAGAACCGCGTTCGCCGCCGAAAACACCTTGTCGAGGTCGTCGGTGCGGACGAACTGGTGCAACATGGAGATGTGAGGGTGGTGCGTCTCGTCCAAAGTGAAGCCCTTCGGAAAGGACTTGAGCAAGCGGGCGTTAGCGGCCTGCGCGCGCTGAACCATCGTCGCGTCGGGTTCGAGCGCGATGTCGACGGCTGTGACGGCGTTTTCTTCAGCCACGGACCCCTCCTTTTGCCCAACCCGCGCAATAACAGAGATTCCGAATGCGGCAAGCCCGCATGGTTGACTTATCGCACGCTACCTGCCGCCAGCCGGGTGTTTGGCGGCGTCGGGTGGGCAAGTCCGCCAAGGGCGGCAAGGACCCCCGCGCAGCATCCCGCCAATCGAACGCTGTTCATGTCGCAGTGGCGTCTGCGGGATCACGAACAACCATCAGCCCCTGGGCAGCGCCGTTGCCCGACGGCCTCCGCGCCCTTGCACTGACGCCATTGTCGGCGAAGCCCTCCGTTCTGATGATAAGCCAGCCGCGATGCGTTGCGTAAGTAGAGCGCAGCTGTCAAACCCTCGCATGGGGCTTGCCGTCGCGCCGACAGACGACGGCAGGTTGAGCGACGGTCTCGAACTGTTCGAGCAGCCATCGCTGCTGTTCGAGCAACTATTGCTGCTGCTCGAGGGCCAGGTCGCGCAGATGCACTCCGATGCGACGCGCATAGTCGAGAAGATCCTCTCGGCTCCCCTGAGGCAGTCCCGTGATTTCTCGATTTCCGTCCCTGCTGTCGAAGTCGTCGGCGTTGGGAGCGTCGGCGGCCCTGACCGCCGGGCGAGGAACGCTGCCGTCGAACGCGACTTCGAACCTATACTCCCTCGTGTGGCCTTTGAGAGTCTTGGCCAGCATCCATCCGCTGGCGGCGTTCAGGCCGAGATCGTAGCCCGCCTTGAGCCATGGCCTTTCAATGATCGCGTCCCGGAAACGATCAGCGGGGGACGGGGGCACGTCGATTGCGGGGCCAATGATCGGCATCGGGCTCTCTCCGAGGGAAATCGCTGGAGGCGTTGAGGACGCCGCGCGTTTTAATTCGTCGATCAGGGCAACGCCTGTCTTCCCAAGCCAATCTTCTGTCTTTGTAAGCCACCTCGCCGCGTCACTGTATTGCATTCCAGAGCTTCTCAGAATGACCTTGCCACTCCTCGCGGCGCTTCATGAGATGCCGTTTAATTTCAGCAAGTCATAGAGAACTGCGACGGCTTCAATCGTCGCTTCGAGGAACTCGCGCTCGTCGCCGTGCTGCACATGCCGCGCGCCGCTGAGCGCGCGCGGGTCGAGCTTCCCCGGATCATGCCGATGGGCAAGGCCGACGTGTCGGAAGCCATGAATGGCGCGGAACACTTCCCATCTTTCGACCGTCTCGACATATTTTCGACCAGTCACTTCGGAGCT
>Ga0207036_10017_pt2 | contig 33847 bp, 26 predicted proteins | sample Alteio_BWMinCont_78_FD_153284 | JGI IMG/M metagenome (GOLD analysis project Ga0207036, IMG submission 153284) | Enriched cells from forest soil in Barre Woods Harvard Forest LTER site, Petersham, Massachusetts, United States -... | ecosystem: Environmental > Terrestrial > Soil > Temperate forest >... | reverse complement strand
AAACCCCTCTGATTGTCATTGCGGGTAAAGAATACGGAACAGGTTCATCACGCGATTGGGCAGCTAAAGGCCCGAAACTCCTAGGTGTAACTGCTGTGATTGCTGAAAGTTTTGAACGTATTCATCGCTCGAATTTAATTGGCATGGGAATTTTGCCATTGGAATTTAAAAATGGTATGACCAGAAAAACATTGAATCTTATTGGTAATGAAACAATTAATATACTTGGTTTATCCAATGAAATGAAACCTCGAACTACACTCAAGGTATTGATCTATAGAGCAAATGAACAGGTGGATGAAATCGATGTGTTATGTCGTATCGACACCATAAATGAAGCGGAATATTACCGTCATGGTGGAATCTTGCAATATGTTTTACGTGGGTTAGTGCAACCCGGTTAACAATAGGTGTTGCGAAATTACAATCTTTCCGTCATGCCAGTTTTCCCATGACACATGTCATGGAAAAACTGGCATGGCACCTCTAATCAGATTTCTTTAGTTTTGCAACAGCGACTAACAAACGTCGAAACAAAAAGCCTCTGGATGACAATGATCACAAAGTGGCATCCTACGCTCCCTTAATATTTCCTTAATGATTAGAGCACTATAATCAAAACTATCAGGGATAATAGAATCGCCAGGGAGGATTACGCAATGGCTTATAATCGCTTACGATTTGATAACGAATTCAAAAGTGTGACCGGAGTCGAAGTCCTCTATGGAGACACCAATAAACGGATTGAAAAATTAAACTACGAAGCATTGTTTACCATTGGAAATCTCATTGAATTCAGAAAACCATTTGCTGATTATATCAAAAATTACGGCTCAGAATTGCCAGCTAACACCCGCTTTCCTTTATTTAATCGTTTCGCCAATCGCGCAGCAACCTACACGGGTGTTATCCACACTAACCAACCTGTCGCAAAACGCGCCTTAAAAATTATTGATGAAACAAGAGAATTTGTCGCTAAAAATGCCGTAGGAAAATATGCAAAAAAAATTGAAGCGAAAGCAGTCATTGACGCAGTCAGTAAAATCAAGGAAGTGAATGATTACATGGTCGCGCAAAAAATTACGGGCACTATGAGAACAGCCATCGAAAACACGTTGAAAAAATTTAAATTGGACATAGCCGCAAGCGAAAGGGCACAGCATAAAACAGACGATGAAATATCAGCTATACAAGCCATAGAAAACAAAATAAAGGACGAAAACAAACTAAAATTGTTTAGGACAGATTTAGCCAATAGCAGGCTTATTTTTAAAATAAAAATCATTGGCACTGTTACAGACGACCCGCCAATCCAAGTCAGCGCGAAAGATATCATATTGACGCTAGAGACATGTGAAAACAAGCGCATCATTTCACCGGTGGTGGAAGAGTTAACATCAAGACCTTATTGATGCGCCCGTCCTTATGTCCGTTTCCAAGTAGCCGTACCACCACATCCTCTAGGACAACGGACATAGCAGCCAGTTATGTACGTTTCCAAGTAGTCAACCATCACCATCCTCTAGGACAATGAACACAGCAGCCAGTTATGTCCGTTTCCAAGTAGTCATACCACCACCATCCTCTAGGACAATGGACATAGCAGCCAGCTCAGCGCGAATACGGTCCGCTTCTGCCCAATTTTTATTTGCACGAGCCTGATTACGCGCAGTGATTAGACTTTCGATCTTAGCAACATCAAGTTCTTCCGTCCCTGATTGTAAAAATTTATTTGGATCGTCTTGCAAAATTCCGAAAACACCGCCTAGTGTCTTTAATAATGCGCCATACTGAGCAGCAAGTTGCATGTCTTTCTCACGAGTACGTTGCACCTCATGCGCCAAATCAAATAACACAGAAAACGCAATGGGTGTATTGAAATCATCATCCATGGCCTGAACAAAATTCTTTTCATATTCTGTGTTGGGTATCGCTCCGGCCTCGGGCGGCAAATCTCGTAGTGCGGTATAGAAACGCGAGAGCGCATTGCGAGCTTGTATTAACGCATTTTCTGAAAACTGTATCGGGCTTCGATAATGACTTGTAATCAAGAAATAACGTAAAACCTCGGGCGCATGTTTTTGTAAAATGTCGCGGATCGTGAAGAAATTACCGAGTGATTTGGACATTTTTTCCTTTTCGATTTGTAAATAACCCGCATGCATCCAAATATTCACAAACTTTTGATGGGTGGCCGCTTCGGATTGTGCGATTTCATTTTCATGGTGTGGAAATATTAAGTCCTTACCACCGCCATGTATATCAAAATGATCGCCTAGCAAACGCGTTGACATCGCGGAGCATTCTATATGCCAACCCGGTCTTCCCACTCCCCAAGGTGATTCCCAGTAAGGCTCACCCGGTTTTGCCAATTTCCATAAAACAAAATCAAGCGGGTCATGTTTTATGTCATTTATTTCAACGCGTGCACCGCTTTCTAATTTATCAATATCACGATGCGCGAGCTCGCCATAATTATTGAATTTGCGAACGTCATAATAGACATCGCCATTATCAGCGATGTAGGCGAATCCATTTGCTATGAGTTGTTCGATCAATGCAATAATATGCGGCACATATTCTGTTGCCCGTGGTTCATGGTTAGGTGCCAACAACCCCAATGCAGTAAAATCTTCATGAATTGCATTAGTAAAACGTTCCACAACGGCCTGAAAGCTTTCTTTATTTTCATTAGCACGTTTTATAATTTTATCATCGATGTCTGTGATGTTTCGAACGTAAACGACATCATATCCGCGCCAACGCAAATAACGGATAATTACATCAAATCCGGCGTAAGTCCTTGCATTGCCTATGTGGGCGTAATCATAAACAGTGGGACCACAAACATAGATTTTGATTTTACCTTCCGTAATGGGTTTGAAAATTTCTTTCTTCTGTGTCAGGCTGTTATAAATGCTTAACATGCTTTCTGCTCTCCACTTGTTTCATATCATATGTCGCTGTTGCAAAACTAAAGAAACCTGATTAGAGGTGCCCCCATGTCATGCCAGCATGCTTTAAGCTGGCATCCAGCAAGGCCTATCTGGATGCCAGCTTAAAGCATGCTGGCATGACATGGTAAGATTGCAGTTTTACAACACCTACTATGCACTGAATAAGGTTGTACGCGTATTATTCAATGTATTTCTCTAATCATCGTGGTATTTCTCTAATCATCGTGGTATTTCTCTAATCATCATCTTGCTTCTGTCATCAATCGCTTCATTTCCCGTACTGCGTTTTCAAGACCCATGAAAATGGCGCGTGATACTATGCCATGGCCAATATTTAATTCATGCATTTCTGGGATCGCAGCGATTGCTTGAACATTTTGATAATTCAAGCCATGCCCTCCATTGACAATTAAACCTCTTTCTTTAGCAAATGTAGCCGATTTTTTAATGCGCTCCAATTCTCTCTGCATTTCTCCTTCCGATTTTGCTTCTGCATAACATCCTGTATGTAGCTCAATCAGAGGTACTTTACAACGTATTGCCGCTTCAATCTGTTCGAGCTCAGGATCAATGAACAAAGACACCTGTATATCCGCTGCGGCCAGTTTTTGACAGGCATCATAGATTTTCTTTTCATCTGCGAGCACATTCAATCCACCTTCCGTCGTTAATTCCTGTCGCTTTTCTGGCACTAAACAACAATAGGTTGGGTGAATTCTCAGAGCAAAACCAATCATCACATCGGTCACCGCCATCTCAAGATTCAGTCGAGTTTGGGCCACTTGATGAATGAGCTCAACATCTCTTTCCTGTATATGCCTGCGGTCTTCGCGCAAATGCACAGTAATTCCATCGGCGCCACCGTTCTCCGCTGCAAATACCGCCTCTACAGGATCAGGATACCGGGTATGGCGTGCCTGACGTAATGTGGCAACATGATCGATATTGACACCCAATAATATTTTTTTATTTTCAAACATTTTTACCTCTCTACCCAAATAATCTTCTACTCTGCAAAGGTTGATACCCCAGCAATGATGCTAGCGCAAGCCGCATTAAACGCTTTATTTCCAGCAGGATTTGTGGATCATCCAATTGTTCATTTGCGAGCGCCTTTAAACATTTGCCGGTAAAAGTCAACTTGCTGCTCTCTTCTGCACGTTCAAAGCCCTGCTCTGGATAATAATGGTAAAAGCAATTCTCTAAAATAGCTTTTCCAGTACGCAATTCATGGGTCAACTGCAATCCATAACCCAGTTCATCCAACAGTTTTTTTTCAAATAACCGTAACACACTCTGCCTTAAATTTGAGCCTTGTAATTCTATCAGGGTATGGTAATAAATGGTATAAAGTCGTGGGGATGGATCTTGTTTTTGTAATACTTTGACCAATAACTCATTTAAATAAAAACCACTCAGCAAGCAATCGCCTTTGAGCATCAGGGGCGCGCCATTGGGTTCAGCGGAGTGCATAGTCATTAATTCACCCTTTCCATTCCAGGAAAGCAGCAAAGGAGTAAAGGGTTGTATCAAAGCACGTAACCGCGACTGCCTTGTCCGTACTCCTTTGGCTATCAGAGCAATTCGGCCATGGCTCTCCGTCAAAATATCGAGTAACGCGCTGGTTTCGCGGTAAGGGCGATGATGTAAAATAAAAGCCGGATGTAATAAAATTCGCATTGGGTTATTTTAACTAACGCTTGGCCTTTTGTCATTAAGCATCTGTTTAATATGAATAATTTAACTTTGTACACTCTATAAGCTAATAATTCAAACTTTAACCCTGCCAGCCACATGGCAATTGCATTTAATTTTCGCAGAAAAATGAGGATTTTTAAAATTAGCGTAAGATTTTTTAAGATAAATAATTGTAAAATATTAAGGGCTTATGTGAATTTGAGTGAGATTGTCAGGGTCCCTGCCACGAGCAGACCCTACCTATATGAATTGATCAATAAATAGCTAAGAAAACAAATATATAAGAAAATGTGTTATGATATATTAAAAAGGATATGAGATTTTTTCATTGATTGATAAACGGGAGATGACTTCCATGAATCAACGCATTGAAAGTACACCCTCTGGAAAAATACAAAACAACGTAGTCAGCCCATATACATTTTCTATCGGCCAAAGCATTTCAGAAAGTTGGGCCAGGGTATCTGGATTCAAAAGCACTTGCTTGGGCGCGCTACTCATTTTATTTTTAATCCTATTCGGCATTTCAATCATTGGTACTCTTGTTATTTATTTAGCTGTAGGATCGCTAAATAATACGTTACCAGTGGTCTCAGCTTCTCTATGGTTCGTTTATTTCATAGCTCTATTAGCCAGCTTTCCTCTCTTTTATGGTTATAATTTTTTAGGAATTAAACGATCCGCTAATTTGCCTGTTAAATCAAAAATGATTTTTGAAGCCTATCATTTTTATTGGCGCTTGTTGGGTGTATTAATCACTCGTTATGTATTAATAACAATCACAGCATTTATCATAATTGTCCTCACGTCTTTTTGCTTAGGGCTGCTTGCTGCTGTCCACACAGGTATAGGGATCACCATTGCGATCATCATAAACATCTTCGCAGTTATTTTTGACTTATTTTTGTTATATTACTGTTTCGGATTAGTAATTTTTAGCCCCTATCTTGTCATGGATAAAAATGTCGGTGTCTTTAGGGCTTTTAAATTATCATTTCAAGGCTTCAAACAACATGGCGTTAAAATTTTAATTACGTTCTTCATCATCGGAATCCTAGTGCAGTTGAGCATTATCCCATTGGGTATTGGCTTGATTTGGACCATTCCTTTAGCTAATTGCCTAATTGGCGTGATCTATCGAACGATATTTGGGGTGACATCATAGCCTAGACTTTGCAATGCCCTCTCATCATCCGACCAATGACTTTTTACTTTAACCTAAATGCTCATTATTTGCACTGTTTGTCACCAAATAGTACTGACCTTTGGTATAATAGTACATAGAAGCAAAGGAATTGATATGAGCAATCCTACGATAACTAAGATAACTATTCCGGGATATACCTTACTCAAATTACTTAGCGAAGGTGATTATGCCTATGTCTATAAAGGTACCCGCGATAAAGATCCAGTCTCTGTCATCATTAAAACATTAAAAAATAAATATCCAACACAAGAGACTATCGCGCGATTTAAACAAGAATACCATTTATTAGAATTAGCAGGGACAATGCCTATTATTGATGCGTCTTTTCAAGGAAATAATTATATTATTATGGAAGATGATAATTCACGTCCGTTAAAAACGATGCTGGTTAAACCTTTTTCCATAGATCAATTTTTTGAAATTGGGTCTGGTATAATCAAGTGCCTTGAAATAATTCATAGTCACCATATCGTTCATAAAGATATTAATCCCTCAAACATTCTTTGGAACAAAAATACCCGTCAAGTTCGTATTATTGATTTTGGCTTATCTACTCTATTAACTACTGAAGAAACTAATTTTGATAATTTTCAAGAAAACAATGGCATGCTTGAATACATTTCACCAGAACAGACCGGTCGAATGAATCGACCGATAGATTATCGTACTGATTTTTATTCTTTAGGTATTACATTTTATGAAATGTTGACGGGTCAAACACCTTTTAAAAATGATGATATTCTGGAGTTAATCCATGCCCATTTAACCAAAATACCTGAGTCAATTATTAAATTAAATCCGAAAGTACCCCCTATACTTGCAGCGGTTGTGAATAAATTAATGGCAAAAATGCCCGAAGAACGTTATTCAAGCATCACTGGCTTAAAAGCAGATTTTACAGAATGTTTGAAACAATGGCACAAGAATAAAAAAATTGAATCATTTTCTTTAGGTGAAGAAGATATTCAAGAACATTTAATTGTTTCTCAAAAACTATATGGTCGTGAAACACAATCAATTGAAATACTAACTATTTTCGACCGTGTTAGTACAAAAAGCAATGAATTACTCTTTGTGACAGGTTACTCAGGTATTGGTAAAACTTCATTAGTTCGTGAACTTTATAAACCTATCACTAGACAGCATGGGATTTTTGTATCTGGGAAATTTGATCAATTGAAACATTCGATTCCATTTAGTGCATTCACTGAAGCTTTTAATGAGCTTATTCATCGTTTATTGACAGAGCCGGAAAATGAATTAATTATATTAAAACTAAAAATCAAAGAGATCGTGGGCCCTTACGGTGAATTAATCAAAAATACTATTCCCAATATTAATCTGTTAATAGGTCAACCATCCCCAATGCCGCTTTTGGAACCTGGCGATGTCGAAGAAAAATTAATGTCTTTACTACAAGAAATTATTACAATATTAGCACAACCAAAACATCCTTTAGTCATTTTTGTTGATGACTTACAGTGGGCAGATCTTCCTTCATTGAAACTCATCAAAGAATTTTTACTCAATAAGGAATTAAAGCATTTTCTTTTGATAGGAGCGTATCGTGATAACGAAGTTGATATCAGCCACCCTCTCACTTTAATACAAGAAGATTTAGATAAAAAAGAAATCCATTTTAACACCATAAAACTACCACCACTAAAGTTAGATGATGTCTACCATCTACTTGCCAACAGCTTGAGATCGCCAGGAAGCCAAACCTTGTTGCTGGCCAATTTGATATTTGACAAAACACGGGGTAATCCATTTTTCATTAATCAATTTTTGACGTTACTCTATAAAGATAAGCTTTTAGTTTTTTCATATAAATCCCATCAGTGGGAATGGGATATGCAAAAAATTTCTGAACAGACTATTACAGATAATGTCGTTGATACTTTAATTTCGCGAATTAAACTTTTACCAAATGAATCTCGAGAATTATTACAGTTAGCTTCCTGTATCGGGCATGTTTTTGATCTTAGAGGATTGTCAGTCATTACAAGAAAACCCATCAATGAACTAAATCAATATTTATGGGAATTGCTTAACGATTCATTTATTGTCCCCGCGAATAAAAATTATCAAATGGCAGGTGAATTATCAGATATGGACATGGCAAATGACATTGCAGAAAAGATTGAATACTATTTTATTCATGATCGCATACAACAAGCTGCCTATCAATTGATACCCGATAATGTAAAGGAGGAAACTCATTTAAAAATCGGTTATTTATTATTGAAAGAAAAAGCATTACATGAAGATGATAAATGGCTGTTAGATGTAATACCTCACCTTAATCGCAGCAGCAGCTTAATTACAGAGGATGCAGAGATAAAGCAACTAGCAGAATATAATTTATGGGCCGGTAAAAATGTGGTAAAGTCTGCAGCATATGAATTGGGAAAAGAATTTTTCGAAAAAGGAATTAAACTTCTTCAGAAATATCCAACAGACGAAGTACATCAATTAAATTTCGAACTTTACAAAGAACTTGCAACATGCCTCTTTCTAACAGGCAATCCAAACGAAGCAGAAAAGATATATAATAATTTGCTGAAGACAGCCAAGGGAAAATTATCGATTTTTGAACTTGCTTATTTAACTTGTAAAATAAATTTTATTTTGAACAAGGGTGGAGAAGCATTTAAAGTGGTTTTGGATGTATTAAAGATGGTTGATATCAATATACCCATGAATCCAACACGATTGACCGTTATAAAACATCTAATTAAAATACGTTGGTTAATTGGCAGACGCAAACTTCAAGAGATGAATTTGCCGCCTATGACGTCCGAGGAATATAAAGCAGTTACACGTTTAATTGGAGTATTGATAGATAATTCACTTTTTGTTGACCCACTTATTTTTCTCATTCTAAATTTAATTAATATTGAAATAAGTTTAAAACATGGGTTTACAGAACGTGTAATTTATTCCTACCTCGTCTATGCCAATATAATGTTTCATCGTCTTCATAATCCTAAGAGAGGATTGGAAGTCTTTACCCTAATCAAAACACTTTCTAAACAAATTCACACACCTGAAGCACGAATGCAAATGAATGCGTTTTTAAATATAGGTATAGATCCTTGGAACAAACCTTTCGAAAAGATCAAAGAAGAATTTTTAGAATGTTACTCATGGTTTGAAAAATGTAATTTGACCTTAGCTAATCTAACACTCATGTGTCTGTTATTAGTGGAATGGATGTTAGGTAAATCCTTAACTGATATTAAAATTTCATTGGAAAAAGTACATCATTTTAAAACAAAGACACAGGGTATTTTATTTGCTCAACTTATCAAGATAAATGAATATACATTGAAGTCTCTCAGCAGTGAAAGTTATCACGTTGATGAGCTAAATAGTTTAATAAAAGAAGAAATAGAATTGAATTCCAACAAGTTAGGCCAACTTGCTTGCAGAATTAGTGTTGTCAAATTATGTTATTTTTTAAATGAATTTGAAAATTCTATTAAACAAGGAGCAATATTAAATAGACAGAAAAAATCATTTGTGGCTTTTTTTTATAATGCGGAGGGATGTTTCTATTATGCACTTTCTTTAGTTGCTTCCAAAATGAATAACTCTTATAAAAAAAACGATACCAATATCATGCGTGAGTTTAATGACGTTTATGCATTTATTTCTAATTGGGCTGAGTTATATCCTCCCAATTTTGAATTGTATAAACATATATTATTAGCAGAAAAAGCAAACATCGAACAAAAACCGATAGAAGCAATGAAGTACTATCAAGCAGCCATCACCAAAGCGGAGGAGATGAATAATTTATGTATTGTTGCTGTTGCAAATGAATGTGCAAGTCGTTTTTATTTGAACAACAACCTTCCGTCTATTGCCAAGGGATATTTGACAAGCGCTAATAAAGCCTATATTGCCTGGGGTGCAAATGAAAAAGCTATCTCAATTCGCAAACAGTACCCTGAATTCTTTGCTGAAGAAAATCAGCCTGTTGTCATTGGAAAAACAAAATCGGACACTGGAACAGCACTTGCCTCCATTGATGTGTTATCGTTAATGCGTGCCACACAAATTATTTCAGAAGAAATTCAATTAGATCGATTATTGCAAAATTTATTGATCATTTTATTACAGAATGCTGGCGCTGATTATGGTATATTAATTACAAAAGAAGATAATGATAAATGGTATGTCCGCGCTCAAGGCACCGTAACTGCACAGGATATTACATTAACACGTATAAAACCTATCGATGAACGCAGTGATTTGCCCTTGTCCCTTATTCGTTATGTACAACGAACCTCGGAGCCACTGGTCATTCAAGATGAGAAAGCATTAGAAACATTTCTTCCGGATGATGTATTCCTGCAAAACAATCAAAAAAAGTCCATCATAGTGATTCCAATTATTCATAAAAATCTTATCAGCGGATTATTGTATTTAGAAAATAATTCGATTATGCATGCATTTACTTCTGAAAATATTCATATTTTGAAAGTATTAGCTTCTCAAGCCGCCATCTCGATTGAAAATGCACAACTTTATTATCAAGCCACCCACGATCCTTTAACCGGGCTTGCGAATCGTAATTTACTTTATCAAGTATTCAAAATTACATCAAATCAAGCAGATCATAAACGAAGCAAGATTGCTATAATGTATTATGATCTCGATAGTTTTAAGAAAATAAATGATTCATTTGGTCATGGTATAGGCGACAAACTATTATATTTTATCGGCGAACAAATCAATCTTTCATTACGAGCAAGCGATTTAGCCGCTCGTTTAGGTGGCGATGAATTTGTATCAATGCTAGTTGATATTACCCCAGCAGAAGTTAAAAAGATCGCTAATCGATTTTTGGATAAATTAAAAAGAAAAGTCCATATTGATGGACATGATATTAATATAGGATGCAGTATTGGCGTTAGCTTTTATCCTGATGATAGCAATGATATTGCTGAATTATTAAAGTGTGCAGATATCGCATTATACAAGGTTAAATCTAGCGGCAAAGGGTCATGCCAATTTTACACGACCAAGATGGACGAAGAGATATCAAATGATGGAATTAACGAAGAATCTTTACGACAAGCTGTCGCAAATCATGATCTTGAAATATATTACCAGCCGATTTATTCATCGCATAATCATAAAATTGTACGTATTGAAGCATTACTACGTTGGCATCATCTAACCATGGGGTTATTAAATGCGAGTGAATTTATTGCAATTGCTGAATCCAGCGGATTGATATTACCAATAGGGAATTGGGTATTATTAAGTGTTATACGGCAAATCCGTTCATGGTTAGATAATAATTTGCCGATTGTTCCCGTTGCTTTAAATATATCTGGATTGCAATTGGGTAAACATCGCCTTAGCAACATAATCTCTAAGTTGTTAACCGATTATAGAATAGACTCCAAATACTTGGTTTTAGAATTTACTGAAAGTTCTTTTATCGACACAAATAACAAAGTCACCAAAGATATTGAGAAAATACACGAACTAGGAATAGTATTAACCTTAGATGATTTTGGGACCTATTATTCCAGCCTCACCTATTTACGCCGCTTTTCTATAGATCACATTAAAATCGATAAAACATTTATTAAGAACTTGAGCTCTAACGAAAAAGATAGGAAATTGGTGTTAGGCATCATAGCTATCGCACGGAATTTAAAACTAAAAATTACAGCTGAGGGGGTTGAAGATTCAAAACAATTGGAATTTCTTGAAGAAAATGGGGTCGATGAAATTCAAGGATTTTATTTAAGCGAAGCAGTCACAAGTAAGGAATGTATGGAACTCTTAGTTAATCAAAAAGTCATTTCAAAGAGGTAGCTCTCGTGCGTATTTTTTTATTTCTGGTTACTTTATTAACGTCACTATTGTTTAAGAAAATTTTAACTCTTTGAAATATAATAAAATTTGTCATTCCCGCGTTGGGGTGGGATCATAACCTAGACTCTGCAGCGCCCTCTCATCATCCGACCAATCACTTTTTACTTTAACCCAGAGACGTAAAAATACTTTTTTACCTAAAAGTTTTTCAATATCCTTACGAGCCAATGTACCAATTTTCTTTAAAAGTGCGCCATCTTTGCCAATCACTATTGGTTTTTGACCTTCGCGTTCGACCCAAATAATAGCGCTTATTTTAGTGAGTTTTTCATCCTCTTCCAAAGAGTCCACCATGACTGTAGTACTGTATGGCAATTCTTCCTCTGTTGCCATAATCAGTTTTTCCCGAATGAGCTCCGCTATCTGAAAACGTTCATTTTTATCTGTGACTTGTTCATCGGGATAAAAGTGCGGGCCCTCTGGTAAAAACTCTATAATACTCTCTTCCAATAAATTCACATTATCCATTTTCTTTACTGACATTGGCACAATTTCAGCAAAGTTAAATTTTGTTTTTATACTTTCAATAAACGGCAACAGACGGCTTTTATCTTTGATTTTATCAATTTTATTAATAACTAGAATGACCGGCGCCTGTGTTTCCTTTAATTTCTGAAGAATCATCTCTTCATCATCAGTAAAGCGCAGCGCTTCTATCATAAATATAATCACATCAGCATCCACGATGACGGAACTTGCCAGACGATTCATGTAGCGGTTCATCGCGCGTTTTTCTGCTTTGTGCAATCCGGGGGTATCAATAAAAACAATTTGTGTAGAACCTATGGTTTTAATTCCTATAATTTGATTGCGAGTCGTTTGCGGTTTAGGCGAAATAATACTGACCTTCTTGCCTACAAGAGAATTGAGTAACGTTGATTTGCCTACGTTCGGTCTACCAATAATGGCTACATATCCACACTTTTCTGTCTGACTCATTTTTTCATCATTCCTAACATAATTTCGGCGGCCGTTTGTTCTGCGCGTCGTCGGCTGGTGCCTTTACCTAAGGCTTTTTGTTCCACTCCTTCAACACTGCAACTGACAACAAAGGTTTGCTGATGTGACTCGCCTTCTACAGATTCTACTGTGTACAAAGGTAACGGCAAGCGTATACCTTGCAAATATTCTTGTAACTGTGTCTTAGGGTCTTTGTGATTTGCTGCCAACGATATTGACTGCAGCAGTGGTTGATACCATTTCAATACACATTCACGGGCCACAGCAAAACCACTATCCAAATAGATCGCACCAATGATGGCTTCCATTGCGCAAGACAAAATAGATTGGCGATCGCCGCCACCACTTTTTAATTCGCCAGGCCCAAGATATAAATATCGACCCAGATCAAAGCTGCGCGCTAAATTACCCAGGGCATCCCGATTAATTAAGCTGGCACGCCAACGGCTTAAATCGCCTTCTTGTGCGCGAGGAAATTGTTGATACAATGCTTCAGCAATAATAAAATTCACAATGGAATCCCCTAAGAATTCTAGCCGCTCGTTATTTTCATCATCACTACTACGATGAGTCAATGCGATCTTTAATAATTTGGAATCAGAAAATTGAAACCCCAATTTGCGACATAATTCTTCGCTCATAGATATCTCTTAATGAATAGCTTTTCCTAATCTTTTCCAACGAATGGAGTGATCATGCGAATTCCAGCTCATCCAGACATAATTTGCCTGACCCAGAATATTTTCCTCAGGTACAAAGCCCCACACACGACTATCTGCGCTGTTATCTCGATTATCACCCATCATGAAATACATGCCTTCTGGTACAATGACATCGTTGAAATCATATTTTGGTATAAGATTATTTTGATAAATAGAGTGTTTGACACCAAAAAAATCTTCTATCCTCTCTTCGACTTTCCAGTCACGCCCCTCTTCATCCCTATCCATTGAATCAGCTTTAAATTCCTGTGGCATGGATTGTCCATTGACATAGAGTGTTTTATTGATATAACTAATATGATCTCCTGGAACACCAATCACGCGTTTAATGAAGTTAATGGAAGGATTGGGCGGCCAACGAAATACGACAATATCACCGTGCTTTGGCTCATTAATAGAATATATTTTTTTATGCACAACAGGCAAGCGAATTCCATAATGATATTTATTTACCAGGATAAAATCACCGACTGATAAGGTCGGTTCCAAAGAACCAGAGGGTATACGAAAAGGTTCATAGACAAACGAACGCAACATAAAAACAAGTAATAGCACAGGGAAAAATGACCACGCATAATCAATAATCATTGGCAGCTTAATTTCAGGCGGGTTTGCCATGCCTTTTGTTTTGGCTGCATGTGCTAACTTACGTCTTTTTGCTAAAAAAATGATATCAAATAACGCAATTAAACCACTAATAATAACCGCATAAAATAAGATTAATTCAAAATTAAAGTTCATCGTTTGTACTCACTTATCAGTTACTTTTTGTCTACCTTCAATATCGCCAAGAAGGCCTCTTGTGGAATTTCTACATTTCCCACCTGTTTCATCCGTTTTTTACCTTCTTTTTGCTTTTCTAACAACTTACGTTTTCGTGTGATATCGCCGCCATAACATTTTGCAATCACATTTTTGCGTAATGCTTTAACGGTGGTCCGCGCAATCACATGGGCCCCTATTGCTGCTTGTATGGCCACATCAAACATTTGTCTAGGTATTAATTCTCGCATTTTTTCAGCGATTTGCCGACCTTTATATTGCGCTTGCTCACGGTGCACAATAAAGGCAAGTGCATCGACTTTCTCGTTATTTATCAAAAGGTCTAGTTTAACTAAATCCGCCGCCTGAAAATATGAAAAACTATAATCCAGCGAAGCATAGCCTCGACTGACAGATTTCAAACGGTCAAAAAAATCTAATACCACTTCATTCATGGGTATGTCATAAGACAGTGAAACTTGATTACCCAAATATTGCATATTTTTTTGCACACCCCGTCTTTCATTGCACAAAGTCATGATATTCCCCAAAAATTCCTGGGGAACAAGAATATTGACCTTGGCAATGGGTTCACGAATTTCCTCAATATAATTCGGTGCGGGCAGTTTTGAGGGATTATCCACATACAGCGTCTCACCCTTAGTGGTCACGACTTCATATACTACCGTCGGGGCCGTGGTAATCAAGTCTAAATTATACTCACGTTCTAGGCGTTCTTGCACAATTTCCATGTGCAAAAGACCTAAAAATCCGCATCGAAAACCAAAACCCAGTGCTTCTGATGATTCCGGTTCATAAAATAAAGAAGCGTCATTTAAACATAATTTTGCCAGCGCTTCACGAAATGCGGGAAAGTCATCTGCTTTCACTGTAAATAAACCGGCATAAACCTGGGGTTTTACTTTTTTAAATCCAGGCAATGCGGCAGATGCAGGTTTATGTGTGTGAGTTAAGGTATCACCTACTGGGGCACCGTTAATTTCTTTTATTCCGGCAACCACATACCCGACTTCGCCTGCGCACAATATCCCCGTTGATTCACGTTTTGGAGTATAGATGCCTATTCCACCGACTTCATGACTTCTTCCGGTGGACATCACTTGCATTTTTTCACCCACTTTCAGTGTACCATTTTTGACGCGCACCAACGATACTACACCGAGATAGCTATCAAACCAGGAGTCAATAATCAATGCCTGCAATGGCGCATTAGGATCACCTTCAGGTGGTGGAATATCAGAAATAATCTTTTCTAATAAATCTTCGATGCCAAAACCTGTTTTCGCACTGACACGTAATGCATTTTGCGCTTCGAGGCCAATAATTTCTTCTATTTCTTTAATGACACGTTCTGGATCTGCCTGTGGAAGATCAATTTTATTTAATACAGGGATGACTTCCAAACCTTGTTCTAAAGCAGTATAACAGACAGCCAGTGTTTGTGCCTCTACACCCTGACCTGCATCAACTACCAACAAAGCGCCTTCGCAGGACGCTAGTGATCGTGAAACTTCATAAGAAAAATCAACATGCCCTGGTGTATCAATAAAATTCAGCTGATATTTTTGACCATCACGCGCTGTATAATATAAGGTCACACTGTGTGCCTTGATGGTAATACCCCGCTCGCGTTCCAGATCCATTGAATCCAACACTTGTTCTGCCATCTCTCGCTCTGCCAATCCACCGCAAATCTGAATTAAACGATCTGCCAGGGTAGATTTGCCATGGTCGATATGAGCAATAATAGAAAAGTTACGAATCAGTTGCAGTTGCATTTGCATAGGTATTCACTAAGAACAATAAAGTTGTGAATAGTAGCGCATTTTTCCATGAGACGCCATGCGCAGATTCGCTCATATTTGAGCATAAAATGCGCATCATTAGCATTAATTGAGCAATTAAATCTTATAACTCACATTCCGTACCTGTCAGTGGAATGGCGGTCGATGCCTAAGTTTGTATGTTAGAATAGAGTATACATCCATATAATAGGTAAGAGCCGATGAAAGCATCTGACTTATTTTTGAAATGTCTTGAAGTTCAAGGGGTCAAGACTATCTATGGTGTACCAGGTGAAGAAAATGCTGATTTAATGATGTCTTTGCTTAAATCACCTATCCAATTCATCACAGGGAATAGGAGTTTTTATGTCCGAGATAACCATCATTAATCCTGCCACCGAACAGATTTGTGGCCGATATGAATTAATGGAGCAACATGAAGTAGCGACTATCATTGAAGAGATGCATCGTGTACAAAAATCCTGGTGCTTGACTTCTTTTTCTGAACGAAAAAAATGTTTAGTGAATACCGCAAAATTATTGCGTAAAAATAAAGATACATATGCCAAATTGATGACGGATGAAATGGGAAAACCTATCACTCAATCGTTGGCTGAGATTGAAAAATGTGCCACCGTATTTGATTACTATGCAGCAGAAGGTGAACGTTTATTGGAACCAGAAACAATCAAAACTGAATTTTATAAAAGCTATCGTTCTTTTCAACCACTTGGGATCATTTTTGCGATCATGCCTTGGAATTTTCCCTTTTGGCAGGTGATGCGATTTGCTGCACCCAACTTGACCCTCGGAAACGCCGGTCTTTTAAAACACGCACCTAATTCCATAGGAACAGCCTTAGCCATCGAAGAATTATTTTTACAAGCGGGGTTTCCAAAAAATTTATTTCGTAGCGTTATTATTGATATAGATTTATCTCCATTTGTTATACGCCACCCCCATGTGGCCGGAGTGACCTTAACAGGCAGTAATAGAGCGGGACAGAGTGTTGCCAAAGAAGCAGGTCATGCCTTAAAAAAATTAGTGTTAGAATTAGGTGGAAGTGATCCTTATGTAATTTTGGTAGATGCCGATATTGAGTTTGCAGCGAATCAATGTGTCACTTCACGTCTGGGCATTAACGCGGGTCAGTCCTGTATTGCTGCGAAAAGACTCATCGTTGTAAAAAATATAAAAGATGAATTTGAAAGACTAGTGATCGAAAAAGCCAAAACCTATATAATGGGTGATCCACAAAATCCAACCACAAATCTTGGCCCCATCGCCCGAGAAGATTTACGCGCCAAATTAGATCAGCAGGTTGAACTTGCCACTGCAAAAGGCGCTCATTGTGTTTTAGGCGGCACACTTCCTAAAGGTAAAGGTTTTTTCTACCCAGCAACTATACTGCTAAATGTCACCGAAGATTCACCTGCTTTTCGTGAAGAATTATTTGGGCCCGTCATTTGTATCACAATCGCAGAAGATGAGAATGATGCTTTGAGACTAGCGAATCATTCTGAATTTGGTTTAGGAAGTGCTATCTTTACTCGAGACTTAAAAAGAGGCGAGCAGCTCGCACGCGAAAAAATGCACGCAGGAACCTGCGCTGTCAATCGCTACGTAGCGTCTGATCCACGACTGCCATTCGGTGGAATCAAACAATCAGGCCATGGGCGTGAACTATCCATGGAAGGTATGCGTGAGTTCGCAAATATAAAAACAGTGATCGTGAATAAGTAAATTAACACCGCTTATTAATATGTCCTTCTGTTTTTTTGTAGGCTTCGTGCTCTCCATGGTGAGCCCCCTCCCTTCCCTTCCTCTGGTGAGCCCCCTCCCACCCCTCTGAGACGAATCCTTTCCGGTAGATCCAACCTTGTTGTGTCCCACCGTGTTCTCATTCTCAAAGGAGGAGAAACTACACCGCCCTGAACCTCAGCTTCCATTCGTGATTGAGGAGCATCCCGAGCTACACGATCCTTAGTCTCAGGTTCAGCCGTCTTAGAGTCACAACCACAACAACTCGCCAGAAATAGTGAGAATTTTCGCAGTGCCATTTTACACCTCCTCGTTTATTAGTTTATATATTTTAATTATATACAAAATATACAAATTAGCCTTTGATATGCATTAAAAATGATTAATAATTTTTCCACTGGGACAGTTCAGCCTCAGGATTTATAACATTTCAAATACACAAGCAACCTCCGATAATCATCGGCCTTCATAGAATCATTAAATATCACGCACGAACGTTTCAGTTTTTCCCCCTGGATCTTAAAACGCAAAACACATAACAAGGTCGTCACCGTACTATCACCCATTAACTCACCTAAAACAGCCTGATTATTAGTAAATAAATGCCAACACCCCTCGTGAGCCTGTCGTATCCCCAGTACCGCATTTCTGCCTAATAGAAACCCGTGGAACAAGAGTATAGATAAACCATACCCTAAAGTAACAAACACAAGTATGGCTTTGACCCACCAAAGAATCTGCAAAGAAAAAATAATCCCTATACTTCCTATTAAAAGAAGTAATATTAATAAAATCAATTGCTTGGATTGTTTAAGACGAATGTCTATGCTCGGCATGGTAACGTATCTTCTCAATCATTGATGCAAAATCAGCATCACGGGTTTTTTCCTTTCCAATCAACCACATAAACAACTCTTGATCATTGGCTTCTGTTAATAAACGAACAAATATCGCCTGCCCTTGCTCAGATAAACTCAGATAAGCCTCTTCTAAAAAATTGCCCAATAAAATATCAAGTTCCAGCATGCCGCGTCGGCAAGCCCAGCGCAAGTGAGGTGAAATAGTATTCACGATACGACTCTCTTAGAAAATCATACACAATACCAAGATATTTTAATTGCGAAAAGTGGCAAATATGGCAAAGATGAAGTAAGCTAAAATTATGAAGAGTACAGCAGGGAATCATATGTCCGAGAACAGTAAAAAGATTGAATTACCCAGCACGAATGGCAATCTCTCAAAAACCAGGCTGCTGAATACATTAAAACCATTGTGCATTGATATTCCATGGATGCAAGACACAATTAAGTACTTGAAAGATATAGATTTACCAGAAAGCCCGTTTGAGTATTTCGGACTTTGCGAAAAAATCGTCCTTGAAATGCATAAAGTAACCGACATATACTCCAACCCAAGGGCTAATGAACTTAGAGACTTTATCAAAAACTGCGCGGAAGATATTAAGGTTAAGCGTTCAAAGGAAACATTTGAAAAAGTATTAGAAAAAGTAGCAAAAGAGATGAAAAGTAAGAACTATAAAAATACTAGCGGATCCCCTTAAGATTTGCCTATTTATTGACTCCTTACTTAAAACCTACAGCAACTATGACGGCTCTGCATGATCAAATAAGTCATCCAGCTCCTGACTATCGTGATATGCAAATAATTTTGAGGTAAAAAATACCATGAAACAAGCTTTCTTCGATTATCTGTCTGAAGAGATTAACGAACTTAAAAATACCGGCCTATATAAAAATGAACGAGTGATCACATCACAACAACAAGCTGTAATCACTGTTAACAATGATAAAGAAGTATTAAACTTTTGCGCAAACAATTATTTAGGATTAGCCAACCACCCCGAATTAATTGCTGCCGCCAAAGCAGCCGTGGATAAATATGGTTATGGGATGTCCTCAGTCCGCTTTATTTGCGGCACCCAAAGTGATCATAAAGAACTTGAGCAACGTCTTTCAGACTTTTTAGGGTTAGAAGATACCATTTTATACTCATCCTGTTTCGACGCAAATGGTGGATTATTTGAAACATTACTGGGTACGGAAGATGCCGTGATCAGTGATGCGCTCAATCATGCCAGCATTATCGACGGCATAAGACTTTGCAAAGCTAAACGTTTTCGTTATAACAACAATGACATGAATGATTTGGAAGATAAATTAAAAGAAGCCAAAGATTGCCGGTTCCGCTTGATTGCAACCGATGGTGTCTTTTCAATGGATGGTATTATTGCCAACTTAAGTACGATCTGTGATCTGGCTGATCGCTATGATGCTTTAGTGATGGTCGATGATTCACATGCTGTGGGCTTTATGGGAAAAAATGGACGCGGCACTCCTGAATATCATCATGTGATGGATAGAGTCGATATTATTACCGGCACATTGGGCAAAGCATTGGGTGGCGCATCCGGTGGTTACACCAGTGGCAAACGGGAAGTGGTAGAGTGGTTACGTCAACGTTCCCGTCCCTATTTATTTTCAAATACATTAGCACCTGTCATCACAGCGACTTCCATTAAGGTACTTGATTTACTAGAAACCAATCGCGATTTGATGACGCATTTACATGAAAACAGCGCTTATTTTCGTAAAGGTATGGAAGCACTTGGCTTCAAACTGGTACCAGGAGAACATCCCATTATTCCAGTGATGTTAGGTGATGCAAAATTGGCGAAAACCATGGCAGACGAACTCTTAAAAGAAGGCGTCTATGTGATTGGATTCTCCTATCCCGTCGTTCCGAACGGACAGGCGCGCATTCGTACACAAATGTCGGCCGCGCATCAAAAACACCATTTGGACAAAGCCATCGCTGCATTTGCTAAAGTGGGCAAGCAATTAGGAGTCATTTAAATGAAAGCATTAGTCAAATTAAAACCTGAAACTGGCATTTGGATGACGGATGTCCCTCTACCCACAATGGGTAATAACGATGTCATGATTAAAGTTAAAAAAACAGCCATCTGTGGCACGGATATTCATATTTATAATTGGGATACCTGGGCACAGCATACGGTTCCTGTCTCATTAACTACGGGACACGAATTTGTGGGTGAAATTGTTGATATAGGAAAAGATGTCGAAGGTTTTAAACTACATGACCGCGTTTCAGGAGAAGGTCATATTGCTTGCGGATTCTGCAGAAATTGCCGTGCAGGCCGACGTCACGTTTGTCGCAAAAATGAAAGTGTAGGCGTGACAAGAAATGGTTGTTTTGCAGAATACGTGGTCATTCCTGCTGTCAATGCATATCCTATCCCTGATAATGTTTCAGATTCTGTCGCCTCTATACTAGATCCGTTCGGCAATGCAACGCATACTGCGCTTTCGTTTGACTTGGTTGGCGAAGATGTATTAATCACAGGCGCAGGGCCCGTTGGAATCATGGCGGTTGCTGTTGCCCGTCATGTGGGTGCACGACATATAGTAATTACAGATGTGAATGAATATCGTCTCGATCTCGCAAAAAAAATGGGAGCAAGCTTAGCGTTGAATGTGAAGAACATTTCTTTAAAACAAGCCATGGATAAATTAAGCATGCGGGAGGGGTTTGATGTTGGACTAGAAATGTCGGGAAATCCAGAGGCTTTTGCCAATATGCTGACCCATATGAATCACGCAGGTAAAATCGCATTATTAGGATTTTTACCCAGTAACACACAGATCGACTGGAATAATATCATCATGAAAGGCCTGTTAGTCAAGGGTATTTATGGACGTGAAATGTTCGAAACCTGGTACAAAATGATAAGCATGTTACAAAGCGGACTAGACGTATCACCTGTCATTACGCACGAATTTCATAGCGATGAATACCAAAAAGCATTCGAAACCATGCTATCAGGTCAAAGCGGGAAAGTGATCATGCGATGGGATTAGTCATGAAACAAACCCTCGTTCTACAACCTACAGCATGCTTTTAGCTGGCATCCAGAGCGGCATATCCTTCCGAATACAACAGCCTGACTTATCACACACGCTTATATGTTTTGTCATGCCAGCATGCTTTTAGCTGGCATGACAAAGCGGTACGTCTGTACGCCTAGATTAGATAAATCTTGTAGAAATATAACTAAATAGCGCACGCAACGCCATCGCTTCCCCACCCAGAGGTCGCCCGGGGCGCGGTTTTAAGTTCCAGGCCATCATGTCAAAATGAAGCCAGGGAATATCATCAGGAACGAATTCTTTAAGAAACAGTGCTGCTGTTATGGCGCCCCCGTAAGAATCGCTTGGATTATTATTGATATCTGCAATCGGACTATTTAATGATTCCCGGTATAATGAAAACAATGGCAAACGCCAGATAGGATCTTGATTTTCATTAGAATGACGGATCACGTCGTTCACTAACTCATCGTTATTGGAAAAAACAGCCGGCAGCTCTGTTCCCAATGCGACTCGCGCGGCGCCCGTCAAGGTTGAGATATCAATTAATAAATCGGGTTTTTCACTCACCGCTTCAGTTAATGCATCGGCCAGAACCACCCTGCCCTCTGCATCCGTATTTCCAATTTCTATGGTGAGACCTTTACGGCTTTTAATTATATCACCAGGACGGTACGCATTCCCTGAAATGGCATTTTCGACTGCAGGCACTAAAACCCGCAAATAAACCGGTAATTTTGCCTGCATAATCATTTTGGCTAAACCTAACACATGGGCTCCGCCCGCCATGTCTTTTTTCATTAAAAGCATATAAGGCGATGGTTTAATATCAAGACCACCGCTATCAAAACAAACACCTTTACCGACTAACGTAATTCGGGGATGTTTCTTGTTTCCCCAACGCATATCAAGCAAACGGGGGGCGTCATCACTTGCACGACCAACAGTATAAATAGAAGCATAATTATTTTTTAACAAATCGTTACCTACGATTTGTTTCAGTGTAGCTTTGTATTGTTTGCTTAACTGTAGAGCTGTGTGAGCCAATTCAGAAGGGCCCATATCATCGGTTGGTGTATTGATCAAATCACGGACCCAATAAATGGAATCGACTATATTGGTTACGTGTTTTTGATGATTAGATAAAACAAGTTGCGCGGGTCTGCGTGTTGGTTTTTTATAACGAGTGAACTGATACGCACCTAACCCCCATGCGATTGCAAAATTGGAATATCGATCAGATTCCATATCAAAATAATATTCGCCCTCAGGCAAATGATAAGGAAGAGATCCTGCTCCCCAAAAGTGATTCGCATCTGAAAGACAACATATGACACGCGATAATTTTCCCGATTCATCAGGCAAAAGGCTGATATTACCTGCCTCGCCACGAAACTGCGTTGCCTGCAGCCACTGGGTAGTCAATTTATTTTGATTTTTTAGCCATTCAGAAAAACTATTTACAAAAAGAAATACGATGGGAACAGCTTTTTTACTCTGACTCATCAAAAAACAGGCTGGCATTGCAGACTCCTTTATTCAATCCATATCTCATATTGTCATGTACCACTCTCATGTAGCATGTCTCATTGCCATGCAGCATGATAAAGATGTCATGCCAGAATGCTTTAAGCTGGCATCCAGCAACGCCTATCTGGATGCCAGCTTAAAGCATGCTGGCATGACATGGGAAAAGCTGGCATGACCTGGAAAAATTGTAATTTCACGACACCTTCTATTTATCCGAACAGTGCATCGGCTGGCGTATACTCTTGCTGTAATGCACTAGCCACCGCTTTATGTGTTACTTTACCTTGGAATATATTTAAGCCATTCATCAGATGCGGATCCTGACTTAAAGCTTGCTTGTATCCCTTATTCGCCAAAGCTAACACAAAAGGCAATGTAGCATTATTTAGTGCAAATGTAGAAGTACGTGGGACCGCACCCGGCATATTAGAAACACAATAATGTACCACACCATCAATTATATAGGTGGGGTTTTGATGCGTCGTGGGACGACTGGTCTCAAAACATCCGCCCTGGTCTATTGACACGTCTACGATGACTGAACCGGGCCGCATGTGTTTCAACATGGCACGGGTCACTAATCGTGGCGCGGAATTTCCAGGAATTAATACAGCACCAATAACTAAATCAGCCGTCAACACATGACGTTCAACGGCATCAGTCGTTGAGTAAATCGTCATGATTTTTGAACCAAATTGCAAATCGAGGAGATTCAACCTTTCAAGTGATTTATCAATCACTACAACACGTGCGCCCATGCCGATTGCAACACGAACTGAGTTCGTGCCTACAACACCACCACCTAAAACAACTACTTTTGCAGGTGCTACACCTGGAACACCACCCAATAATATTCCACTGCCTTTATTCGTTATCTCAAGACTGGTCGCACCCGCTTGAATTGCCATACGTCCTGCAACTTCACTCATAGGTGCAAGAAGTGGTAAACCACCTAGTTTATTCGTGACTGTTTCATAGGCGATCGCAATACAGCCCGACTCTTGCAAAAGTCTTGCTTGTTCAGGATCTGGGGCCAAATGTAAATAAGTAAATAAAATTTGCCCCTTTCTAAGCATGCGACATTCTTGTGGTTGAGGTTCTTTTACTTTCACAATCATGTCTGCTTTTTGGAAAACTTCAGCCGCCGTATTAACAATTTTCGCACCCACATTCTCAAATGCAACATCATCAATACCTATCCCTATACCCGCCTCGTGCTCAATGATAACTTCATGTCCATTCGCGATTAATTCCCTGACACTACTTGGCACTAAACCGATTCGAAACTCATTGTTTTTTATCTCTTTTGGAACACCGATTAACATATACGTCTCCACTTGAACTGATGATGGGGCGTATTATAAGTAGATTATAAAGATTTCGATAGAAGAACTTTAAAATGTTGGTTATTTGTTGATCGATTATTGTCTGTTTTTGACGGTTGCTTTGGGTACACCAGCCCACACTCTCATTTTCATGCCAGCATGCTTTTAACTGGCATCCATAACGGTAGCTTGGATTTAACAAATTTTTGCTCGATTTTGATTATATTGTTTTTAAAGAACGCCACTCTGGATGCCAGCTAAAAACATGCTGGCATGACAGAAGAAGCTGTGTAGATCCACGTTTTTGCAAGAACTCACACTTTTTAGGTTGCTAATTCTAACAATAATTTATTCATCCGTTGTACAAACAAAGCGGGGTCTTTCAGTTGTCCGCCCTCTGCTAGCACGGCTTGATCGAACAAAATACGTGTCCACTCACTAAACCGCTCTTCATTTTTCTCATTTTTAAGTAATTGTACTAGCTGATGGTCTGGATTCAATTCAAAAACAGGTTTGACTTCCGCAATGGTTTGTCCTGCGGCTTTTAACATTCTTTGTAATTGAATGCCCATATCATTCTCATCCGCAACCAAGCACGATGGAGAACTTGTCAGACGATGCGATATTCGTACATCTTTTACCTCACTTTCCAAGATGGTTTTGACTTGTTTGACAATATCATCGAATTCTTTTTTAATCGTTTCTTCTTTTTGTTGTTGTTCTTGCTTATTTTCATGAGTCAATCCAATTTCACCAAGATCAATATCACCTTTCGCAACCGAATGCAGTGGTTTTCCTTCGAACTCTGCCAGATGAGCAACCAACCACTCGTCCACTCGATCAGAGAGCAGCAAGACTTCTATATTATTTTTTCGAAAAATTTCTAGCTGTGGACTGGCTTTTGCCGCATTAAATGTGTCTGCTGTAATGTAATAGATTTTCTTTTGCTCTGGCTTCATACGCTTGACATATTCGTCCAGCGAAACTGTTTGTGCGGGTGAATCCGTCTCAGTTGTTGAAAAGCGAATTAATTTCGCAACACGTTCACGATTTGCAAAATCTTCAGCAGGGCCTTCTTTAAGCACCGTACCGAACTGACTCCAAAACTTGGTATATTTTTCAGGTTCGTCTTTCGCTAATTTTTCCAACATATCCAGCACGCGCTTGATTAACGCAGAACGTAATTTTGTAATGACGGGATTATCTTGTAATATTTCACGAGAAATATTCAAGGGCAACGCGTTGGTATCTACAATGCCCCGCACAAAACGCAGATACATTGGCATGAATTGCTCGACTTTATCCATGATAAAAACGCGCTGCACGTAAAGCTTTAAACCATGTTGTTGATCTGGCTGCCAGAGATTCATAGGTGTATGCGACGGAATATATAACAAACTAATATAATCTAAACTACCACCTTCTACTTGATTATGTGACCACATCAACGGGTCTTCAAAATCGTGTGCGATATGCTTGTAATGTTCTTGATATTGTTCATCCTTGATTTTATTCTTAGGTAACACCCATAACGCCGTAGCACGATTGACGGCTTCCCATTCTGTTGGTTTTTCTTCTTTATCATTCACACCTGGCAACTGATGCATCATGATAGGTAAATTGATGTGGTCTGAGTATTTTGTAATAACGGTGCGTAATCGCCAGTCATTTAAGAAATCGTTTTCATTTTCTTTAATGTGTAAAATAATGTCGGTACCACGTGTCGCTTTTTCAACATTAGCGAGCGTATAGTCTCCTTCACCGCTGGACTCCCACTGTACTCCGTGCTCTTTGGTTAAACCCGCTCGACGAGACATGACCGTTACCTTGTCCGCCACTATGAATGCGGAATAAAATCCCACACCGAATTGTCCGATGAGATGGGCATCTTTTTTCTGATCGCCTGTTAATTTTGATAAAAAGTCTCGGGTCCCGGATTTTGCGATGGTGCCTAGATTTTCAATGACTTCATCACGGCTCATCCCAATACCATTGTCGCTGATCGTAATGGTGCGTGCTTTTTCATCAAAACTCACATGGATCTTGAGTTCAGCGTCGGATTCATATAAAGCTGGATCGGACAAAGCCTCGAATCGCAATTTATCGGCGGCATCAGATGCATTGGATATTAACTCTCGTAAAAAGATTTCTTTGTTACTATACAAAGAATGTACAACGAGATGTAGTAATTGTTTCACTTCCGCTTGAAAATTCAGTGTTTCTTGTTGTGTGGCGCTTGTCATAATTTATGCTACTCCGGGAATATGTGGATGGTTTTATTATGTGGGCGGAATGAGAAAATTCAAGGAAGAAGACTCCCCTATAAAAATAAGAGGAGTGATTAACAGTAATTAATTTAATAGACATCTAATGGCAGGACTCCAGATACCACAATAGCGTGAATCAACCATGTGTGGTCAATCGGAGAACGAATTTAGAAACATGTCTATATTTGTCTATGTTTTTAGTAACAGTCGTAACAATACATTATTGCTTTGTCAACACTACGCTATTGGCATTCGCTGTAATCGTTTGATTTTTTACTTTAATTTTGACAGTCCCTTTAAGTGACGCTTGTTTTCCATTATTTTCAAGATGACCTGTCAGGTCCGCCTCGTTAGATTTCATCGTAATTTGGCCGGTATTGCTATCACAGGTACCTGGCAATGTGTAAGCCTCTTTACCTGGGCAAAGATTTGAGCCTGACTGTAGTTCAAAGAGCACATCTGTACTGTAAGTATGTAATCCTGTTTCGCGTACTGTTGCATTTCCATAGTATTCACATTTTATATTTATGCCTAATACTTTTGCAGAAACGCTACCATTTCCTTTCCAAAGGCCCGCAAGACCTGCACACATATCTTCACCTGCTAGACGATCGGAATGTAAAAAAATATCGGCATTTGCTACGGTTGATAATAAAGATAGGTTCAATACGACACTGACAAGGAACTTTTTTAATCTCATAATAACTCCTTTATTAATTAAAAATGTCTAAAAAAGTTGGCAATCTTGCCATCCTGAGACCTTTCAAGACGGCTTCGAATGAGGATTATGTTAACACATGCGATTTAGAATGGAATGGGAGTTTTTATTTTAATTACGTTGCGTTCGTTTTAAAACTTTTTTAACTGGTTTATGTTGGACATGATGGTGTTTAATTAATCTTTCATAAACTGGTCGCATCAATTTATATACATAATGCGCCTATATATTTGTTATCTTTGTTTTATTTGTTTTATTTGAGCTGAGACAATTGTGCTGTAACTAATTTTATTTTGTTGTCTTACCTTTTCTTCTAATGGACGAACTGCGCGATTAGCACCAACCTGTCTGCGCGCAACAACACCGCCAATTTGGTGCGCAAAAGATCGCGTTGCACCTGGACCCAATGGATTTGGGGGTTCTTTTTGCTCGGGTTCGTCTTCTGATTGTTCATGTTGTGTTTGATGTTTTGGTTCAACTGCCTTGCAACCTATCCATAATCCTGCTAATCCACCAATTATTGCTCCAAAAATAGGTCCTGCAATCACACTTATGAAACCTGTGGGGATTGCTAATGCTAACCCAACACAGAATCCTATAACCGCGCCTATTCCTGCTCCAATTATAGTTGTACCAGCCGGCACACCTATCCTTACAACTGTTGATACTTTTTTAGATACTTCTTTAGATTCTTCTTGAGGCACATCAGAAAACACACCAGAATATCTGTGGATCATTTGCGATACTCTTTTTAAACGATTCGGAATTTCCTCTTGAGAAATATCTGGTGACAGATTTTTTTTTATTATTGCATTAATCTGTCCAATTCGTAAGTTATGAGCGCCATCATTTGCTTCTTTACTTTTTTGAGTATACTGAAGCAATAAAGTTCCAATAGTACTAAGCTGCTCCAATACTTTTTTATTCGAAACAAATTTATCTTTGAGTGGTGATAATACATCTATTGAGTCTTTCAACTCATCATTTCTTGATAATTCTTCAATAAGTTCAGCAAATTTACGCGATTCCATTGATGTTCCTTATTAGCTAGTATATATCTGTAGTTTTATATAATTTCATGCAGTTTATGCAAAATAATAAGTAAATTTCAATAAGAATATTAGATTTATCTTTTCGACTACAATATAGTTAAATAGTGATTTTTAATAAGGTGTGCAAAATATATGCAATCCACTAACTACCTGGCTTCTGAAACCAGTCCATACCTTCTACAACATGCCAATAATCCTGTGGACTGGTATCCTTGGAGCAAGGAAGCCTTGGACAAGGCAAAGCAAGATAACAAACCTATTTTGCTCTCAATAGGTTATGCAGCCTGTCATTGGTGCCATGTCATGGCACACGAATCTTTTGAAAACCCAGAAACTGCTAAATTAATGAACGAGTTATTCATCAATATTAAAGTAGATAGAGAAGAACGCCCCGATTTGGATAAGATTTATCAAACAGCAAATTATCTCTTGACCCAACGCAGTGGCGGCTGGCCATTGACGGTTTTTTTAACTCCTGATGATTTAACGCCATTTTTTAGCGGAACTTATTTTCCACGTGAAACACGGTCTAATCTCCCTGCATTTAAAGATGTGTTACGTACAATAGCTGATCTTTTTAAAAACCATAGGCAAGAAATTAGCCAGCAAAACCAGCGCTTGCTATCGGCATTAAATCAACCACATAACCAAATGGAAACACTGCGGTTAAAAAATGATCCCTTACCGCAGGCCATGCGAGCGTTAGAACATAATTACGACCCGATAAATGGTGGTTTTGGTGAGGCACCTAAGTTTCCTCATCCAACCATGATTGAGTTTTTGTTAAAAAATAAATCAATTTTAGCCGCAAATACCTTAGAAAAAATGGCACAAGGCGGCATTTATGATCAACTAGCGGGTGGTTTCTTTCGCTACACTGTCGATGCAGCCTGGCATATACCGCATTTCGAAAAAATGCTGTATGACAATGCTGAACTCATCTATCTCTATGCATTGGCAGACCGTACTTATAATAATCCTTTTTTCGGCAAAATCGCTCATAAAACTGCGGAATGGGTATTAAATAAAATGCAGGCACCCGAAGGAGGATTTTATTCCAGCTTGGATGCGGATTCTGATGGACATGAGGGAAAATATTATATCTGGAACAAATTTGCGATGAGTTCACTGCTAAGTCAGGAAGAATACACTGTAGTGAGCGATCTCTATGGTATCACCAAAGAACCTAACTTTGAAAAACAATGGCACCTTTACATAGCAGAACCATTAACCACCGTCGCAGAAAAGCTTAATCTCTCTATGGATGAAGCATCTCAAATACTAAGCTTTGCAAAAGAAACACTCTTGGCAGATAGAGAAAAACGCACTTCACCTAATTATGATACTAAAATTCTAACCTCATGGAATGCTTTAATGATTAAAGCATTGATCACGGCGGGAGAAAATTTACAAGCATCAGAATTTAATACTGCTGCAGAAAAAGCACTCTCTTTTATTCAAAAAAATCTTTGGGTCAATAAACGTTTACTTGCAACTTACAAAGATGGAAGAGCGCGGTTTCCCGCTTATTTAGATGATTACGCGTTTTTATTGGATGCACTGCTCACTCAATTACAAACAAAGTGGAAAACAGATGACTTGCAATTTGCGATAGAATTAGCGGATACTTTATTAAGTCAATTTGCAGATCCGGCAGGCGGTTTTTATTTTACAGCGAATGATCATGAAAAATTAATTCAAAGACCCAAACCCACGATAGATGAAGCCATCCCTGCTGGTAATGGAGTTGCGGCGCAGGCACTCATTACACTAGGCTATTTATTAGGTGAACCACGCTATTTACAAGCCGCTGAACAAACTTTACAGTCAGCGTGGCCCTTTTTAGAACGATTTCCGGCAGAGCATTGTAGTTTACTTTTGGCCTTAAATGATTTGCTGACGCCGCCTTATACCATTGTTATCCGTGGCCAGGGTATTGACTCCAAGCATTGGCAGGATTATTGTAAAAAACAAATGAATAATCATGTTTTCGTTATCCCTGACAATGAACAAAACCTTCCGGGATTATTAGACAGCCACAAATCATTGAACCAGACAAGTGCTTATATTTGTTTAGGCACACACTGTTTGGATGTTATTGAAGATTTTGAGAAATTAAAAGAAATTCTGGAGGATGTGAAAAAATAACACAGAGCGACGCTCTACTTCAAGGTCGTGAACGTCAGTAGTGTGTGTTGTCATACTCCCTAACGGTCACTGCTCGATTTCAAGCATAATAGAAATATTCAGATAATTGTTTTGTTATTTGCTTGCAGGCCTTTGAATACAGAGACATATTCATAGATCGCGGGAGCATCTACGTCGGCAAACAAATACCAAAACAATTATCTGAAATACTATATATCAGGAGATTTTATGCATGTACTTGTTACAGGCGCCACAGGTTTTGTTGCTTCGCAAATTGTGACTGATTTACAAGCAGCCGGACATACTGTCACCTGTTGTGTAAGAAATATAAATTATGCAAAAAGTTTATTTCCCAACGCCAAATTAATGAGGTGTAATTTTGTTAAAGACACATCCAGTGAAATCTGGTTACCACGATTGAAAAACATTGATGTTGTGATCAATTGCGTGGGCATCCTACACCATCCCAATAAAAAAAATATTTGGGCAATCCATTATGATACCCCGCGGGCTTTATTTACTGCTTGCATCACAGCAAAAGTGAAAAGAATCATCCAAATCTCTGCCTTGGGCGTGGATAAAGCGACGGTTGATTATGCAACCAGCAAAAAAGCGGCCGATGATTTTCTGTTAAATTTACCCATATCATCGTTTGTGTTACGTCCATCTTTAGTCTATGGACGAGGTTCTTATGGCGGTACATCCTTATTTAGAGGATTATCTGGGTTGCCCTTTTTTATACCCGTACCAGGCAATGGAAAACAACAATTCCAACCCATTCACCTGCAGGATTTATCCAAAGCCATTTTAAAATTACTCGATGTATCTCAAGAAAGAGGTGTCATACTCAATGCAGTCGGGCCTCTGAAAGTAAACTTGCGAGATATTTTACTCAAGCTGCGAGCATGGCTGGGATTTGGAAAAGCAATCATCTTACATACACCTCTTATTTTTATCCGTATTGGAAGTTTTTTTGGAAATTTTTTGCCGAACACATCCATGAATAAAACGTCTTACACCATGATGATGCAAAATAATGTCACAAATGAAGATGAAGTTAAACGCTTTAATAATTCGATTGGCTTCACCCCGCGCAATTTTCTCACAGGTCTATATAGTCAACCCAGTACAGTACAAGACCATTGGCATGCAAAACTTTATTTTCTAAAGCCCTTGTTACAACTTAGCATTGCCTTTGTTTGGATTTTTAGTGGAATATGTGCCGCTTTTCTATTTCCAAAAGAATCCTCGTATCTATTGTTAACTGACATTGGAATCAAACTAGAATGGCAACCACTAGTTCTTTATAGTGCTTCTGCTTTAGATATAGTATTGGGCCTTGCCACCTTTGTGGGTTTTCAATTAAAAAAAATGGGCGTACTTCAATGCATCGTCATGTTATTTTATTCTCTGATTGTGAGTTGGAAATTGCCTGCCTTATGGATAGATCCTTTCGGGCCGATCACAAAAAATATTCCTCTGTTTGTCGCCATTCTAATCATGATTTCACTGGAGTCTGACCGGTAATGCTATATCTATGGGTTAAACTAGTTCATGTCTTAAGCTCTACCGTTTTATTCGGTACAGGCCTTGGCACTGCATGCAATCTTTACTTCGCCAATCGTACACGTGATGTTTATCTGATTGCAAAAACCGCACGTTATGTGGTGATTGTCGATTGGATATTCACCGGAACGTCCGGCATTATTCAGCCTATTACTGGATTTTGGATGGTATATTTAAATGGCTACCCTTTAACAACCTACTGGGTGTTAGGTAGTATCATTGGATACCTGATTGCGGGCGCCTGCTGGGTCCCTGTGGTCTATATACAGATAAAGTTGCGTGATATGGCTGAAACCGCCTATAAGACGAAAAAAGCACTTCCTGCGCGTTATTATCGCTATTTTCGCTATTGGGTATGGTTGGGATGGCCTGCTTTTATCAGTTTAATTTTTGTATTTTATTTGATGACAAATAAACCTATATCAGGGCTGCATTTTACACTATAATTTATAAATGATATGACTCACCCTACACTGAATTTGAAAGGCTTTACCTTTGCGGAATTATTTCGAGCCGAAGGCTTGCATAAGCTCGACCAGCATTTTATGGATATACTTAAACAAGTCAACCCAGCATTGCAAGCTAACCTACTCGCTTACCGGCAAGAAACAAAAACATTTACACCGCTCACTGTAAGCGAATTATTGCTTGCCACAGCCGTCGTTTTAGAAGACTTTCTAATTGAATTATTTGATATCGAAGAATCCGCAGGTCTAGCCCAAGCAAAAACACTGGCAAATAATCCCGTTTCCGCTTTTAAAAAATTCTTTGTATTACGACGAGCAAAAAAGCATTTGCTGAATAAATCCTCATCTGCTACAGAAAATGCTTTTGGCACATTAAATAACTGGTTAGACGGACAACTCACTAAAGCCCCCCTGAAAACACCTGACAAAGAGCTAGCCATTAGCCTCTTGGCAAATCAATATATAGCAGATCCTGAAAAACATGCCGTTGAAATTGAAAAATTAACCGAATGGTGCATCTATTGTCTTATCACTCCAGAAGGCAAAAAAATCGTTAAGGAATGGACAAGTTTTCGTATACCAGAAAGATTAGATTATGACCATCTCGTTCCCTGCGGCCCCTCTGCTGATGATCCATTAGATCGCCTGACTGCGGCAGATTCCAATTTACGTTTACGTGATGGTTTTACACTAACTGATCCGCGCATGAGCGCACGAGAAGCTCAAGATGAAATAAATTACTGCATTTACTGCCACGACCATGAGGGTGACTTTTGTTCCAAGGGATTCCCCGTTAAAAAAGGAGACCCCAGCCAAGGATTTAAAAAAAATCCCTTGGATGTCATCTTAACGGGCTGCCCATTGGAAGAAAAAATTTCTGAAATGCATCTGCTAAAACGTGATGGCAATACCCTTGCTTCACTCGCCATGGTAATGGTAGACAATCCTATGTGTCCTGCGACCGGCCATCGTATTTGCAATGACTGTATGAAAGCCTGCATTTATCAAAAACAGGAGCCCGTCAACATTCCACAGGCGGAAACCCGTGTTTTAATGGATGTGTTAAATCTTCCATGGGGTGTTGAAATTTATG
>Ga0207036_10016_pt1 | contig 35816 bp, 33 predicted proteins | sample Alteio_BWMinCont_78_FD_153284 | JGI IMG/M metagenome (GOLD analysis project Ga0207036, IMG submission 153284) | Enriched cells from forest soil in Barre Woods Harvard Forest LTER site, Petersham, Massachusetts, United States -... | ecosystem: Environmental > Terrestrial > Soil > Temperate forest >... | reverse complement strand
GAATCGGTTCCAGGACATTGGTGACCTTGCCACTGCGGAGGACGGGGTGGGCGAAGCCGCGGACTTTGGCGAATCCGGCGATTTGAATGAATTCAAGACTCCTGACGAACCAGAGAGCGCATCACTGGAGTCGGACGGCGCAGGGAGGTCTGATAGCGGGCCGCTCGAAGCGGAGGCTGTCGGCAATGCCCACTATGAATGAAACCGTGTCGCTCATCGATCAGGAAACCGAGGTTGTCGGCCCGGAAAGGGACCGCTGCGATCTTTTTGCCCCGGCTCTTGGTCAATTGTCCACGTCCGCGGAGTTGAGCGCCTTCCTCAAACAATGGCATACCCAGATTAACAGTCCCGGTGGTGGACGCAATCCCAGCCTTCTGGCGCACAATACCGCGCTGGTCGATGCCGTACTGCGTCGCATTTTCGAACTCGCCACAGACCGCGCCGATAGCGAGGGCCGTCCCGAGCTCGCAATCGTTGCCACGGGCGGTTATGGCCGGCGCGAGCTCTGTCCCTATTCGGATGTGGACGTCACGTTCGTCCCAGCACGGGAAGACGATGATCGTCTCAACGCCATTATCAAGGACATGTTCCAAATGGTAATGGATATATTTCTGTATGGCGCCAGCCTTAAAGTCGGCTATGCGTATCGGCCGTTGACGGATCTGGGCGTACTCGACCATCAGACGCAGACAACGCTGCTCGATTCGCGCTATTTGTGCGGCGACCATGAGCTATTTACCGCCTTTCGATCGACATTCCGCACCCAGGTTCTGACCCTGGCCGCGGACTTCATGTTCCAAAAATGGGCTGAGCGGCTGACCGTGCTCGCGAAGTCCGGCGGTGACACGGTTTACGGTGTCGAGCCCAACATTAAGGAAGGAGCCGGCTGCCTTCGCGACATTCAAACCGCGGAGTGGATTGCCGAAGTTCGCCTGCGTGCCGGCCTCCCTCGCGTTTGGGCCGTGCTGGAGGAACAGGGGATCATCAGTCGAGCCGATGCCGACGTGGTGCGTCAAGCCCGTGGGTTTCTACAGTGCGTTCGATGCGAGCTGCATATCCTTTCCGGAGAGGCGCGTGATACTCTGACGACGGAGAAGCAAGAGACCGTTGCGGCCCGGCTCGGCTACGAGGGAACGGACGAAGCGCCTGCCGTTGAGGCACTCATGCGCGATCTCTACACGCACACGGCTGCTGCACGTCGGATTTCGCGCAAGGTGATCGCGCGCTGCCTCGACAGCGATATCGACCTTGGCCTTGGCTTGGAGTCCCGTTCGCGCGCGCTGTATGTGGCCGACCCGGAAGCCGCCGATCGTGATATCGCGCTGCCGCTGCACGCCATGGAGATGGCACAGGCCTACGGACTCAAGATTTCCGAATCGCTTGAGGAGGAGATAGGCCATTTCTTAGACCGGCATCCTTCGCCGCAGGATTCCGCCCGCGCGGGCCGCGTTTTCGCACGTCTGCTTACGGCGGACCGCGGCGTCGCCGACGCTGTCGAGCGACTGGAGTCCCAGGGTGTCTTGGGCTGGCTGATTCCGGAATTCGCCCCCCTCATGACCTTGATTCCCTACGACGCGGCTCATGATTATACGGTCGGCGCACACTCGCTGCGCGTTCTTCGGTCTCTGGAAAGCCTCAAGACCGAAACGGACCCGAAGCTCGCGGACTTTCGCCGCGTGGCAGGCGAGGTATCACTTCCGGAAGTTCTCTATCTCGCCGCGCTGCTCCACGATGTCGGCAAGCAGTGGTCTGGCGTCGGGCATGCTCAAAGCGGCGCAGTGGCCGCGGCGGGCATTGCCGAGCGTTTGGGATGGGACGCCGAACGACGGGATAAGGTCGTTTTCCTTGTTAGACAGCACCTGCTGATGGCCGAGATCAGCCGCCTGCGCGACCTCTCTCTCGACGAAACCGTGCGTGATTTTGTCAAGGACATACCGGACACCGACGCCCTTAACATGCTTTATTTGCTCACCTATGCCGATACGAATGCCGTCGGACAGGGTGTCTGGACAGACGTCAAGGGGAAGTTCCTTTCCGAGCTTTACTATCGCGCCGAGCCGCTGCTGACGGCCGGCCAGCAGGGCGCCGACGCGCCTGCGTTCGTGCCCAATCTGGCGCGGCAGCGCGAAAGGATCAGAAAGCTGCTCGCGCAGCACGACCTGCCGATCGATCTGATACACGAGCACACGCGCAGCCTACCGGCGCAATACCTTCTCAATACGCCGCTCGAAGAGATGTATCTGCATATCTCCATGATCGGACGACTGCGCAACACTTTCGTGCCGATCGTCGATTTCCGGCACGAATTCGGGTCCGAATTCACCGAGATGACCATTTGCGCCTACGACGATCCCGCGCCCGGTCTGCTCGCCAAGATCACCGGCGTGCTCTATGCCTGCGACATCAACGTGCATGTTGCGCAGGTGTTTACGCGCGAGGCGAGCGTGCGCATCGCTATTGATACCTTATGGGTCGACTATCGCGGCAAGCCTCTCGCCGCGACGAAGAAATCCGAAGCACAGGAGGCGCTGCGCAAGGTTCTTCTGGGCGACACACCGCTCGCGGACCTTCTGCAGCAGCGAAAGAAGCCGATCAAGGAACAGACCATCCACTCCGCTACGATTGACGATGCAAGTTCCGACAGATTCAGTCTGCTCGAGGTCAGCGCCCCTGATGAGAAGGGGGTGGTATACCGCCTTGCGTCTGCGATTTCCAGCCTGGGATGGAATATCCATGCCGCGCGCCTGTCCGTTTGGGGCAGCCGCGCCCGCGATGCGTTCTATATCACGGACACGAACAACAAGAAGGTGCCGGCTTCCGACGTCAAGCGGCTGCTCTCGGCGCTTCCTACCGCAGCTTACAGCAAGAAGAAGCTGAGCGTCGGGTAGTGACCATTTTTTGTGCCATGCTTCGGCTCGGAGAAGCATGGCGACGCCTGCGCCGCGAATGCCAAGAACGGTTTCGCAATTGACATTTCATGGCGCGTCTAGTATGCTATTGCCAAGGTATATTGACGAATTAATCGCTTGAAAGCAGATTGATGTTAGTTCAATTCTCGGTCGAAAACTTCTTGTCGTTCGACAACGAGCAGGTCTTCAGCATGGTCGCCGGCACAGGCGACTTAGGCCACCCGGACCACGTTATCGCCGGCGACGTGGCCAAAGGCGGCTCGGTGCTGCGTGCCGCCGCCATATACGGACCAAACGGTTCCGGAAAATCAAATTTGATTCAAGCCATCGGATTCGCGCAGCGTTTGATTGTCAAGGGCACGCAGCACGGAGAGGCGATTCCTGTTACACCGTTCAAGCTCGGAGCATTGGACGATCGGCGACCAAGTAAGTTCGAGTTTACCATTCGAACTCAGGGCGTAATGTATAACTACGGCTTCCGAGTCAATGCGTCCAGAGTTCTTGAGGAATGGCTGTTTGCAACACGAGAAGGTATCGAACTTAAGCTTTTTGAACGTACTACCACAACCGTTGTTAAAGTAGAAACTGGGAATGAGTTAAACGGCAGGCAAAAGCAGTTCTTTAAGTCACTGGCCCAAACTATACGCCCGAACCAATTAATGCTCTCGGAATGCCGAGATCGCGACGTTGAGAACGTTGGTGACCACGTTAATCGTATCTTAAATTGGTTTACGTTGAACCTGGTCGTGATTCCGGATGAGTTCATTACCGACTATCTGGAACTTCATGCACGCGCAAATCCTGAATTCCGGAGGTCCTGTGCGGCTGTTCTTCGTAATCTGGGAACAGGAATAGCGGGCTTAACTACGAATGAAGTACCTTTTGATATTGATACGTCCGTACCGGAGATGTCTGATACTGAACGGAATGCCCTTCGAAAAACACTAGCTCAGATAGGACCTGAGGAGGGGGGTTGCTACCCGTTGTCACTTGCGACCGGGAAGCGGTATACGATTAAGAAATTCCTTGGTGAATTGACTACTGTTGAATTGAAACCGCAGCATGCAGCCGCTGACGGGCGGCTAGTGGATTTCACGCTGGACGAGGAGTCGGCCGGTACAAGACGCTTGATAGATCTGCTTGACCTTCTGGTCCCGGCTAAGGGCGCGACCGATAGTGTAATCATTCTAGACGAACTCGATCGCCGATTCCACCCGCATCTAACGCGTTCATTCTTGCAAATTGCTCTCGAAGCAGCCAAGCCGAATAACCAACTCATCTTTACGACACACGACACCAATCTCCTTGACCTGGATATGCTTCGTTGGGATGAAATCTGGTTCGTCGAAAAGGATAGGGGCGGGGCGTCGCATGTATACTCGTTGGTGGAGTTTAAGGTCACGCCGGATCTCAAATTAGAAAAAGGCTATCTGAACGGGCGCTTCGACGCACTTCCCTTCATAACACCTATCGATCAGCTCGGATGGCCGAACGAACCGACCACTGCGAGCGACGAAGCGCAAAAGGCCGATCGGATTGCCGCTGCATGAGAATTCGGCGTACGAGTCTTGTACCGCGGCAGCAGTACGTACGCGACGTTAAGATTTTCGTTGTCGCGACGGAAGACGAGAAGGCGGAGGGCCAGTACCTCGATATCTTTCGTACCAAGGTAACACCGAGAGTCCACGTCGAAGTCCTGCCCACTGGCCCCGACGGTCTTTCCGCTGCAAGACATGTGTTGGATCGCCTTGCGACGTTCGAGGCGGAGTATTCCCTTGCCCTTGCACGGGAAGACGAATTGTGGCTGATGATGGATGTCGATCGACAACCACGGAAAGTGCTCGAAGAGGTGACTCAAATGGCCGCTGAATCCGGGTACAAGCTCGCTGTTAGCGCCCCTTGCTTCGAGCTTTGGATTCTGCTGCATTTTCGCGACCACGACATGGCCGACACTACATGCAGGCAGGTCGTGTCGAGATTGCAAAGGCACCTCGGCGGCTACAATAAGGCCAGGATTGATCCGTCATTATTCACTCGTGATGCGATTGAGCGGGCGGTGGAGGCTGCTAAGGTGTTGGACAGGCCGGAGAATGTACGCGTACCTGCGTATCCTGGAACGCACATCTACAAGCTTGTTGAAAAGCTCTTAACCTACTGGCCGGACGCCTCCCGCAGCCCGACGTAATGTTGACATTCATGTTGCCGGAAGGTATATTTAACCCATACCAAGACGGTACGAAATGGACAACTGCTAATTGCCAGAACCGCGACAGCTCACGATTGGCATCCCGAAGGGAAGCCTTCAGGAGGCCACCCTTGCTCTTTTTGCCAGGGCCGGTCTGTCTTTCTACGGTCACGAGCGCTCCTTGTGGATCGGATCGAGCGATACGGAGGTTAAGCCTGTCCTGCTGCGGCCACAAGAGATTCCGATCTACGTGGCGAAAGGCGTCCTGGATTGCGGACTGTCGGGACTAGACTGGATCACGGAAACAAAGGCTAATGACAGTGTTCGCATACTGGCGGACCTATGCTACTCGAAGCGGTCTTTCCGACCCGTCCGCTGGGTGTTGGCGGTGTCGGAGGACTCTCCTTGGCAATCGGTGAGTGACCTAAAGGAACATAAGCCGCCCATTCGCATATCGACGGAACTCCGAGAGATTACTCAGGAGTGGGCGGCAGAGAAAGGTCTCCGAATCGTCGTGGATTTTTCGTGGGGCGCTACCGAAGCGAAGCCGCCCGTGTTCGCGGACGCCATTGTCGACGTGACCGAAACGGGGGCGTCGCTTCAAGCGAATCGGCTCCGAATCCTAGATACGGTGTTTAAATCGACAACGCAGTTCTTCGCTAACAAGAAGATGTACATGTCCGATAATACGGACGACCGGTGGAAGCAGACCAAGCTCGATGGAATTGCGCTCTTATTGAAGAGCTGTTTGGCCGCTGACGCCAAGGTGGACGTCCGGCTTCAAGTTCCGGAGGCGGAATTAGCCGTCGTGAAAGCCCTCATACCAAGCAATGCGAGCTTCTCGGTGTGGAATGGCGGCGACGGCAACATGGTCGTGGAAGTCATAATCGATAAGTCCAAGACACGTGAGCTCATACCCGTGTTCGCGCGCAATGGAGCGAACAGGATATCGGTGTCAGCGTTGGACATGTTATACGGTTAAGAACGATATGCCGGGATAGCTCAGTGGTAGAGCGCCTGATTGTGGATCAGGAGGTCGTGGGTTCAAAACCCATTCCCGGTACCATTTTTTGCGCATGAGCGCGCCAATGGCGCCGTTTTCTTTTTTTGAGTACCGTAACGGAGCAGGCGATGACCAAGCCATTGGTGGAACCACAAACGTTGAAGGGCTGCCAGGATCTCTTGCCGGAAGATATGATTTCGCGTAACGCGGTCATTGGCAAGATCCAAAGGGTGTACGAAAAGTTTGGCTTTTCACCGATTGACACTCCCGCGCTGGAGCATTTGGTAACGCTGGTGGGAACGGGCGGCGCCGAAATCAACAAGGACCTGTTTCGCCTTGAGAGCCCTGAACGCGAGCCGCTCGCGTTGCGCTTCGATCTCACGGTTCCCTTTGCCAGGCTCATTGCCCAATACCCGGAAAAGTTGAAACTGCCTTTTCGCCGGTACCATATCGGGCCTGTGTTTCGCGCCGACGATCCCGCGCCGGGACGGTACCGCCAGTTTACTCAGTTCGATATCGATATTGCGGGTGTGCACTCGGTCGTGGCCGACGCCGAGATCGTGGCGACGATGTGCGAATCGCTGCGCGCAGTCGGGCTGCGAAGCGCGGAACCTGCTAGTGGGTCATTAACACAAGAATTCCAAGTTCGGATCAACAATCGAAAGCTCGTCGACGCTCTGCTTGTTGGCAATGGCATAGCCGATGAAAACACACAAAAGCACGTTCTTCGCGTGATCGATAAGCTGCAGAAAGTCGGCATCGACAGTGTGCGAGATGAGCTCGGGCAGGGTCGGGTTGATAAATCCGGCGACCCGATCCCGGGAGTCGGATTGCCCGCGAAAGTCATTGGCAAAATAGTCGCATTCATTTCGCTGACGGGCAACTCGCGTGGCGCAATTATGCAGTCACTGGCGGAAGTGCTGCCCAGTTCCGAAGCCACGGAACTGGCGTTAGCCGAGATGGCCGACTTATCGTCCGCTCTCGTCGCGCTCAGAGTGAGCGAAACCGATGCGGTATTCGATCCAAGCTTGACGCGAGGACTGGATTATTACACGGGGCCGGTATTCGAGGCGTCGATACCCAATTCCAGCCTTGGGTCGTTCATGGGCGGTGGACGCTACGATCGGCTTGTCGAGAGGTTCCTAGACACCAGTATTCCCGCGACCGGAGCGTCAATTGGCGTGGATCGGTTAATGTATACGCTGAAACAGCTTGGCAAGGTTGATCCGATTCAGACCCCCTCCCAGGTGATTGTCATATCGCTGCCGGGAGTTCCGTCTCACGAAATGTTGGTTGTGGCCTCCGAGTTGAGAGCCGCCGACTTGCCGACAGAAGCCTACATCGCGGATGGCAGCGTGAGCATGCGCGATCAGCTTTCGTACGCGAACTCGAAGGGCGTGCCTATTGCCGTGATACTCGGCGAGGATGAGATTAAGACCGGCCAGGTTTCGGTAAAAGATCTTCGCGCTGGTAAGGAGGTTCGCGCCGGCATCCAAGACCGGGAAGAGTACAGGAAGGCCGGTAGGTCCGCTCAAGTGACAGTGAGCCGTGGCGAACTGCTGAGGGTCGTAAAGGAAATGCTCGTCTGAGTACTATGAAACTGGTGATCGACGCGAACATTATCGTTGCGGCTTACGCAACGGATGGGATAATCCGCAAGCAGTGGCTGTTTGGTTTCGATGAACATGAGATCGTAATCTCTCCTGAGATTTTTATAGAAATCGAACGCAGCCTGCGGCAAAAACTGTTTGACCTGAACGTATTGGAAATCGCCGGCATCCTCCACGATATTCTGGATCGGTGTACGCTGATCCGCACCACTGAGGAATATCACGGAGATATTGCGGATGAAAGCGACCGCGCCCTGGTCGATGTCGCGATAACATCTCAAGCAGATCACATCATTACCGGCGAGCATGCCCTGCCAGGCATGAAATCGATAGCTGGGGTTTCGGTTGTTTCGCTGGCCGCATTTATGGAAAGTGTCGGATCGTTGAGTTCGGCCTAAACACAGAGGTGGTTGCTCCAGGCTATCCCATGGACCTCTCCCCATTCCTATACGAACCCATCGTCCGCGCCGCTCTCGCGGAAGACATCGGCGCCGGCGACATAACGACCGCTATCTGCGTGCCGGACGGAACGATGGCTGTCGCGACCTTTTATGCCAAAAGCCCAGGCGTCATTGCCGGCCTTGCCGTCGGCGCGGCGGCGTTTAGCATCCTTGATCCCAATGTCCGCTTTGACACGATCGTAACCGACGGCGCCGTTGTGGGGCCCGGTAGAACGGCAATCGCCCGCGTTTCCGGCGAGGCCCGCGCTTTACTCACCGGCGAGCGGGTGGCGCTGAACCTGATGCAGCGGCTGTCCGGAATTGCGACGTTGACGGCGCGCTATGTGGCTCTTGTGTCCGGCACGAACGCCCGCATCGCCGATACCCGCAAGACGACGCCGGGGCTGCGCGTCCTCGAGAAATGGGCCGTACGCGTCGGTGGAGGTCACAACCACCGATTTGGACTTTACGACAGCGTATTGATTAAGGACAATCACATTCGCGCCGCCGGCGGCATCCGACCGGCGGTGCTCTCGGCGCGCGCGCAGATTCCACATACGATGAAGGTCGAGGTAGAAGCGTCGACTCTTGGACAGGTTGACGAGGCGCTGGCCGCCGGCGCGGACATCATCTTGCTCGATAATATGGATGCGCCCATGCTGGCCGCTGCCGTTAAACGTATTGGCGGTCGCGCCGTGACGGAAGCCTCCGGCGGCATTGACGAGAGCACCGCTGCGGCCGTGGCATCGATCGGAGTCGACATCATCAGCGTCGGCGCGCTGACCCATTCAGCGCCCGCTCTGGATATCTCCATGGACTTTAAGGAACCAAATGATGGACTTGTTGACGGTGGGAATTGACGGCGTCGTTGCCATCATGCGATAACGGACAAATGAGCCCCGCGTGTGCCGTGCGCAGAATCGGTTGTGGACCCGTTTGAAACACGGGTAGAGACCGCCGGGCGTCCTCGCGATTCCCTGAAACACGTGCGTGTGAAAGGGCTGCCACTTGTATTCCCAGTCGCGATCCCTTATCGATGAGCTTGTCGGTCCAGCACCTGAGCTGACATCACGCGCACCGCAGGGACACATAGCATTGTGCCATAGAAAGCTCGAAACGTCAAGCAAAGGATCCGATCGGGGGAATGGAGCGGTGCAAGCGAACGCCGTCGCCAATGCCTTGTTAGATTGCAAGAATCTCTCCTCAACCTAGTTTATTTCCCTACCTCATCCAGTAAACTGTGCTCTGGCAGTTACAATCGACGGCGAAGTGGCTATGAGCCTAAAGGAGAAACAAATGAACATGCAGCAACTACATCGCCCTGACTACGCACAGCGACGTCGGGCCGGCGGGTTGACCGCGGGTCCGTACAGGACTGGCGCAATGCCGCTCGGAGCCGCGGTTTCGACACTATTCCTCCTGTTGACGATGACCGCCGCGTCCTACGCCACCGTGACGCCCACTCCGGGTATGCATATCACTGTGAATACGACATTCACCCCCGGAACTTACAACTTTTCCAGCGGCCAGGGCATTTTTATCGATGCCTCCAACATCACCGTGGACGGAAACGGCGCCGTGCTCGTCGGGCCGGGCGTGTCCAGCAATCCGAACAGCTACATCGGCACCGGCGTGACGTCCACAGGCGTCTCGGGCGTCACCTTAAAGAATCTCACCGTGAGCGGCTTTCTCGTTGGACTCACGGTGACCAACGGCTCGAACTGGAATATCAACAACAACAACTTCTCGAGTAACTACACCAACCCGAACGACTCGAACTTTGGAGAGGAACAGCTCTACGGCGGGATGCAACTGTTTTCGGTGAGCAGCAGTTCGATTACGCAGAACACGGCAGACAATAACTGGGTCGGCCTCTATTTGAACGGCAGCAATTCGAATACCATCAGCAACAATCACTGTTCGCCCTGCAGCAACCGCAGTCTGCAACTGTGGGCGTCGAGTAACAACACCTTTACGAGTAATACCATGAGTTACGGTTTCCGCAACCCGCTCAACAACCCGAATGCCCTCGATACGGCCAGCGTGTTGATCGAGACCGCATCGAACAACAACACATTCCAAAGCAACGACTTTACGCATGGCGGCGACGGCGTCTTCATTCGCTCGCTCAACAATATCGTCAGCACGGGCAACCAGTTCACCGGGAACGATGGCTCGTACTCCTACAACAATGCCTGGGAATGCTGGTCGCCCGGCAATACGTTCAACAACAACAAAGGCAACTACAGCGACTACGGTTTCTGGCTTGGCGGGGCGCAGCACACGGTCCTGATTAACAACGAGGCGGCCTTCAATGGGCTGCCGTCGCCCAAGAATCCGCAAGGGTTCGGCATCGCCGGGATTGCCGTCGTGAACGGCCCAAGCAGCCACTTTATCTGCGAGCACAACAATGTGCACGATAACAATGGCACGGGTATCGCAGTCGGCAATCCGCCAGTAGACGGTATCGCCGCATTCCACTGGGTGCTGCAGCAGAATACCATCACCAACAATGCGAGCTATCCGATCTACCTCTTCGACGCCGACTGGCTCGACATTGCCGGCAATACCATCACGGGGAACGGCAATAGCAATACGATCTACATCGACTCAACGGCCACGAACGTCTTCCAGCGCACGGCGACGATGACCGACGCGGCCCCAACTGCCGTGGCCACGGCGACCGCAACGACGGTCACCGTGGGCTCGGCGGTCACGTTCGACGCGTCCGGCAGCACGGATCCCAATCACCTGGCGCTGTCCTATCGCTGGAGTTTGGGCGACGGGACCATTGCGACAACGGCGGCTGTAACCCATACGTACGCGGCCCCCGGTTTCTATCGGGTCGGCGTTACGGTCAACGACAGCAAGCTGGCCGACCTCAAATGGTTCGACGTCTATGTTCTGGACAGCCCGGTCGAGATCGGGACAGAAGGTCAGGCGTCCACGTGGAGCTGGTTCGACTCCGCCGAATCGCCGACCGTAACATTTACGAACGACACGGTGAATAAGCTGCTCGGGACCGAATCGATCCAAATGAACACAACAGCGGCCTTCCCATTCAACTGGTACTATCCGACCGCCCAGAACGCCGCCTGGAACCTTTCCGGAGACACCAATCTGGAATTCTGGCTCAAGCAGTACAACGCCAACAGTCCCGCCTGGCAGGACGGCACGCCAGATCCACTCGGCGCGGGCATGTCCTTCAATGTCACCAATCCGATGATCGTCCTCTATAAGGACAGCAGCGACTACTTCGTGTACACGCCGACCACGGATCTTTTGAGTAGCCCATCCTACCCGGAAGCATTGCTCGGATGGCAGTATGTCTCAATGCCGCTCGCCGGGAGCGCTAGCTGGACTAAGAGCACGGTCGGCAGTCCGTCGCTGAGTACCATCAACTACGCGGCCCTTGCCGACGACACATGGAACGCCGGCTTCACGATCTGGATCGACGGCCTTGCGTTCACATTCCTGGCGCCAACCAATTTGACAGCCACGGCAGGCACGGGGCAAGTCAAGCTGGCTTGGACCGCCTCTTCGGGCGCGACCAGCTATAACGTCTACCGCGGAACCGTGGCGGGCGGCGAGGGCACGACGGCGATAGCCACGGGGGTGACGGGTACATCGTACACCAATACGGGGCTGACCGCGGGAACGACCTATTACTTCAAAGTCGCGGGCGTCAATAGGAACGCCATCAGCCCGCAGTCGAATGAGGCGTCGGGCACGCCTACGTCCGGTGGCGGCGCCATCTCCATCAACTGCGGCGGATCGGCGGCAAGCCCCTTCGTGGCCGACACAGACTTTAGCGGCGGGACGACGTCGAGCACCACGCATGCGATCGACACGTCGCTACTGACGGCTCCGATCCCGCCGCAGGCCGTCCTGCAGACCAACCGGCACGGCGCGATGACCTACACGGTCGGCGGCTTCACAGGTGGATCGGGGCACACTATAACTCTCTACTTTGAGGAGAATTACTGGACGGCATCCGGCAAGCGGAAGTTCAACGTCACCATCAATGGCACGCCGGAACTAACGAACTTCGACATCTTCGCGACAGCGGGCGCCCAGTACAAAGGCGTTCAACGATCCTTCACCGTCAACGCTAACGGCAACGGTCAGGAGGTTATCGTGTTCACGAACGTGACTGACAATGCACTCTGCAACGGGATAACAGTCAACTAACGCAACGCGAGGCGGTTGGGGGACGGAAGCATCCGTCCCCCAACTGCGTCGGGTGCGGATATTGTGCCTTCGAAGCCACCGTTTAGGTCACGGACTCCGCCCCGGAGTGGGATAATGTCCCCTCTTTCCGCTTCGCTACAAGAGAGGACCCCTCTACGCAATTTCTCGGCTAAATCGCGCTCTATGACTCTTGCGGAACCAACTCGCCCCATAACCGGGTTATGGGTTAAGGTGTTGTTTGGGAATCGTGCGAGGACTCCAACCGACGCGACCGCGGACAGGCAATATCTCCCTTCCCTTCCGGGAGGGGTTGGGGGTAGGTAGAGAAGCCATGCGACATATCCTGGAAGACATCAAGACGGTGCTCGCGAAGGACCCAGCGGCCGGCTCGGCCTGGGAGGTGCTTTTCTACGCCGGCTTCCAGGCGCTGACATACCACCGCATGGCCCATGCTTTCTACAAGCGGCGCATGCGGCTGATCGCCCGGATCATCTCGCAATGGAGCCGATTCGTGACGAACATCGAGATCCATCCCGGCGCCTACATCGGCCGGCGATTCTTCATCGACCACGGCGCGGGCGTTGTCATTGGGGAAACGTCGGTTATTGGCGACGACGTGTTGATGTACCATCAGGTGACATTAGGTGGTACGTCGCTGGAAAAGACAAAACGCCATCCGACCATCGGCAATAATGTCCTCATTGGCATGGGCGCCAAGATCCTGGGCAATATCACCATTGGCGACGGCGCGCGGATTGGCGCGAACGCCGTGGTCACCCACGATGTCCCGCCGAACTCGACCGTCGTGGGAGTCCCGGGTCGCGTCCTCATCCTGGACGGCAAGCACATTTCCGAGCGCACCACAGCCCAGGTCATGGATCAGGCGCTTGGCAATGCCGACCCGATGGGGGAGATCATCCGGAGGGCCTTGCACGACATGGAGGATTTGCGATGCCGCGTGCAGGCCGTCGAGGAAGATTTGCATCCGGACCGAATGTTGGGCGCGATTACAACCACGCGCCAAAAGCCGCTCTACACTCAGTTCGACGAAATGTCCGACGGCATCCTACGCGACGATGAGAACGTTTGGGGCGAAGGCATCTAGGGCCAGGAAATAGAAGGTCTAGAAAATAGCAGGATGCTTGCTGTTCTTCGTCCTACACTATTTCCTATTTTCTATTTCCTATTTTCTTCTCTCTACGCCTTGGCCCAGAACATCTCGCCGGCTTTTTCCGTGACCACTGCCGCTTTTAACGTCTCGACTGCCTTGAGCAACCCTTCCCGGGTGGACAGCAATCCGTCCTCATGTTCGATGGAGAGGACGCCGTCGTAGCCGACTGTCCGTAGGCTGGACACAAAATCCTTCCACCAGATCGTGTCATGGCCGTATCCGACAGAGCGGAACACCCAGGAGCGGTGCAAGATGTCGCCGTAAGATTTCGTATCCAGATTGCCGTTAACAGCCGAGTTGTACGGATCGATGCGAGTGTCCTTGGCGTGGACATGGAAAATGGCGCCGGCTTCGCCGAGCGCTCGGACCGCCGCAATCGGGTCGATTCCTTGCCACCAGAAGTGCGAGGGATCGAAGTTCACGCCGATGTTCGAGCCTCCGGCCTTGCGCAAGCGAAGAGCGGTTTCCGGATTGTAGACTATGAATCCCGGATGCGCCTCAATCGCGAACTTTATCTTGTGCGCGCGAAGGAACCGATTCTGCGCCTTCCAATAGGGAATCACTTTCTTCTTCCATTGCCAGTCGAGGATCGCCCGGTATTCGTCCGGCCACGGACAGGTAACCCAGTTCGGATTCTTAGCGCGCGGTCCGTCGCCGGGGCATCCCGAGAACCCGTTTACCACAGTCAGGTCGAGCTTCTCCGCGAGCTCGACAGCTTTTTGGAAGGCAGTATGGTGTTCGTTGGCAACGATCCGGTCCGGGTGGAGCGGGTTGCCATGTACCGAGAGGGAATCGATTATCAGTCCGCGGTCTTCAACCATCTTCTTCAGCTTTTTGCGCGCGGCTTCGTCTTTCAGCAGCTTATCCACGCCGCCGACATCGTCGAGATGCCGTGATCCGGGGTAGGCGCCCGCGCCGATCTCGACGGCTTGTATGCCGGCAGCGGCGATAATGTCAAGCGCTTCCTCAATCGGCCGATCGTGCAGCAAGGCGGTAAAGATACCGATTTTCATGGGCTGGCAAACTCCTTTGACTGGGTGAATATGAGAGCGTCGTGTCTCGCGAGCTTCGACAAGCGAAGCCACGAGGAGTGCGTACGCCTACTTATTGCCTATTATTCACAATTATTATCAAGAGAAGACAACAGCAGTGATTCTCTATTCGCATCGTCTGAATAAGATGTGCTATTGAAGTTGGCTTATTTTAGCAGAAATGCGCGATTATTGTCGAGTGGCGACAAGTGTGCCTTAACGCATGAGCCGGGTAGTCGCGCGTTTCGCGTATAATAACCCTATGGACACGCAAAAAATTAAGGAGACGATTATCAGCACGTCGCCGGACATAATGGGCGGCACGGCTGTCTTTGCGGGAACACGTGTGCCGATCCAGACCCTCATCGACTACGTGGAAGCCGGCGACACCATTGACGACTTTCTGGACGGATTCCCAACCGTTAAACGTGAGCAAGTCATCGGCTTTCTCCACAAAACGCCCGGCTAACGAGGCATGGAACAGATGAAAAACCTTCGGGCCGGCGTCCGGTCGTTCGTCGTTGCAGTTTGCGTTGTGCTGGTTGCAGCCAACGCTATATGCAGCACGGGCTGTCAGGCGCATAAGCGGAGCCTTAACGCGCGGGACTCGCAGCTATTGGACGCCGTATCCCATGGAGATGTGGCTGCGGCGCGGATTGCGCTCGACCACGGCGCAAACCCGAACGCGCTTTTTCCTAGCGAGCCGTCCGACAGGCCCATGCCGCGGACCGTATTACTCGTTGCGATTGAACGCTTGGACGCGCCCATGGCGAAACTGCTGCTCGAACATGGTGCGGATCCGCAAAGCGATGGACAACGCTACTTGTACGCTACGATGGGCGGTCGCACGGCGGCAGAAACGGCGGATTGTGTCGCTCTTATGGGACTACTCCTCCAATACCTGCCATCAGGTCCGACACCCGATAAAAACCAGGCTCTGGGCGAGGCTACGTTCAATGACATGCTACCGTTCGTCCGACAACTGCTTAAGTTCGGCGCCGACCCAAATTCGGTAGATGAAGTTCAGAGAACACCACTGCAGTGGGCCGCGACTAAGAACGACCCGACTCTGGTTAATGTCCTCATTAAAGCGGGCGCAAACGTCAACCTGCCCGGTATGTCACCATTGCCGCTTGTGGAAGCCGTACAGGCAGCCGACTTAGACACGACGGCTGCGTTACTAAAAGCCGGTGCTGACATCCACGCTGACGGCGACGCCGCGCTCAAGGCTGCCGCGGGTGGGTACAGCCCGGCCATCGCGGGCTTCTTGATGGATCACGGCGCGGATTCGTCAAGAGTAGACGGTGGCAGCGAAAGCCCGTCGCCGGTGCCTGGCAATGGACAAATCAGGATGGGGCTGGCTTCGCCGAGAGGGATGGCAGGAGATTTCGCTCATGAGGAGGTGCTGGAAACGATCCATGCGGGAAAACTGCGTAAGACCGACCTCATCACGGCCGTCCGCTGTGCGGATACCGAGGCTGTCGAGAATCTGATAGAAAATGGTGCAAACGTCAACGCAGCGGACACCACCGGCGATACACCGATTGTCATTGCTGTAGGGTTCAATCAAACGGATATTGTTGCCTTATTGCTCAACCATGGGGCTAACCCAAACACGCGCGACTCCTACGGCACTCCCGTTTTGAGCCTTGTGTGGGCACATGCGATCGCCATTTTGTTGATCCAGCACCATGCCGATGTCAATGCACGCGCCAGACTGTACGGAGATACGCCGCTGATCACGGCCGCAGGACGCAACAACTATCGCACGATGAAGGTACTGCTCGATGCCGGAGCCGATCCACGTCTTAAGAGCAGCCTTGGATACAGCGCGCTGACATATTCCTTCACGCCCGAGGAACAGACCTTGATGAAGGCGGCATTGGCCAAGGAGCCCAAGACGTAGCGCGTCTGCACGTAGCTTTTTTCGGTATAATGACAATGATGAGCAACAACCTGAAGGTCAAAGTCAACGAGGAACATCGCGCTGACACAAATGGTATCGCCGTGCGCGTCATAGCGCCGCTCGAGCCTGTCCGCGACATCGCGGCAGCAGCGTCAGACCGGCGTGACATCGTGCGGCGACGGTACACCTTGTACCGGTCGGATAAAATCGATGAATTCCTAGCGCGCAATTCGTCGGCGGTTGCTATGCTCGCCGACGCAATTCCACAGATCGATGCCATGACCGTAGCGGCAAACGACGCTCCGATTCAGCTTATGTTGGTTTCCGATCAGGAGACAGAGCCGTCTCTGTATGCACGCGTCATTATTGACGGCAGTGTTGGAGAGGCCATAGCGTTAGTCGATAAATTGGATGACATGCAATGGAGTAATACGGCAAAGGCTGCCTCGTCGCTAGTTATGTTCGATGCTGGAATCGCCTGATGCCGGAGAATCCCTTTGATTGGAACGAGTACCTCTTAGCGCAGGAAGTCAAGAGCGTCGTGAAGAATACGCCCCGCGCCCACGTTACTTCCCCACAAGCTCTTGCAGCGTCACAAGACGGTAGCCCCGAGCGCGCAGACCGGCGACGATTTGCGGCACGGCGCGCGTGGTGACGTTCGGGCCGTTGTGCATGAGCACGATGGCGCCGGGCTTCGCGCGGCCGAGGATGAACTTGACCAGCCCAGGCACGGACGCAGCGTCTTCCGCTTTCAGCCCGTCGACCGTCCAGAACGCGAGGCGCAGGCCGTAGACGTCGGCCAGCCGCGCGAGCGTTTCGCTGGCGTTGCCCCCAGGAGGCCGGAAGAAGCGCGGATAGCGCCCGGTGAGGCTGCGTATAATGACGTTCGTTCGCAGGATTTCGCTCTCCACCATGCTGGGCGGACACTGGGCGATATTCGGATGCGTATAGGAATGGTTTTCCACCTCGTAGCCGCAGGCGACCATACGCCGAATGACATCCGGGACCGCTTCGGCGCGCATGCCGACGACGAAGAAGGTGGCGCGCACGTGCGCGGCGTTCAGGGCATCAATGAGCGCTGCCGTCTTGGCATTCGGACCATCGTCGAAGGTCAGCGCAATGCAGCGGCTGCTCGGACTTCCCCGCCAAACTTCGTCGTTAGCCGCGACATAGTTGCGCGCGTGGGTCGCGCCGCCGTCGACCCTCTGGACCGTGATGTGCATCCTGGCGGCAAAGGCCGGATCGAGGGCCGTCGCGACGAGGTTGTGCATGAACGCATCGCTTTGCCTACCGGCTTTGGCGTCCAATCGGCCCAGTATCGATTGAGCCACGGCGCGCGACGGCCGCGGCATGAGCAGCGACCAGAGCGTCTGCTCGATCCGCATGTAATCTTCCGCGGCCATATTGCCGGCGTTCGTGCCGATAATCGCATCGACCGGATTTGCGACAAGTACCGTGTGGCTCTCGCGATCGACCACGCTGCCGTCGTCACCCATGAGGGCTTCGATCCGGATGGTGTGCAAACCGTTCAACACAAGCTGCGTATTCCAAGCAAGGCGATATGGCCGTGCACTGACCGTCTCGGGAGTCGTCCCGTCAATGGTGTAACGAACCGCGGTAGTGATCGCGCTGATTTGCTGCGCGGGCGCCAGAGCGACCGTTCCGGAGAGCGTCTCGGGGCTAGCGGCGTCGCCGGTCTCCGCGGGATCGGCCATCCGGGGCTGGGCAATCCGCCGCGCATACATCGCGACCAGGGACGGGTCCGTGATGGAGGACGCCAACAGCCCCGGACGCTGTGAAAACGTCAAGAGGAGACCGCTATCCTCGCGCACTTGCGGAACGCCGCTTGCCGTCGCGAGGAATCGGCTCAGCGCCGCGGCCCCCTGGCCCGGATCGGTGTGAGCGGCGTACACGGCCAGCAGTTCACGGAGCGCGGAGTCTGCGCCTCGTGAGTCCCAGCCCCAACGGGGCGTTTCACCATTAGCCCAGGGCATCGTCCTGGGTCCTGTTGCGGGTGTCGCAAGGGCTCGCGCAGCGCCGTCGCTTCCCGCGGCGAACTGCATGTAGGCCCTGACAGTGGCGATATTGGCGGCCTCGTCGTCGGTGACGTTAGGGCACGCGGCCGCCGCGGTGAGCTCCTCGCCGGCGCCGGTTGTGCGCCGGACTAGGGCGCACAGGGCCAGCCCGAAGTGTGTTACGGCTTCGCCCGGCGCGACTTTTTCGGCCGCACGGAAATCCTCCTCGGCCCTCTTGCTGTCCCCCAGCCAGATCTCCACGGTGGCCCTAAGTTGGCGTGCGATCGAGGAGTCCGGGACGTCCGCGCAGAGCACGGTAGAGGCATCGGCTGCGTCGCCGTAGTGTCCGCTTTCAATGAGATCGATTGTGTCAAGGGCTTTTATCGGGAATTCCGGCTCCAAGGCGGCCGAGTAGGCACTGACCTCCGTGCCGAATGGAAGATCGAGCGTTATCTGCCTATCGAGGGCGCGATCGGTCGCGTCGACGGCTTCTCCGGCGATTTCCGCCGGCGCGGCCGGCGCGGCCGTTTGCCCGTGTCCCGGCGGCGACGCCGTCAGCAGCGACAGTAACACAAAGATGAGGACCCGGCATTGGGTCATAGTGATCGCCGTTGTCAAAGCGTGAGCGGTTCCGTTCCGGATTGCAAAGATCATACCCGAAACTGTTGCTCATGGACCTGTGGCCATCAGGCGCCGCGCGATCTCAATGTCCTCCGGCTTGTCGATATCCGTGCCGATTTCCGGATAATCGGTGACAATCGCCGCTACGCGAGCGCTGTTGCCGAGGACGCGGGCGACGGCCGCTTCCGCGATAGGCAGCGTGAGTACGGACGGGGCGATGGTCTGCGACACGAGCAGGCGCAGGAGCAGCGCGGGACCCAGAAGCGCGCCGAGACGCAGAACGTCCTTGCGCGCGGCGTAGGCCTGCCGAATGCGCTCCGGCTGCGACCGGACGAATTCCGTCCGCAGCAGCATGATGTTGCCGCCGGTAAAGACGCCCTCCCGGAAGCGTACGCTCGTGCGCTTCATGCCGACAAAACGCTTTCGGCAGCTCGCTAGAGTCACGATCGGATAAGCGATGTCGGCATGGCGTTCAAGCGATGCCGCGGCAAAATCCTCGATCGCTTCCGGTGTAATAAACGGTATGTCCGCCGTGGTGACAAGCACATGCGTGCCGCCTGCCGCAGCGAGGCCGGCCAGGAGGTTGTCGAAAAGGCTGCCCTGGTCCGTCAAGCTGACGTATCGATCACTGGCAGGAACGTCGCCGACCACGCAGATCCTGTCGACCCTGGTCGCTCCGGCGAGGGCATCAATCACGTAATCGAGCATTGTGCGACCGCCAAGCGGCACAAGCGCGCGGTTGGTGACACCGGTGAGCGCCGTGATCTCGCCGGACGCCCTTCCACCCGCCAGAACAACTGCGTTAATACGTTCGTCAGTCAATATCTCAATTCCCAAAAACATCACGAAGCGATACCTGCAGGAGTCCGCGGAGGCCGACTTATCGCCGAAGGCAATCTTGGATAGCCGTGACTTTAGTCGCCGGGCTACCAGGTTTCCGAATGCCATCGCGAAGCGATGTCCGCACGTCCGAAGGACGATCTCCACCGCAGCCCATGAATTCATTCATGGGTCGAACACGAGCATCCGTTTCTCACTCTTCACTCTTCACTCTTCACTATTAACTTCCTAATCAATACCCATGCCTCCACGTGTGGGTTGCGCGACGTAGATGTCGCCGAGTCCGGCCCTCTCAATGGCCGCGACTGCTTTCGCGGCCATCTGCTTGTCAATCACAATGAGGAAGAGCGCGGAGCCGCTTCCAGTCAACGCGGGATCGGCGGGCGCTCCGATACTTCGGGCAATCGCGGTCAGACTCGCGTGGACATCCGCGATTTCCGGCGAGAGGGCAAAAACCACGGGTTCAAAATCGTTGTGCAATGGGAGATTGACCCCATATTCATAGGCGGCTTCCCAAGCGGACGAGGGACACCCCTCCCTTCCCAGCCCCGTTTCCCCTGCAGGGAGAGCCGGGGTGAGGGGGAGTCGCATGGTGTTGGATGGAGAGTTGTAGGTTGTTGAGAGCGCGGACGCAGCGCGGGCATCGTCGAGGGCGCGATAGGCCGTGGCTGTCGAGACATTCGAATCCGGTTTTATCAGCACAAGGCAGCAGTGCTGGTACGCGAAACTCGGCTTGTCCAGCGGGACCACCCGCTCACCGACACCTTCGACCCGCGCTGCCCCGCCCGTCAGGAAAAATGGAACGTCCGAGCCGAGCGTGGACGCGATTGTTACAAGGTCGGGCATCGCGATCCCGAGATCGAAAATGCGATTTGTGATAAGCAGGGCGGTTGCGGCATCGCTGCTGCCCCCTCCGAGCCCGGCTTCCGAGGGGATGGTCTTGTGAAGATGGACCACGATGCTCTCGCTTGCCGGATCGATTCCGGCATGGCTCAGGACTGACTGAACGGCCCGCACGACGAGGTTGGATTGGTCGGAGGCGATACCGGCGGCGGCAGGTCCGTCTACTGTCAGCGCGATGCCGGGTTGGCCCGTTCCGCGCCGAATGACGATCGAGTCCTTCAGCGAAATTGTCTGCATTACCGACCGAATGTTGTGATACCCGTCGGGCCGCCGATCGAGGACCTCAAGTGTCATGTTCACTTTGGCGTGCGCATCGCCCATGGCCGAACGGGCCTGATTCATTAAAGTCCTAACCCCCGCGTTGCCGAAACGAAGCTTCGTTGTCGTATGAATGATTATACGGTTTTTGCAGGGAGTCATCAAGGCGGACGGGCCTCCAGTACTTCCAACTCGTTGTAGAACGTGAACGTATCAATAATCAATAATCATTGATGCAAGTCACGGCATTCCATCCGGTCACATACCGGAGTATAATGGAATCAAGTCACTATGAGCGCCAACAACCCACGCCCGACCAGCGATTTCGTATTCCGGTGGCTGTTTGGCACCGAGGGGAACGAGGATCTGCTGATCGCACTGCTCAACGCAATCATCATGCCGGATGTGCCCATTACGGCCGTGGTGATCAAGAACCCGTTCAACCTGGCGGATTACGACGGCTCGAAGGAGACGATTCTGGACATCAAGGCGATGGACCAGAACGGGGTCTGGTATGATGTCGAGATGCAGGTTTATCCGCATATCGTCTATGGCAAGAGGGCGCTGTTCTACGGCGCCAAGGTTTATGTGGACCAGCTCGAACGCGGGTCGGATTATTCCAAGCTAAACACGACGATTTGCATCCATATCCTGGGGTTCAACTATTTCAAGGACGACGATCGCGTTTTTCGGCGCGTCGTACTCAAGGACGATGAAACCAACGAGGTCTATCAGGATTTCCGGCATCTGCAGTTCCATTTTATGGAGTTGCCGAAGTTTCACAAGAATTGGACGCAGCTCAGCACCGGTCGCGACCGGTGGGCGGCATTCTTCAAGGACGGCGGGGAATTGCAGCCAGGTAACCTGCCGGCCACGCTACAATCGGAGCCAGCCATTGTGAAGGCCGTGGCGGAACTCGAGCGAATCGGATCGGATCCGAGGCAGCGGGAGATCTATGAGGCACAGGAGAAGGCACGAATGATAGAAGCGACACAGATATTATACGCCGAACAACAAGGGGAGCAACGAGGCCGGCAGGAAGGCCGGCAGGAGGGCCGGCAGGAGGGCCGGCAGGAAGGTGAGAGAGAGATACTCATCCTCTTGGGCGCGCAGCGATTCGGTGAGCCGGACGAAACCGTGCAGTCGACCCTAAATGACATCGATTCCCCCGAACGATTGAAGTGGATTGCGTCACGTTTGCTTGCCGTTGAGTCATGGCAAGAGCTTCTTGCCCAATAACACACTGGACACCACCGGTCCCACAGCCAGAGCTTCGAACCACTGCGCGCGGCCTGCGAAGAAATGGTTAAGTTGCTCGTGTCAATCGTGAAGACATCGAAGAGCGTCCTAACAACTCATCACTCTTCACTTTTCACTACTAACTCTTGTGGGCCAGCAAAACATGTTCGCGGACACGCAAGAGAATGGTGTGATCAATACACGGTTCACCGACTTCCCCGGCTACTGGGGCGCGTCGAGCTTCGGCCGTCCGCGGCGCGGTCAGCCTCGGTGACCGCACATTTGTCAGGCGGACGGGCATGGCACGGCTCCGGCCAAACGGGACCGCCCGACGCAAGCACAGCCACGCAATAGATGGCGCACGAAACTCATCGCAGCAAAGGCAACAAAGTCAGAAAGCACGTTGAATCATCGACGGCTACGCAGGCAGAACGGGCGCGATACCGACAAGCCTGGGCCGAATACCGAAAGGGGTCGTTGCGCATAGCGGTAGCGGCTTTCCTTTTCATACCGGCAGAGCTACTGGCGGACTGGCTGCTATCGCCCCGCCTTGGTCGACACGCCGCAGAGACTACTGTGTGGTTGCTCTGGATCGGGGTTATGATCCGAGCCGGGATCCTGGCATGCAGACTCAGGTGCCCGCGCTGTGGCAGGCTGTTCTTCGTAAAGGCGGACGGGACGAGCAGCGTCAGAACGAACAGATGCTATCACTGCGGACTCCCAATATGCGCGCGCGACAGCTCATCTTAGTCGCCTGTGGTATGTCCGCAACGACAACGGTCAGGTCAGTGTCCAACTGATGTACACGGTAACCTATTCCAAATGCCAGCGACCCGTCCAGATGACTCTGGTGGAGTCGCCGCATGGATATCAGATTTACGGGGTCAACATCCAAATGTAGCTAGCCATGCTGCGTGAACTGATAGCTGGTCGGCATGTGCAAAGCCGCCCCACAAGGAGCTGCGATGACTCATTCAGGCGTTTACTTTCTGGCAAATGATTGCGTTCTCGACCTTACGGTGACGTTCCTCGACAGCTTTCGCAAGCACAACCCGGTAACGACTCTATGCCTCGTGCCGTTCGCCGCTGATAATCACCAACTGAAAGCGCTAGCAGAGAACATTCGAACAATTTGGTGCGGAGGATGCCTCCCTGACTGTCTAGGTGAGAGCATAGCAGTCAGTGCCCTGTGCCTGACTTGGATGGGCGGCTGTCGTCTATGACGTCCTGAAGTGCCGTGGTAACGTCCACCGGACGAGCCTCCTGGATCGGCAGCAAGTTCAGCGCTTTTCCGAGCACCACCGGCCCGTACTTATCGTCGATCGTCAGGACCTGGCCGATCAAGTACCGCATCCCAAGCTCATCGGTTCGGGTTTGCCAGGCGCGGCTCGGCCCAATCTTGCGGTAGAGCTCGATCGGTGGCACGATCAGAAGGCGGTTGAAATTCGGAGCGCCGCTAAAGTCGCCCCACAGGCGGTTCACCATCGCGGGACCGCCCGGCGTGCGCTCGATCCAGCGCACCAGCAGCCGTTCGCCCATGTATCCGTTCGCCCAATACTCAGGAGCTGTAAAACCGCCGATCGCCGGAAAAGCGAGGTGCGAGTATTCGTGCAGTATCTCCCTGATCCACTCGATGGAACTCCGATTCGTGTCGAGGTCGTAGAAGTATATGTTGTTGCGCCACTGTTCGCCACCGGCAGGTCCCGTCCTGCACAGCCATACGTCGATGGGCGCGTCGTCGTCGTTGAACGGCGCGCGCTGGGTCTCATTCATGAGCACATGCCGGCCGTAGAGCAGCAGTTGCCCGACGCGCAAGGCAAGATCGGCATCCTGAGAGGACATGTAATGCACGCGGCAGAATATACAGACGTAGGTTTGCGGACTGGTACGGTCGGGCCGATAGATATAACAGGCGCGGGGGAAATGGACCCCGTCCCGCGGTTCCTCCGCGTCCGACGGCAGATACGGCTTGACTATCGCCGATAGGCCCAGGCTCGCATTGATCGGCCGTGTGTCCACGGGCAGCTTGGCAAAAATGGCGCGCGGCAGCCGGTTGGGAAGACCGGATGAAACAATCCGTTCCAATGCGCTGTCTATACGCGCATCGGACAGTCCGGCGGCGCGAGCGTCCACCAGCGTCTTGATGGCGCCGGCGTTGTCGCCGTCTTGCGCAAGATTGTCGGATTCCGCGATCACCGCGGCGCACTTGTCCGAGTCCGGTGCGTCAACAAGGGCAGAGGTTGTCGGAGGCGCCCCATCCGCGAAGGCAACGGATGTGGGTAGAGTTACGTAGAGCATCATGCCGAGAAGAATGCATAGGTTGCGGGCGTGGAAGAAGGACATGGCGAATTATAACATACGCGCTGGTACTTTTTATGGGATTTATGGAATGAAATTCTGTCCGATACTTGTGAAACTAACGGTGGAAATCTTCGCGGCACGCGAAAACTTCCACATAAGCGACTGCCGTTATGTTTGGCAATTGCCTTTGGACACCCCTCTCCCGCGCGAGGAACGAGCGATTCTCGGGAGAGGGGCCGGGGGTGAGGGCCAAGAGCTTTGGTTGCGGCTATGCCGCGCTCTTTCGATTGTTCTGCTTGCCTGCGTCTGGCCTATCACGGCGGCCGTCGCTCAAACACCTGCCGCACCGCTCGGCGCTCAGGATAAGCAGCAAATGGCGGCCGAACAAAAGCTGGGTGCCGATTTCGCGACGGATTTCGCCAAGACGGCGAAGTTCAGTCAGGACAAGGCGCTCACGGATCGCGTCACTAGGATTGGCCAACGGATTGGCGCCGCCGCCAACGCCATACAGATACCCGCTGGGTACGGCAACAACAGGGTCTACCCGTTTACGTGGAAGTTCTTCGTGGTCGAATCCGACGACGTCAATGCCTTCTCAGTCCCGGGCGGTTACGTGTATGTTAACTCAGGTCTTCTCAAGATGATTGGCTCCGACGACGAGCTGGCCGGCGTGCTCGGCCACGAGGTAACACATGCCGCGCATCACCATATCGTAAAGGAAATGCACGATGCGAACAAGCTTAGCACCGACCAGCTCCTCGTGATACTTGCCGCGCTGGCCGCGCGCGGAAGCCCTCGGGACTTGGCCAACGTAGCCGAAACGTCGTCACTCGCAACCATGGCCATCATGAATAACAAGTACGGCGAAAGCGCCGAGCGCGATGCCGATCATGGCGGCGTACTGTACATGCAGAAGGCCGGCTTTAATCCCGTCGGCATGCTGTCGTTCATGCTGAAGCTGCAAGACATGGAGCATCGCAGCCCGAACGTTGCTGAAGGGATTTTCCAGGACCATCCATATACGGATGAGCGTGTTGTCGCGATTCGAACGGAACTCGCGGGGATGGGGATACATTCCACGCCCGAGGAGCTCAACAGCCTGTCCGCGGCCACGTCCGATTACTTTACCACGGCCGTTGTTAATGCCGGTACCCGCGAGATTATGTACGGCAAAACCGTTTGCGCGACGATCCACGATCCGGACGGCTCACGCGCGGCCGGATTGATCGGATTGTTGAATGCCGATCTCGATGCCGGCCTGAAGCTTGATCAGATTTCGGCTTCTCACGACACCGTGCTGATCGACGATCGTCCCTGGCTAATCGTCCTGCCGGCCGACGTCGCCGCACAGGCCGCGGCGACCCCGGACAGCGTTGCGGCGGCCGTTGCGCATTCGCTGCAGGTCATCGTTTATCGGCGCTCATTCGACACAAGTTCAGGAGCGGGCGGCAGCATTTGAGGGGCCGTCGGCTGCAACATTATTTCACGGTACGGCAGACTGAATATCCTGTGCATCAGATAATCATATTCAGGCGCTATCGTAAATTGAGCGAAGATTGCTCCTAATTAGGATATTGAAGCCGTTGCGCCTTGTCCCGCAATGGCCCAACATGTTATACTCAGCATAGGATTCATTACCAGCATGGCAACACGTAAGCCGGAGCATCCGGCACTGCGGATTATTTTACCAGTTTTCGTTTTTTCCGCCGGGTTGGCGGTATGGTGGATCCTAACCAGATTGAAGCAACCTAATGGGCAGCCGCTTTACAACGATTATTGTCTACCGCATATCAATCAGGTGGTGAACGCTTTCCACGAGGAATTGGTTGCCGGCCGGCTGCTCAAGGATATAATATCGTCGCTATATTGTGTCGGATTCGCCTTTTTCCTCGCTGTCGCTACCGGTATCCCAGCCGGGCTGGTGTTAGGTCACAGCACCACGGCGCGAATGGCGTTTCAGCCCGTGATCAATTTCTTCCGCTGCCTGTCGCCTCTGGCTTGGATTCCGTTTGCAATCTTCTGGTTCGGCACCGGTGATTCCGGCGAGATATTCCTGATCTACATGTCTTCGTTTTTTCCTCTGGCGCTCGCCACTCTTGCCGCTGTCAGCACGATCCCTTCCGTGCGCTTCAACGTGGCTCGCGACTATGGCTTGACGGGATTCAACTTACTGACAAGGGTGACGCTTCCGGCTATCCTGCCGCAGGTCATAACGTCGCTTCGGGTAACCGCCGGTATTTCATGGGTGGTAGTCGTTGCGGCGGAAATGGCAGGCGTACAGAACGGACTTGGTTTTGGCATCGCCGACGCGCGTGACTCAACGCGCATGGACATTGTCGTGTGCTATATGATCATCATTGGCGTCGTTGGGGTGATCCTGGATCGACTCCTCGCGCAGCTATCAAGGATGCCAAGCGTTCGGTGGGGGTATACTACTCGATAGAATGGTACAACTCGATAGAATGCAGAACCCGCCGCTAGGATCTCCCAACGACTGCGCCGTGACGCTTACGAACGTGTCACACGGATTCGGCGCCGTCCCAGTACTATCGAACATCGATTTGGAGGTACAGGCCGGAGAGCTTGTCGTAATCGTCGGACCGTCCGGGTGCGGTAAGACCACTCTGCTCAATGTTCTATCCGGGCACGATACCTCGTATCAAGGAACCATAAAGACAAAAGGAGCCGTTCGGACCGTCTATCAAGATGATGGCCTCTTTCCTTGGTTGACGGCGGCCCAGAATATCGAGCTTGGGCTGCGTGAGTATAAGGAAGCGACGGCGCGCAAGCGCGAGCGGGACGAACTGCTCGCGCTCGTGCGGCTCCAGGAGTTCGCGAACCATTATCCCCACGAGCTTTCCGGTGGCATGCGTCAGCGCGTGGAAATCGCGCGGGCGCTTGCGGGTTCATCGGACATATTGCTCATGGATGAACCCTTTTCCGCCTTAGACTACCAGACGCGGCTTCGCATGCGCCGGGAGCTCAGCCGCCTGATCCAGCTACGGCCTCGAACAGTCGTGTTCGTTACGCACGATATCGAAGAAGCGGCGCAACTGGCGGACCGCATCATCGTATTGACTGAGCGTCCAGCCCGCATCCAGTGCGAACATCGCTTAGAGACGCCAAGGCCTCGCGACCCGATGCACCCGGAAGTTGTGCAAGCGGTCTCCGTGATCTTGCAGGAGCTCGGCCTTGAGGACGAATCGCGGGACGCCGCCGCGCTAAACGTTGTATGGGGAGCAAATTGATATGAGTGAAACATCGAAAACCTGGGCCGTCGTGGTTATTGCATTAATCGTCGTCGGAGCCGTCGCCTACTCGCATTTGCATAAGTCCGGCCACATTCGGCAGACGCTTGACGTTGGCTTCGTTCCCGTCACGTGCCACCTGACCTGCCCGGTAGTCGACTATGCGACCAAAACGACCGCGACGGGAACGGAATTCGACGCGCAGCGGTTCACGTCGTTCCCGCCAATCGTCGAGGCGATGAAGTCCAAGCGGCTCGAAGCGGCCTTTCTCACCGTTCCGCTGGCGATGCAGATGTGCGAACAGGGAGCCCCTGTCAAAATCTGCTGCCTCGGTCACCGCAATGGCTCCGCCCTCGTGGTTCAAAAGGATTCGCTCATCAAGAGCGTTCTCGACCTCAAGGGCAAGACGATCGCGATCCCAAGCCCGTACAGCAACGAAAATATCCTTCTTCACATGTTGATGAAGCAAAACGGCTTGACCGACCGCGACGTCAAGATAGTCGTCATTGGTCCGCCGGATATGCCGACCGATCTTGCCGCGAAAACGATCGACGGTTTTGTCGTCGCGGAGCCGTTTGTCTCTCTTGCCGAGAAAAACGGTGCCGGACGCGTGCTGTTCTACGCCAAGGATATCTGGCCTAATTACATCTCATGCGCGCTTGTGGTCCACGAGGATCTGATCAAGAGCAGGCCGGATATTGTTCGTGACCTCGTCCGCGGCATCGTGGACTCCGGGGCATGGGCCGATGCGAACCGGGAGGACGCCGCAAAGCTGGCAGCGCCCTATTTTCGGCAGAACGTGGCTCTCCTCACCTACATCCTCACCCAACCCCGGGACAGGGTAATCTACCGAATGTTGACTCCTGGAGACGCGGAGATGCAGCGGATTGAAGATATGGGAATCGCGTTGGGTATCTTGCACAAGCGAACGCCGATGTCCGAGCTTATGGACAAAACGTTTATTCCAGCCACCATTGCGCCCATTGCGATGGAAACAAGCAAGCTGGGAACGATCCCAAAAGGCTAGATTGTTCCGAAATCAACGTTCACGAGGTATATCTTATGTCGGATTCGTTAAACGTACTTGGACTGGAACACCCTCCCGTCGCTATTGGCCTGTTCGATACGCCTCCGCGCGGCCTGACCCGGTGGCAGGACGGTCCAGTTCCGGCAGGCTGCGCCTTCTGGCGCGAGGCCCAGGAGGGACGCGCCTTCTATACGATTCCCGCGGACCACTACAACTGCGCCATAGGCGCCTATACGCATGCCATCCCGCTGCCGATGGCGCGGGAACAAGAACTGATGGACACCGTGGGGTTCATGGTCGAGGCGAACTATATCTCAATGGACGAAGTGCCGGCTATTCCAAAGCTCAGCGACACGCCCGCATACATCGCCTATGCCCCAGTTGCCTTGGGGGCCTTTGAGCCTTCCGTTGTCGTTGTGTCGGCAAAACCAGCCGTTGCCATGCTGCTGTATGAAGCGGCTATCGCCGCCGGTGCAAGCAACGGCATGATGACCGTACTCGGCCGCCCGGGATGTGCGGTCGTCCCGTTGACAATGGGCGCCACAGGCGTTTCGGTATCGCTTGGCTGCCGCGGAAACCGCACGTTCACAGGGCTAGCCGATGACCGGATGTACGTGTGTGTTGCTGGTGCTAAGTGGAATGCAGTGGTTGACAAGCTTGCGGAGGTTGCGGCCGCCAACAACACGATGGCGGACCACTACGCGGCGAAAATCGAAGCGTTAGCCCACTAGGGCGTCGCACAAATAGAAAGGAATTTGCCAATGGTTACGAAACTGACCGTCGTGAAACATGTCTGGATTAGAATTACAGTCGCACTGCTGGCGATTGCCGCGGCTTTCGGCTGGCGCTGCCCCGTGGAGGGCTGTCCGGCTTGCAAACTGCTGGGCAAGTAAGGGCCTGTGAAGTAATAAGTATATCGGGCCGGCTCGCTCACTCCATGTGGGTCTTCGCCGCGTTCGTCGTGGTGCACGTGATCATGGTGGTCGCCGACGGCTGGGACACGTTTCGGTCGATGGTGCTGGGATATTCGCAGAGACTACGATCGCTCGACGACGATTAAAGCATCTCATGCGGAATCAAGCGCAATGTTAACGGCGACAGAATTTCCGGTGAGACGTATTACGGCCAACGACAGTGGACAAACTCATCAATAGTTCTCAATAACGGCAATCACTCGCTGTTTTCCTTCTCCCGTTACCGTGATGGCGGGCTGGCCTGCTGCTTCAACCAGTTCCTCCCGCCGAGCGGCCCACTTCAGGAGCGCATCGAGCGCCGGGCAGAGCGCCTGGCCCCACGGAGTAAGTTGGTACTCGACCTTCGGCGGGACCTGGGGATACTGGGTGCGGTGGACAATGCCGTCGGCTTCCAGTTGCCTCAACTGCTGGATGAGCATCTTCTGGGTGATCGCCGGGATTGCCCGCTCCAAGTCTGAGAAGCGCAGCACCTTGCCGTCGAAAAGGTGGAAGATGATGAGCATCTTCCATCGGCCTTCCAGGATGCCGAAGGCATATTCGACGCCGTGCGCGGCGCTGACGGCCGTGTGGCCGCCTTCCGGGACGGCGACGGATTCTATACTTACTTTTTTGTCAGTACTTGCCATATAGGAACCTTACCGCCATAATGGCGTTATTGTCAATAGTAACCCGAAAGGAGACCGTTCTATGTCACTCGAAATGCCCAAGCCCATCGCCGACTACTTTGCCGCCGATAGGGGCGATGGCGACGCCGTTGCCCGCTGCTTCACCGAGGCCGCCACCGTCATTGACGAAGAGAACACCTATTCCGGCCGCGCCGAGATTTCCCGGTGGCGGACCGATGCGGCTGCCAAGTACAGCTACACAGCCGAGCCGATCGCTCTGGAAGAGCATGACGGCGCAATGGTCGTCACCAGCCATCTCGTCGGGGATTTTCCCGGCAGTCCGGTCGACCTCACATATTCGTTCGTCCTGGAAGGCGACAAGATTGCCTCGCTGGAGATAGTGTGACGTTTGATCTAGAGATCGAAGGTAAACGCGTACTGGTCGCCGGCGGCACGAAGGGGGTGGGCGCTGCCGTTGCCGCCGCATTGCGGGATGCCGGCGCAGTCGGAACACGGGGGATGGCCCCCTGCAAGTCTTAATCACGCTGGTCCAAATATAGGGCACTTACTTACTTGACGCACAAGCCAATTACCACGTTCACGGAGAATAACACATTGGCCTTTACAGAAGATACCGTCCAGAAAGTATGGAACAAAGGGACGGTTATATCTAACAATGGCAATAACTTCCTTAGCAAACTATGAACTTGGTCGCTATATCGGGAATTAATCAGAGGGGTGCGGGTTAGCGTTCGGACTTCGGCTTTGGCTTCGGAGTGCCTTTTGCTGGTCCGGGCTTCTGCTTCGGTGTGCCGTCGTGTTTGAGTTTCGGCGCATCAAGCCGGGCATCCAGTTCGGCGCGCGGAACGGCGAACAGAGTCTTCGCCAAGCGCATAAAACGCTGCGACGGTAATAGCCCATCGTCGGCTGTCGGCGTGATCTCGAATGAGACCGGTTTGCGCGATTTTTGCAAATTCGTCATTGTGGCATGGAACCCTATAACCCGTATAATTCTCGAAACCACTTCACAAACGGAGTAGCATTAACCGAATGCGGGTCAAGTTGCGACTTCTTTAAGGCCAATCCGGGCGAGCGGCCTGGTGGGTCTTGCCATGATAACCATGTGTACAGGTTTGCCTTGTCAATATGGCTGTCCCGAATTGCCGCTCCCAGTTCGCGAGCCTTATCAACCGATAGGACAGCATGTTGCCACAATGGTTCCGAAGTGTCAGGTACCAATCCGCGCAGGAAAATTTCGAGACCGCCATTGGCTTGATTGTCCGGCATGACCCATACACCCAATCGCTTGTCTTCGCCATCGATTATTAACCCTTCGGGCGGTAGCCCGTCCGGTAGTTCTGGGAAGCTCTTTTGGAGTAGTTTGCGGATTCGCTCATATTTTTGAAGCGGGTTATCATCGGCGTCAATCATTATGCCAACTATTCGTACATCCCTCGATTTTAATGTGACGGTTAAAAACGTTTCGTTCAAAATCTCATTGTCGCTCTTACCAATCTTGATTTGAACAGGCGCATCCGCCTTAGAATCAGGCCATTCAATGTGATAGCCCATAAGGTGGCAAATGGAGTGCAGGTCGTCAGTGCCCTCGACGATCAATATTCTGGATTCCGACGGATTGTTCACCGTACTTCGACATGCCTCTCAGCAGCGACCCTAATTTCCGCCTCGCTGTAGGGAACAGGATGTTGCTTTCCAGGCTCGATCCGTTGGAGTGTAACAATATCCTGCTTATGGGATTCGCTCATACAAACATGAGCTAGACTCTGAACGCAGTCGTAACTGTGGGTTGTTGCGAATACCTGAACGTCGAATTCTCTTGCCGCTTGGTACACGAGCCTCCACATATTTGACATAACGGTATAATGCAGTCCGGTGTCGATCTCGTCTACCAACAACAAACCACCCTTACATTGTGTTATGGCTATGGCCATAGCTAGGATGCGCCACATTCCGTCGCCGAGGCTACCGATCGGAATCCGTTGTTCGTTACCCTGCCTTAAGATATTGAAGCCGCCACGCGACAGTGTTGGGTAGTAAGTCGAGCTGGCGATAGCCGCAACACGTGTAATATCGGGGTCCAGTATCTTCAAAGCTGTGAGCACCAATTCTTCGTCCGGGCTTAGTGAAATTTTATCCCACATGAATATAAGGTCGTCAGCGTCGATAGATTCGGGTGTAATAAACTGCGATGGGCTCTCGTGAGATGCCTTTCGGCGCATTCTACGCGGTGCCATCTCAAACGACTCCGCCTGTATGCCACCGTTACGACTGAGAGGCAGCATGCCCACAACGGGCAGAGGACTGCCCGTTATTTGCAGGCCATACCGTGGTATGCCGCCTAGTTCGCGGGGGTCAAAAAGTTCGATCTGATCTTTCGTCGGCTCCGCAATTTTAAACGAGACGAAGCGTTCTGGTGTTTGGTTCTTCGCCGACAGGGTGAACTTCGCTCCGGGCCCTATTTCGTGCCCATGAAACAAGTGGCAGATGTCAATCTCTAAGTTTTGGCGGTTCGGGGTCCGTTCGGCAAGTAGTCGTTCGCCACGGCGCCACAACAACTGCCATAGGGATGTAGGGTCGCCGCGTGAGTTAAGGAGGTGCAGTGCCTCCAAAATCGACGTCTTACCGCTGTTGTTAGTCCCCACCAGCAGATTAATACGGCGTAGATCGTCCATATCAAAATGCTGGAGACCGCGATAGCCCTGGATGTTAATAGATTCTATCATTGGTTCATAATGACGGGCAAGCCGCCTATCATCCGGGTCGGATATTCAGCGAAGCCTTATTACCCGATTATGCGGCCATAATTCAAGTCCTGTCGGTGTCGTTATAGGAATGGCTTTTCCATGTCAAGCCGGGCTTGTCTGGCAATACTCGAAAGCAAGATCAGAAAACTCATCATCGGCATTGGTCAACTCGTTCCATGTCAATCGCTTACCGGACACTTGGCCTAATACCTTGACGAACCGCCCGCCGTCGCCGTTCTCATCCTTGCATGGCCTAATCGAAACCGATTAGGCCATGCTTGCCTTAGTGACCTAAGAGCTTGCGAATCTCATCAATAAGCGTAATCAAAGACGCTGACGTCGTACCGATAAGTAAGGCAATCGATCGAATCAGTTGCGCTTTAGCGCGGATGACATCCGCATTGGCGCGGTGGGTGGGTTTGGGAGAATGCGACATGGATATGTCCTCTTCTTCAACCCGCGCCGTTCCAAGAACGCGCCAAACCATACCATAGCCCGCGCAGGGCCATTATGCCCGGCTTTCAATCGCTAGATGTGATTCCGACATTCAGCCAGACAAACTCATTATACACGAACTCCGATCGTTCCTTAAAGATTTGTAAACCTATATATCCGGCGGTATAATGGATACATGGAACAGCCGACACAGCCACACTTAGACCAGCCGGACCAGTGCTTCGACGCCGACCACGCTACGCGGTTCTTAGACTTGGTTCGGAAATCCCTCGTCACGCCGCCGGCCGAAGCTCTTAAGCAGCGTGAACGCGAATACGAGCAGTCCCACGCTAAGCCGCGTCGCCAGCATTCGAAGCACTGACGACAGGCCTGATAACCCCACACTCGCCCGCTAAAATCCCTTGTGCGTCAAGTAAGTAAGTGCCAAATATAGCCTTGGTCGCCATCCGCGGCATGCGAGGGCATCGTTGTTGCCCGGCGATATATGCGCGGCTGAACGACTTCACTCAACCCATCAACCGATTACCCTGAATTATTCTTCAACAACCCCCTTGACAGCCGGTCGGAATTCATGCATAATGGTGAAACAGTTTTGCAATAATATTACTATCTTTATTGCATTACTACTATTCGCGGGAGTCGACCTGCACTGTTGGCACACTTGGAAGGAAGTTTGAAAAGCTTATGTCACATACCTGGTCGCGGATTTTCGCCGCAACACTAATGGCCGTTGTCCTGGCCGTGGCGCCTCATTCGGCGCGCGCTACGTCTGTATCGATTCTTAACGTGTCTTACGACCCGACACGCGAGCTCTATCAAGACTTTAATGCCGCCTTTGCCCGCTATTGGAAAGCCAAGACCGGTCAGGACGTCACCATCAAACAGTCGCACGGCGGATCCAGTAAACAGGCAAACTCCGTCATCGCGGGCCTTCCGGCCGACGTGGTCACGTTGGGACTTCCGTCGGACATCGACGCAATCCAAAACGCCGGCCTGATCAATCCCGGCTGGCAACGGAAGCTCCCGAACAACAGTACGCCGTACACTTCGACGGTCGTCTTCGTCGTCCGTATCGGCAATCCCAAGCATATTCACGACTGGTCGGACCTCATTCGTCCAGGCGTCGCCGTGGTGACACCTAACCCGAAGACCTCGGCTGGCGGCCATATGGCCTACTACGGCGCATTCGCCTATGCCTTGACGGCGAACCACGGCAATCAAGCGGCTGCAAAGGATTTCATATCGCGGCTGTACCACAACGTGCCGGTTCTCGACAGCGGCGCGCGCGGGTCTACCACGACATTCGTACAGCGTGGCATCGGCGACGTACTGATTGCGTGGGAGAACGAGGCGCTGCTCACGGTCAATCAGATCGGCAAGGGGAAGTTCCAGATCGTATACCCTTCGGTGAGCGTTCTTGCCGAGCCTTCGGTCGCGGTGGTCGATCAGGTGGCCGCGCAGAACCATACGTCGGCCGTTGCGCTGGCTTATTTGCAGTATCTGTATTCTCCGGAGGGCCAGGCAATCGTCGCAAGGCATTACTACCGACCGATTTCGGCGGCAGTGTCAAAGCACTACGCGGCGCAGTTTCCCAAGATCAAGCTCCTGACCATTGAGAAGGTATTCGGCGGATGGGACGCCGCGCAAAAATCGCAGCTCAACGACGGTGGAGTTTTCGACCAAGTCTTCCAGCGGTAATGAGTCTAAAACACATGGGCTGGTATAGAAATCAAGATATCCGGCGCCGGAATGTCCTCCCAGGATTTGGGCTGACGCTTGGATACACGGTGGTCTATCTGTGCTCCCTCGTGCTCATACCACTGGCGATGCTCTTCGTGAAGACGCATGCGATGCCCTGGCGAGACTTCGTCTCGACGGTCACCGACCCGCGAGTCGTTGCCGCGTATCGCCTGACGTTCTTTACGTCGTTGTTTGCGGCTGCGACCAATGTCGTGGCAGGTTTAGTCATTGCCTGGGTGCTCGTGCGATATCGCTTCCCAGGACGTCGTCTCATCGACGGCCTGGTCGACCTGCCGTTCGCGCTGCCCACCGCTGTGGCCGGCATCAGTCTAACAACGCTCTTCGCGCCCGATGGCTGGCTCGGACGGTTTCTCGTCC